>ERZ761609.3301-NODE-3301-length-10745-cov-57.978391_pt1 | contig 10745 bp, 9 predicted proteins | sample MGYA00511163_ERZ761609 | MGnify/ENA primary metagenome ERZ761609 (study PRJEB28899, sample SAMN02445070) | bioreactor sludge metagenome | biome: EBPR sludge | place: Australia: Brisbane, Thorneside Wastewater Treatment Plant | collected 2011-12-16 ... | reverse complement strand
TGGCCACGGTCCTGTTGCTGGCAGCGGTCGGAATCGTCGTTGGCTGGTGGCTGGGGGCGCTGCTGTCACTGTGTGTATGGATTGCCCACGAGGCATGGTTTGCCGCCCCTCCCCGCGCCCGTCTCCTCCGTCGACCAGATCGTCGTCATCCGCGGGACCGACCGCAAGGTCGAAACCGTTTCGTCCAAGAAATCCGGTGAATTCGGAAGGATCCCATGAAGACTCTTCATTCCAGCCTGCGTCCCTCGCTCTTCCTGCTCCCGCTCCTCCTGCTCGGATGTGCCTCGCTCTTCGCCCAGGGAGGCGCCGAGGAGGTCCGGATCACTCTCGGCAAGAGCGTCGTCATCGACTATCCCGAGGATGTCGCCCGCATCTCCACTTCCAATCCCGATGTCGTCGACTACGTCCCCGTCTCCACCCGCGAGATCCTCCTTCATGCCCGCGGCGTCGGTGTGGCCACCCTCGTCGTCTGGGCCAAGTCCGGCCAGCGCAATTTCTATAGCCTTTCCGTTGAACAGGATCTCGCCCCCGTCCGCAAGCTCCTCAAGGATACCTTCCCCGAGGAGGATATCCACGTCATGGGCGCCCAGGACTCCCTCAGCCTCACCGGACTCGTTTCCACCCAGGCCGTCGCCGACCGCGCACTCGCCATCCTCCAGCCAGTCGCCAAAAGCGTCGTGAACCACCTCCGCGTCCGCCCGCTGCCCGTTGACCAGCAAATCCTCCTCCGGGTCAAGTTCGCCGAACTGAATCGCAACGCCAGCGAATCCTTCGGCGTTAACCTCCTCTCCACCGGCGCCATGAACATGCCCGGCACCACCACCACCCAGCAGTTCTCCGCCCCCAGGCCTTCCAACGTTACCGGCGTCATCGGCGGAGCCACCGAAGGCACCAGTTCCTCCTTCACCCTCACCGACGCCCTCAATATCTTCGCTTTCCGGCCCGACCTCAACCTCGGAGCCGTCATCCGCGCCCTCCAGCAGCAGGGCCTCCTCCAGATCCTCGCCGAACCCAACCTCGTCACCAGCAACGGCAAGGAAGCCAGCTTCCTCGTCGGCGGCGAGTTTCCCGTGCCCGTCCTGCAGGGCGGCGCCAACGCCGGCGCGGTCACCGTTCAGTTCCGCGAATTCGGCATCCGTCTCACCTTCAATCCCCAGATCACCGAAAACGGGACCCTCAAAATGTCCGTTAAACCCGAGGTCTCCACCATCGACCTCGCCAATTCGGTCAACCTCAGCGGCTTCACCATCCCCGCTCTCGCCACCCGCCGCATCGAGTCCACCATCGAACTCGGCCCCGGACAGAGTTTCGTCATCGGCGGCCTCATCGACGACCGCGCCAACGAGACCTTCTCGCGCATCCCCGGCCTCGCCAGCATTCCCCTGCTCGGCGAACTCTTCAAGAGCCGCTCCATCAACCGCGCCAAAACCGAACTCCTCGTCATGGTCACCCCGGAAATGGTCCAGCCACTCGATTCCATCGATCCCAAGGCTCAACCCCATCTCCCCGTCCCGGCACTGCCCCCCGGCCTGCTCCCCGGCGGCATCCCCGGCCACCCCACCGATCGCGCCCCCGTCACTCCGGCCAAGGACCGGAAGGACCTCTTTCGCGTGGAACCCAAATCAGGGAAATCCGGCCGGTAGCCCCGTCTCCTGGCTCGAATATGGCGGACTAAGCAATCATGGCGTCTCGAGGTCTCAACCGGGAAACAGCGCTGACCACCCTCCTGATCTGTCCTGACAAGGAACTCGGGGCTCAGGTCGGTAAGGCCCTCGCCGAACCTCGCGTCTTCGAGCTTCTTTCGGACCTGCGCAGCTATCCCCAAACCTCCACGCTCGAAATCCGCCTCCGCCAGATCCAGCCCGAGGTCGTCCTCGTCGACCTCGCCACTGATCTCAACGCGGCACTCGAAGTCGTCCGCATCATTGCCGGCTGCCAGCCGCCCATTCAGGTCGTCGGGGTTCACCACCTCAACGATGCCTCCATCCTGCTCCAGAGCCTCCGCGCCGGTGCCTGCGATTTCCTCTGCGCTCCCTTCGCCTCGGACGCCCAGCGCGAAGCCGCCGCCCGCATCCGCCGTCTTCGCCAGCCCGAAGGCGGCGAACATCAGGACCACGGCAAGGTCATCGTCTTTACCTCCACCAAGCCCGGTTCCGGCGCTTCCACCCTCGCCACCCAGGCCGCTTTCGCTCTCCGCCGCGCCACCGGGCAGAAAATCCTGCTCGCCGATTTCGACATCATGGCCGGCTCCATCGCCTTTAATCTCAAACTCAACCCCACTTACAGCCTCCTCGATGCCGTCGAACGCTCCGAGAGCCTCGATCCCGCCACCTGGGCCTCCCTCACCGTCAGCGCCAACGGTATCGATGTCCTCGCCGCCCCGGAATCCGCCCAGTCCGAACAGATCGAGACCAGCCGCATCCACGACGTCATCGAGTGCGCCCGCGCTCTCTATGACTGGGTCGTCGTGGACCTGCCCACCGTTTTTCACCCTCTCAGCCTCTTCGCCCTCTCCGAAGCCGACCGCTCCTTTCTCGTCTCCACCTGCGAACTGCCCAGCCTCCACCTCGGCCGCCGCGCCGTCGGCCTTCTCTCCCAGCTGGGCTTTGAGCAGGAGCGCTGTCAGATGCTCGTCAACCGCTTCGGAAAGCGCGACAACATCACCATTGTCGACATGGAGAAGATCTTCGGCTGCCCCGTCGCCGCCACTTTTCCCAACGATTACTACGCACTGCACAAGGTCGTCACCCGCGCTGAACCCCTGCCCGCCGAGTGTGAACTCGGCAAGGCCATCTCCAGGATCAGCGGCATGGTCGCCGGCCTCGCCCAGCGCGATAACAAGCCCGCCGGCAACCTCTTGGAGACCAGACCCGTTTTGTCTGAAAGTTAGCTCTCAAGTTTTTTGCCCGCTCGCCCGATGAATGTACAGCGGCAGCCATTCAGATCCGGCCCCGCAGTGAGTAGCGAAGAAGATGATTCCGACCACCGATTCCAAACCGATCACCAGCCTCAGCTGGGAACAGCGCCTGCTGAAGAATGCCGGCCGTCCGAAGTCTTCGCTGAAACCCGAATACCAGGAACTCAAGTTCACCCTCCACCGCAAGCTCCTCGACAAGATCAACCTCGAAGCGCTTGCCACCATCGATAATCAGCGCGTCCGCGGCGAGGTCCGCCAGGCCCTCATTTCGCTCATCGACAGCGAACCCACCCTCCTCAGCGCCCTCGAAAAGCAGCAGATCTGCGACGAGGTCCTTGATGAGGTCTTCGGCCTCGGCCCCCTCGAACCCCTGCTCCAGGACCCCACCATTTCCGACATCCTCGTCAACGGCTCCAAACAGGTCTACGTCGAGCGCAAGGGCCTCCTCGAAATGACCACCGTCACCTTCCGTGACGACCAGCACCTGCTCCGCATCATCGACAAGATCGTCAGCCAGGTCGGGCGCCGCGTCGACGAGTCCAACCCCATGGTCGACGCCCGCCTCTCCGACGGCTCCCGCGTCAATGCCATCATTCCTCCGCTCGCCCTCGACGGGCCCGTCATGTCCATCCGCCGGTTCTCGCAGGACAAGCTCATGCCCGCCGACCTCGTCGAGAAGAAGGCCCTCACCCAGGGCATGATGGAACTGCTTGAAGCCGCCGTCAAAGCCCACATGAATATCATCATCATCGGGGGCACCGGCGCCGGCAAAACCACCCTGCTCAACGCGCTCTCCTTCTTCATCAACCCCAAGGAGCGCATCGTCACCATCGAAGACGCCGCCGAACTCCAGCTCAAACAGCCCCACGTCGTCCGCCTCGAAACCCGTCCCCCCAACCTCGAAGGCCATGGCGCCGTCCGCCAGCGTGAACTGCTCATTAACAGCCTCCGTATGCGCCCCGACCGCATCGTCGTTGGCGAAGTCCGCGGCGCCGAGGCGCTCGACATGCTCCAGGCCATGAACACCGGCCACGACGGCTCTCTCACCACCATCCACGCCAATACCCCGCGCGACGGCATCTCCCGCCTCGAGGTCATGGTCTCCCTCGCCAATGCCTCCATGCAGTTGATCTCCATCCGCCAGCAAATCGCCAGCGCCGTCAATATCCTCGTCCAGGCCGCCCGTCTCAGTGATGGCTCCCGCCGCGTCATCAACGTCACCGAAGTCACCGGCATGGAAGGTGAAGTCGTCACCCTCCAGGACATCTTCGTCTTCGAAAAACGCGGACTCTCCCCCGATGGCCGCGTCATGGGCCGCTTCGCCGCCACCGGCATCCGCCCCAAATTCTACGAAAAACTTCTCGCCGCCGGCATCCGGCTCCGCCCCGACTTGTTCGACGAAGTGGTGGAGGTCTGACCCCATGAACTTCGTCCTCGTCGCCATCCTCGTTTGGGCCCTCGTCATGGGCGCCTGGTGGTTCCTTACCCGCTCCATCAAGAACGCCGACGCCGATCGCATCAAATCCAGGCTGCTCGGCGCACCCCGCGGTTCCAAGCGCGGCGGCAAGAAGTCCAAGAATTCACCGTCTCTCCTCTCGGAAGAGGACCTCACCACCGGCAAATTCGTCCTCGGTCTGCTCCAGAAGTTCCAACTCCAGGACCAACTGCGCAAGATGCTCGAACAGGCTGGCCTCAAATGGAATGTCGCCCGCCTCATTCATATGTGTCTCGCCCTGTTCCTCGGCGGATTCGCGGTCGCCTGGCTCTTCCTCCCAGGCCAGTATCAGGCCTTTGCCGCTCTGCCCGCCCTCGCCACCGGCTCGCTCCCCCTGCTTCATGTTTCACGGCTCCGCAAGAAGCGCATGTTCAAGTTCGAGGAACAGTTCCCCGAGAGCCTCGAGTTCGTCGCCCGCTCCATGCGCGCCGGACACGCCTTCTCGGTCTCCCTCGAAATGCTCCACCGCGAGTTCCAGGAACCTCTCGCCGGCGAGTTCCGCCGCACCTTCGAGGAACATAACCTGGGCCTCCCCCTCGATACCGCCCTCCAGAAACTCTCCAAGCGCGTTCCGACCCTGGACGTCCATTTCTTCGTCTCCGCCGTCCTGCTCCAGAAAAGGACCGGCGGTAACCTCGCCGAAATTCTTGACAAACTCGCCTACGTCATTCGCGAACGCTTCAAGCTCCGCGGCAAAATCCGCGCCATCAGCGCCCACGGCCGGATGACCGGCATCGCCCTTTCCTCCATCCCCATCGGCGTCGCCGCTCTCATGCTGCTCACCAACCCCGATTACGTCACCTTCTTCGTCAGGGAGGAGATCGGAAACATGATGGCCGTGGCCGGCGTCATCCTCCAGATCCTGGGCTACGGCATCATTCAGAAAATTGTGGATATCGAGGTCTAGCCGGAAGGAAAAAGCGCACTATGCTACCCCTCATTATCAGCTTTCTCCTGTTTGTCGGCATCGTCATCGGCATCACCGTTCTCGGACTCCGCCTCTGGGTCCGGCCCAAGGAAGCCATCGAACGCGTCACCGCCACCGCCGTCGAGATGGAAGAAGAAGCCCCCACTCACCCGAGCCTCGTCTTCCGGGAACTGCTCAGCCGCCTCGGCAATTCCTTGCCCGCTTCGCCCAAGGACATGTCCGTCATGCAGCGAAGGCTTGTTCGCGCCGGCATGCGCAACAAGAACGCCCTCAAAATCCTCTATGGCGCCAAGATCGTCATGGGCGTCGCTCTGCCCCTGCTCATGACCGCCATCGTCTGGGGCACCCAGGCCGACCCCACCAATAAGGTCATGGCCGTCCTCGCCGCCGCCGGCCTCGGCTTCTTCGGACCCAACGAGTACGTCTCCATTGTCGCCCGCCGGCGCCAGAAGGCCATCCAGAAGGCCCTCGCCAATGCCCTCGATCTCATGGTCGTCTGCGTCGAGTCCGGCCTCGGCCTCGATCAGGCCATCCTCCAGGTCGCCAAGGAACTCGACCAGGCCCACCCCGAAATCAGCGAGGAATTCGGCCTCGTCAACCTCGAACTCAAGGCCGGCAAACGCCGCCAGGAAACCCTCCGGAATCTCGCCGAACGCGCCGGAGTCGAAGATCTCAAAAAGCTGGTCGCCGTCCTCATTCAGGCCGATCGCTTCGGCACCGGCATTGCTCAAAGTTTGCGCGCACACGCCGACTTCATGCGTGTGCAGGCCCGGCAAGTCGCGGAAGAAAAGGCAGCCAAGCTTGGCGTCAAGCTCGTCTTCCCCATCTTCTTCTGTATTCTGCCGTCACTGTTCATCGTGACCGTCGGGCCCATCGCCGTCAAGATCGTCCGGGAGTTGATCCCGATGATGACCGGTATGTAGGAGTCACTTCCTTGCCGGTACTGTTGGACCGTAAGGCAATAGCGGGTTAGGAGAAGGAGAAACATCATGGAAATGACCACAATGGTTCGCGTCATCTGCTCGGTGCTGGCAGTCGTCCTGCTGGCGGCGATCATTATGCGCCGGAAGAACCGCGACGCTGAAGAGTAATCCCAGCCCGCGGCAGTACGTCAACATGCAGTCCGTGCGGCGCGCGGACCCCCCAAGGGGTCCGCGCCGCACAACCCGGTCCAGTCCGGGTATTCCCCGGCCGGCCGAAACGCCGCCGGAAGTGAGTATTGAATCGAGTACAGAAGTCAGGGGAGTCGGTCATGATACAGACTACGTCACGTTGGTGGGGAGTGTTGATCCTTTTGGCGGTCAGTTGCACCGCCTGGGGCCAGAGTTTCGGCCGGGTAGTCGCTATCGGAGGCCATTCCTCCGACCTGGCTCTCGATGAAGGCCGCGGCGCTCTCTACGTCGCCAACTTCACCGCCAATCGCGTCGATGTCGTCACCCTTGCCACCGGCCGCGTCGATACCTCGTTCAACGTCGCCTCTCAACCCAGTTCGCTCGCCCTCTCGCCCGGCGCAACCCATCTCGTCGTCGGCCACTACGGCAACTTCGCCAACCCGGGGGCTCCCCGCAACGCTCTCACCGTCATCGACCTCGAGTCCCACTCCCGCCGCACCTTCGCCCTCGCCGATCCCCCCCTCGGCGTCGCCTTCGGCATCGATGGACGTGCCCTCGTCGTCACCAGCGGCCAGTTCATCCTCTTTGATCCCGTCATCGGCACCATGCAGGTCATCGACACCATCGCCGGCGTCACAGCCAAGACTCTCCCCCAGCCGCCCGCGAACTTCCCCACCGAAATCGTCGGCGCTTCCGTCGCCGCCGCCCGCGATGGCATGCAGATCTTTGGTGTCACCGACACCATCCTCTTCCGGTACGACCTCAATACCCGCACTGTCTATTCCGCGGGATACGTCGCTGAGCCCGAACTCGGTCCCCGCGCCATCAGCGTCGCCGACGACGGCTCCATCTATCTTGCCGGATGGGCTCTTTTCGACCGCCGCGGCATGCTCGCCCAATTCCCCAACCCCTCCGGCCTGCTCGATATCGGCTCCCACGCCATCGACTCCCAGCGCGGCGTCATCTACGCCCAGATCCCCGAGAAAGTCGAGTCCGCTGACGATCCAGGCGGCGCCCCGCCCCCATCCAACACCATCTCCGGGCCCCCTGTTTTCATGGTCCTCGATGCCGACAACCTCACCGTCCGCGAACGCCTCCGCCTGCCCGAGAACCTCTCCGGCAAGGGCGTCCTCTCCGAAGACGGCTCCACCATGTACGCTCTCTCGGAAAGCGGCGTCGTGATCCTCCCCGTCGGCGCCCGCGACTCCGTCCCTCGCCTCGCCGCCGACCGCGAAGACCTCGTCTTCCGCGCCAGCTTCTGCAATCAGGGCGTCCTCACCCAGGAAATCACCATCTTCGATCCCAGCGGCGGGTCCACTCCCTTCCGCCTCTCGTCCTCCATCGACGGCGTTCGCTTCAGTCAGACCGAGGGCTCCACCCCCGCCACCATCCAGGTCTCCATCGATCCCGCCGCTTTCCAGAACCTCCGCGGCACCGCCGTCGCCCAGCTGAACATCGCCTCCCCCTCCGCCGTCAATATCCTTAAACCCGTCCGCCTCCTCGTCAACCTCCAGGACCCCGACCAGCGCGGCACCTTCGTCAATGTCCCCGGCCGCCTCGTCGACCTCGTCGCCGACCCCGTCCGCCTTCGCTTCTTCGTCCTCCGCCAGGACACCAACGAAGTCCTCGTCTTCGACGGCGGCAACTATCGCCACATCACCACCCTCCGCACCGGCAATACCCCCACCTCCATGGCGATTACTTTCGACCGCCGCTACCTCCTCGTCGGCAACGACAACTCCCAGATCGCCAACGTCTACGATCTCGAAACCCTCGAGCAGCAGGCCCCCATCCGCTTCCCCTTCGGCCACTACCCGCGCTGGCTCGCCAGTTCCGGTCGCGCCATCCTCGGCGCCTCCCGCGTCGCCGGTCCCACCCACACCATTGACCGCGTCGACTTCTTTGCCCGCACCGCCACCCAGCTGCCCACCCTCGGCGTCTACGAAAACACCATCGACATCAATACCGCCATGGTCGCTTCCGGCAATGGCAGCTCCATTCTCGTCGCCCAGGCCGACGGCCACCTCCTGCTCTATAACGCGAACGCCGATACTTTCACCATCTCTCGCAAACCCGCCGACAGCCTCGCCGGCGCCATCGCCGCCTCCAATTTCGACCAGTTCGTCGTCGGCAACCTCCTGCTCAACGCCTCGCTCGTCCCCTACGGCCGTCTCGACTCCACCGTCGGCCTCACCTCCGGCTTCGCTTTCGTCGACGACTACGGCTTCCGCACCGGCGCCCCCGAGGCCGGCGGCTCCGGCATCATCCAGCGGGTCCATCTCGATACCGCCGCCGGCATCGCCTCCACCCGCCTCGTCGAATCCCCTGTCCAGGGCGTCGAAGGCGCCGCCTTCACCCGCACCGTCGCCGTCCTCGTCGACCGCAGCGCCATCGTCAATCTCACCACCTCCGGCTTCACTGTCCTGTCCTGGAACTACGACGCCGCTGTCGCCATCCCCCGTATCACCCGCGTGACCAACGCCGCTGACCGCACCCACCCCGTCGCTCCCGGCGGCCTCATCGTCGTCGAAGGCCGTGACCTCAGCGCCGTCAACCTCGCCACTCAGGAGATGCCCCTCCCCATGGCCCTCGGCGAAAGCTGCCTCACCGTCAACGGCCTCCCCGTTCCCATGCTCATGGTCTCCCCCTCGGAGATTAATGCCCAACTCCCCTTCCAGGCCGAAGGCAATGTCACCATGGTCCTCCGCACCCCCGGCGGCGTCAGCGATAACTTCAACCTCACCATCCTGCCCACCGCCCCCAGCATCTTCCGCAGTGAACTCGCCCCCGGCTTCACCGCCCCCCTCGTCCTCCGCACCGCCAACTGGCAGGTCGTCACCGCCTCCAACCCCGTGCGCCAGAACGACGAACTCACCATCTACCTCACCGGTATGGGCAAGGTCACCCCCGAAGTTCCCGCGGGTCAACCCGCCCCCGGCAACCCTGTCCCCACCGTCCTCACCCCCCCCAACGTCGAACTCGCCGGACGCGCCCTCGAAGTCCTCTTCGCCGGCCTCGTCCCCGATCAGATCGGCGTCTATGAAATTAAGGTCAAAGTCCCCTGGGGCATCCCCAGAGGCATGAGCCAGCCCCTGAAGATCAATCAGGGCAGTTACTCCACCACCGTCCCCGTCCGTGTCGTCGAGTAACCCAATGGAGAATACCACCGCCATGACTTCCCTTCGCGCTCTCTGTATCGCCGCGGGCCTCCTCGTGTTGGCCCACCCCCTTGCCTTCGCCCAGAAATGGGAGGTCGGTGCCGGTGGGGGCGGCTCCTTCTACAACGCGAAGACCATCTCTTCCCCGCAGGGCAGTGTCGATGCCAGCTTCAAGCCCGGCTTCGCCGCCAGCGGCTGGTTCGGCCAGATCGGCGACCGCACCGGCGGCGAGCTTCGCTACACCTTCTTCAAGAACGACATGGAACTCAAGGGCCCCGGCGGCGCCTTCTCCATGTCCGGCCGCGCCCAGGCCATCCACTACGATGTCCTCATCTATACCAATAGCCGCCAGGCCAAAACCCGCGGCTTCTTCCTCGTTGGCGGCGGCATGAAACAGTTCTCCGGTACCGGCGAGGACCTCGCCTTCCAACCCACCGGCCATATCGCCGTCCTCACTCGCACCAGCCAGTGGAAGCCCCTGCTCACCACCGGCGCCGGCGTCCGCATGGCCCTCTCCAAAAACACCCACCTCCGCGCCGAAGTCCGCGGTTACTTCACCCAGGCGCCCAATGAAGTCATCACCCCCGTCTCCACTGGCGAATTCAAGGGCTGGTTCTTCGACATCGTCCCCATGATCAGCCTCACTTACGTCTGGGAATAACGCCGGTTGTAGGATAATGAGAGCCGAGCGCCCATGGACCTCTCGAATGCCGGCCTCCTGCTGACCTTTGCCCTCGCCGTCGCCACGGTGTGGCTCGCCGTCAATCGCTTCAGTCTCAAGCTCGAAAACAACTGGCCGCTCATCTACTACGGGCTGTTGGTCCTGTTCTCCAACATGTACCCAATGGCCCTCAACCCCTATGTCCTCTACGTCGCCGTCATCTGTGGACTCATGCTCCGCTTCGAGTTCATGAACGACCGCATCGTCTTCTTCTTCCGCATCGTCGAAATGCTCTGCTTCGCCGTCATCGGCTGGCGCCTGTTCGGACTCCTCCTCAGCCAGTTCTAACCCTTCGTTCCACACCCGCTCCCCTCGCCCGGTATACTGGCTGCAACCAGCCGCCATGTCTTCACTCATCCCTCTGCTCCTCCTCGCCGCCGCCCTCGCCCACCCCTCCGACTGGCCCCAGTGGCG
>ERZ761609.3300-NODE-3300-length-10746-cov-8.141053_pt1 | contig 10746 bp, 6 predicted proteins | sample MGYA00511163_ERZ761609 | MGnify/ENA primary metagenome ERZ761609 (study PRJEB28899, sample SAMN02445070) | bioreactor sludge metagenome | biome: EBPR sludge | place: Australia: Brisbane, Thorneside Wastewater Treatment Plant | collected 2011-12-16 ... | reverse complement strand
TCCGAAGCCGGGAAGCGGTCGCGTCCGCGTGGTGGCGGCGACCACGGCGATCCAGACCGGGTGGTCCAGTCGGAATGCGACTGCCCAGCCCCCTCGCACCGTCCTCCCCCGCAACTACCCTCCGGGGTCCTCGGGGACGCAGCTGACTCCCTGCCAGCAGTCGCCCGGGCGGAGCGTCTGCCGTGGGCATTCTCGAAGAGCTGCTGGACCCGGTTCTCGCGTCGGCCTTCGACCCCGAGCCGGTGCGGTTCCGACCCGACGACGAGCGAGGGGTGCGCCCGGTCCGTGAGGCTGTGCGGAAGGCCAACGGCGCACCGGTCTCGATTCGGCCTCTGAACCGCAACGCCTTCCTTTGCGGTTGTCTCGACCTCACGCATGGCCAAGCGATCGAGCATCTGGTCGTAGGGTTCGGCCGCAAGCATGGCTCCACGACGAAGGTTGATCGGCTCGCACACACGACGGGGACCGCGGGTCAGGTAGCGATCCCCCCGGGGGTCTCGCTGTCGATCCGCGCCCACATGGCCGCCGACCACTCGAACGAGGTGGTCGTGTTCCACAACCATCCGAGGAACTCGCTGAACATCGTCTTCGACAACACCCCGATCGCCTCGACGCCGGACCGCAACCTCTTCACCCGAGACGTGCTGAACGTCCTCTCCGTCGTTCGCTCGATGATGGGAGGCGGCCGGGCGCGTTACTTCCTCGGCGAGAACGGCTTCGTCCGCGAATTCCGCACGCCGCCGATGCGCACGATCAGCGCCTTTCTTGATTGGCTGTCGCACTCAACGAACCAACAGACGGGCATTGCGAAGGACCCCTAGCACTACGCCCGCATCGGAGGATCACCGTGCGACTCCGTCGCGTGAAGATCGAGAACTACCGCAGCATCCAACGCGCCGACTTCACGGTCCCGGCCCTCTGCCCGCTAATCGGCACGAACAACTGCGGTAAGTCCAACATCCTTCGAGCGATAGACCTCGTTCTGGGCGACTCATGGCCCGGGACGCGATCCGTGGATGACAAGGACTTCTACGGGTACGACCCGGAGAGGGACATCTCGGTCAGCCTCTGGTTCGATGAGACGCGAGAGGTGTCCGGAGATCTCGGCGACCCGAAGCCCTTCACGGGCATCAAGCTGGTGTTCACGAAGTACAAGCGAGCCGAGGGAGTGAAGAAGCGAGGGGATCGACGAACGGAGTTCTTCTGCATCGACGACAACGAGGAGCCTGTGAAGGTCCTCCGGAAAGGCAAGGGTCCGAAGCCCTACCTAGCCCCCGCCAACGTGAGCAGGGAGATTCGCGAGGCGCTGCCCACCGTGCTTGTTGATGTGGATCGCAACGCCGCCTACCACCTGTCGGGGGGAGCATGGTCGATTCTTGGCCGTCTCCTGAAGCACATCTCTCAGGAGCTGAAGACTGACAAGGCGCGCTTTGCCGAGTTCAAGAGCAAGTTTTCGGAGGCGAAGAAGGTGCTGGCGACCGGGTCCTTCACGGCGCTCCAGGAGAGGATCGTCAACAGTCTTGGTGAGCAGACTGGACTGTCCGGCGTGAAGATCGACCTGAGCGATCTCGACCCCATAGACATCTACAGGAGTTTCTTCGTCTCTTTCAGCGATCCACGATCCCCGGTCGCCGTAGACGGTGAGCGTATGGGCGCAGCGATTCAGTCCGCGGTCGTCATTGCCCTGCTCCAGGCGTACGCCGACCTAAAGGGCGAGAACGCGATTCTCCTATTCGAAGAGCCAGAGCTATTCCTGGCCCCGCACGGTCGGCGGCACCTGTACCGGTTGCTCCGCTCTTTGGCCGAGCGTGGTCAGCAGGTCGTGTACACGACGCACAGCGAGACGTTCATCGATGTCGCAGAAGTCGAGAACACCCGCATTGCGACCCTGACCCGAGACGCCGGGACGACCGTGCAGGAGCCACGACTCGCTGCAAGTAGCGACGGGCTGACGAAGCAGCTGCAGCGACTTCGGGTCTTCTCGCGGTGGTGCAGTGAGGCCTTCTTCGCTGACTCGGTAGTCCTCTGCGAGGGCGACACCGAGGCGGTGGCCATCCGAGAGTTGGCGAGCATGCGCCCCACGAAGACGCCTGTCGATGCCAGGAACTGCTCGATCATCGCCCTTCCTGGTGCGGACTCCATCGCGCCCATGATGCGCGTCGTGGCGGCCCTCGGGCTGCCCATGCTCGTCGTCTTCGACACTGACGCCGACAAGACAGATGCACACGCAAAGGCGACCGCTCGGAGGCGCGTCGAGGAGATCAACGCAGCGAAGACACACAAGACCGTACTCTTCCCGTGCGACCCGTGCTTCGAGGGAGCGGCTGGCCTTCCTGTCGTCGCCAGAGTGAACAAGCCGGACAGGATGCTCGAACATCTTCAGGCTTCGGGCGGCTGGGACAGGCTGACGCCGCGACTGCGAGAACTGGCGGACCGTGTAGACGAGCTCGCGGGCGCAGCGGATCGCTCCCGCTCATGACCGTGGTGGCGGAGGATGCGCTTCACCGGAATGCGGTTCAAAGGGCTGCCATGCCTCCACCGCGCTCCGCCAGCCACGCCCGCCGCCGCTCGAAGTCCGGCATCGCCCGCTCGACCCGCAGCCAGAACTCGGGCGTGTGGTGTCGTTCGAGCAGGTGGACGAGTTCGTGGACGACGACGTACTCGATCGCGGACGGCGGCAGCAGGATCGTCGCCCAGTGGAGATTGACGGTCCCTTCCCGTCCACAGGAGCCCCAGCGGTGGCCCAGGTCCGTCACCCGGAGCCCCTTGGGCGTGACGCCGACACGGGCGGCGAGCGCCGCCATGCGGGGGCCAACCCACGCCTCGGCACGACGGCAGTACCACCGGACAAGATGCGCCCGCCCCCGAATCGCCTCCGACCGGAGAAGCTTGAGTCGTCCTCCCTCCAGCTTCAGCGGCACACCTTGGCTGTCCACCAGTAGGAGCCGGTAGTTCCTGCCGAGGTACGAGAACCCCTCCCCGGAGACGAACTCCTTCCCTGCTAGGGCCTGTTGGAACGTCTGTTTGAGGGCCAGCTTGCCGTAGATCCACGCTTTCTTGTCTCGAACGAACCTCTCCAGCCTCTGCACGTCGCACCCGGCCGGGCCGCTCAGGAGGAGCTCACCACGCCGGTCCACAGTGATCTGCATCGACCTGCGGCGCGGGCTCCGCCGGACCTCGAAGACGAGATCGTCAACGGTGAGGGTCTCGGGCATCAGAGGAGCTTCGCCCGGATCGCCTTCGAGAGCTCTAAAAGCCGACCCGCCACGGCAGGGAGGCGCTCGTACGGCAGGATGTTCTGGTCGTCGAGGTGCTGGACGATCCACTTCCGCAGGACCTCTTGCGCATGGGCGTTACGGTGGAAGTCCACCAGCCGGACCTCCTGGCGGACGTGATCGACCAGGTCCACCGTGAGGTGGCAGAGCTTCGTGAGCATCTCTGGTGCGGGCGCTGTGCGCCCCAAGACCTCCTCTCGGAGGATCCCGAGGAACGGAGCCTGGGTCTCAGGATCCAAGCCGGTCTCGTCCACCTTGCGACCCGTCCGGACCTCCTCCACTACTTTGCCGAGCGCCGCCACAAGGTCGTCCCACCGGTCCTTCAGGCTGACCAGGATCTCGCCGAGCCGCTCGCTGAGCGACTTGTAGTAGGCAGGATCCTCATCCTTGTAGCGCCTGATGTGGTAGCGCAGCGCGTGTTCCATCTCGGAAGCCTTGGCCCGAGGCGAGGGCTTTGCATCCACCTTGCTGGCGAAGTCCACGTCGGTGATCTCGACCGGGGGGATCTTCGGATCGATCCCCAGCGAAATCACATGCTCGTCGATGAGCGCCCGGACTTTCTCCCCCACCTCCTTGCCGATCGGACGAGCGCCAGTGCGGTAGAGGTTGCGTGCCCGCAGCTGGATCGACCCGAGGATCTTGGCGCCCTTCACGAAGGGCAACGCCTCGGGACGAGGAAGTACGACCTCCAGCGCCTCCAAGAACATCCGCAACTTGACCTGGAACTCAGCCCGCAGACGCTCGTCCCTCAGGAGGTGGACGCACTGGTCCTCGTCGGCGATGCTCTGCACCCCATGGTCGGTGAAGAGGGCTACGACCCGCCGGTGGCGGTCTCGAAGGACGGGGATCTCGTCCTTGAGGCTCCTTAGCGCTCCCTTCACGTCCTCCTCGGAGTAGACCGCAAGCGCCTCCGACAGGTGCTGAGCGACCCCGTAGTAGTCCACGACCAAGCCCGCCTTCTTCTTCTCAGCCGTCCGGTTCACGCGAGCGATCGCTTGGAGGATCTCATGCTGTTGGATCGGGCGGTCGAGGTACATGACCTGTTCGATCGGAGCGTCGAAGCCAGTGAGCAGCATCGACTTCACGACGATGAAGGCCAGCGGGTCCGCCTTCTTCGGATCGTCGTGGACAAGGCGCTTCTTGAACCTCTCGATCCTCGCCTCGACCTTCGCCGGATCGCTCCACTCGGACCACGCGGGATCGTCGTTGTTCGAGCCAGAGATGATCGGAGCGAACTCCAGCGCCTTGATCGTGGCGAGGAAGCGGTGGGCGCGAAGGAGGCCCTGAGTGGTAGCCGGGAGCGCCGCTCGGGCGTCTTCGGCTAGATCCAGCAACTTCGGATCGAGCGCCTCGACATCCCGGACCATCTCGTCCCGTGCGGATCGGAGGGCGTCACCGTAGCGGAGCGCGGCCCGGCGGCTGACGGCTACGACCTGAGCCTTGAAGCCGTTCGGCAGGACGCACTCGACGTAGTGCCGGAACATGTTCCGGGCCTTCGCCTCGATGAGCTTCGTCGCCTCCAGGACGTTGCCCTTCGTTCCGTACTTGCGCTTGATCGCCTCCATCTCCTCGGGCGTGCGCTCCTTGAACATGTCCTCAAAGACCTCGTCCAAGGTGCCGCCAGCCGCCACTGCCCCCTCGGCCGTACGCCCCTCGTAGAGGATGGGGACCGTAGCCCCGTCCATCTCGGACTGCTTGATCGTGTAGCGGTCGATGAAGTCGCCGAAGATCTCATGCGTGCGCTTCCTCGCGCCCATGAGGATCGGGGTTCCCGTGAACCCGATGCGACACGCGTTGGGCAGCGCCTTGAGGAGGTTGGCGTGCAGGGCACTAGCATGCGACCGATGTGCCTCATCCACCATGACGAGGATCGACCCGTCTTCGTTGAGGACCGGGAACTCGCCTACCTCGGCATCCGTGTCCTTGATCCCGCCCTCGCCACCCTCGTCGTCGTCGGCGTCCGGCTCCCGGTACTTCTGGATCATCGCGAAGACAAGGCCCGGTCCCTTCTCGGCCAGCATGGCCTTGAGGTGCGTCGTGCTGCGAGCGACCTTCACGGTCTCGCCGGTCAGGGCGGCCGTGGCCTTGAGCTGGCGCTCCAGGTCCTTGCGGTCTGTGACCAGTACGACCTTGAAGCGCCGGAGAGCCGCGATCGTCCTCAAGCGGCGGACCAGGAACACCATCGAGAGGCTCTTCCCCGATCCCTGGGTGTGCCACACGATCCCGCCCCGACGATCGTGTTCGCCGTCCTGATGCCGCGTCTTGCCCTCCAGCATCCGCCGCACAGCCGCTTCTACTGCCCGGAACTGTTGGTAGCGGGGAGCGATCTTGATCGTCGTCCCGCCCTCGGTCGTGAACAGCATGAAGTGGCGGACGATGTTCAGAAGGTGGGCCGGACGCAGGACGCCAGCGACGAGCATCTCCTGGCTCGACAGCCCCTCCTTGCCAAGGGCCACCGCCACCTCCGCCGTGGGGACGGGACTGGTGTCCTTCCACTCCAGGTAGTGGACGGCTTTGGCGCTGATGGTTCCGAGCAGCGCACGGTCGAAGCAAGTGGCAATCAGGACTTGGTTGAAGTGGAAGAGACGCTCGTTGCCCTCGTCGCCCTCGACCCACTCCCGCTGGTTCGAGTACCGCTGTAGCTGGTTGATCGCCTCCTCGATGGGCTCCTGCGTGGCAGGGTCCTTGCACTCGACGACCCCCAGCGGGATGCCGTTGACGAACAGCACCAGGTCGGGGACGACGAACTCCTTCGCGTGCCCACCGGGCTCGTCCACACGGAACTGGTTCACGACCCGGAAGATGTTGTTCTCGGGATGGTCCCAGTCGATGAAGTGGACCGTCTGGGCGCGCTCCCCGTCCCAGCCCGGGAGACCCTCGACCTGGGTCCCACCGAGGATCACGCCCGTAACGTGTTGGTTCGCCTCCATCAACTTCGACGGGGCGTAGCGCTGAAGGGCGGAGACGGCGGTGGCCATGCGCGCATCGTCGATCCACTCCTCGTCCCTCTCGTTGAGGTTGATCCTGCGGATAGCCCGTCGCAGGTCGTCGAGGATTAGGACTTCACGGAAGGACTCGCGCCCAGTCACGGACGGCTCGTCGAGGTTGCCGGTCGTGACCTTCCACCCCATCGAGACCAGCTGGTCGACGAAGGGGCGCTCGCACTTCTCGTACTCGGGGCCGCTCATACCATGCCGCCCCCGGGGACCTTGACGCGCACGCGGCCGGTGAGCAGGTCGTCACTAAGGCCGCGCCTAATGCACTGCAACTTGCGTGCGAGGCCCTGCTCATGCTCTAGCAGCCTGTCTGTGCGATCTAGGCGCTCCGCGATCGCATCTTGCTCGACTCGGGGCGGCAGCGGCACCCTGAATTCGCTAACGGCTGGCAGATTCAGCCCGGCCTTCGCCCCTGAGTCGTTGAGTCTACGGAACTGCTCCTGCGCTGCACGTCCGCTGAGATAGTGCCCGACCCAGCGGGAGTTGACCTGCTCCTTGTTCATGCGAATGAGCGCAATATGCTGATTGATATAGGCTTCCCCAAGTCCGTCCCGCACCACCCCAATAATGCCAAGGTCTGCCGTGATCGAGATCAAGACATCGCCCACTTCAACGCGAGTGCGCGTCCCCTCCCCGCTCGGAGGAGGACGGACTCTGACGGTGTCGTCTAGCCGAAGATTGATGTTTCTCCTTGTGAGATTGCCGATCCTCAGGAAGAGCGCTCCGCAGTCGCTGTAGTAACGCGCCCAGCCTCGCGAGCCGCTCGTTACAATCGAGGCACGCAAGCCTAGAGGCTCGATTTTCCAAGCCCGTGGGAGTGTGCCTAGCGGAGTCGCACCAAACCGCGATGGGGCCTTGGCGAGGTCCCTCACCTCCCCGTGCTCGTCGATCCCCAGCGTCAGCAGATCGTGAAGCAGCCCTTGCCGCATCATCTCCAGCTTGGCGATGACCTGCTCGGTCGCCCGGATTGCGTTGTCGAGGGTGTCAAGGACCTCGGCGATGCGGCTCTGCTCGGGGCGAGGAGGGTTGGCCAACGCGAAGGCATCGAGTTCTGCGCTTCCCACAGCTTCGAAGGTGGTCCCCTGCGACACGCGCCACAGTTGCGCGGTCCCGTTGCGCACGGCATGAGCGCCGAAGCGCGGGTCCATCTGCACGAACCGAATGGCCGCGAGTCCGCGCCCAATGCAGAGGTCTTGGTCGGCTTCGTTTGTCGCTCCGACAGGCGCTCGGACACTAACCAGCACGTCCCCCTTCCTGCACCTCTTCAGCGGGCTACGACACCACAGACGTGGTGCCGGGTAGCGATCTGTGAACTCCGCGTTCCCCTGGAGGAAGGGTAGCCCGCCCGAAGGCCGTTCACTGACGCTCAGACTCGGAGGCGACTGCCCCATCTCGATGGCGGCGACTTTCCCGAGTGTCGTGGCAGGCCAGCCGCTAGCGCTCATAGCCAAGTTCCTTGAGAAACGCGCTTGTGGAGCCTGCAGCGCCTCGCCGCGCAGCTTCCACGGCGGAGAGCGGAACCTTGTACTTGTTCCACCAAGTCGCTGCAGCGCCAGAGATCGCTCCACGCTTCTCATCTACTCCCCGCCGCAGCCGTGATCCCAAGGCCTCAGCGAGAATGGACAGGACAACATCCCGCGTTGCTGTGCCCGTGAGGGCGCGTGCAGCGGCTGCTAGTCGTCCAGCGAACTCAGCGCGGACCTCCTTGCGCCGCTTCTTCGCCGCCGCCAGTTCCTTCTTCAGTGCCTTCAGCTCTGACTCGGAGATCGCTGGCTCTACATCCGCTTCGTCTTCGCCCTCCGTTGCCGTTGCTGCCTCCACTCGCCCCTTGAGTTCGATGACCGCAGACTCGGCGCTCTCGACTTCCTTGAGAAACTCCGGGAGTAGATGGCGAACGAGCCGATGCTCTAGCGGATCGCTCTTGTCCTCCTCGTCCTCCAAGGCCGCGAGGATCGTGGTCACCCAGCCCTGGACCAAGCCTTCGAAGCCACGCGCCATCAGGGCCTTCAGGTCGTACTGGACCTCGCCCCACCAGGACGCCACGACGCCCGTCACGGCGAAGCGATCCAAGAGCCCCACGAGCACCAGGGCCTCCTCGAACGACCTGAGGAGATCAGATCGGAGCCTCATGAGGTTTTGGGTCTTCGAGAGGCTGTTGACCTTCGCCTTCGCCGTCTCCCACCAGCCATCGAACGCCGCCCGCACTCGCTCCTCGGCAGCGCGCACGCCCGAGGCCTCCTCCACCCTGCGCTTGAGATCGGCCTCGTCCGCGACCTCGGGACGAAAGTCGAAATAGCGGGTGTCCCGCCGGACGAGCACGACGCTCGGGTTGAACCCGTGTGCGTCGAAGCTCGCCTTCTTGTCCTCGACCTCCGACCTCGGCACGCCGCCCAACAGGTGCGCCCTCACGTCCTGAGGCTCAGGCGGCGGCGAGTTGTCGGCGTACCGGCGGATGTTCAGGTTGAATTCGTTCTTCGCCAGGTCGTCATGCGAGACCACCGTGGCGAACGCCGGGATGTCCTCGTAGCGCTCGAAGGCGTTCACGATCTTCTCGATGTGCTCCGGCATCAGCAGGTTCTGAGCTCTACCCTCGCGGTACTCGGCATCGGCGTTGATGAAGAGGACCTTCCGCTTCCGCTCGTCCGGCTTCGATCCCTTGGCACGAAGAACCAGGATGCACGCGGGGATCCCAGTGCCGTAGAAGAGGTTCGGGGCGAGACCGATCACGGCGTCGAGGAGGTCGTCCCGGAGGAAGTCCTGCCGGATCTGCTTCTCCTCGCCGCCTCGGAAGAGGATCCCGTGTGGCATGACGGTTACGACCATGCCCTTGGTCCGCAGGACCGAGAGCATGTGCTGTACGAACATGAGGTCGGCCTTCTTGCCAGTCTCGGGGCACCAGCCGTAGGCGAAGCGGTCCGGGAACTTCATCCCGTCGCGGGTGTAGTTCTGCGAGAAGGGCGGGTTCGTGATGACGCGATCGAAGCGCATCAACTCGCCGCCCTCGACGTGCTGAGGGTCGGCCAGCGTGTCGTCGTTGCGGATGTCGGCGTCCTTGATCCCGTGGAGGATCATGTTCATCTTCGACATCGACCACACGCCGCCGTTGTTCTCTTGGCCGAAGAGGCTGACGTTCCTCGGGTTCCCGCCATGCTCCTCGACGTGTTCGGCCGCGAGGATGAGCATGCCGCCCGAGCCAGAGCAGGGGTCGTAGATCCGCATCTCCTCCTTGGGCTTGGCGATCCTCACCATCATGCGGACCACGGAGCGAGGCGTGTAGAACTCGCCCCCCTTCTTGCCCGCCGAGTCGGCGAACTCGCCGATCAGGTACTCGTAAGCAGCGCCGAGGAGATCGGGGAACTCGAAATCGTCGTTGCGGAGCCGGTACCTGTTGAAGTGGTCGATGAGGGCGCGAAGTTCCTTGTCGGACATCGACTTCTTGCCGACCTTCTTCGTGAAGTCGATGTGCGTTAGGACCCCCTCAAGCCCAGCGTTAGCCTCTTCGAGCGCGCCGAGCGCCTTGTTCAGCCCGCTGCCCACCCCAGAGTGGAGTTCATCGCGCAGGTGGACCCATCGGGCCTTAGCGGGGACGAAGAAGTCGTCTGTGTAGAAGTTGGGATCGTCGGCCCGCTTCTCGGCCTCCGCCTTGGAACGTCCCTTCTTGATCTGCTGGGCAACCACCTCATCGCGCCGGGCGTCGAACACGTCCGAGCAGCGCTTCAAGAACAGCATCCCGAAGATGTATTCCTTGAACTCCGAGGCATCCATCTTGCCGCGCAGGATGTCGGCCGCGCCGAAGAGGTGGCGCTCCAGCTGGGGTAGCGTCAAGGTCGCCATGTCAGAGGGGCTCCGGGCTTCGCAAGGTGCAGGCCGTGGGCTCGGGACCGGCTCCACCAGGGAACGAGATCGCCGGGCGACTGAACTGGCAGCGCGGCGAGGCAGCCCCCTCCCTCGGCGTGGACGGGCGGCGACCTCGGGGCATGGACCTGCTCCTGTTTGCCGGGGGTGAGACCTCCTCCCCCCGGCCCGCACATGGTGCTGGAACCGGGGCCTCGAAGCAACGATCGACCGCCGGGACGACGCCGGACGGGTCCCCCTTCTCACCCGAGGAATCGACGAGCGGCGGCAACCCTCTGGAGAAAAGGGGAATGTGTGGAATGAGAAGGAGGGTTCTACGCTCTTGAGCAACCGTCGCTCGTCGGCCCGAACCGTAGCGGGCGGGGACCTCGGGATCAAGGGGCACCCTCTGGAACCTACTCCCGGCCCCGGCTACCCTCCATCGACCCCCAGGAGCCCCGCATGGCCCGCCCCGTGAACTTCGACGCCCGCATCGCCCTGCTCCTGAAGCAGCTGCGCGCCGCTCTACTTGGTCGCGAGCAAGCGCGCATCGCAGCCAGCGTCGAAGCCCAAATGGCGGGGCTCGTCGCCGGGCTGGGCAAGGGCGCCCATCGCCGCTTCGCCGTGATGGCCTGCGGCGA
>ERZ761609.3299-NODE-3299-length-10748-cov-72.226316_pt1 | contig 10748 bp, 9 predicted proteins | sample MGYA00511163_ERZ761609 | MGnify/ENA primary metagenome ERZ761609 (study PRJEB28899, sample SAMN02445070) | bioreactor sludge metagenome | biome: EBPR sludge | place: Australia: Brisbane, Thorneside Wastewater Treatment Plant | collected 2011-12-16 ... | reverse complement strand
CGACCTTCGGGTTATGAGCCCGACGAGCTGCCACTGCTCCACCCCGCATCGGTTATTTGAGCCCGCCGATGTTACCAAGTTTATGAGATTATGTCAAGCAAACAATCCAATTAACTTTAATGAAAATCATATACCCATAAGTACCAATATACAAAAACATTTGTTAAGATTTGGTGTATAATGAATCTACCTTAACAAATTCAAACCTTATGAATTTGTGTTAAGAATTAATTTTGAAACAAACAGGTATTATCTAACTCAATCCATGAAGACCACGACCCTATTGGTCATTGAAGCCAAACACGCGGAGATCCCTTCTTTTGCAGCCGACTTGCAGAAGAAGGGATTTGATGTCCACATCGCCGCAAACGGCAGTAATGCCATTTCACTTATGAAAGAAGTCAGCCCCAGCCTCATTGTCGTTAATGCGGCGTCGTTGCGCAGCACCGGCTTGCGGATCTGCCAGTCCATCCGCGAAAAGGATGCAAAGATGCCCATCATCCTGATCCTTGAAGAGGAACGCGAAGTCAGCAAAGACGCAGCAGATGCCGTACTCGTCCTGCCTTTTACCGTCCAAAAACTTGTCAACCGCGTCAAACCATTGCTGCCGGGTGACGGCAAGAACGTCTTGCACGTTGGTCCCATCCGGCTCGATCTGGAAAAGCGGCGCGTGCGCTGCCTGGGGAAGAGCACGAAACTCACTCCGCGCCTTGTAACCCTGCTTCATTTATTGATGGATAAACATGGTGAAGTGGTGGAGCGCGAGTCGCTCTTCAAAAAAGCCTGGGAAACCAATTACACAGGCGACACCCGCACGCTGGATGTCCACATCTCCTGGCTGCGGCGCGCCATCGAACTCGACCCCGACAATCCCAAATTCCTAAAAACCATTCGCGGTGTTGGCTATCGCCTAGATATTTAACTGAAATTGCTTTCCTTCGACCGTCACAACTCGGATGCAGACCCTGCCTCCGATTTTTACTTTTAATTGCATGGGAATTTCCCCGCTTCGAACGTGACGATGAGCCTGCGCAACGCTACGGAAGTTTTTCTCATCCCAAGCCGGGTCCACCTCCCAAAAATCCACATCCAGCGAAGTCTTCAAATGGACGTAACCATCTGCGGCTGAAACCTTGACCTTCTTGGATTTGTTCGCAATCTCATATTTTGCACGCGCATCCCGTTCGAACGAGATGACGGATTTTGTTCCCGCCAGGCGCGAGCGCGTGGTTTGAACCGCGCGCAGCGTTTCATCACAGGTAATGAAGCGACGTCCATGCCGGGCAGCCACAAGAGACGTGGTACCCGAACCACAAAAAAAGTCTGCAACCACATCACCTTTATTGGATGAAGCCAGAATGATGCGTTCGAGCAGGGCTTCCGGCTTTTGAGTGGGGTACCCGGTACGTTCGTTGTGCAAACGCGCCACCACCGGGAAGTACCACCAATCTTCGGGAACCTTGCCGCGTTCCAAATCCGGGATTTTACCAAAGCCAGCCTTGGGCGAGGCTTTGAAGGTCGCCACAGTGTTGGGATTGTACGGCTCGCGGACATCATCCACGTTGAAGGTATATTCTTTGCTTTTGGCGTACATCAGGATGGTATCGTGCTTGCGATTGAACGCCGTGCGGATCGGTGATGGTCCGTGGTAGGTCCAAATGATCTCGTTGATGAAATTCTCCGCACCGAAAATCTCATCCATGATGAGACGGGCGTAGGCGTCGGCATGCCAGTCGAGATGCAGGTACAAGGTCCCATTTGGGGCGAGCAGGCGATGCATAAGGGAAAGACGCTCATAAAGAAATTGCAGATAGGAGTCGATGTCATCCCACGAGTCGTGATAGCCTTCCACCAGTTTCCATTTGGACGGCTTGCGCGAATCTTCGCCCCTGCCTACACGTGCAGAGAATTTCCGGTTGGTGAAGAACGGCGGATCGGCATAGATGAGGTTGATACGTCCTTCATATTCAGGAAGAAGGGCTGCCATAACTTCCAAATTATCCCCAAGGATGATACGACCATCGGGACGGGCTTTGGGGTAGCCGCGTCCTTTCGGGTAGAGGATAGAATCGAGAATAACAGCAGCAGGCTGCGGCGGGGGAAGATGCTTTCCCTTCCAGTCTAGGTTTGGCATGAGTTGGTTCGATTCTCGCAGGGTGAAGGCGGTTCGAGGAGCGACATCCAAAACTTAGTAATGGATCTCGACAGGCGTTCCAAGACCGCGCGTGGCGGTTTGGTCGAAGTTATGAACGGGGCGCACCCAACGGAAGAGCCAGTTGGCTTCGTCGCTGCGCATGTTGATGCAGCCCTTGCTCATGGGCGTGCCAAAGTTCTCGTGCCAATACGTGCCATGGAAGGCATGTCCTTGTGTGGTAAAGAACAACGACCAGGGCACTCCCGGCAGGACGTAGTTATCCACATCGGCAAGCAAGTTGCCGGTGGTTTCACTGCTGAAGTAACTGTTGCCCATATGCTTGGCGGGGACTTTGTCCATGATGGTGTATCTGCCGGTGGGCGTGGTGGTGGGGATGCCCGTGCCGCCGGTTGGGTCGCCGGGTACGCCGGAGGAGATGTTGGTCTGGAAGACAACGCTGCCATATTCGTAGGCATACATCATTTGCGTACTGAGGTTGATCTCGATCAATTTTTGTTCGTAGGGCACATCCGGCGAGACGGGATCCATGTATTCCTGCGGAAGGATGCGCACATGGATGGCGGGCACATAATATGTGACGTTCGAGTCGAGTTCGTCGAAGATGCGATACCACGGACCGCGATAATCCGCCATTTCGGGTCCTTCTTCCACCGCTTCGATGAAATGGACCGAACCATAGTACAACGGTGGAGCCATTGGCTGCCAGCCGAATGCTTTTGAAAAGCGATAGGGCGTGGTGAAGGGGACGGAAATATCCGCAACGAGGCGTTTTCCGGCAGGGATGGAACTCAATGGGGTTTGATAGACGGTCTTGACCCGTTGCAGTCTTCCGCGATGGAGGTAACCGCCCCAGACCTTGTACCAGACGGGATTATGGGCGGGTTCCTCAGCCGTCGTCTGCCCGTAGACATGCACCAATTCGTCACGATACCATGTCAGTTCGATCCGGCTGTCGTCGGTTGGCTGCTTGCGGACGGGCATTTCTGCCGTGGCAATCCGTACGACAAAACTATCGTCGAAATCGGTCAGCCCGGGCAAAAACGGCGAAAATGCCAGCCCGCCGAGGGTGAATCCACCTAACTTTAAGAAATCTCTGCGCGATAATCCTTTGTCCATGCGCAGAATTTTACTCGATTATCTTTAAGAATAAGTAAGAAGAGATTGGGGAAAAGAGGCTGCTATTGCCCTTTCAAGGCATCTTCCACGCTGGGATAGACGTTAAATACGCGATCCAGCCTGGTCAATTTGAAGATTTCAGAGACCTGCGGTGTGATGCCCGCTAATTTGAGCCAGCCGCCAAGTTCGCGGGTGGTTTTCAAACCAGACACAATAACCGCCAGCCCGGAGCTATCCAGAAAGACAAGCCCGCTGATGTCGAACAATAACTCGATGTGCCGATCATCCACCAAGCGTTTGATCGCGTCTCGCAATTGAGGGGCAGTGGCGGCGGTCAACCTGCCGGTTAAGGTCAGCAGGGCGATGCGGTCTGACAGGTTTTTTTCAGAAAGTTGAAAATCCATACAAATTCCTTTGGTAATGATTAAGTGTGTGACGAGCACCACGCTCAAGATTTCTTCGGGAAAAGGTGATCCGGCGGGCGAGGCTGCCAGTCAGCGGGAGGAGCATAATAGGCAGCACGGATGATGCGGGAGAGCGGAAGAATGTTGTACATGCCCCAAAATATGTTGATCAAAATACCGTAGACGTTCGGGTTCCATCCAAGCACCAGCGATACCAAGCCATAGAGCGAAGCAGTGATGGTAAGCGCAACGATTAAAATTTGCGCCCAGACCAAACGCAGGTAGTTCCCGCTTTGACGTTGTTTTGCCGTCACTGCAAATTTAAGTTCCATGCCGGAAAATACGCTGATGACGGCTTGAATCCACAACGGGAACAGCGCCAGGCTGTATTCTTCGCTGCGGCGCACGTTCAGGCCATGAGTGACATACGAAGACAATAGCCGGTTGAGAATGAGCAACGGTAACAGGCGGACAATAAAACCCATGGACCAACTCGACACGGCGGAAAGCCCAAAGAACAAGTACAGGAGCGGGACAAGCAAAAAGATGAGGTTGACAAATCCTCCAAAATACGAATACGACATGTTGAAATACAACAGCCGCTGCGGCAGCGAAAGTCCCTTATAAAAGAGCGGATTTTCACGCAGCAGGATTTGCAACGTCCCTTGCGCCCAGCGCAAGCGCTGGCTGAGCGCCGTCCCAAGGTCTTCGGGGGCGAGACCATACGCGAGAATTTCGCCGTGGAAAACGCTCCGCCAACCAAGGGCGTGCAGGCGCATGGCAGTGGCAGTATCTTCAGTGATGCTGATGGTGGATAGCGGCAGGATGGGAATGGCTTCGTCGGGGCGGGTCAGTTCGATGCCTTCAAGCGAGGCTTTCGAAACGCCAAGCACGTCGCCGGCGTGTGGAGCGGTCTGAGAGGCAAGATCAGGCTTTCGGTCCTGGATGAAGCGATGGGCTTCGTCGGCGGACGGGTCACCCATTGCCGACAAATCCGCCAGGTCTGCGGCGATCTTGCTGAAATCATCTTCCGCCACCGACACTTGCGCTTCTTTAATGGACCTTCGAACGGAGTCGCTGACCGAGGAGAGTGATTCTCCCCGACGCATGGAGGCGCGCGCCTCGCGCAACCCGGCTTTCAAGCGGGAAAGCGCAGACTTCTCCAATATGGGCGTCGCCAACCCAAAACGCAACTCATTGTGAAGGCGTGATACGCTCTGCGCCATCTGGTCTTCGACTTCCTTGACAAAGCCGCTCAACCCCAACTGCATCAGCGCCTCACGCCGCATGACCGCATTGGAACCGCAGAAGGAGGCGGCGTTCCAGCCGTCTCTGCCCTGCAAAATAGGACCGTAAAACAGCGGGGCATCTGAAGCGAACGGGTCGCCGGGAGGCAGGTTGTAGTAATACTGCGGCGTTTGCACAAATGCAACGTTCGGGTCGCTAAAATAACCGAGTGTGTTCTTGATGATCTCCGGCGCGGGAATCTGGTCGGAATCAAGAATAAGGATGAATTCGCCCTGGGTCTGCAACAGCGCATTGTTGACGTTTCCTGCCTTGGCATGACGAGGCTTGCCGCTCCACTCTTCATCGCGAGTGATATACCCACAACCAAGTTCGTTTGCCAACACCTTCATTTCAGGGCGCGCGCCATCATCGAGGATGAAAACGTGTTTATCGTCCCAATCGATGCGGGTTGCAGCATCGGCAGTCAGACGCAGGAGTTCCACCGGCTCATTGTAGGTGACAATGTACACATCCACACTGGCAGCAGGCGGCGGCGGAGGGGCTTCACGCCGCGCAGGCTTCCACATCATCAAGATGAAAAAAAGGGTATCTGCGAATGCATAGGTTTCTGCCAGCACCAGGATCAGCGCCAGCCAGAACACATCGAAATTCAGGCTGTTCGTATAACGCCAAAACAGATAATAAGTCCCCCACAAGGCGGTAACCACAGCCAGGATGCGAAATCCCCATAAGTATTTTTGATACAGGTTTTGCCCGTTTGAAGGTGCGTCCATAACTTATGCGTTGCAGGTAGGGTTTTTGGTCAAGACAGGGACAACGAAGATTTTACGTTGGGATGATCCCCGCCGGAAAACCGACCCGCCCTTGCCTTTTCTCCGTGTTCATTTTTTATGTACAATGATCGAATTATACGCCTCCGCACGTCAAGAAAAACTTACAACAAACTAGCAGTATGACGGTGAAAAAACCACCCCCTGAATGATCAGGGGGTGGTTTGGAATATTCAGTTGTAGGGTGTGGTTAGGCTTCCACGGTCTCGGCGATCATATCCTTGAGCAAGATCTCGAGCGCCATGGAATGTCCACAGCGTTTATGGGTCAGGAAAAATTCGCAATCACAGGTAAACACACCGTTATTGTAGGTGACATGATGGTCGTTATTGTCACCATGAAAGGTAAGGTCGAACTGGTTGAAGCGGAAGCGTTTGCGATCCTCCGCGTAGCGTTTTGCTTTCTCGAGCTTGCCGATCAGTCCGTAATCCATGGCAAAAGTCTCCTTTTATTTTTGGTATAAAAAAAGACACGCGGTTATATCGCGTGTCTTTATCAACAAAACAAGTGGTCTCCGTAAAAGATGCTCATAACGGCGTTACCTCGTATGCGGAGAGTATAGTACCTTTCAAAGTGCGAGTCAATGACAAATGTCAGTTTGTTATGGTTTCGTATGGGATCTGTAGGGTGGGCATACCAAAAAACTCACCAAGACTTAATTTGACTACGCGCATCCTGCGTACCCGAAACCTGAATCTACTTAATCAACCTTCTCCCCGCCCAAACACTGACCAGCGCTACCAACGAACTCAGTACAGTTCCCCACGTCATGTCCACTACAGTCATCAGCATCGGCCAGTTCACCAATGTAGCATGGTTGGTCAGGTCGTAGGTAGCGTACGTTACAAAACCGAAGATCGCGCCGCGCAATGCCGTCTGTTTTGGTGATCTCCCTCCTCGCATACAAGGCTCGACCACAAAATAGACCATTCCAAAAATAAAGATCAAATAGAAGAACGCCGCCGCAACAAAATTCGGCTCATCTGCCATAAGGTGCCCGATTTGCGAGCGATAGAATGACGGGGCGATACCTCCCAACCACAGCGAGTCAATGGCGAGGAAAGTGATCAGGGTGATAAGGTAGAGTTTGATCTTCATAATGGCGCTCCTTTTCTTGTCCTTCAAGAGTATAATCAAAGTGTCTCAACGAAAGTTAATAAAAAAATTTCAACGTTCCATCTTGAGGACAGCATGACAAACAATGAGCAGTTGGAGTTATATCTTGAGGTCGCGGCATCAGATGCAATGGGTGAGGAACTCGATTCCATTACCCGACAATTGTTATCTGAATTAAATGAACTGGATATCGAATCCGCCAGTCTCGTCAAAGGAACGGAACTGCCAGAGGGCGCAAAGGGCGATCCCGTTACAATAGGAGCAATTGTACTCGTCGTCCTGCCAAGCGTACTTCCAAAAATCGTGGAGTTTGTCCAGGCATGGTCTCTGCGCGGAAATGGGCGGACAGTTAAATTCAAGGGCAAGGGCATAGAATTCGAAGGTCCGCCCGAAGAATTTCTAAAACTACTCGAAAGGCTCGAAAAGGAAAAGAAAAAGAAATGAGCGGGAGGAAATATGCATTGATCATCGCCAACACGAAGTACAGTGATCCGGGTTTGGCGCAATTAACCGCGCCAGGAAAAGATGCGGAAGACCTCGCGAAAATCCTAAATGACCCGGGCATTTGCGGCTTCGATGAAGTTCGCACTGTTCTCAATGAAGAGGAACATGTTGTCCGCAATGCCATCGACGGCTTTCTGGACGAAAAACATCCTGAAGACTTGTTATTGCTGTATTTCTCAGGGCATGGGATCCGCGATGAGCGAGGCACACTGTACCTGGCTGTCAGAAACACAAACCTCAAGCGACTTCGCGTCACAGCCATAAAATCCGACTTCATCCGCGAAACCATGGATCAAACCCGCTCACGGAGACAGGTGCTGATTTTGGATTGCTGTAACAGTGGCGCTTTTGCGCAAGGGACAAAATCGGCTGTGGGCACAAGCGTCGGTACAGCGACCGCTTTTGATAGCGGATATGGACGCATCATACTAACCGCCAGCGACTCGACGCAATTTGCCTGGGAGGGGGACAAGATCATTGGAAATACGCAGAATTCATTATTTACCCATTTTCTGGTCAAAGGCTTGTTGGGCGAAGCAGACCGGGATGGCAATGGTCAGATCACCGTGGACGAGCTATACGATTATGCCTACGAACAAGTAAAACTTGTCATGCCCACACAGACACCGTCCAAGTTCTCCAGCAAACAGCAGGGAGAGATCGTTCTCCGCAAAAATATCCGCATGGAGGATATCAAGCCCGCCCCACTCCCCGCTCCACTTTTCGAAACCCTTGAAAACCCTTATTCCGAGATCCGAATGGCAGCCGTTCAACAGCTCGTCAAGATCATGGATGGAAACAACCTTGGCATGGCTCGCTCTGCCAAGGAAAAACTTGAACACATTGCAAATAACGACGACAGTCGAACCGTTTCCCTGGCAGCACTCGAAGCATTGAAAGCACGAAACAAAGAAGGGGGAACAAGTACACCTAACCCTATTCCGGTCCCTATTCCCCCGAACGCAGGAATAACAGCAGCAGGTTTTTGGAAAAAGATCCGTGATATCTGGTCAGCAAACAGCGCCATCCAATCGGTAATTTTCAACCGCAAGATTATCCTGGCAATCGCTGCAATAGCCGTTGCCTTTGTTGCAGTCACCGCGCTGGCATTCCAACTCCGGATCATTACAAATACATCCCCAACGCCTGTTAGATCGAGCAGAGTACCCAATATTATTTTGTCGGATAGTTTGGAAAGCCGCAACAGCGTTGTTGGTTTTTCTGGCGGAGAGGATGTATACAGCCACCTTGATCTGAGGCTCGTCTCAGCGGGAACCAAATTTCGCGCGATGTGGTATTACAGGGTCAATTTTCTCGGCGACCAGGCGTATGTATTGGTCAGCGCCAGCGATTACGTGGTACAAGAAAATGACGCTGATATTTATTTCTTCATAAACAACCCAGTCTTTCGCGGTACATATCGAGTTGAGTTATACATGGGTGAACAGTTGGTCGGTGTTAAACATTTTTCCTATCGCTAGCAGCATTTACACAAAAACATGCCTCACCCCGAAATTAAGGTTTCGCGGGTGAGTTTGTTTTTAAGAGCAAATAGGACGCTGATGAACGCTGAACACGCGGATTTTATAATCCTTTCCGCGTAAATCTGCGCTCGTCCGCGTCCCAGATTAAGTTCGGGGTTAATTATGTTTTTTTTTACTTGTTCTTGATTTTCGTGCCAACCTTCTTTTTGGAAGCGGGCTTTTTCACTGCAGCCTGTTTATTATTGCCATCCGCTGTTGAAGAAACCGCGGATTTCTTTTTCGTTGCCACGGGCTTCTTCAAAGGGACTGCCTTGGATTTACTGGCAACCGGCTTCTTCACAGCCGTCTTGGGCTTTACCGCCTTGGTTGGAGCAGATTTCTTTTTTGCAGTTTCCTTTTTGACAGCCTTCGGCTTTAAGGTGGTTTTTGTCTTCGTGGGAGTTTTCTTTGCTGCGGGTTTCTTCGCCTTTGCCTTCGCTACAGATGTTTTCTTACGAAGGACACGCTTCTTCTTAGCAGGTTTTTCCTCTGCAACGGGTTCTTCGGTCACGGCAAAACGCCTGCGCCACTCCTCCTGCATGGACTGAACTCCCGCACCGTTCAATTCGTCGTGAATGGTCTGCCATTCCTTTTCGTACACAAAGCGGAAATCCATGAAGGCATGACACTGATATGCGCCCAATTCCACGTACATGCCTTTGTTCCAAAGTTCCTCACACGAACGGACATACTCCAATTGCGAGGCATAATCTTTGAAGATGACATATCCCTGACGCGGCAGTCCCAGACCTTCTGCAAGAGAACGCTGCTTAAGGCTGCCAGATGTCTTATCCAGCGCGGCGGCGGAGGTTTTAATCCAGCCGCTGGTATCTGCAAATTTGTTGTGATAGATGACCAATCCGCGTTCTTCGCCAAGGCGGTTGGAGTAGGCAAAGACGTTTTCATCCACGCCGCTGTTGGGGCGATAAAAGTCGAAGAGTAGGAAATTCTCCACATCAGCGAACAGGCTGCGGCGGTGAAGAAGCGGGAAGATGCGCCACTCATGGGCTTGGATCAAACCGTCATCCTGAGTCTCCTCCCATTTCGGGCGGCGGAATTCCATCCCATACTTTTCGGCAAACCCCTCCACCTGTCCGTGACCGAACATGGGCAGACCGGGCAAGGTGGTGAGCACGGTGCAGATGCCGAAATATTTATCGCCTTTGCCGAACTGCTCCACGGCGGTTTTCTCGTCGGGGTTGTTCATGAAGTTGACGTAACGCTTGAGGATTTGCGGGTCGAACTCGAGCGTGTTCTTGATCGCCATGCGATATTTATCATTGTCTTCATCACGAAGCATGTGCATAAACGCCGAGTTATACACGCGGTGCATTCCAAGGGTGCGAACGAAGTAGCCTTCCATGAGCCAAAAGGCTTCGGCGAGCAAGAGTGTGTCGGGCACTTCGGCGGCAACACGATCAACAACCTCGCGCCAGAACTCAACTGGAATCTTTTCGTCGAATTCGGCTTTGGTCATGCCAAATTGCGAGCGTGATGGGATTGCTCCGCCCGCGCCCGGCTCGGGAAACCACAAGCGTTGGATGTGTTTCTTGGCAAGCGTCATCGCCGCATCAAAGCGGATGACCGGGAAGTTGCGCGCCACATGCAGGATGACCTGAATGACCGCCTCACGCACGACGGGATTGCTGTAGTCGAGTTGAGCTGTATCGTTCCACGGGAAGGAGGTGCCGTCGTTGCCGTGATAGATATAACGCAGGTCGCCTGTTTGCAGGTCGCGGCGTTGAAAGACCACGGCGGCATCGGTTTTGTCGTAATAATGATCTTCGAGATAGATGCCAACACGCAGATCATCGGAGAGATTTTCGGAGCGGAAGGAATAGGAAGGATAGGG
>ERZ761609.3298-NODE-3298-length-10750-cov-44.431884_pt1 | contig 10750 bp, 10 predicted proteins | sample MGYA00511163_ERZ761609 | MGnify/ENA primary metagenome ERZ761609 (study PRJEB28899, sample SAMN02445070) | bioreactor sludge metagenome | biome: EBPR sludge | place: Australia: Brisbane, Thorneside Wastewater Treatment Plant | collected 2011-12-16 ... | reverse complement strand
ACGAGATTGGTCAGTGACTGGAGTTCAGACGTGTGCTCTTCCGATCTCCCACCGCCCACGCCAGCAGTTCCCCGCCCTCCAGATCCGGCGCCTCCAGCCCCAAAAACCTCAAAACCGCGTGCAAATCCGCCACCCCCGCCACCCGCGCCCGCGTCTGCTTGCTCAGCTTCTCCCCCGCCCCGTTCGCCGCCACCGGCACGTGCAGATATCGCGGCGTTCCCACCCCCAGCGCCTCCTGCAACACCATCTGCCGCGGCGTCGAACTCAACAGATCCGCCCCCCGCACCACGTCCGTCACCCCCTGCCACGCATCATCCACCACCACCGCCAACTGATACGCGAATATCCCGTCCGCCCGCAACAGCACGAAATCCCCGCACGCCCGCTCCACCTCCTGCTCCTGCCGCCCCTGCACCCGGTCCTCGAACGAAACCACCCCGGAGCGAACCCGCAACCGCCACGCCCGCGCCGTCCGCCCCGTCCGCAATCCCCCCCGGCACGTCCCCGGATACCGTCCCTCCTCCGCCCCCTCTGCCACCTCTTTTCTCGTGCAACCACAAGGATATACCCGCCCTTCCTTCACTAAACACTTCAATGCCGCTTGATACGCCTCCACCCGCCGGCTTTGCCACTCCACCGCGCCATCCCACGTCAGCCCGCACGCCTCCAGCGTCCGCAAAATGTCGTCCGCCGCCCCCGGCACGCAGCGCGGCGTGTCCAGATCCTCCATCCGCAACAGCCACTCGCCCCCCGCCGCCCGCGCATCCAGCCAGCTCGCCGCCGCCGCCACCAGCGACCCGAAATGCAGCGGCCCCGTCGGTGATGGCGCGAATCGCCCCCGGTAGCCCATCTCAGTCCCCGCTCGTCGCCTTCAATCCCGCGATCCCCGCCACAATCAGCGCAATACACACAATCCGGGGCCACGTCCGCGGCTCATTGAACAGCACAATCCCCAGAATCGCCACCCCCACCGCCCCAATCCCCGTCCATACCGCGTACGCCGTCCCCACCGGCAGGCTTTTCAAAGCCGCCGACAGACAGTAAAAACTCCCCCCCATCGCCGCCACCGTCCACATCGTCGGCAACGGACGCGTGAACCCCTCCGTGTACTTGAGCCCAATCGCCCAAACCACCTCCAGCAGTCCCGCAATCAAAAGCAAAATCCAGGCCATGGCGAAGCTATTATTGTACGGTGGGTTCGTGGCTGCCCGTGCCCGTGTCAACCCGGACCCCGGTCCGCCCGTCTTATTGGTGACTCCAGTCAACTCTATGCGACTCCTTCCCGCTCTCCTCCTCCTTGCCGCCGCCCAACTCTGCGCCAACTACAAGGGCGCCGACCTTGGCTACACCGGCGCCCCCGGCGAATCCACCTGCCTCTATTGCCACGTGGACGCCACCCTCAATTCCGGCGGCGGCTCGCTGAAAGTCGAACTCCTCAACGCCACCACCTACACCCCCGGCCAGCAGCACCGCCTCCGCGTCACCCTCTCCGATCCCAACGGCCGCCGCTGGGGCTTCCAACTCTCCGCCCGCCGCGCCGCCGCCCCCACCCAGCGCGCCGGCACCCTCGCCTCCGAGAACATCACGATCCTCCGCATCGACCCCGCCAACAACGTCCAGTACGCCAACCAGACCTCCGCCGGCAGCTACCCCGGCCAGGCCGGCCAGGCCGTCTGGGAACTCCTCTGGACCGCCCCCACTGCCGGCGAAGGCCCCGTCATCTTCTTCGCCGCCGGCAATGCCGGCAATAACAATCTCACCGTCTCCGGCGATGCCGTGTACACCACCTCCCTCGAAATCGCCGAGTCCGGCGCCGCCCCACCCCTCACCTCCTTCCTCCTCCCCCAGTACGTCTTCGGACCCCAGTCCGGCGGCACCCGCTGGACCACCCTCATCTACCTCCACAACTCCACCAACGAACCCGCCCCCATTACCCTCCACTACCGCGCCGACGATGGCGCCGATCTCAACATCCCCGGTGGCGCCCAACAATCCACCACCCTCGCCCCCCGCGAGTCCCTCCGCCTCCAGTCCCCTGACGCCGCCAGCTTTTTTTCCGGCTGGGTCCAACTCGGCCTCCCCGCCGGCGTCTCCGGCTACGCCGTCTTCCGCCAGTCCGTCCCCGGCCGCGATGACAACGAAGCCGTCGTCCTTCTCAGCCCCGCCAACCAGTCCTCCTGGACCCTCCTCCATGACGACAGCGGCCTCACCACCGGCCTCGCCCTCCTCAACCCGGGCGACACCGCCATCACCGTCGAATACACCGCAACCGCCGGACCCGGCCAGAACGCCGGCTCCGGCTCCCTCAACCTCCACGCCCGCTCCAAATTCGTCGGCGTCCTCTCCGCCCTCCCCGGCCTCTCCACCCTCGCCGGCCAGCGAGGCGCCATCCGCTTCTCCGCTTACGCCGGGAGTCTCGCCGTCCTCGGCCTCCGCTTCGCCGCCTCCGCCTTCACCTCCATCCCCGCCGCCGCCGTCGATTGACGCGCCCGCCCCGCGCATCTCAAACTGATGACAGATGCGCCTCCTCATCGCCGCCCTCCTCACCCTCGCTGCCTCCGCCGCCGCGAACCCCCTGTTGACCGTCGCCCAACTCAAACCCGGTCAGCCCGTCCCCTTCGACCAGATCCGCCCCGAACACGTCCTCCCCGCTGTCCAGCAACTCCTCGCCCAGGCCGAAAAGGACCGCGACGCCCTCAAAGCCGCTCCCCGCCCCCTCACCTGGGACAACACCATCGCCCCCCTCGAAACCCTCGGCGATCCCCTCAACCGCGCCTTCCGCATGGTCGCGACCCTCGAATCCCTCGCCACCACCCCCGAACTCCGCAAAGCCTTCAACGCCGCCCTGCCCCTCGTCCGCCGCTTCGACGCCGGACTCGACCGCGACCCCGTCCTCGCCCAACGCGTGAAGGAATACTCGGAAACAATTGAAGCAAAATCACTTTCAGGCCCGCGCGCCCGCGCCCTGGAGCTCACCCTCGACCGCTTCCGCCGCAATGGCGCCTACCTCGACGATGCCCAACGCGCCCGCCTCCAGTCCATCGACGACCGCCTCACTTCCCTCAGCGCCCGCTTTGGCCAGAACGTCCTCGACTCCACCAACGCCTTCGAACTCCTCCTCACCGACGAACGCCAACTCGCCGGACTCCCCGAGTCCGCCCGCCGCGCCGCCGCTGCCAGCGCCAGGTCCAAAGGCAAGTCCGGCTGGCGCTTCACCCTCCAGACCCCAAGCTACCTCCCCGCCCTCCGCTTCCTCGACGACCCCGCCATCCGCCGCCAGCTCTCTGACGCCCGCGCCAGCGTCGCCACCGCCCCACCCTTCGATAACCGCCCCATTATGAAGGAGATCCTCGAACTCCGCCGCGAAAAAGCCGCCCTGCTCGGCTTCGCCACCTTCGCCGACCTCCAGACCGCTCCCCGCATGGCCCAGTCCGGCGGCAACGTCCTCAAATTCCTCAATACCCTCGATGAAAAGGCCCGCCCCGCCTTCGAAAAGGAAACCGCCGAACTCCAGGCCTTCCGCCGCAGCCTCGAAGGCCCCAACGCCCCCGCCCTCGAATCCTGGGACCTCGCCTACTACGCCGAAAAGCTCCGCAAATCCCTCTACGACTTCGACGAAGAGCAAATTCGCCCCTATTTGCCCATGAATAAGGTCCTCGACGGCATGTTTTCTCACGCCGGACGCATCTTCGGCATCCAGGTCAAACCCGTCGCCAACCCCGCCGTCTGGGACCCCGCCGTCCAGTACTTCGCCATCCACGACCGCGACGGCGCACTCCTCGCCCATTTCTATTTCGACTTCCACCCTCGCGAAAACAAGCGTTCTGGCGCCTGGATGAGCCCCATCTGGCCCGCCGGACTCAACTCCAAAGGCCAGTTCGAACCCCATCTCGGCCTCATCGCCGGCAACGTCACCCCCCCTCTCGATGGCAAACCCGCCCTCCTCAACCACCGCGAGGTCATCACCCTATTCCACGAGTTCGGCCACCTGCTCCACCTCGCCCTCAGCCGTTCGCCCGTCCCCTCCCTCTCCGGTATCCGCGTCGCCTGGGACTTCGTTGAACTCCCCAGCCAGATCATGGAGAACTTCACCTGGGAACGCCCCGTCGTCGACCTCTTCGCCCGCCACTTCGAGACGGGCAATCCTTTACCTGAAGAACTGTTCGCCAAAATGCTGAAAGCGCGCAACTTCCGCTCTGCCTCCGGCATCATGGGCCTGCTCGGCGGCGGCATGGCCGACATCCTTCTTCACACCGAATACACCGGCAACGACCAGCAGGGTGGCGTCATCGCTTACACCAGCGCCATCTACAACCGCTACTCCGCCGCCCCCCTTCCCAAGGACCATGGCCGCATCGCCGCCTTCTCTCACATCTTCGCCGGCGGCTATGCCGCCGGCTATTACAGCTATCAGTGGGCCCAGGTCCTCGATGCCGACGCCTTCACCCGCTTCAAACGCGATGGCGTCTTCTCCGAATCCGCCGGCGCCGCCTTCCGCCGCTCCGTCCTCGAAAAGGGCAACTCCGAACCGCCCCAGGACCTGTTCCGCCAGTTCCTCGGCCGCGATCCCGACATCTCCGCCCTGCTCGAACGCAGCGGCCTCACCGGTGCCCGCTAACCACTACCTGTAACTCCTCCGATACCGTCTTCATCTGCCCCGCTAACCGGTTCAGTTCCTGCGCCGATGCGCTGCTCTCCTCCGCCTGCGCGGCATTATGCTGCGTCACGGCCTCCAGTTCCGCCATCGAACGCGCGATCTGCTCGCTCCCTTTCTGCTGCTCGCCGCTGCTCCGCGCCACCCGGTTCACGATCGTCCCAATCTCCCCGAATGCCGTCAACAACCGGCCCACTTCGGAGTGCAACTCCGTCACCACCTGATGACCACGGCCCGCCTTCGAGCCCGCGTCCTCAATCAAGACCCGCGTGTTCTGAACCGCTTGCGCCGTCCGCTGCGCCAACCCGCGCACCTCCTCCGCCACCACCGCAAACCCCAGCCCCGCCTCCCCGGCCCGCGCCGCTTCCACCGACGCATTCAGCGCCAGCAGATTCGTCTGGAACGCAATCTCCTCGATCGTCTTCACGATCTTCCCAATCGCCTGACTCGAAGCCCCAATCTCCTCCATCGCCCCGCTCACTTCATTCAACGTCTTCCGCACCACCGCCACTTCCGCCTCCGACTGCTCCGCCACCGCCGTACTCGCCCGCGCCCCCTCCGCGTTCTCCTTCGATGCCGCACTCATCTGCTGACCCGCCGCCGAGGTCTGCTCCACCGCCGCCGCCTGCCGCTGCGCCCCTTCCGCCAGCGCATCGCTCGATTCCTCAATCTGCCGCGCCGCCTCGCTCACCTCGCCCGCTCCATGCCCCAACCGGTCCACCAATCCCTGCAACCGGTCGCTGATCCGACCCGCCACCAGAATCACCGCCCACCCACACAACGCCACCACCGGCAACAACCAGACAACACTCCGCTTCACCCCCGCCATCATCACCCCCCAGGCCGCCGCCTCCGCCTTGCTCAAATCCGATTCCAGAACAAACGCCCCGCGCAGCTCCCCCGCCCGCCAGTTTTCCATCGGATACCCCAGCGCGTCCTTCCCATCCCCCTGCGGGCTCGTCCCCGGATCCCCATGACAACTCAGACAATCCGCCGTCAACCGCACCGGCCTCGCGTACACCACCCGCCCCCGCGAACGGTCCACCTCGAAATACTCCTGCTGTGCCGGATCCTTGAACCACGCCAGAATCTTCTCGTCCTCCCTCGTCGCCCGGTTCGCCGGATTCCTCGGCTTCGGACTCGGCAACCGGAACGCCAGTCCCTCCTCCTTCGCCTTCTTCTCCAGCGACAGCCACGCCGCCACCACCGGCACCGTCCGGTACGCCACGCTCGTCCGCATGTCCCCACCCTGCTTCCGCCCCGCCTCCAGGTTGAACGCCCCGTCCAACTGCAACCCCGCCATCTGGTTCCGTGTCGTCTCCGCGCTCTCCACCGCGCTGCGCAAATGCGCCCGCACCGCCTCGATGTGCTGCTCCCGCACCACCGTCCGCTGCACAAACAGCCCCGTCAAAACCGCCGCGGCCATCGAGCCCAGCGAAAGTATGATCATCTTCTGGCGTAGTGTCATAGTCCCTTCGCCGGACGGCGAATGCCCGGCGAAGAGATTATCGGCAAACCGGTGGCTGATTTGAGCCAAACTTCAGGCCGCGCCCTAGAAATCCCCCTCCCGGACCTCCCCGCCCCCCTTGCCCAACCCAATCACCTTCTTCACCTCAACCGCCCCGTTGTCCCCCAGCGGCGTCGCCCCCTTCTTCCACCCCATCGCCCCCACGCTATCCAACCCCGCCAGCGCCTTCGCCCCCTCCAATACCCCCAGATCGCCACCGTAATACTCAAACCACGGCAACCCCGCCTCCTTGTATTCCTCCGTCGTCACCGGCGTCGCCGGCGGCGCCTCCCCCGTCATCTCCCGGTACACCAGACTGTTCGCCAGATGCACGAAACACCGCCCGCTCACCCCCGTCTCCCATGCCCCAATCCCGTGCGGATCATCGTAAATCTCCTGCCGCATCACCCCCCCGGGCGCAAGCCCCATCTCCTTCGCGCTCGGCATCGAACAGCAGGCCAACACATCGGAGTACACCCGCGCCGGACGCCTCCACCGCTCAAATACCTTTGCCTTCATCGGATACACGCAGATCTGCAATCCGCCATGCTCCCCCGCCCCCGTCAACTGCTCCTCCGCCGTGTACCCCGCCCCCAGCGGCATCGCCACGAACTGCCGGATCACCCCCTTCCCCACCGAAAAACCGTCCAGCCACGGCTGTTCCGGAGCCACCACATAATCCTGCCGCCCCTTTTTCAACTCCTGACTCCACCCCTCCCCCGTCACCGCGTTCACCTTCCCCGCCGCCACCTTCACCGCAAACCGGTATTCCTCCGACTCGAACGCAATCCACAGCGCTTCCGCCTGATACATCGGCAAAAACACGCCCCCGTGCCCCTTCCACGACCCCGGCGCCCGCTCCGCGTAATCATCCACGTGCTTCAGCGGAAATCGCCCCAAACCCGCCGGCAGCGGATACTCCCGGTTATCGTCAGGTATCCGCAGCGTCCGCTGGAAATTCACCCGCAACACTGCCTCTTCGTGCACCTCCGGAAACCGGAAAACCAATTCATCCCTCTCCAGATAGACCATCACGCTTCTCCCTTCTCCTCAATAACTTGTAATCACTTTCCTCAACCATCACCACGACCCGTCCCGCACCTCCCGCACAATCCGCAGAATCGCGTGATCCGGCATCTCCTTCAACTCCCGGATCAACGCCCCGAACAACTGCGGCCGCCGGCAGATCACCTCCCGCAAATCCCCTGATATCTTCCCAGCCAGCGCCAGCAGTACATCCGCGTCCTCCTCCAGATCCTCAGCCAACCGCCGGATCGTCGCCTCCGACGGCGGCGGCTGCTCCCCGCGCTCCACCTTCGACAGGTACGCCGGCTCCACCCCCACCCGCTGCGCCACCTGCCGCACCGAAAACCGCACGTCCGCCTCTCGACGCCCCTCCCGGACCGCCCTCACATAGCTCCCGAAGTCCATGCGTGTAGTATGTACTACACACCGCTCGATGTCAACGCCCCGCAGCTTTCCTTCATTAACTTTGCCTTTTCCTCCATCCCTTCGCGATTGTTCACGATACACTGGTATCTGGGGCGCTTGACCATCGCTCCCCAACCTATCTCCAGGGCGCCTCGATCAGCATGGAAACGGTACAAGACCCGGCTCAGGAACCCGCTTCTCCCCCGGCGAAGCCCGCCCGGAGCGCCGCTGGAATCCTTGCGGCTTTCATCCTGATCGTTTTCGTCCTGTATGTCGGACGCCTCTTCTTCATTACCCTCGTCACCGCCGTCCTGCTTGCCTTCATCCTCGAACCCCTCGTCGGCTTCTTCATGCGCTTCAAGGTCCCCCGCGGCGGCGCCAGTTTCCTCGCCTGCACGGTCATGCTCATCTCGCTTTACCTCGCCGGTCTCGGCGCCTGGTCGCAGGCGGTCGGCTTCCTTGACGCCCTCCCCACCTACACCCAGCGCCTCACCGACCTCGTCGACTCCGCCACCGTCCGCCTCGAAGAGGTCGAACGCGCCGCCCGCGACCTCCTCATCCCCCAGCGCGTCCGCGACGCCGAAGCCGCCGCCCAGAAAGCCCGCGAAGAGGCCGAAGCCGCCCGCAAAGCCGCCGCCAAACGCCGCCGCCCTGTCGTCGAACCCCCGCTTCCCCTCCCCCAGGAACCCGAAGTCCAGGAAGTCCGCATCCGCCCCGAACGCTCCGTCTTTGTCAATGCCGTCTTTACTTACCTCCGCGGCTTCTATGACGTCGTCCTGATGGCCTCTTTCGTCCCCTTCCTCGTCTATTTCTTCCTGAGTTGGCGCGACCATTTCCGCCGCAGCCTCATGAATCTCGTCGAAGGCGAAAAACGCGATGTCATCCAGCGCGCCTGGGAGGGCATCGCCACTGTTGCCCGCGCCTATGTCGTCGGCAACTTCCTGCTTGGTATCATGCTCTCCGTCGTCAGCGCCCTCATTTTCTGGTTCGTCAATATCCCCTACTGGCAGGTGATGGGCCCGGTGAGCGGCTTCCTGAGTCTGATCCCCTATATCGGACTCCCGTTGGCCATCCTCCCCCCTTTCATCGCCGCACTGCCCGTTTACACCGGTTGGGCCGCCTACCTCGTCATCGGCACCGTCGTGGCCCTGCTCCACATGATCGCCCTCAACCTGCTCTATCCCAAACTCGTCGGCGGCCGCGTCCACCTCAATCCCCTCGTCGTCACCATCGCTCTGATGATCTGGTATCTGATCTGGGGCGGCGCCGGACTGATTCTTGCCATCCCCATCACCGCCGGCATGAAGGCCGTCTTTGACAGCATCCCCAGCCTCCGCGGCTACGGGCGCCTTTTTGGCGAAGGCGATTGAGCCTCCGCTGCTGCTACACTGGCGAAAAACCGCCATGCAGCGCCGTCAATTCCTCGCCACCCCTCTCGCCCTGTTCCCGGCCGCCCTCCCCGGTGCCGCCCCCCGCATCGACTGGTCCCGGCTCAGCCTGTTGACCGACGAAATCGCCCGCTCGCCCGAAGAGGCCATCGCCTTCGCCCACCAGTACAACGTCCAGTGGGTCGAACTCCGCGGTGTCCCCGGCCAGCGCGCCAACTACTGGGAAATGGAACCCGATGCCCTCCGCGCCGCCGTCCAGACGTTCAGGGACGCCCGCCTCAAGGTCTCGTTCCTGAACACCTCCATGCTCAAGTACGACCTCCCCGGCTCCACCCCCGAACTCCGCGGCACCCCCACTCCCGAGGCCCTCGAACGCCGCCGCAAATCCGGCGAAGCCCGCTTCGCCAATCGCATGGAAGAACTCCGCAAAGCCATCCGCGCCGCCCACGCCTTTGAAGTCGACAAAATCCGCGTCTTTACTTTCACTCGCACCGCCCAGCCCCTCGATCTCCTCCCCCGCGTCGCCGAAATCCTCGAGCCCATGACCCGCCTCGCCGAGTCCGAAGGCGTCCAGCTCCTCGTCGAAAACGAAGGCTCCTGCAACGTCTGCCACTGCCACGAACTCGCCGCCCTCTGCAAACTCGTCCCCTCCAAAGCCTTCGGCATCAACTGGGACCCCGTGAACGAAATGAACCGCCAGGGCAAACCCTTCCCCGAAGGCTACGCCCTGCTGCCCAAAGCCCGACTCCACAACGTCCAGATGAAGGCCCGCGCCCTCGTCATCGGCCCCGATCTGCTCGACTGGGCCGCCATCTTCCGCGCCATCGAAAACGATGGCTATACCGGCAAAATCGGCCTGGAAACCCACGTTTTTGACGGTACTTTGATCGAAAAGTCCCACCTCTGCATGGCCAAACTGAAGGAGTTGCTGGCATGAATCCCAGCCGCTTCATCGCCGCCGGCCTCGCCATCACCGCCCTGATCGCCGGGGTCTTCTTCTGGCTCAACAGCCGCTCCGCCGCCCGCCTCGATGGCGCCATCCTCAATATTCGCAGCATCGCCACCGACACCCGCGCCCTCGTCGTCATCCTCGATACCCGCGTCAATAACCCCGGCCGCGCCCTCTTCATGGTCCGCGACGTCTCCGTCCTCATCGAGGATTCGGAAGGCACCCTCCTCGAAGCCGAAGCCGCCCCCGAACCCGACATCGACCGCCTCCTCGACTACCATAAGACCCTCGGTCCCCGCTACAACCCCACTCTCAAATCCCGGACCCGTCTCGACCCCGGCCACACCGCCGACTACACCATCGCCGGCGCCTTCCTGCTCACCGAAGCCGAATTCGCCGCCCGCCGCTCCCTCCGCGTCAAAATCACCGACGTCGACGGCGCCCAAATCGAACTCGCCCCCTCCTCAACCCCTTATCGATAACCTCCTGATAAATTGGTGCCGGGGACCCAATACCCCGCGAATCCCTTGCTCCGGCACCCAATTCCCCGCCGGGGCGCCTGGCCGCGATCTGACTGAAATCAAAAGGCTTTTCTGGCGACACCCAACCCGGACGCGGAATAAACCCCAGCCCGGAATTCCGCCCCTCGCCGCCACCACCCTCGGCCCGACCCCCGCAAGTGATTGAAAACTCAAGCGAACAACAGCGAAGTATTGGGGTCCGGAGCAACAACTCCGCCAGCAATTGGGTCCCAGGCGCCAAACGCCTCTATCTGCCATAATTGGCTGACGCCAGTATCTTCGAGGCGAACATGCTGACAT
>ERZ761609.3297-NODE-3297-length-10755-cov-8.640280_pt1 | contig 10755 bp, 10 predicted proteins | sample MGYA00511163_ERZ761609 | MGnify/ENA primary metagenome ERZ761609 (study PRJEB28899, sample SAMN02445070) | bioreactor sludge metagenome | biome: EBPR sludge | place: Australia: Brisbane, Thorneside Wastewater Treatment Plant | collected 2011-12-16 ... | reverse complement strand
ATCGTCGTCGCCCCGCCGCGCGACGCAGTCTATCGCTCCTGCGACCGGCGGTTTGACTGGATGATGGAGCGGGGCGCGCTGGAGGAGGTGGCGCGGTTGGCGGCGCTCAACCTTAGCCCCGATTTGCCGGCGATGAAGGCGCTGGGGGTTCCCGAACTCATCGCCCTGCTGGCCGGCGCGATGTCGCGCGAGGAGGCCGCCGCCAAGGCTCGCCAAGCGACACGAAATTACGCCAAACGGCAAACGACATGGTTTCGACATCAAATGATCGAACCCGCCCTTGCGTCGCCGACGCATGCCTGTCATACGATTTCCACTCTATATGTGTCGGAATATCGTGAGGCAATAATGCGTCAGCTAGACACGATATTGCGAATTTGACCTGCTGGGAGTTTGAAAGTGACCGTGGATTGGGGACAGGCTTTCGCCGGCCGGGTGGCGGGCATGAGCGCATCGGAAATTCGCGAACTGCTGAAGCTGTTGCAGCGGCCGGAGATTATTTCCTTCGCCGGCGGCATCCCTGATCCGGGGTTTTTTCCCGCCGCCGCGGTCAGCCGCGCCTATCAAAAGGTCTTCGAATCCAACGACGGCGCCGGATCGGCGCTGCAATACACCATTTCCGAAGGCCATACGCCGTTGCGCGAGTGGATTTGCGGCTATATGGGCCGCAAGGGGCTGAACATCGGCATTGACGAGGTGGTGGTGACCAGCGGCTCGCAACAGGCGCTGGAATTCATCGGCAAGCTGATGATCGGCCCCGGCGATTTGGTGGCGGTGACGGCGCCGACTTACCTTGGCGCGTTGCAGGCGTTTTCGCCCTATGAGCCGACCTACGTGTCGGTGGCGATGGACGACGACGGCCCGGTGATCGAGGATTTGGCGGCGGCTTTAGAGAAAAAGCCCAAGCTGTTCTACCTCGTTCCCGACTTCCAGAACCCCAACGGCGTCACGGTGTCGCTGGAGCGCCGCCACCAGATCCTTGACCTTTGCACCGCGGCCGGCGTGCCGGTGGTGGAGGACGCGGCCTACGCAGAGTTGCGCTACGACGGCGAGCATCTGCCGGCGTTGGCCGGCATCGACGCCGCGCGCAACGGCGGAACGCCGACGCAAGTGATCTATTGCGGCTCATTCTCCAAGACCGTGGTGCCGGCGCTGCGGGTGGGGTGGATTTCCGCCCCCAAGGCGGTGATCGAACGGGTGGTGCTGATGAAGCAGGCGGCCGACCTGCACACCTCCACCATCAACCAAATCGTGCTGCATGACGTGGTGTCGCAGGTTTTCGACAGCCACATCCAATTCCTGCGCCGTAATTATAAGGAGCGGCGCGACGCCATGCTCCAGGCGCTGGAGACGGAATTCGCTGGACGCGACGATGTCCGCTGGACCAAGCCGCAAGGCGGCATGTTCGTTTGGCTGGAACTACCGGAAGGCTTGGACGGGGCGACGCTGCTGCGTCAGGCCATCGAACAGGCCAACGTCGCCTTTGTTCCAGGGGCGGCGTTCTTCGCCGACCGCTCGGGCCGCAACACCATCCGCATGAGCTTTTCGGCCACCGCGCCGGAACGGATTCGTGAAGGCGTGGCGCGTTTGGCGAAGCTTTTGAAGCAAACGATCCAATCGTAAGCAATTTCTGGAAACCGACGCGCCGATTTTCTTTGCGAAGATTTGCATTTTCGGTTGACCGAGATTTTTGCTTGCGTTAGATGAACGGCTCCCCGCCCGGCATGGACGGCCGGGGGGCATGGATTTTCGGTGGATGGAAGGTTGTCACCATGGCTGAGCAAAAGCTGACCGGCGCGGACATCATCATCAAGGCGCTGCGCGATCAGGGCGTTGACATCATTTTCGGCTATCCGGGCGGCGCCGTCCTGCCGATTTACGACGCGCTGTTCCAGCAAAACGACATTCGCCACATTCTGGTTCGCCACGAACAGGCGGCGGTGCATGCGGCGGAAGGCTACGCCCGCTCCACCGGCAAGGTGGGATGCGTGCTGGTGACCTCCGGCCCCGGCGCCACCAACGCGGTGACCGGCTTGCTGGACGCCTTGTGCGACTCCATTCCGATCGTGTGTTTGTCGGGCCAGGTGCCGACCCATTTGATCGGCAACGACGCTTTCCAAGAAGCCGACACCACCGGCATCACCCGTCCCTGCACCAAGCATAACTACTTGGTGAAGGACGTGAAGGATCTGGCTCGCACGCTGCACGAAGCGTTTTACGTCGCCCGCACCGGCCGTCCCGGCCCGGTGGTGGTGGACCTGCCCAAGGACGTGCAGTTCGCTCCCGGCCCCTACACCCCGCCGGTGGAAGTGAAGCACAAGACCTATCGCCCGCAGGTGAAGCCCGACATCGCCAAGATTGAAGAGGCGGTGGAGTTGATGGCGAACGCCAAACGGCCGATCTTCTACACCGGCGGCGGCGTCATCAACGCCGGCCCGTTCGCCTCCAAGCTGTTGACCCAGTTCGTCAAGCTGACCGGCTTCCCGATCACGTCGACGCTGATGGGCCTGGGCGCCTTCCCGGCGTCGGAACAGCAATGGTTGGGCATGCTGGGCATGCACGGCACGTACGAGGCGAACCTCGCCATGTACGGCTGCGATGTGATGATTAACATCGGCGCCCGTTTTGACGACCGCGTCACCGGCCGGGTGGACGCCTTCTCGCCGGGCTCGAAGAAGATACACGTCGATATCGACCCGTCGTCGATCAACAAGAACATCCTGGTGGACATCCCGATTGTCGGCGATTGCGCTTACGCGCTGGAAGACATGATGCGGGTGTGGAAGGCCAAGGCCAAGCGCGCCGACCAGAACGCGCTGAAGGAATGGTGGGCGCAGATCAACAAGTGGCGCGACCGCGATTGCCTGAGCTATCGCCCGTCCGACACCACCATCAAGCCGCAATTCGCGCTGGAGCGTTTGCGCGAAGCCTTGAAGGGCAAGGATTTTTACATCTCCACCGAAGTCGGCCAGCATCAGATGTGGGCGGCGCAGTTCCTGCCCTTCGACCAGCCGAACCGCTGGCTGACCTCGGGCGGCTTGGGCACCATGGGCTACGGCCTGCCGGCGGCCATCGGCGCGCAACTGGCGCATCCCGAAGCCGTCGTGGTGGACGTGTCGGGCGAAGCCTCCTTCCTGATGAACATGCAGGAACTTGGCACCGCGGTTCAGCACCGCGCGCCGATCAAGATTTTCATCTTGAACAACCAGTACATGGGCATGGTGCGCCAGTGGCAGGAGCTGTTGCACGGCTCGCGCTATTCCTCCAGCTATTCCGAAGCCCTGCCGGACTTCGTCAAGCTGGCGGAAAGCTGGGGCTGCGCCGGCCTGCGCGCCACCAAGCCCAGCGAAATGGACGACGTGATTGCGCAGATGCTGGCGATCAACGACCGCCCGGTGCTGGTGGACGTCGCCGTCGATCAAAAGGAAAACTGCTTCCCGATGATCCCCGGCGGCAAGGCGCACAACGAAATCCTGCTGGGGCCGTCGGAAGACCTGGGCGAAGCCACGCCGGAAGACGGGATGGTGCTGGTGTAACGGGGCGATTGGGATGCTGGATGGCTTATCGCTCGATGCTTTTTGGCAGTGGCTTGGGCGTGTGGCGGACGTTGCGTCTTTGGTCGCCGCCGCCTTCGCCTTTATCGCAGCCAAGAAGATTGGGGCGTTGAAGCGGCGATTGGTTTTCTTTGGCCGGTTGCGAGAATTGATCGCCGGCATCCAGCGGACGCTGGAGCATGTGCGTGTATTGCAGGCGAGTGAGGGAGAACCACCCCAGAGTCAGGTCATTGGCGAGATCCGGCAATGCAGCGTTCTTGTCTATCGATACCAAAGCGGATTCGCTAAAGACGCACAGGGGCATATTCAACGGTTAAGGCTGCTGGAAATGCGGCTTCTTGAGGTTCATACTGACGATATTGAATGGCAGAAGGCGGTTGATGAGGTGGTGACTGAGTTGGGCTGTCTTTTGGTTCTAGCGCAAGATCAGTTGGCGAGCCGAGAAATTGGAGGCGATGATGCTTGAAGCGGAAAAGCAGGTGCGTCTTATCGGCAAGTTGTTGAAAATGACGAACGCTGGGGAAATGCGCTGGAGCGCCGTTGGATCATCCGGGTTGGATGATGGGGACAACGCCTTCGATATCTACGAAGCCCAATCGGGCGCAATGACGTTTCGCTTGCATCAACACACTCAGGTGGCGGTTGGGCCTCTGCAAAAATTGTTGGGAATCAACGACAATCGGGTATTGGGCTTATACCATTCGGAAAAGACCAGTACTTCTCTGGAGGTTATTTCCATCAAAGACGGTGGACGGCGCATTATCATCGATACCGGCGATATGCCCTTGCTGAAGAACCTTTTTAGTGCGGTGCGAAAATCCGTCACCAGCATCGACGCCGATATTGAAGCTTTCATAGGTCAAGAAGAACGCCATGCCGAACGACATCATGGATAACATCGAAAAACACACCATCGCCGTGCTGGTGGACAATGAACCGGGCGTGCTGGCTCGGGTCATCGGGCTGTTCTCCGGCCGCGGCTACAACATCGAAAATCTGTCGGTGGCGGAGGTGGACGACAACGCCCACCTGTCGCGCATCACCATCGTCACCACGGGCACGCGCCAGATCATCGACCAGATCAAGGCGCAGCTTTCCCGTCTGGTGCCGGTGCATAAGGTGCGCGACCTGACCGAAGACGGCCCGTCCGTCGAACGGGAATTGGCGCTCATCAAGGTCGCCGGCGTCGGCGAAAAGCGCATCGAATCCCTGCGGCTGGCCGACATTTTCAAGGCCCGCGTGGTGGACGCCACCTTGAACTCGTTCATCTTCGAGCTGACCGGATCGACGGCGGAAGTGGACGACTTCATCGGCTTGATGCGCCAATTGGGACTGGTGGAGACCTGCCGCACCGGCGTCGTCGCCATGTCGCGCGGCGGCGTCGGCTTCTAATCGGCGAAAAAGCGCGAAATCAGCTCCGCCATGCCCCCGAATCCGGCGTCTTCCGCTTGACGGAGCGCCGGACTATGGACTAACTCGCGGCTTCACCCTTTGAGGCCGGAACGTAAAAACCCCGAGGAACCGCCATGCGCGTTTATTATGATCGTGACGCCGACGTCAACCTGATTAAGGGCAAGAAGGTCGTCATCGTCGGCTACGGCAGCCAGGGCTTCGCCCACGCCAACAACCTGAAGGACAGCGGCGTCGCGGAAGTGACCATCGCCCTGCGTCCGGGTTCGGCCACCGCCAAGAAGGCGGAAGAAGCCGGCTTCACGGTCATGTCCCCGGCCGACGCCGCCGCCTGGGGCGACGTGGTGATGATGCTGACGCCGGACGAATTGCAGGCCGACATCTATCGCGACAGCCTCGCCGCCAATCTGAAGCAGGGCGCCGCCCTGGTGTTCGCCCATGGCCTGAACATCCACTTCAACCTGATCGAGCCGCGCGCCGATCTGGACGTGTTCATGATCGCGCCGAAGGGCCCCGGCCACACCGTGCGCGGCGAATACCTCAAGGGCGGCGGCGTGCCGTGCCTGGTCGCCGTGCATCAGAACGCCTCCGGCAACGCGCTGGACATCGCCCTGTCCTACGCTTCGGCCATCGGCGGCGGCCGTTCGGGCGTCATCGAAACCACCTTCAAGGAAGAATGCGAAACCGACCTGTTCGGCGAGCAGGTGGTGCTGTGCGGCGGCCTGACCGAGCTGATCCGCAACGGCTATGAAACCCTGGTGGAAGCCGGCTACGCCCCGGAAATGGCCTACTTCGAGTGCCTGCACGAAGTGAAGCTGATCGTGGACCTGATCTACGAAGGCGGCATGGCCAACATGCGCTACTCGATCTCCAACACCGCCGAATACGGCGACTACAAGACCGGCCCGCGCATCGTCACCTCCGAAACCAAGGCTGAAATGAAGCGCGTGCTGGAAGACATCCAGACCGGCCGCTTTGTGCGCGATTGGATGCTGGAATGCAAGGCCGGCCAGCCCAGCTTTAAGGCGATTCGCCGTCGCAACGCCGAGCACGACATCGAAAAGGTCGGCGAAAAGCTGCGCGCCATGATGCCGTGGATCGGCAAGAACAAGCTGGTGGACAAGTCGAAGAACTAATCTTCGCCACATTCAGCGCTGGGCGGCAATCTCCTCGCGCGTAACGAAAGCCAAAGCCCCTCGCCGCAAGGCGGGGGGCTTTGGCTTATTGGCTGTGAAGACGACCGTCCGACTGAGGGCGAATAAAAAAGATGTAAAGCGAGGCCGCCGCCGCCAGTTTAAGGGCGCAAGGGATAAGAGCGTAAGCGGCGGAAAGCGTCGCCAAGGCCGACGCGGAATTGGCGGCGTTTGGCGCGAAACCCGCGGCGTCAAGCACCGGAAGCGCGATGGCCGAAGCGACCGCCAAACAAGCTTTGGCGATAAAGGCGAGTAAAGCGTAATGCGTTCCAGCGAAGGCGCTGTTGCGCCCGGCATGAATTTGATCCGCCAGTATGGAAGGCGGCAGCGTCAAATCGGCCCCCAGAGCAAGGCCGGAAACGAGGCAAACAACAGCGTAAGCCCAGACGTCGCCGGAACCAAGAAAATAGGCGCCAATAAACCCCGAAACGGCGAGAATATTGGAAAGCGCCCAAGTCTGGTGTTTGCCGATGCGCGTGCTGATGCTTTTCCATAATGGCATGGCGGCGGCGCCCGATAGAAAGTAAAGCAGCAAAAAAAATCCTGTGAGGTGCTCCGCCCCCAAGAGGTCGCGGACATAAAAGATCACCAGCACCGCCGGAATGCTTGAAGCCAGCATGCCCAGCCCATAAACAGCGAATAGCCGTAAGCTTTCAATCGGCAACGCCCGCCAAGCGGAGGATAATGATAGGCTCGCGCCATTTTTTTTGACGGCGGACGCCTCAATTTTCGTCATCGCCCGAAAAAAGAATACAAGCCCAACAGCCATTAAAACAACAATTATTGCGGTATAATATATGTAAATGACTTCTTGATTTAAAAATCCGGATAGGATTTGTGGCGTCGATACGGCTATGACCAGACCGATAAGGGCGAAACTCTCGCGAGATGCTGAAATTCGTGTCAGGTCGTGTTGATCCGTTGTCCACAATGTCGCTTGCATGCCTAAGATAACCGTCAAAACACTGTAAGCGAAGACGGCGAACAACATACAAAACGCGAACCAAACCGCTGGAGACACCAGGGAAAGGTTGAAAAGCCCGAAAATCGACAAGCACAAAACCAATCCGGCGATGAGCAACAAGGGCAGGGAGCGGCTTTGGCGTCTATCGGCGAGTATTCCGATGAACGGGTCCAAAACCGCATCGAACAGCCTGATAACAAGCAGCAATGTTCCTAGTAATGTCAGGGATATGCCGTGACGGGTGGCGTAAAAATCTGGGGCCAGCACATATAGGGGAAAACCCGCAAAGGCTATGGGTAACGCGATAAAGCCATATTGAAGCAAAGATTTACGGTCAATTTTCGGGTCATTCATGACAACCCCAACAATGCGCGGCGCAATTCTGGCTCCGACGTTTTTTCATCAAGCCAGATGCCAAAAAAAAGCCTGGCGAAATCACCCCCTTGGATGACGCCGACTGGGGTGTTTCCGTTATAAAACGCCGTTTCTCCCACCGGGGTGAAGACCGCGGTTAAAACCGTTCCCGCGGCGACATTGGGAAAAATCGCTTTCATCCGCGTATACCAATCCGCCAGCTTCGCCTCGTCCGTAAATCCCTGCCGGCGCATTTCCTGTACCGACCGCTTGGCGATATCGGCGCCCTGAAGGGCGCGATAGTATTCGATGGAAAGCGCAAAAGGCTTTTGCGATTCCCAACGACCATTTGGGGCGTAAAGCGTCGCCTCATACACATCCCAAACGAGATAAGTCAGTATTCCGCGCCCAACAATCGACGCTCCGGGAACGGATGACTTTACGACGTCCGTCGCGAAAACGGTCTGCGAAAAGCCGAAGAGGACGCTTAGGAAGACAATGATTTTGAGACGCATGTCCATGCCTCCATTGCCCGCACCCGATGCTTGCGCCGGACGCCCCGGCGCCGGTGACGTTCAAGCAGATTTGTTCAGGTTCTGGGATTGTCAACCGTGCGAACGGATGGCGCCCAGCGTTGGAAGCCTGATCCGCGTTTTTTTAAGCGCTCAGTTGATTTCATCGACAAGCGGCTGTATTGCATTGCAGCATAATACGCGCTTCAACCATCGCATCCGTTAATGGTCCTACCGTCATGATCGAAAAGCCGCTTGAAAAGTTCATATTCGCCAGCCGCTGGCTGCTGGCGCCGTTTTATGTCGGTCTGGTGTTCGCGTTGGTGGCGCTGATGGTGCGATTTATCGCCGAGTTGGGCCATATGTTGCCGCATTTCCTCAGCATGGACGAGAAGGATGTGCTGCTGGCGGTGCTGACGTTGATCGACCTGTCGCTGGCCGGCAATCTGCTCATCATCGTCATTTTTTCCGGCTATGAGAATTTTGTGTCGCGATTCGACAACCAAGACCACAAGGATCGGCCCGAATGGATGGGGCATGTCGATTTCAGCGGCCTGAAGATTAAGCTGCTGGCGTCGATCATCGCCATCTCGGGGATACATTTGCTGAAATCGTTCATGAACGTCGATTCGGTGAACAAAGAGAATCTGATGTGGCTGGTCATCATTCATGTGGTCTTCGTCACCTCGGGGCTGCTGTTGGCGTGGATGGACCGGCTGGCGGAAGGCGGGCACGGCGCCGACAAAGGCGCCGCCGCCGGCCATTAATCTCGTCTTAAACCGGGGGACGGACTCTTTCCCTTGAGTGCGCCCCTCGCATCGTCTAGGAAACAGTCCCAGGGCCGGCGACGGCCCGTTGTTCGCAACGGTCGGACTATGGTTCGGCCCCGCCAACCAATTCGCTGAAGAAGTCTCCGCTCCATGCTTTCCAAACTGCTTGGCGTGCTGTCTGCCGACATGGCCATCGATCTGGGGACGGCCAACACCCTTGTCTACGTCAAGGGGCGCGGCATCGTGCTCAACGAACCGTCGGTCGTGGCGATCGCCAACGTGCGGGGCAAGAAACAAGTGCTGGCGGTCGGCGACGAAGCCAAAATGATGCTTGGCCGTACGCCGGGCAACATTCAGGCGATCCGCCCCTTGCGCGACGGCGTCATCGCCGATTTCGAAGTCGCGGAAGAGATGATTAAGCACTTTATCCGCAAAGTGCATAATCGCCGCAGCTTCGCCAGCCCGCAGGTCATCATTTGCGTGCCGTCCGGCTCCACCGCGGTGGAGCGTCGCGCCATTCAGGAATCGGCGGAAGCCGCCGGCGCCCGCCGGGTGTTCTTGATCGAAGAACCCATGGCGGCGGCCATCGGCGCCGGCCTGCCGGTGACCGAACCCACCGGCTCGATGGTGGTGGACATCGGCGGCGGCACCACGGAAGTGGCGGTTCTGTCCTTGGGCGGCATCGTTTATTCCCGTTCCGTGCGGGTTGGCGGCGATAAGATGGACGAAGCCATCATCGGCTACATCCGCCGCACCCATAACCTGCTGGTCGGTGAAGGCTCGGCCGAGCGCATCAAAAAGGAAATCGGCTCGGCGTGCCCGCCGGAAGACGGCGAAGGCCGCATTCTGGAGATCAAGGGCCGCGATCTGATGAACGGCGTGCCGAAGGAACTGATTATCTCCGAACGGCAAATCGCCGAGTCGCTGGCCGAACCGGTTTCCGCCATCGTCGAAGCGGTGAAAGTGGCCCTTGAGCACACCGCGCCGGAACTGGCCGCCGACATCGTCGATAAGGGCATCGTGCTCACCGGCGGCGGCGCGCTGCTCGGCAATCTCGACTTCGTGCTGCGTCACGCCACCGGCTTGCCGGTGTCGATCGCCGACGATCCCTTGTCATGCGTCGCGCTGGGCACCGGCCGCGCGTTGGAGGAGATGAAGACGCTGAAAAACGTCTTGGTCAGCGCATATTAATTGTGTAATCCTCATTATCGCTTGGGAATACCGGGCGACAAGGCGAAACCCGCCGCGGCTCGCGGCGGAAAATCTAATCCAAACGTCTTGCTGAGTGACGGATAGAAAACGTGACGCCACGCTCATCCGGTCCCGTTGTGCGGCTTGCGGCCCCTATTCGGGCTTTCGCCCAGCGCTTTTCCGTCGCCGCTTTTATCGCCGCGTCTCTTGGTTTGATGGTGTTGGGGCGCGTCGATCCGGTGCGGGTTGAAGGCTTGCGCACCCACGCCATGGACGCGCTCGCCCCGATCCTCGAGGCGCTGTCGCGGCCGGCGGCGGCGGCGGCCAACGCCATCGAAGCGGTGGTCGATCTCACCAATGTTTACGAAGAAAATCAGCGGCTGAAGGCTGAAAACGCCAAACTGCTGCAATGGCGCCAAGTCGCTTCCAAGCTGGAGGCGGAAAACAGCAATCTGCGCGGGCTTTTGCGTTATGAGCCCGATCCGAAATCCACCAACGTGGCGGCGCGCGTTATCGCGGCGCCTGGCGGTTCGTTCGTCCGCACCGTGCTGACCACCGCCGGCGGCCGTCACGGCGTCCACAAGGGCCAGGCGGCGCTGACCGGGGCTGGTCTGGTGGGGCGGGTGATCGAAGCCGGCGACTGGACGTCGCGGGTGCTGCTCATCACCGACATCAACACCCGCATTCCGGTGATGCTGGAAAGCTCACGCCAGCGCGCCGTGTTGGCGGGGGACAATTCCGAACAGCCGCGCCTGCTTTACCTGCCGTCGGAAGCGCCGGTTTCGGTGGGCGAGCGGGTGGTGACTT
>ERZ761609.3295-NODE-3295-length-10770-cov-6.191414_pt1 | contig 10770 bp, 11 predicted proteins | sample MGYA00511163_ERZ761609 | MGnify/ENA primary metagenome ERZ761609 (study PRJEB28899, sample SAMN02445070) | bioreactor sludge metagenome | biome: EBPR sludge | place: Australia: Brisbane, Thorneside Wastewater Treatment Plant | collected 2011-12-16 ... | reverse complement strand
AACGAGCATGCGCAGCGCGCCCGTCTCGGTAAACAGCGTCACCGGCTTTGTCGCCTCGTATTGCACGACGGCATCAAGATGATCCTGCAGGTTCTGGCCGACGCCGGGCAGATCAGCCACGACATCGATGCCGAAGCGGCGCAGATATTCGCCATTGCCGATGCCCGAGAGCAGCAGGATCTGCGGCGTGTTCACCGCGCCGCCGGAAACGATCACTTCACGCGCGGCCAGCGCCTTTTTGCGCTCACCCTTCTGGATGTATTCGACGCCGGTAGCCTTCTTGCCTTCAAACAGGATGCGCGCAGTCAGCGCGTTCACTTCGACCTTCAGGTTCGTGCGCTTGAGCACGGGCGTGAGATAGGCAGAGGCAGCACTCCAGCGCTTGCCGTCCTTGATGGTCAGCTGATAGGGGCCAACACCCTCCTGCTGATAGCCGTTGAAGTCGGGCGTATAGGCGTGACCTGCCTCCATGCCGGCGGTGATGAAGGTCTTGAAGACCGGCATTCCCGACTTGGCGTTCTCAATGTAAAGCGGACCTTCGCCGCCGTGAAAATCATCGCCGCCATTTTCGTTCGTCTCAGCACGCTTGAAATAGGGCAGCACATCGGCAAAGCCCCAGCCATCCAGGCCCAGCTGGCGCCATTGATCGTAATCGCGCGCATGACCGCGGATGTAGATCATGCCGTTCATCGAGGATGAGCCGCCCAGAACCTTGCCGCGCGGCCAATAGAGGCTGCGGTTCATCAGCTGCTGCTGGCCCTCGGTCTCGAAGTACCAGTTATATTTGGTGCGCTGACTGATAAGTGCGCCGACGCCGGCCGGCATGTGGATCAGGACCGAGCTGTCCTTGCCGCCCGCCTCGAGCAGCAGAACCTTGTTTGCCGGATCCGCACTCAGCCGGTTGGCCAGTACGCATCCGGCGCTGCCTGCACCGATGATGATGTAGTCAAACACAAGCGGCGGGGCAGGCGGCTTTGCCGGGGCAGAGGTTGCGGCCGGATTTGCAGCATTGGTCGCGTCAGTCATGTCAGCGCAGGTCTCGCGGAGTCATCGGGGGAGGAACCCGCACTATAGAATGCGCTTTCTGTCAGGCAATGCTGACAGTTGCCATCCGGGCCGCTTTCCGCAGCGTCGCACCGCTAAAGAGACCGCCAAAATGGTCCAGGGGAGCCCGCTTGACCGGGCCCCCCTGGCGGGCGGATCCATGATACGCATGATCCGCCGTGACTCTCCTGTAGCTTACTCGTCTTCGCCGGGCAGCGAGACGCCCACGGTCGCCGAGTTGGCGATGGCTGCTGACGAGACATCCACATTGCCGGCAACGTCGTTGATCGACGCATTGACGGTGGAGTAGGTGCCGGCCGAGTTGGTCTGGCGCGTCACGACGTCGGTCGTGTAGGCCGAGCTTGAGACGCCGAGGTTGTTCGACACTGCAACGCCCGAAACCGTCACATCACCGCCAACGCCGCCGACATAGGCATCAACCGAAGCCGACGGATCATAACCGCCCGAGATCTGGGTCGAATTGATCGAGGTGCTCTCGGCGTCATACACGTCAATCGTTGCGTTGTTGGCAATCGCGGTGGCATTGAGGTTCACGTATTGCTCAACACCGACGACGGTTGCGCTGGTTTCGGCGCCGACGATACCCGTATTGCGCTGAAAGTTGCTCACATAGGAATCGCCTTCCAGCGAAGCCGAGAACGTGTTGGCAATGGCGATCGAGGCAACGTGCACGCAGCCTTCGATCCAGTCGAGCGACACATCAGCAACCGCCCACGTGTCGGCCAGGTTCACCTGACCGTTGAGGATGTTGTTGCTGTAGGTGACTTCACTCGAGTCCTCCGCGGAGGCCACTGCCGCCAACAGGGTCACTGCTGCTGTACCAGACATAAGCATCTTCGCGATTTTCTTCATCGTCGTACTCCTCATTGCTACGCGCCGCGGTGGTGGTGGACGAAGCACCGGGCGCACGGTCTCCGTCGGCAAGGGGATCGCTTGCGATGGCGCAGGCAGACGGGCTGACGCCCATCAGGTCCGCCATCATTTCAAGAACAGCGCGCTCGATCACGGAGCGCACGGCCAGCTGGACAGGCTCGAGCGCGCGCTCGCCTGCACCGACATCGATGATCGTGCCGTTCAGGAAGTCGAAGACGCCCGAGGAAATCTCGCGGCCGATGATCTGCTTCTGGTAGGAGATGACATCAACAACTTCGAGCGTTGACGTGTTGATGAGGCGCAGGTCGAGGCCCACGTTCATTACATACATCTTGAAGCCGATATTGCCCTTGATGCCTTCAACGGCCGGGTCAGAGACGAAACCGTCCACACCGACCGAGCGCAGATTGTAGTTGAGCTCGGTGATGCCGCCGACGAGGTAGTAATCCGAACCGGGGATCGATCCCGCCACGATCTGGCGGAAAGCCGCGCCGCCTGCGCCATCCGGACCAGCGTCACCGATCAGGCGGTTGTTGGCGTATTTGAGCTCAAGTTCGGCGACCGACGTATCAAAGCGTTCGACGAGGCGGATACCAGCTTTCGCCAGCGCCGACATCGCCATCAGGGCTGCGCCCTGGGTGACGCGCTTCCCGCCTTCAAATTCTTCCTTGCCGGTATAGTCGGCGATCTGGCCGACAGCGATGCGCGGGGCCAGACGGCCCTGCCGCGCCAGACATTGCAGCGCGGCTGAGTAAGGCGTCTCGTTCGAGATCACCGGCGCCGTGCCGATCGGAATGGTGTAGCGGCCGTCGCTGCCAGCCACCGGGCTGACGCAGGCGCCGAGCGCAAGGGACGCCATCACAAACACGAGCGGTTTGGCCGCGTGGCGCCAGCTGCGCTTTGATTCAGTACGGGCCTTAGTCAAGGTCGAGCCCTCCGTTGAGTGAAACATTTGCCGAAACGTCGCCGTTGTTGATCTGCTGGGCGTCCACGATCACCGTGTTCCAGCTGCCCTGCACGACAACGTTCAGCTGATTGCCGATGGCGGTGGCGGTGCCGCCTACGCCGGTGCGGCGGTAACCTGCGCCCGAAGCTGAGGCATATGCCGAGGCCTGGGCGCGGCCATTGACGATCACGCGATTGCCGTTGGCATCGCGATTGCCGACCGTCATCGGCCGCGTGTCATCACCGGGCTGCGCGCCATAGGGTCGGCTCATCTCGTCGGCGCCATCAAGCGTTCCTTCCGCCAGAACGGGGGCGGCAAGGGCGCTGGTGGCGAGGAGCGCGAGTGCAATCTGGCGCAGGCGGCGTGTCATGGACGTAATCCCGGTCAGGCTGAAGCCTCTTTCCGGGAGGCTGGCTGCAACGGGTGTGCCAAGGGCGCCGTAGCGCGGCGGGCAGGGTAAACGCTTGGTTTCTGCGGGGTTGAGTGCGTCAGCCGCAGGATGAGATGCGATTTCGGGACGGCTGCGGCGCAAGTTCTGGCCGCCCGGAGCGGCCTTCGTGTTTCAAATGGGTACGATTGAAGCTAGCGTGCCCTTAACCACGCCATTTGCTGCGAACGGAATTTTCATGCGCCAGATCGAGTTCTTTTTCGACTGCTCGTCGCCCTGGACCTATCTCGCTTTCTCGCGCATCGAGGCGCTGGCGGCGCGCACGCGCGCGCAGATCATCTGGAAGCCCATTCTGGTCGGCGGCGTGTTCAACGCAGTCAATCAGGAGGTTTATGAGCGCCGCGCCAATGCCGATCCGCGCAAGGCGGCCTATAACGGCAAGGACATGATGGATTGGGCGCTTCTGTGCGGCGTCTACATCAAATGGCCGCCGACGATTTTCCCGGTGCGCTCGGTTGCTGCCATGCGCGGGGCGTTCCATGCGCTGGATGCCGGCAGGCTGTCACCCTATGCGCGCAATGTGTTCGAGGCCTATTGGGGCGATGACCGTGACATCGCCAATCCAGCGGTGCTGGAGGCTTGCGCGGTGCGCTCGGGCCTTGACGGCAAGGCATTTCTGGCAGCGCTGGATGACCCTGCCAACAAGGAACGTCTCAAGGCCACGACGCAGGAACTGATCGACCGCGGTGGCTTTGGATCGCCCACAATATTCGTCAACGGGAGCGACATGTATTTCGGCAATGACCGCCTGCCTTTGGTCGAAGCAGCACTTGAGCGGCTGCCATGAGCTTCTTTGTGCCCGAAAGCAGGCCGCGCGGCCCGCGCGAGCCGATTTTCCTTGCGCCGCCTGCACCGCTTTATCTGGCGGCCGTCTTCATCGCGGTGCATGTGCTTCTGGCCATTCTTCCCATGGCGTTTGCGGAAGAGGTCTTTTTCCGCGCCGCATTGTGGGCGCCGAAATTCCAGACGGGTGAGTTCGCCGCTCTGATGGAGGGCATTGCCAGCCTTCTGGCGCATGGTTTCCTGCATGAAGGGTTTTTCCATCTGGCGGTCAATTGTCTGTGGCTGCTGGCCGCGGGCGGTGCCGTTGCCAAACATGCGGGCGGGGCTGCGATGTATGTCATCTTTGCCCTGACAACGATTATTGGCGGCCTTTGCTTCATTGCGCTGGAGTGGGATGGGCAGGCTGCGGCCATTGGCGCCTCTGGCGGGGTGTCGGGCCTTCTGGCGGCGGCCGTTCGCCTTCATTTCGGGGCGCGGCTGCGCATAGGGCTTGCGCCGCTCACGCTGCAGCCGGTCGTTGCCATCAGCATCATGTTTCTGGGCGTCAACGCGGCAACCGCGCTTTGGGACTGGGCCTTTCCGGCGGAAGCCTTCCACTTTGCCTGGCAAGCCCATGTTGGCGGCTATGTCGCCGGGCTGTTTGTTGTGAGGCTTGTCGCACCAAGGCCACCCTTGCGCCTTGTGTGAGGCGGGGCGGGCCGCCGCGAATTGTGATATTTGACCAAACCGGGGCCTTGAAGGGCGGCCATACCATTTCCACGTCATGGGTGACGTTCACGCCCAGCGGAGCCCTTCCATGAACACTGCCCACACCACGCCAGAGCCCGAGATCATTCCGCCCGGCCAATCCGTTCCGGTGGGTACGGCCTATCCGTGGAAGCGGCTGCTGCTTTCGATTGCGTTCGGCTTTGCTGCCGCATTTGCGATCTGGCTGATCGTGTTTGCCGCCATCATGCAGTTCATCCTGCGGGCGGTGGATGGTGCGCCGTCGGAGCGCCTTTCACGCTTTGGCAAGCGTACCGGCGCCTATGTGCGTGACATCGCCGCCTATATGACGTTCGCGCGTGAAGAAGCACCCTGGCCGTTCGACGATTTTCCGAGGGAGTGAGGGGTTAGGCCTGACCCTTCAGTCGCTCCACGTAGTCCCGATACACAAAGACCCGGTCGCGTTTGCGGCCGGTGATCTCTGCAAGAATGCCTGCATCAAGAAGTGCTTCGACGGCGCGGATCGCTGTCGGCTTTGACGTCTGGACGATGCTCATGGCCCGCGCGATGGTGATCATCGGATTGAGCGGCAGGGCTTCAAACAGGCGCGCGGCGCTGGCTGACTTTTCCAGTCTTTCATGCACCCGCGCGCGGTCCCGCGTGACCAGTTTGCCAATATCGCGCGCCGTTGTGGCGGCACTGGATGCTGAAGTTTCGATGGCATCCAGAAAGAAAATCGTCCAGCCCTCGAAATCGCCGTCCTCGCGCACCGCATTCAGGCGCCGATAATATTCCGGTCGGTGTTCACGAAAGAATGTGCTGATGGTGACAAGCCGTGCGTCAATGATACCGCCTTCCTCCAGCATCAATGCGATGAGCAGGCGGCCGACGCGACCGTTTCCGTCAAGATAGGGATGAATCGTTTCGAACTGGGCATGAACCAGCGCCGCCTTGACCAGCAGAGGCATTTCCGGTTCGCCATGAATGAACTTCTCAAGATCGCCCAGCAGTGACGGCAGATGATGCGGCGGCGGCGGCACATGCACGGCGCGTGACGGGCGCGGGCCGCCGATCCAGTTCTGGCTGCGACGCAACTCGCCGGGGTGCTTGCCTTCGCCATGCTTGCCGCGCATGAGCAGGCGGTGTGCGCCATTGAGAACGCGCATCGACAGTAGAAGGCCGCCGGGCCGCGTCAACTCGCTGCGCGCGTGTGTCAGCGCCGCCAGATAGGCGCTGACTTCGGCAAGATCGCCCGTTTGTGTTTCATCGGGATGGGCTTCGGCTTCGAAGAGATCGTCGAGCGTTGATTGCGTGCCTTCGATTTGGGACGTCAGCACGGCTTCCTTGCGCACGAACGCGTAAAGGAACCATTCCAGTGAAGGGATGAAGCTCGCCGCCTGGGCCAGCGTGTGCATGGCAGACGCCGCTTCCACCAGCGTAGAGGCCAAAGCGCCTTCGATCAATAGCGGTGGCTCAAGCGGCGGCAGGGAATGAGGGATGAACGCCTTCACTGCCTCCCCGGCGACAGCGACCGACTCATAGGTTCCGGATATGCGGCGTTTGACACTGTGGTTGGGCATGGGTGCGCCACGTTACTTTCGAAATTCGCTAGGAACGATATCGTTACTATCGCATGCTCAAAGTCAAGAAATCGTTCCTAACGTGTGTTCAGGGACCGCAGGGGGCCATTTGACAGGGCCGCTCGCCCCCCTAATGTCCGCCGCCTTTGGAATCGGGATTAGAGGGAGGCGGGGGCAGAAAGCCCCGCGCAACGGCACATGGCCAAGAGCAATTTTGCCAAGGACCAGTTGAAGTCGCTCATCCAGCGCATTGAGCGTCTGGAAGAGGAGAAGGCGGCGCTGGCGGCCGATATCCGCGAAGTCTATGCCGAGGCCAAGTCGCATGGCTTTGACACCAAGGTCGTGCGTCAGGTGGTCAAGATCCGCAAGATGGACAATGACGACCGCGCCGAGCAGGAGGAACTGCTCGACCTTTATCTCTCGGCGGTCGGTTCAGCGCGCTAGGCGCCTGGGGCACTGCATCTGCGCGGTGCGTCCTTCGACAAGAACTCAGGATGAGGTTCTCGGCGGATTGCACGGATGCAGTCCGCCTGCTCTTCCATGGTGAGCCTTCGTCGAACCACGCATGGCATCAATGCAGCTATTCCCTCGCCCCATGCTTAAATGGGGAGAGGGACGGCTGCCCTTGCAGCCTGGGTGAGGGGTCTTGTTGTGCATAGCCACTTCAACGCCCCCTCACGAAATTTGCTGAGACGCAAATTTCTGCTCTCCCCCAATAAAGCTGGGGGAGAGCGAAAGGTAAAAGCAGGCTTGAGCCTTACGCGCTCTCGCGCACCTGCAGGCCCATCTCGCGCACTTTGCGATAGAGCGTGGAGCGGCCAATGCCCAGCCGGCGCGCGACCTCTGACATGTGGCCGTCGTAACGCTCAATCGCCATGCGGATGAGATCATTCTCGATCTCTTCCATGCGGCGCAGGTGGCCTGTTTCGTTCGTGCAGCGGATCTCATAGCCGTTGGCGAGGCGATAGGTTTCAGGTTCGCTCTCCCCCTCCGCCTTTTCGGCCGGCGCTTCGGCGCGCGGCATGGGGCTATGCTGGACCGGCGGCGGCAACTCCACTTCTGCGTCACGGCGCGCGATCTCGGCTGAGATGTCAACGCCGAGCTGGTGGGCGATCTGCGGGAAATCGGCTTGCGTCAGCTGGGCGCCATCGGCCAGCACGACCGCGCGGAAAACCGTGTTCTCCAGCTGGCGCACATTGCCCGGCCAGGGGAAAGATTTCAGCATCTCCATTGCCGCATCGGTGACGCCGACAACGCTCTTGTGCTCTTCGGCGGCAAAGCGCGCGATGAAATGGGCGACAAGCTCCGGGATGTCGTCGCCGCGCTCGCGCAACGGCGCGACGTGGATGGGAAACACGTTGAGGCGGTAATAGAGGTCTTCGCGGAAGAGGCCTTCCTGCGCCAGCTTGGTAAGGTTCCGGTTGGTGGCCGAGATCAGGCGGATATCCACCTTTACTGGACGCTTGGCGCCGACGGGATCAACTTCACCCTCCTGAATGGCGCGCAGGAGTTTCACCTGCATGTCGAGGCGCAATTCGCCGATTTCATCGAGGAACAGGGTGCCGCCATTGGCCTCCTGAAACTTGCCGACGTGCTTGTCGGTCGCGCCGGTGAACGCGCCCTTCTCGTGGCCGAACAGGATCGACTCGACAAGGTTTTCGGGGATGGCGCCGCAATTGACGGCGACGAAGGGCTTGCCGGCACGGTCTGATGCCTGCTGGATCGCGCGTGCGATCACTTCCTTGCCGACGCCTGACTCGCCTTCAATCAGGATGGGAATGGTCGATTGCGCCGCGCGCTCGCCCAGTCGGATGACCTGACGCATGGCGGCAGAGCGCGCAATCAGATCGCGGAACATCAGGCTGCCGGCCGGGCGCTTTTTCAGGCGGGCGACTTCGCCTGACAGCGCGCGCAGCTTCAAGGCATTGCGGATCGAAACCTGAATGCGTTCGGGGCTTGCGGGCTTGACCAGAAAATCATCGGCGCCCGCACGCATGGCGGTCACAACCGTATCAATGCCGCCCTGTGCGGTCAGCACGATGACCGGCAGATCAGGACGCTCGGGCCGGATGCGCTTGAGCACCGAAAGCCCGTCTTCACCCGGCATGACGAGATCAAGCATGACAAGTGCGATGGCGCCCGGCTCACCGCCCTCGATCTTGCTCACCGCCTCGGCTGCCGATGAAGCCAGCGCCACGCCATAGCCTGCGCGCTCCACCACCGACTGGATCAGGCGGCGCTGCACGGGATCATCATCAACAACAAGAATGGTCTGGGCCATTTCAATACCTTGGGGGGAAGACGCACCAAATTGGCACGTATCCTGACGCCAACACCCTAAAGGCGGGTTTACCGCGTGTGTGCGCGGCGCACGGTTTCACGGATTCTTCACCATGCAAGTGCCCGGAATCGCTGATGGCGCGGCAAGGCGCGGCTTTCCTTCATCGCCAATTGCTCTATCTTTTCCCTGAAATACGGGGATGACGATGGATCGCGATAATCCGGGCGCTGCTGCGGCACTGCCCAATGATGCCGGGCCGCCCGCCTGGCGGCTGGACGACCTTTACGCCGGTATTGATGCACCTGAAATCGCGCGCGACCTTGCACGCGCCGAAGAAGACGTGCGCCGGTTCAAGGCAGACTATGCCGGAAAGCTGGTGACGATGAGTGCGCGCTCGGATGCCGGCGCGCTGATCTTTGGCGCGGTCAAGGCGTATGAGGCCTTGAGTGAGCTGACGGGCAAGCTTTCGTCCTATGCCGGGCTTTCGTTTGCCGCGCAGTCGAGTGATACGCGCATTGCCAAATTCTATGGCGACATGCAGGCCAAGCTTACGGCCATCGGCGCCGACATGCTGTTCTTCGAGCTGGAGCTTTCCAAGATCGCCGAGAACGATCTTCAGCGCGCGCTGAAGCATGAGGGGCTGAAAGCCTATGCGCCGTGGCTTGCCAATGTGCGCGCCTTCACGCCGCACCAATTGCCGGAGGAGCTGGAGCGGCTCCTCTTTGAAAAGGATCTGACGGGTGCTGGCGCGTTCGGCCGCCTGTTCGAGGAGACGATGGCGGGTCTGCGCTTTGAGGTCGATGGCAGATCATTGACGGGGCCAGAGGCGCTGCATCTCCTCTCGCATCCTGACAAGGGATTGCGTGCGCGTGGCGCCAAGGCGCTGAGCGAAACCTTTGGGGCCAACATCCGCACGTTCACGTTCATCCTCAATACGCTGGTGAAGGATAAGGAGATTGACGACCGCTGGCGGCGTTACCCCACGCCGGGCGCGTTCCGCAATCTGTCGAACCAGGTGGAGGGGGAAGTCGTCAACGCGCTGGTGACAGCCGTGCGCAATGCCTATCCGCAATTGTCACATCGCTATTATGCGATGAAGGCGCGCTGGCTGGGGCAGGAGAAACTCAATTTCTGGGATCGCAATGCACCGCTGCCGGTTGCATCCGAGCGCAAGATCGGCTGGAGCGATGCGCGCGCCCTTGTGCTTGATGCCTATCAGCGCTTCTCGCCCGACATGGCGGCGATTGGACGGCAATTCTTCGAGAAGGCGTGGATTGACGCGGAGCCGCGTGCGGGCAAGACGGGCGGGGCGTTCAGCCACCCAACCGTGCCGTCGGTGCATCCCTATATCCTGATGTCGTATCTTGGCAGTCCGCGCGATGTGATGACGCTGGCACACGAGCTGGGCCATGGCGTGCATCAGGTTCTTGCGGCTCACCAGGGCGCTCTGATGGCCGTGACGCCCCTGACGCTGGCCGAGACCGCCAGCGTGTTCGGCGAGATGCTGACGTTCCGCTCCATGCTGGCGCAGGAAAAGAATCCGCGTGAGCGCATGCTCCTGATCGCCGCCAAGGTGGAGGACATGCTGAATACGGTCGTGCGCCAGATCGCGTTCTATACATTCGAGGAGCGGCTTCATGCCGCGCGGCGCGAGGGCGAGTTGACGGCGGACGATATCGGGCGCATCTGGCTTTCCGTGCAGAGCGAAAGTCTCGGACCTGCGGTTGAACTCAATCCGGGCTATGAGCATTTCTGGTGCTACATTCCGCATTTTGTGCGCACGCCGTTCTATGTTTACGCCTATGCGTTCGGTGACTGTCTCGTGAACTCGCTCTATGCGCTCTATGAGAATGCGGCGCCGGATTTTGGTGAGCGCTATCTTGATCTGTTGCGTGCGGGCGGCTCGAAGCGGCACAGGGAACTGCTCGCGCCCTTCGGACTTGATGCAAGCGATCCGGCCTTCTGGCAGAAGGGGCTGTCGCTGATTGCGCGTTTCATCGGCGAACTCGAGAATGCATCGTCCCTGTTGATGCCGCAGAAGGGTGGATCGGCGGGGTGAACCTGCGTTTGTTGTGTCGAATTTTTCCTC
>ERZ761609.3294-NODE-3294-length-10770-cov-29.499767_pt1 | contig 10770 bp, 9 predicted proteins | sample MGYA00511163_ERZ761609 | MGnify/ENA primary metagenome ERZ761609 (study PRJEB28899, sample SAMN02445070) | bioreactor sludge metagenome | biome: EBPR sludge | place: Australia: Brisbane, Thorneside Wastewater Treatment Plant | collected 2011-12-16 ... | reverse complement strand
CTGCCCCAGCGGCTACTACCAGGCCAGCGCTTCCTGCAGCACGAGCTGCGGCAGCTGCGGGGTGTCGAGCGGCCAGCGCTACACCTGCAACCAGATCTCCGGCACGTCCTTCGCGGTGTGCGGCGGCTGCCCGGCGGGAATGAACAGCACCCGGCTCAAGCCGATCGCCGCCGCCATTTCCTCGGCCAGCCGCAGATGGCCGAAGTGGATGGGATCGAAGGTGCCGCCAAAAACGCCGATGGGCGGCATAGCCTTAGCCGCGGACGTGCCCGTCTCCCAGTACCAGCCACTTCTGGCTGGTCAGTCCTTCCAGTCCGACCGGACCGCGCGCGTGGATCTTGTCGGTGGAAATGCCGATTTCCGCGCCAAGGCCGTACTCGAAGCCGTCGGCAAAGCGCGTCGAGGCATTGACCACCACGCTGGCCGAATCGACCTCGCGCAGGAAGCGGCGCGCGCGACCGTAGTCTTCGGTGACGATGGCGTCGGTGTGCTGCGAACCATGGCTGTTGATATGCGCCATCGCGGCGTCGATACCGTCGACCACCTTGACCGCGATGATGGGGCCGAGGTACTCCTCGACCCAGTCGGCTTCCACCGCGGCTTTCAGCCTGTCCGCCGCAATCCCGGCACCCTTGAGGATGACCAGCGCTTCCGGGCAGCAACGCATTTCCACGCCCTTGCCGGCCAGCATGCGGCCGATCTCGGGCAGCGCCACCGAAGCAATGCCACGGGCAACCAGCAGCGACTCGGTGGTATTGCAGGTGCCGTAGCGCTGGGTCTTGGCGTTCTCGACAATCTTCACCGCCTTGGCGAGGTCGGCGCGGTCGTCGACATAGACGTGGCAATTGCCGTGCAGGTGCTTGATCACCGGCACCCGCGCCTCGCCGGTGATGCGCTCGATCAGCCCCTTGCCGCCGCGCGGCACGATGACGTCGACGTAATCCTTCATGGTGATGAGTTCACCCACCGCGGCGCGGTCGGTGGTCTCGATCACCTGCACCACGGTCGCGGGCAGGCCGGCGGCCTCCAGCCCTTCGCGCACACAGGCGGCGACCGCCTGGTTCGAGTGCTGCGCCTCCGAGCCGCCGCGCAGGATGGCGGCGTTGCCGGATTTCAGGCACAGCCCGGCGGCATCCGCCGTCACGTTGGGACGCGCCTCGTAGATGATGCCGATGACGCCGAGCGGCACCCGCATCTTGCCGACCTGGATGCCGGAGGGGCGGTACTTGAGGTCGGTGATTTCGCCGACCGGGTCGGGCAGCGCGGCGATCTGCTCCAGGCCTTCGGCCATCCCGGCGACGGCCTTGTCGTTGATCTGCAGGCGGTCGAGCAGCGCGGCGTCAAGCCCGCTGGCGCGCGCCTGCTCCATGTCGCGCGCATTGGCTTCCAGCAGCTTCGCGGCATCGCGCCGGATCGCCGCCGCCATCGCCAAGAGCGCACGGTTCTTCTGGTTGGTGTCGGCGCGGGCGATCGCGCGCGAGGCTTCGCGCGCCTGTTTGCCCACCGTCTGCATGTAGCTTTTAATATCCATCATCTTTTCCCATTGCCTGCCGGTTCAGCCAGTGTCATGCCCACGCGCAGCAGCGTATCCCAGGGATCGCCCACCCGCTCCAGCCCCTTGGCCTGGCGGTCGATCAGCGCCAGGTCGGTCAATGCAGATTCGACCTGCGCCAGGCTCAGGCGTTTCACCGCCCGCTCGATCTGCGGCGCGCGCTGCCTGTCACGGCCCCACAGCGTCCGCATCGCTGCGGGTAGGCTGTCGCCCCGCGCCACCGCCGATTTTAGCCTGAGCAGCAACTGCACGGCCGATGACACCTGCCACAGGATGGCCGGCACCGCTTCACCGCTGTCTTTCAAATCAACCACTACCTGGGCAAAGCGCGCGCCATCGCCCGCATACAATGCATCCTGCAGGATATCGGCTTCCAGCCGGCTGACATCGGCCACCGCATGTTCGATATCGGCCAGCATCACCGCTCCCGGCGGCAGCAGCAGCGCGAGCTTGTCGATCTCCTGCTGCGCCGCCAGCAAATTCCCCTCGACCTGGTCGGCCAGGAATTCCAGCGCGGCACGGTCAGCACGCAAGTCCTGCCTGGCCAGCCGGCGCTCGATCCAGCCGGGCAAGGCGGTGCGCTCGACCGGCTTTGCCTCGACCACCACGCCGCTTTTGGCGAGCGCGGCGAACCAGCGGCTCTGCATGGTTTTCCAGTCCAGTCCCGGCAGGCTGATGAGGGTGAGCGTGTCGGCGGGCAGCCGGGCGGCATAGGTTTCCAGCGCCTTGGCGCCGTCGACGCCGGGCTTGCCGGAAGGAATGCGGATTTCGGCCAAGCGGCGCTCGGCGAACAACGAGAAGTTGTCGCCGTCGGCGAAAATGCCCTGCCAGTTGTAGCGCCCCTGCACGCTGTAGATTATGCGCTCGGTATGCCCCGCTGCACGCGCAGCCGCGCGAATGGCGTCGCCCGCTTCCTGCGCCGCCAGCGGTTCGTCGCCCACCACCACGTAAAGCGCGGCAAGGCCACGCGCAAGGTGGGCGGGCAGGCGATCGGCCGGAATGTTCAAGAAGCGCCGATTCCGGGTTTCAGGCTTTGCAGGCGGCGCAGAATCCGCAAGGCCGCGTTGTCATCCATATCGCGATACAGCAGCTGTTCTTCTGCGCCCTTGGCCAGCACTTTTGTGTCGTCGTAGGTGATATCGCGGGTAAGCTCGATGGCCTCCGGTGCCGCCAGATCCAGCCCTGCCTTGTCGTTCACCGAATAGCTCAGCCGCAAGCCGAGCCGGTATTCGGTGACGCGCCCCGCGCCGGACAGCGAGAGAATGACCCGGGTACGTTCTTCCTGGGTGATTTTGAGCACGGCCTCGGCTTCGTCGGCGGTCGCGACCAGCCGCGTCTGCTTGTTCGCCGTCAGCAGGGAACGGATGCGCTGCGCCACCACGCTACCCGGCGTTGCCTCGACATACAGGCTGGCAAACGGCAGGTCGGCCACACGGCGCAGCTGAAAGCCGCAGCCCACGACGAGCGCGGCAGGCAGGGCGGCAAGGAACAGTCGACGGTTCATGCGACGATATTAACCAAACGTCCGGGCACCACCACCACTTTTTTCGGCGGCTGTCCTTGCAGATATTTCTGCGCCGCCTCGCTCGCCAACGCAACCGTTTCAATGGCTTCGCGCGCCGCCGTCGCCGCCACGCGGATCTGCCCGCGCAGCTTGCCGTTGACCTGCAGCATCAGTTCGATCTCGTCCTGCACCAGTGCGGTTTCGTCCACCGCCGGCCAGGTCATCGCGGCACCCGGCTTGAGCTCGGCGTACAGCGTCTCGCTGATGTGCGGCACCATCGGTGCAAGCATCGCGACCGCGGCTTCGAGCACTTCCTGGCGCACGCTGCGGATGACGGCGTCCATGCCCTCCAGCCTGCCGAGTGCGTTCATCAGTTCCATGACCGCCGCAATCGCGGTGTTGAACTGCTTGCGGCGCTCGATGTCGTCGCTGACCTTCTGGATGGTCTGGTGCAATTGACGGCGCAGGGTTTTGGCCGCTTCCGGCAGCTCGCCGCCGGCAAACGCTGTGGTTGCGCCGCCCTGCACGTGCTCGTAGGCCAGCTTCCACAGACGTTTCAGAAATCGGTGCGCGCCCTCGACCCCGGCGTCCGACCATTCCAGGCTCTGCTCCGGCGGCGCGGCGAACATGGTGAACAGGCGCGCGGTGTCGGCGCCGTACTGGCCGATCAGCGCCTGCGGGTCGACACCGTTGTTCTTCGACTTCGACATCTTCTCGGTGCCGCCGACCGTGACCGGCTGGCCATCGGATTTCAGCACCGCGACGCCATCGCGCAACTCGACGTCGGTCGGGTTGAACCAGGTCTTCTTGCCGGCAGCGTCCTCGCGGTAGTAAGTATCGGCGACCACCATGCCCTGCGTCAGCAGGTTGGCGAACGGCTCGTCGCTCGCCACCAGCCCCTCGTCGCGCATCAGCTTGTGGAAGAAGCGCGCGTACAGCAGGTGCAGGATGGCATGCTCGATGCCGCCGATGTACTGGTCGACCGGCAGCCACTGGTTGGCGCGCGCATCGAGCATGCCGCCGTCGAAATCGGGACAGGCGTAGCGCGCGTAGTACCACGACGACTCGACGAAGGTGTCCATGGTGTCGGTCTCGCGCCGCGCCGCGCCGCCGCATTTCGGGCAGGCGCAGTTGACGAAGTCGGCGCGCTTGTTGAGCGGGTTGCCGGAGCCGTCGGGCACCACGTCTTCCGGCAGCACCACCGGCAGCTGCTCGGCCGGCACCGGCACGTCGCCGCAGGCCTCGCAATGGACGATCGGGATCGGGCAGCCCCAGTAGCGCTGGCGCGAAATGCCCCAGTCGCGCAGGCGGAACTGGGTTTTCTTCTCGCCAAGATTCAGCCCGGCGAGGTCGGCGGCGATCGCGTCGACCGCAGCCGTGTAATCGAGGCCGTCGTACTTGCCGGAGTTGACGCAGCGGCCGCGCGACTTGTCGCCATACCATTCCTGCCAGCCGTCGAGCGAGAAAGCCTCGCCTTCAACGCCGATCACCTGCTTGATCGGCAGGCCGTATTTCTGCGCAAAGCCGAAATCGCGCTCGTCGTGCGCCGGCACCGCCATCACCGCGCCTTCGCCGTAGCTCATCAGCACGTAGTTGCCGACCCAGACGGGAATCGACTCGCCGGTGAGCGGATGAGTCACCTTGAGGCCGGTGTCCATGCCCTTCTTTTCCATCGTCGCCATGTCGGCTTCGGCGACGCTGCCCTGCTTGCATTCGGCGATGAAGGCGGCGAGCTCGGGATTGTCCTGCGCGGCGCGGGTCGCGAGCGGGTGCTCGGCGGCCACCGCGCAGAAGGTCACGCCCATGATGGTATCGGCGCGGGTGGTGAACACCCACAGTTTTTCATCCTGGCCATCGAGCGTGTACGGGAAGGCGAAGCGCACGCCGACGCTCTTGCCGATCCAGTTGGCCTGCATGGTCTTCACCCGTTCCGGCCAGCCGGGCAGGGTGTCGAGGCCATTCAGGAGTTCGTCGGCGTACTGAGTGATGCGGAAGAAGTACATCGGGATGTCGCGCTTCTCGACCAGCGCGCCGGAGCGCCAGCCGCGGCCGTCGATCACCTGCTCGTTGGCCAGCACCGTCTGGTCCACCGGGTCCCAGTTGACGCTGGCCATCTTCTTGTAGATCACGCCCTTCTCGAACAGGCGAACGAACAGCCACTGTTCCCAGCGGTAGTAGTCCGGCTTGCAGGTGGCGAGCTCGCGCGACCAGTCGATGGCGAAGCCGAGCGCCTTGAGCTGGGTGCGCATGTGGTCGATGTTGGCGTAGGTCCACGCCGCGGGCGGCACGTTGTTGGCGATCGCGGCGTTTTCCGCCGGCAGGCCGAAGGCGTCCCAGCCCATCGGCTGCATCACGTTGAACCCGCGCAGCGCATGGTAGCGCGCCAGCACGTCGCCGATGGTGTAGTTGCGCACGTGGCCCATGTGCAGCTTGCCCGACGGGTAGGGGAACATCGACAGGCAGTAGTATTTGGGACGGCCGGATGCCTCATCGGCGCGGTAGGCTTGGCTCGCCACCCAGCCGGACTGGGCGGCGTGTTCGATTTCCGAGGGAAAGTATTTTTCTTGCATTGCAGCAACCGCTTAGAATCAAGCCGGCGATTATACCGCCGGCCCTGCCGCGCCGCCCGGACAGGGCGCGTTCCCTTGCGGCCGGCCGGGCTATCCTGCCCTGGCCGGGAACACTGCCCGTCCACGGATGTCGGTTACCCTTTACCCTGAAGGAGACTCCATGAAAACGCTGCTTCCGCTCACCCTGCTTGTCGCTTCCCTGCCCGCCGCCTCCCTGTCCGCCATGGCCGCCCAGCCCGACGTGCTGCCGGTCAAGCAGATCGGCCTGGAACTGGCACGCGATATCGCGATGGCCTCGGTCGAGGCCTGCCGCCAGGACGGCTACAACGTTTCCGCCGTCGTACTCGACCGGGCCGGCAACGTACAGGCCGCGCTGCGCGACACGCTGGCGGCGCGCCACACCCTTGAAATCGCCGAGCGCAAGGCCGGCATGACCATCATGTCGGGCACCGAGTCGGGCGAATTCCGCGCCGCGCGCGGTGACATCCGCCCCGAGCTCAATCACATCGACGGCCTCATCGTGATGGACGGCGCCCTGCCGATCCGCGCCGCCGGCAGCCTGATCGGCGCGGTCGGGATCTCCGGCGCGCCCGGCGGCGACAAGGATGCCGCCTGTGCCGCAGCCGCACTGAAGAAAGTGGAGGAGCGGCTGGAATTCGCCATGTAAACACCCGCTCCCCTGAAGCGGCCCGCACAGGCAGCACGCGGTTGTCGGGGCATACGACTCCACATGGGCTTCTACCCTGACGGGCACAAGAGCCCATAGTGGATCGGAGTCCTTCAGGACATACGACTCCACACGTGCCTGTGCGCGGTGTGGATCGGGGCCCTTGTGGCTTTGGCGCCTCTACTACCACGGCCTACTCCTTGCGGGTAAAATGCGGCGTTTTCGCTTTTTATTCTTACCTCTTCAGGGAGTCCCAGCATGTCCAAGAAGCATCCCGTCATTGCGGTCACGGGTTCATCCGGCGCCGGCACCACCACGGTCAAACGCGCGTTCGAGCACATTTTCTTCCGTGAAAAAATCAATGCCGCCGTGATCGAAGGCGACAGCTTCCACAGCCTGGCCCGGGCCGACTTCAAGGAAGCCGTGAAAAAAGCCGAAGCTGAAGGCAACATGTCGTTCAGCCACTTCGGCCCGCAAGCCAACCACTTCGCCAAGCTGGCCGAACTGTTCAAGACCTACGGTGAAACCGGTGGCGGCAAGAAGCGTTACTACATCCACAGCGATGAAGAGGCCGCCGAGCACAACAAGCGCCTCAATACCAGCCTCAACCCCGGCGAATTCACCCCGTGGGAAGACGTGCCCGCCGGCTCCGACGTGCTGTTCTACGAAGGCCTGCATGGCCTGGTGAAAGCCGATGACATCGACGTCTCGCAGCACGTCGACCTCGGCATCGGCGTGGTGCCCATCGTCAACCTCGAATGGATCCAGAAAATCCACCGCGACGGCGCCGAGCGCGGCTATTCCGCCGACGTCATCGTCGACACCATCCTGCGCCGCATGCCGGACTACGTGAACTACATCACCCCGCAGTTCTCGCGCACCGACATCAACTTCCAGCGCGTCTCGACGGTCGACACCTCCAACCCCTTCATCACGCGCGACATTCCGACGCCGGACGAAAGCTTCATCGTGATCCGCTTCCGCGAACCCAAGGGCGTCGATTTCCCCTACCTGCTGAACATGATCCCGAATTCCTTCATGTCGCGCCGCAACACCCTCGTGGTGCCGGGCGCCAAGATGGGCTTCGCCATGGAGCTGATCCTGGCCCCCATCATTCAGGACATGATCGCGGGTAAGAGCAAGTAAGTTTCGGCATCCCCCAAGAGAAAGGGCGACCCGCACGGGTCGCCCTTTCTGTTTTCGGCCCCCGCAGGGGCTCGCCAATTACTGCTTACTTTTTGCCCTTGCCGGCACCGTCGATTTTGGGCGAGGCCATCAGGTACACCTGACCGCCCTGCACCAGCTCGCCGGGAAGGCCGTAGTGCGCCTGCATGTTGCCGAGGTAATAGCGACGGCCGGATTCGTACCAGTTGGCGTTGGCGACGATGTCGGTGACGTCGATGACACCCGAGTTCTCCTCGTCCTGAGTCAGGAAATCAGGCGCACCCGGCAGGAAGCGGTTGCGGTCGGACTCGAAAATCTGCACCGCCTGCCTGGTAAGCGGGTTGAACTTCCAGGTCTTGGCGATATACGCGCTATTGCCCGGATCTTCCTGGATGAGGATATCGCCGTCGCCATCCACCACCATGTTGTCGAAGGAACGCGCGACCTGGCCGTCGGTGCCGACGAGCGACTCCGAATCCAGCACCACCTCGACCGTGCCGCCGGTGGGATTGGCGATCGAGTCGAAGGTGAACTTGTACAGGCGGGCGGGCGCGCCGGTGCGGCCGGTGGTCACCCAGTAGAACACGTTGGGGTTCTGGGTATCCCAGTGGCCGTCTTCGGGGCGGGCGAACTCGGTGACGTCGCGCGCCGTCGACTGGGTCTGCATCTGCGCGCCGCTGTCGAGCGCGGCGATGTCGGACATGTCGACCAGGTCGAAGGTGCCGTTGATCGCGCCGGTCTCCAGCTTGACCAGGCCGTTGGTGTAGTTGGCGCCGCCGTTGTTGACGCGCACGCCGTAGAGCTTGCCGTACTGCAGGCCGGCCTGCTCGACCGGATTGCCCGAAGTTTGCTTGTCGCCGATGTAGAGATAGATCTGACCGGGGCTGGAATCATCCAGACTCACTACGAGGGTTTTGTCGCCGGCGTTCGGATGGGCGAGCGTGTTCTCATAGGAGAAACGGCCGAGGTAAGGCAGCTGGTAGGTCGTGCCCTTCTCGTCGCCAGTGACGATGGTAGCGTAGGCGCGGCCTTCGGCCCCGGCCTCCTCGCCCTTCATGTAGATACGGCCGTCGAAGCCCTTGCCGCTGGCCGGGTTGAAGAACGCGGTCCTGGCGGGCAGGTCGGCGGAGCAGAAGCGGCCGAACTGGGTCGCGCCGGTGGTGTCGGCGAATGCCTTGGCGATGTTGTCCCAACCCATCACCCTGGTGATGAGGTCTTCGCCCCCCATGATCTGCTTGCTGTTGAGGTGCAGGGTCCACTGCGACACGAAGGCGCCGGTCGCGCCATGGGCGCGCGCAACGCCCGAGGTGGCGCCGAGCTCGTGGCTGAGGAAGAAGGTCATAAAGGCCTTGTCGGCGACATAGCCACCGTTCCCGGCGAACTTGCCCAGCAGCGCGCCCATGCCGTCGGGGATCCCGACCATGCGGTAATCGACGTTCTTGGCGGAATCGCCGACGGTGATCAGCGAAACGACTTCCCAGCCGGGGGCGGTGGGGACGATATAGGGGGTCTGCGAACTCTGCGGGCCGATGATGCTTTGCGCATGGACGGCGGCGGCGAGCGCCAGGCTGATGCCGAGCGCGACGAGGCTGAGTTTGAACATGGACTTCTTCTCCTGATGTTGCGAAGCTGTCTGGAGCCGGGCAACGGGGTACCCGACGCCGCGCAGTGTCGCGTACCGAGATGGCATCAGGATGAAGGAAGCATGAAAGCTCGCCGCGCCGCCGGCTCAAACCACCGCGAAGCCAACCAGCGCGATCTCGTCGCCATCCTTGATCGCCGACGACTTCTCGGCGAACTGCTTGTTGATGGTGACATTGAGCTTGGGGTTGCCGAGCAGCATCTTCTTCCACCTCTCGCCGCGCTTGGCCAGCACGAACAGCAGGCGCTCGACATCGGTGACGTCGGGCGGCAGGACGATTTCGTCGGAGGCCATGCCGAGGGTTTCGACCAGGTCGCCGAAAAACAGGATTTTCACCATGATGGGGCCTTTATAATTCGTCATTGACCGCCCGATTTTACCTCCGTATGTCTGCCTCCCTGCTGGAAAACCTCAACCCCGAACAGCGCGCTGCGGTGACGTTGCCGCACGAGTCCGCGCTGATTCTGGCGGGCGCCGGCTCCGGCAAGACGCGCGTGCTGACAACCCGCATGGTGTGGCTGATCCAGAGCGGCCAGGTGTCGCCGCTGGGCGTGCTGGCGGTAACCTTCACCAACAAGGCCGCGAAGGAGATGCTGACGCGGATTTCGGCGATGCTGCCGATCAACACGCGTGGCATGTGGGTCGGCACCTTTCATGGCCTGGCCAACCGGCTGTTGCGGATCCATTACCGCGAAGCCGGCCTGCCGCAGTCGTTCCAGATCCTCGACAGTTCGGATCAACTGTCGGCAATCAAGCGGCTGATGAAAGCGATGAACGTCGACACCGAGAAATACGAGCCGAAGAAGGTGCAGTGGTTCATCAATGGCCACAAGGAAGCCGGGCGGCGCGCGCGCGACGCCGAGGCCCACGACGAATACTCGATGCGGCTGGCCGAACTGTACGAGGCCTACGATGCGCAGTGTCAGCGCGAAGGGGTGGCGGACTTCCCCGAGCTGCTGCTGCGTTCCTACGAACTGCTGTATCGCAACGAGCCGCTGCGCGAGCATTACCGCGACCGCTTCAAGCACATCCTGATCGACGAGTTCCAGGACACCAACACCTTGCAGTACCGCTGGCTGAAGCTGTTCGCCGGGCCGCACACCGCGCTGTTCGCGGTCGGCGACGACGACCAGTCGATCTATGCCTTCCGCGGTGCCAACACCGCCAACATGGTCGAGTTCGAGCGCGAGTTCGCGCACGGCAACGTGATCAAGCTGGAGCAGAACTACCGCAGTCACGGCCACATCCTCACCGCCGCCAACACGCTGATCTCGCAGAACGCGCACCGCCTGGGCAAGAACCTGTGGACGGCGGAGGGCGACGGCGAGCCGATCCGGGTGTTCAATGCCTATTCCGATCAGGACGAGGCGAGCTTTGTCGTCGACGAGGTACGCGCGCTCAACCGCGAGGATGTGGCGCTATCCGATATGGCGCTGCTGTACCGTTCCAACGCGCAATCGCGGGTGCTGGAACACGCGCTGTTTTCGGCCAGCGTGCCCTATCGCGTGTACGGCGGACTGCGTTTTTTCGAGCGCCAGGAAATCAAGCACGCGCTGGCCTACCTGCGCCTGCTGACCAATCCGGAAGACGACGGCGCCTTTCTGCGGGTAGTGAACTTTCCCGCCCGCGGCATCGGCGCGCGCACCCTGGAGCAGCTGGCCGACGGCGCCG
>ERZ761609.3293-NODE-3293-length-10776-cov-12.443615_pt1 | contig 10776 bp, 7 predicted proteins | sample MGYA00511163_ERZ761609 | MGnify/ENA primary metagenome ERZ761609 (study PRJEB28899, sample SAMN02445070) | bioreactor sludge metagenome | biome: EBPR sludge | place: Australia: Brisbane, Thorneside Wastewater Treatment Plant | collected 2011-12-16 ... | reverse complement strand
CTTTCCCCGCGCATGACGATTGCGCTCGGCGCGCTCGCCGTCGCCTGCGCCTCCGTTCTTGCGACCTGGCACCTGCCCCTGCCCTGGCTCGCCGGCCAGACCCTGGTGGTGCCCGGGATCTACAAGGCGGGCGTATGGGTTTCGATCCTTCTCGGTATCGCGTTCATCGGCGTCTATGCCTGGCGTGTCGCCGATGAAGCGCGCCAGCTGGCCGATGCGCTGGCCGCCACGGAACTCGTTCTCACCCGCGAACAGCACCTGACGATGGTGGACGGACTGGCCGCCGCCGCAGCGCATCAGCTCGGCACGCCGCTGGCCACCATAGCGGTCGTGGCGCGCGAACTGGAACGGCAGGTCGGTCCGGAACATCCGTTCCGCGAGGATGTCGCGCTGCTGCGGACCGAAGCCGCGCGGTGCAGGGAGATTCTGGGCAAGATCGCCTCGTTGGGCGGAGAGGATTCAGGCCCCCATGGCGAATTGACCCTCGGACACCTGCTTGAGGAACTGGTCGCGCCGCACCGCAATTTCGGCGTGGAGATCGATGTCAGGCTGGACGGCGAGGGCGCGGTTCCCTCCTGCGCACGCAATCCCGGCGTGATCTACGGAATTGGCAATCTGGTCGAGAACGCGGTGGATTTCGCCGCGGCACGCGTGACCGTGGCCGCATCCTGGTCGGCGGACACGGTTGAGGTCCGCGTGCTGGATGACGGTCCGGGCTTCGGCGCGGGCGTGCTTGACCGGCTGGGCGACCCCTACGTCACCTCCCGTGGCGGCGAGCGCGGGGAGAAACGGGGCGAGGGCGGCGGCCTCGGACTCGGGCTTTTCATCGCGCGCACGCTGCTTGAACGTTCGGGCGCCAGCGTCACCTGGGGCAACCGGCCGGGCGTGTCCGGCGCTTCGGTCCACATGGTGTGGCCACGCCGCCTGTTCGAGGCGCGGCAGACACCGAGCTGAGCCTTGCCCCGGCCCGGCCGCGGCTGCGGGGGTGACATTTGCCGCGCCATGGGCTTATGGAGAAGCATTGGACAGACGGACGCGATCATGGCCGAGTTTCAGGGTACCCCCGACCTTCCCGCGGACAACAGCCTGTTGATCGTCGACGACGACCGTCCCTTTCTCACGCGTCTGGCACGCGCCATGGAAAGCCGGGGATACAGCGTGCGCATGGCGTCGAGCGTCGCCGAAGGCATGGCGGCGATCGCGGCGGCTGCACCGGCTTTCGCCGTGATCGACATGCGCCTGGCCGACGGCAGCGGCCTGGACGTCATGCAGGAACTGAAACGCTGCCGTCCCGAGGCACGGGCCATTATCCTGACCGGCTACGGCAACATAGCCACGGCCGTAACCGCCGTGAAGCTCGGCGCCTTCGACTATCTGGCCAAGCCAGCCGACGCGGACGACATCGATGCCGCGCTCAAGGCTGGCAGCGTCGTCAAGCCGGAACTGCCGCAAAACCCGATGTCCGCCGACCGGGTGCGCTGGGAACACATCCAGCGCGTGTACGAATCCTGTGATCGCAACGTGTCCGAAACCGCGCGTCAGCTCAACATGCATCGCCGCACGCTTCAACGCATCCTCGCGAAGCGTGCGCCGCGCTAGACATCGCACACCACATCGCGCCCAGTCGAAGGCACCCCGGGGAAGCAAGATGTTCGGAATGGTCGAAGGCACGGGAACAGAGGAGCAGGACCCACGGTTTCGTGCCTGCCTGATTTCGCATGCCCGGGTGGAGCGCCTGTGGACCGGCGCGCGCTGGAGCGAGGGGCCGGCCTGGTTCGGCGCGGGACGCTATCTCGTCTGGTCGGACATTCCCAACAACCGGATGCTGCGGTTCGACGAGACCGACGGCTCGGTTTCGGTGTTCCGCCAGCCCTCGAACAACTCGAACGGCAATACCGTCGATTTGCAGGGGCGCCTGATCACCTGCGAGCATCAGGCACGACGTGTGACGCGCACGGAGCACGATGGTTCGATCACGGTGATCGCCGATCGCTACCACGGCAAGCGCTTCAATTCCCCGAACGACGTCGTGGTGAAGTCCGACGGCTCGATCTGGTTCACGGACCCCGACTACGGCATCTGGACCGACTATGAAGGGGACAAGGCGGAAAGCGAAATCGGCGGCTGCAACGTCTATCGGGTGGACCCGTCGGGCTCTGTCTCGCTTGTGGCGGACGATTTCGAACGGCCGAACGGGCTCGCCTTCTCTCCGGGCGAGGACCACCTTTTCGTCTCGGACACCGGCATCAGCCATCGGCATGGCGGTCCCCGTCACATCCGCCGCTTGAAAGTGAAACCGGACGGCAAGAGACTCGGTGCCTCCAAGGTGTTCGCCGAGTGCGCCGCCAAGGTCTTCGACGGCTTCCGCTTCGACGCCGACGGCAGGCTCTGGACCAGCGCCGGCGACGGAGTGCACTGCTATCACGCGGATGGAACGCTGATCGGCAAGATCCGGATCCCGGAAGTGGTCGCGAACGTGACGTTCGGCGGCCCCAAGCGCAACCGCCTGTTCATCTGCGGAACTACATCGCTCTATTCGATGTACCTGGCCATCAACGGGGCGAAGACCGCCTAGCTGTGATGGCGCTCAGCGCGGAGGGCGCCGCTCGCCGGCAGCGACCGCAAGCGCCGCACCCACCACGACAACCGCGCCGACAACCATGTTCAGGGTCGGCGTTTCGGCAAAAAGCAGATAGGCGAAGGCCATCGCGAACACGATCCGGACAAAAGGGATCGGGGCGAGCACGGATGTTTCGCCGCGGCCGTAGGCTTCGATGGTCAGCAGCATGCCAAGCGCGCCCAACAGGCCCGCACCCAGCAAGATGGCTGTCTGCGCCAAGCTGATCGGCTGCCAGTCATACCAGGCCATCGGAATGGCTGCCGCGACGACGAAAAAACAGATGTAGGTGAAGATCGTCAGCATGTCCTCGGATTGGGACAGGGTGCGATTGAGAAACACCACCAGCGATCCGATCAGCGCGGCCGAGAGACCGACCGCGACTGTCGGATCGACACCCACCGTACCGACGCCGGAAGCCAGGGCCACGCCGCCAAAACCGATCAGGGTCGCGACCCAGCTACCGAGGCGGACCTTCTCGCCGAGGATCGGCCGGGCGAGAAGCACGACGAACAGCGATGTTGCGAAGGTCAGGATCGTCGCCAGGGCGAAGTCGAGATGCCGGAAGGTGTAATAATAGAGCCACCAGCTGCTGACGCTGCCGGCCCCGCGCGCCACATGGAGCCAGGGACGGCCGGTGCGCAGGTCAGGCAAACCTCCGCGCCAGAGCGACCAGCAGCAAACGACCAGCAGTTGCGCCATCGCGCGGAAGAAGACGGCCTGCGAGACGCTGGCGGAAGGACCAACCCATCGGATCGCCGCCGCTTCGAGCGTGAGAGCCAGCATCGCCAGCACCAGCAGCGCGGCCCCGCGCAGGTTGTCCGCAGGTCGAGCTTGCGCCTTCGAGGTCTGGTCGCGTAGGGACATGTGCGATGGGCCTGCGCCTGGACGCAGGACGCGCCGGTTGAAATCCTTCTGTCTCTAAGCATTTCGCATCAGGATGGGGACTTCAAGGGCGTCAAGGGCACGGGAGGCAAGAATGTCGGCGCAGTCGGACAATCCGCCCTGGAGCTGGCCGGAGGAACGCTGGCGCAAGGCGGTCAACCATGTGCGCGCCGGACGCTCGCTGAAACCCAAGAAATGGAAAGGCGGCGCGCGCTGCGCCGTCGCGCTGTCCTTCGATGCCGACCACGAGACCATCGAATTGAGGTTCGGCGGCGAATCGTTCGGCAAGCTCAGCCAGGGCCAGTATGGCGCGCGGCAGGGAACGCCGCGCATCCTGAATGTGCTGCGCCGCCACGGTGTGAAGGCGACGTTCTTCATGCCGGCGGTGTCCGCCCTGATCAATCCGGACGAGGCCCGTCAGGTGGTGAAGGAAGGGCACGAGATCGGCATCCACAGCTGGATCCACGAATTCAATTCGACATTGCCCTACGAAGCCGAGCGCGAACTCGCACTGCGCGCGCGTGAAGTGCTGTCGCGGATCACCGGTTCGGCGCCGGTCGGCATGCGCACGGCGTCCTGGGATTTCTCGCCGCACACGCTGAAAATCATCCGCGAGATGGACCTCTTGTACGATTCCTCGCTGATGGCGGACGACGATCCCTACGAACTGCTCGACGAAGGGCAGCCTACGGGGATCGTGGAGCTCCCGGTCGAGTGGATTCGCGATGACGCGGTCTATTTCAACATGGACCGGATGGCAGCCCTGCGCCCCTACACCGCGCCGGAAGCGGTATTCGACATCTTTCGCCGCGAGTTGGAGGCGGCCTACGACGACGGCGGTCTCTACGTGCTGACGATGCATCCCCATGTCATCGGCCACCGCTCGCGCCTCTGGATTCTCGAGGAGATCATCAAGCTGGCGAAGAGCCTGCCAGGGGTCTGGTTCGCGACCCATGCCGAGATCGCCGCATTCTGCAAGAAAACCGCCGGGCTCCAGGTCCCGCCACCGCCAGCACCTCAGCCGCCGGTCTGATCGCACGCCACAGCCCGATGCGGCAGAAGGGGGGCCCCATGATACGGACATTGCTCATGGCCGCGATGACCGCGGCCGTGCTGATCGCCCAGCCAGCCCGGGCGCAATACGCCAGGGAAACGTTCGTTGTCGCCATGCCCGGCGATGCCGCGACGCTCGATCCGCATCTCCATTGGGATACGGACAGCTACATGGTCTACCGCAATGTTTTCGACAACCTCGTCACCCGCGACCCGGAAGGCAGGATCGTGCCGCAGGTGGCAACGGGCTGGCGATACCTCGACGACCGGACGATCGAGTTCGACCTGCGCATGAACATTCGCTTCCACGATGGCTCGCCGCTGACCGTGGACGATGTGGTGTTCTCGATCCGGCGCGTCACCGATCCGGCCCTGAAGAGCCCGCAGCTTTCACAGTTCGACCAGATCGATACGGTCGAGGCTGTCGGGCAGGCAAAGATGCGGATGAAGACGAAGTCGACCTATCCGGCCCTGATGGCCCAGCTGGTCAAGATGTCCATCGTGCCAAAGGCCTATGTCGAGAAGGTCGGCGACCAGAAATTCAACCTGGAGCCGATGGGGTCTGGCCCCTACCGGTTCAAGTCCTGGCAGAAGGGCATCGGCATCACCCTTGAGGCGAACGACACCTACTGGGGCGGCAGGCCGCCGTTCCGGACGCTCGCCTTCCGTCTCGTGCCCGACCTGTCCACGCGTGTCGCGGACCTCAAGACCGGCAAGGCGGATCTCGCGCGCGGTCTCACGCCCGATCAGGCCCAGCAGGTCAAGGCGGATCGCAATCTCCAGGTTCTGTCCGGACCGACCGAGCGCATCGGCTATCTTTTCATCAACGCGATGCAGCCCCCGACCGATGACCGGCGCGTCAGGCAGGCCCTGGCCTATGCCATCGACCGCAAGACCATCATCGAGGCGCTGCTGCAGGGGTATGCGAACCCTGTCGAGGTGATGCTGACGCCGGCGAGCACAGGATATGTGGACGATGTGAAAGGCTATCCGTTCGATCCGGTCCGCGCCAGGGCGCTGATCAAGGAGGCTGGCGCAGAGGGCAAGACACTGACCTTCCTGACCTCGCCGGTATACGATGCGCGCATCGTGCAGGCGATCCAGCAGATGCTGTCCGACGTCGGCCTGAAGGTCGAGATCCAGACAATGGACCAGCCGACCTTCCTTCGCCGGCGTCAGGGGCGTCCGGATGAGGCCGGAAACCTGTCGCTCGGGCGCTGGTCCTGCGCCTGCCAGGATGCCGATGGTGTGATCTTCCCGATGTTCCGAAGCGGCAGCCCCTGGTCGAAATACGCCAATCCGGCCTTTGACGCCGAGGTCGACGCGGCGCGCGTCATCATCGACGAGAGCCGGCGCAAGACCCACTACCGCAGGGCGTTCGAGATCCTGAACGAGGATATGGCCAGCCTGCCGCTCTATCAGGACTACGCCATCTACGCGGCCCGCCGGGAATTGCGATGGAAACCGACGCCTGCGGAAGCCCTGACCGTGATGAACATGCAGTGGGTGCCCTGAGCACGGCCGAGGACAGGATCGGGACCCGGCGCGGGAGGCGACCGGTCGCGCTTCGATTTTGCCATGGCGTGCTGTTCCAGAGGCTGAAGGTCTGGTTACATGGCGCCCCGATCGCCGGAAGCCGGAAGCAGCGCGGCTGCTAGCGCGATGCCCCCCACGACGCTGCATTCGACAAGCGGCCCAGCATCATGGCTCCGTCCATCCCCGAAGAACGCATCGCCCTGGCCGGACTGAAGGCGCCGGCCGAAATCGCCATTGACCGCTGGGGCATACCGCATCTGCGCGCGCAATCCCTGGATGACCTGTTCTGCGTGCAGGGTTTCAACGCGGCGCGCGACCGGCTGTTCCAGCTCGATCTGTGGCGCAAGCGCGGCCTCGGCCTGCTGGCCGGCGATTTCGGCCCAGGCTATCTGGAGCAGGATCGCGCAAGCCGAACCTTCCTGTATCGCGGCGATATGACCGCGGAGTACGCGCGCTATGGCGACGACACGCAGGCGATCTGCGAAGCCTTCGTCAGGGGCGTCAATGCCTTCATCGCGCTGGCCGAGCGCCGGCCCGAGCACATGCCGGACGAGTTCGCGCTGCTCGGAACCAAGCCGGCGCGATGGGCAGCGGAGGATGTCCTGCGCATCCGCACGCATGCGCTCTCGCAGAATGCGCTGTCCGAAATCGCGCGCGCGGTCATACTGTCCCGCGCCGATGCCGCGACGGACGCCCTGCGCAAGACCATCGAGCCGCCGGTGGCCCTTGATCCAAAGCTCGATCTTTCCGCAATCCCGGCATCGGCCGCTGACCTGTTCAAGCTCGCAACGGCCGGCGTGACGCTGAGCCGGGAACGGCTCCAGGCGACGCTGGCGGAGGCCGGGCGCTGGTCCATTGTCAACGATCTCGGCGAAGTTCAGCTGCGGGAGCACACCGACGGCTCGAACAACTGGGCGATCCACGGGTCCCGCACGGCCAGCGGCCGGCCGATCCTCGGGTCGGACCCACACCGCGCCCATTCGGTGCCGAGCCTTCGCTACCTCGTGCACCTCACGGCGCCGGGATTCGACGCGATCGGCGCCGGAGAACCGGCCCTGCCCGGCATATCGCTTGGCCACAATGGAACGATCGCCTTCGGGCTGACGATCTTCGGCGCCGATCTGGAAGATGTTTTCGTCTACGAGACGCATCCGGATGATGCCGACGCCTATCGCTACGGCGCGGGGTTCGAACGGATGCGGATCGTCGAGGAGCGCGTTCCGGTCAAGGGCCATGCGGACCAGAAAGTTCGCATGAAGTTCACCCGGCACGGACCGGTGGTTCACGAGGACCCGTCCCGGCGGTTGGCGATCGCCATCCGCAGTGTCTGGCAGGAACCGGGGTCCGCCGCCTATGCGGCCTCACTCGCCACCATGCGGGCGCGCGATTACGAGTCTTTCCGCTCCGCGCTGCGCCGCTGGGGCGCCCCTTCGGTCAATATGGTCTATGCCGATGTCGAGGGAAACATCGCCTGGATGCCGGCCGGCTTCAATCCGAAGCGGACGAACTGGAACGGGCTGACGCCAGTTCCGGGCGACGGCTCGCACGAATGGGACGGCATGGTCGATCCCGATGCGCTGCCGCGCGTCAGGAACCCCGATCGGGGCTTTGTCTACTCCGCCAATGAGATGAACCTTCCGGCCGACTGGCCGCACGACCAGATCCGTGTCGGCCACGAGTGGATCGAGGCTTCGCGTGCCAACCGCATTCGTGAGGTCCTGTCCGGTACCGAGAGCCATACGCTTGGCCATACGACAGCGCTGCAAACCGACGTCACGTCGCTGCCGGCGCGGCGGCTCCTGGCGCTGCTGCGACAGGTGTCGGCGCGCACCGCCGAGGAGGCCGCCGCGCTGGCGATGTTCACCGGTTGGGATTGCGGGCTGGAAGCGGACAGCGCGCCGGCTGCACTGTTCGAGGTCTGGTTCGCCAGGCATCTCAAGCCGGCGCTGTTCGCCCTGCTGGTGCCGGATGCAGGCGTGCGCGCCCTGCTCATGCCGGGCGACGTCGAAGGCATCCTGCGCGCCCTGGAACGTCCAGACCGGAGGTTCGGCGAAAGTCCCGAAAGCGGCCGCAACGCCCTGCTCCTGTCCTCCCTCGCTGCCGCCTATGCCGACTGTGCGGCCAGGATGGGGAAGGACACCGCGCAGTGGCAGTGGGGCCGCCTGCATCATGGCTATTTCGAACATGTGGTGTCCCGCCTGCTGCCGGAATCCGGGCGCGGCCGCTTCGATGTCGGCCCGCTGCCAAAGGGTGGAAGCGCTTCGACTCCCATGCACACCGGCTATCGGCCAAGTGACTTCCGCATCCTGCATGGCGCCTCTGTCCGGCTCGCCATCGATGTCGGCGGCTGGGACAACAGCCTGTGCCTCAACGCCCCGGGCCAGTCCGGCGATCCAAAGAGCCCGCATTATCGGGATCTCGCGCCGCTCTGGGCGGGTGGCCGCTATGTCCCGCTGCTCTACAGCCGGTCCGAAGTCGACAAGGCAACCATCCGGCGCATCGTGCTGGAACCGGGCTGAGGGGCGCGATTGTCTTGAAATTTCGCAGCAGCTCTCAAAACGGGGACCTGTAATCCCACGTGCGTTCGTGCCATCCTGTGGCAAATCGACGGATCAGGGACGGACAAGCATGGAGACGGTGCTCATCGAGTGGGGCGGGCTGGCACTGCGCTGGCTGCACATCATCACCGGCATGGCCTGGATCGGTTCGTCCTTCTATTTCATGCACATCGATGCCCATATGCGGGCGGTGCCCGATATCGCCAAGGGCGGTGAGACGTGGGAAGTGCATGGCGGCGGATTCTACCAAGTGCGCAAGTACCTCGTGGCACCGGAGAAGCTGCCGGAAGAGCTGATCTGGCACAAGTGGCAGTCCTATTCGACCTGGATGTCCGGCTTTCTGCTCCTGTGCTGGATCTACTACTTCAGCGCCGACCTGTACCTGATCGATCCGGCCGTTCGGGACCTGACCCAGATCCAGGCGATCCTGATCGGCATCGTCGCGCTGGCCGCCGGCTGGCTGCTCTATGATTTCCTGTGCAATTCGAAGCTCGGCGACAATGAAGTGCTGCTGGCCGCGATCGGCTTCGCCATCGTCATGGCCTTCGCCTACGGGTTCCAGCAGGTCTTTTCCGGGCGCGGCGCGCTGATCCATACCGGCGCCCTGATGGCGACGATCATGTCCGGGAACGTGTTCTTCAACATCATCCCGAACCAGCGCAAGGTGATCGCCGACCTGATCGCCGGACGTACCCCCAATCCCGAGTTCGGCAAGCAGGCCAAGAAGCGGTCCACCCACAACAATTACCTGACCCTGCCGGTCGTCTTCCTGATGCTGTCGAACCACTACCCGCTGACCTACTCCTCGCCCTATTCCTGGGTGATCATCGGGATGGTTCTGGTGGCCGGCGCGCTGATTCGCGTGTTCTACAACTTCCGCCATGCCGGCAAGGGCAGCCCCTACTGGGCCTGGGCGGTGGCGATCCTGTTGATGCTCGCGGCCGCCTACATCAGCGCCGCATCGTCACCCGGCGGCCGGGAACATCTCGGCCTCGGCCCCATGCCGGAGGAAAAAGCCCTCGCGGGACGGGCCGAGGCGCCCAAAGAGGTGGCCGAGATCATCCAGAGCCGCTGTTCGATGTGTCATGCGCGCGAACCGGTCTGGCGGGGGATCGGCGTCGCTCCCAAAGGCGTGCGCCTGGAAACGCCGGCCGACGTGGCGGCGAATCGCGAGCTGATCCGTATCCAGACTGTTGCGACCCGGGCCATGCCGCCCAACAACATCACGTCGATGACGCAGGCCGAGCGCAAGATCGTCGGGCAGTGGCTTGCTTCAGCGCGCCCGGTGGCAGCGAAGCAATAACCCGGCATTTGCTCAGAGCCGGAAATCTTCGCCGAGGTAGAGACGACGCACGTCGGGATTGGCGATGATTTCGTCCGGCGAGCCTTCCATCAGCACCTGACCGGAGTGGATGATGTATGCGCGGTCGATGAGGCCGAGCGTCTCGCGCACGTTGTGATCGGTGATGAGCACGCCAATGCCGCGCGCGGTGAGCTGGCGCACCAACGCCTGGATGTCGCCAACCGCGATGGGATCGATGCCCGCGAAGGGCTCGTCCAGCAGCATGAAGGACGGCCTCCCTGCCAGCGCCCGCGCGATCTCGCAGCGACGCCGCTCGCCACCGGACAGCGCAATGGACGGCGACTTGCGCAGCCGGGCGATATTGAACTCTTCCAGCAGCGCATCGAGTTCCTTTTCTCTGCGCTTCTTGTCCGGTTCGACGACCTCGAGGACGGCGCGAACGTTCTCTTCGACCGTGAGGCCACGGAAAATCGAGGCCTCCTGCGGCAGGTAGCCGATGCCGAGCCGCGCGCGGCGATACATCGGCAGCGGCGTAATGTCGTGCCCATCCAGCACGATCTGACCCTTGTCCGCCGGAACCAGCCCGGTGATCATGTAGAAGATCGTGGTCTTGCCCGCGCCGTTGGGGCCGAGCAACCCGACAGATTCGCCCTTGCGGACATAGAGGCTTGCGCCTTTCACCACCTCGCGGCCGCGATAGGCCTTGCCGAGCTGGTGTGCGGAAAGAATGTCCTGCCCCTCGTCCGCCTGTCGCTGCGGCTTCACCCAGGCAAGGGAGTCATGCGGCTGCTGCCCGGACGGCGCGGGGTGCGGCGCCGGCACCG
>ERZ761609.3291-NODE-3291-length-10779-cov-38.245151_pt1 | contig 10779 bp, 7 predicted proteins | sample MGYA00511163_ERZ761609 | MGnify/ENA primary metagenome ERZ761609 (study PRJEB28899, sample SAMN02445070) | bioreactor sludge metagenome | biome: EBPR sludge | place: Australia: Brisbane, Thorneside Wastewater Treatment Plant | collected 2011-12-16 ... | reverse complement strand
ACCATCCCCCACCATCCCCCACCCCTACCGCCACTCGTGTTTTGGGTATCGACCCTTCAGCTCTTTCTTGACATCGGCATAACTGGTTTGCCAGAAGGTCTTGAGGTCTTGTGTGATTTGTACAGGGCGACCAGCAGGGGAGAGTAGGTGGATGGTGAGAGGGACCTTTCCTCCGCCGATGGACGGTGTTTCGGTAACGTCGTAGAGGTGTTGGAGTTTTGCGGCGAGAACGGGACGTTGGGGGTCGTCGTACGTGATCCGAAAGGTTCGTGCGCCAAGTGTGAGTTGTAGAGGTGCTAGACGTTCAATATCCTGGCGCTGTTGATAGTCAAAAGTGGAGAGTATCAGGTTTGAGACGTCGATACGAACGACGTCACGGAGTTTACGATATCCCCGGCATGCCGACGTGAGTACGTCTGGTGTGAGGTACGTCGTGAGAATATCAATCAATGATAGTGGTGCCTCATCCTTCGAACTTTGTGTGAGCCAAGCGAGAAAGATCAATCGTTGGAGGAGAGGTTTTGTTTCCTCAATGTTGAGGTCGCGGTACTGTCGATGTATGATAACGTCGGCAAGCGCACGTGATACGTCGTGTTCGTCGATAGATTGATCCTCTGTTGTTGAGAGGACTAGCGCTCCAAGTTTTTGTTCGGTACGACGTACAACTCGATCTTCGGCTTCGTCATAACCGAAGTGGACTTCGGCGGATATCTGATGTTCAAACAGGCGTCGGATTTCCATGATGGTAATCGGTAAGGCAGAAGCGGCTACAAGACCTGCCGTTGTCTGTCGGAGCTCTGGAATCACAAGGAAGGGAGTACCATCTAGTGACGTTGATTCATTGGTGTTGACGGTAACTGTGCGGCCATTGCGCAAGAGATATCTGTTGTTTCCCCGGTGAATCGCAAGACGATCAGGGTAGGCAAGTGCAACGCACGATGCTGCATCAAGGAGTGCGTCTGTGGAGGCCCCTTTTGCCCCCTTCAACCGAGAAAGCCAAAACGACATACGCTGTCGTGCTAGTTGTACTGCCGTGCGGTCGGCACGGTCATCGTTATTGCCAAGGACAACGGCAATTCGTGACAACAGGTCGATATCAGATGAGCGGACAAAGATGTCACGTTCGCCGAGTAGCGCTGCAACTGCTGCAGCTGCATGGGGCGAGATGCTGGTGTCTTCCTGAACACGCACGAGCATGTGTCCAAGACGCGGATGTGTGCCGTGGTGGGCAACACGCCGACCGTGTTCCGTAATCGTGCCATCTGCAGTCAGGGCTTCGAGCTGCATTAACAACGTTGTTGCGGCTTGCACCGATACATCAGGCGGTGGATCAACAAAGGGAACATCGTTCACACTGAAAGCAAGCACTGCAAGGTCGAGCACCAATGCCGTCACATCTGCAACGAGAATCTCGGGTTGCCGGCGTGGCAGTAGTGATGCCTGTTCGGCTTCTGTCCACAACCGTAAACAGGTACCGGGAGCCGTGCGGCCTGCACGACCCCGACGTTGTTCGGCTGCGTCGAGCGTAACAGGAACGGTAACCAGACGTGTCATACCAATCGTCAGATCATACCGGGCTTCCCGACTCAGACCGCTATCAATCACATGTCGAACATCGGGCAATGTGATTGATGTCTCAGCGATGTTGGTCGCGAGAATAACACGACGTTGTGTACGGCCCGGTGCTGCAAACACTCGCTGCTGTTCATCAAACGAAAGGTCACCATAGAGCGGTAACACCTCAAGATCAGGGACGTGTGCCAGAAGAGCAGCCGTTCTGCGGATCTCTGCACTTCCGGGAAGGAAACAAAGGATAGACCCAGTGGCATCTTTTGCAATGTTGACGATAGCGCGTGACATGTCTTCATCAAGCCGCGCTGAACGCTGGCGTGCGAGATACGATGTTGTAACGGGAAACATTCTTCCGCTACTGCGAATAACGGCTGTGTCTTGCCCAACAGTATTGAGGATGGCATGTACATCTCCGAGTGTTGCAGACATGACAACAACACGCAGATCTGGACGGAACATCTCTCGCAGCAGACATACGAGGGCTAGTCCAACATCACCGGAGAGTGAACGCTCATGAACTTCATCAAAAACAATACAAGAAATACCCGTGAGTTCCGGATCATGTTGCAGCATCCGTGTTAGAACACCTTCCGTTACAACTTCAATTCGTGTTCGTGAGGATGTGCGGGACTCCATGCGCATGCGATAACCCACGATACCACCCACGTCATCCTTGATGAGGGTGGACATTCGAACGGCTGCACTCTTTGCCGCAAGACGACGCGGTTCGAGGACAACAATCTTTCCTTCCGGAAAAGCATCTGCCAGAGCCAAGGGCACAATAGTGGTCTTGCCTGCTCCAGGTGTTGCCTCGAGAACAACACGTCCACACTCGCGGAGAGCCTTGAGGATGTCCGGAATACAATCGTGAATGGGGAGTGTGTCAGCGGTGTTATGTGTCGGGAAAGCAGGAATACTCACAACTCAATATACGCGGCAGTGCGCTACACGAAAATACGACGATGCCTCCAAGGGTTCACCGGTCTTGGAGGCATCGATCGTATAGTAACTCACGACCTTGCAGGATCATGGAGTTATAGGGACGACAACGCTAGGCCACACATCCTCAACAGCTATTGTTCTGGGTTGTTGTGAGTGGTTTCCCCGAACGGGAAAACCCAGAACGACAACAGGATTCACAAAATCAGAGCAACGCTGTCCACGCAGGATAACATCTGCTCCGTAGGCAGTAACTAAAACGGTCATGCCGTCATCGGTTTGTGAAACACGACCAGTGGTGATCGTCTTCGTTCCACCATATCGCAGTATGTCTGCGATATCGAGTTCGAGCATGTTAACAGTGCTTCGCACTCGAAGAGTACGTGGCAATGTTGATTCGAGGTGAACGGAGTGATCAATCACGCCGTGATCTTCTGCTTCGGACGAAATGATATCGAACTCCAGAGCTGTCACATTTTCTGTTTGTCGCAACTTCCGCCCTCCACCTACGATGGAACCGTTCCTGCCCACGCGAACGCGCAGGTGGAGGAGGCGGTGGTCACGATCGTCAACCCAAGCGGTGAGCTCGAGTACGGCGACATTCTTTGTTGACAGCAGATTCGACATTGTTGGTAGCTGACGCTTTTTGTTATGAGTTTATCGGTGGAGTGTACCAGCCGAAAGGTTGCAATTCAGTTAGTCCTCTTGATTACCAATCACGTCCACTCGCGGCACCAATTCGTAATAGTCGTCTCCAACGATGAGCATCTGGTTGGGATCGGACTGAACCATCTGTATGGTTGGCTGATTGATCACACCCAGGTGATTGACATATTCCACGGTGTACGAATTGTCAACCTGGATGAAGCCCAGATAGAGCAGAATGGCGACGAGCAGTTCCATGATGTGGCCCGACTGTTGAGTTGTGAAAGAATCCGTGCTGTGTTCTCGGCGCCCCTTTCGCGCTGAGCCGCTGTTACCCACTACGAACTTCGCCCAAAGAGATGCCGGGCAACGGGTCAGTGTAGGTGTTTTTCGGACGCCGGAAAATTGGTAGTTTCCGGTCACAACGATGATTAGTAAACAACGAGCTGACGCCGTACAGGCGTTATATGGCCTGATTGAGGTTAGGGGCAGCAAGGCACGCGAGCTCTTATCAAAGGTTTTACAGAATGAGTTGGGACTCGATCTTCATCCTTCTGAGGAACGCGCCGTATCACGTTTGTATCGGCAGCTTACGGATCAGACATCTATTCTTAATATCCATCCTTCAACCGATAATGACTATTGGGTTCACTCCTATCGTGGATATCGCGATCTGTTGATTGCTCGAGCCTTGGCGGCCTATGGAAAACGTTCTGCCGCAATGCATGTTGTTAAAAGTGTTCGCACGATAGCTGTTAAGTATCATCTCACCGACGTTCTCTGTGAATGTCTCCTGCGACTTCGTTCATTTGAGTCGTTCGGGGGGTCGGCAGCGAAAGTGCGTGACTATACACGATTGTTACACAAGGCAACGGCTATTCGCGAAGCGGAGGAGGAGATACTTTCGTACCTTGATAGTTCTAACGTTCGACTATCAGGCGTACAAAACATCAGCAAGACCGAACAACGAACAATGTGGACGTGGGCCATGCGAGCAAGAAGATATGCAGACGAATATGATACGTGGACACTCCAACTCTCGGCATGGCGACTTACAACACGTGTTTTACAACTTCGTAGAGACTGGCAAGCAACGCTTGATCGATGTGATGACTTCCTCGACTGGATATCCCGTCATCCACAGTTTGATGGAATCGCACGCGTTGGTGAGGTAATCGTCAAACAATTTATCTGTTATCTGGCACTGCGTGACTATGATCGTGCACATCGCAGAGTGCTGGAGGTTCGACCAGGTCTTTCAACGACGTCCGTCGTGCGTCTGAATATCAATGAGTATGTCTATGATCTCGCCATTGTTACATGCCGGTTTGCTGAAGCTGCGGATGCCTGTGCCGACGTTCGAAAACAACATGGTGTACTTAATACCCCCTTTCGAAGGGAAATGTGGAGGTTCCACGAACTACTGTTGAGTGTTATTGCTGACGCCGTCCCTTCGATTGCCGATGAGATTCGCAGCAGAATTGGAAACGTTGGTTTCTATGCAGCGAATATCGAAAAGACTCTCGCTACCGTGATTCGCGATAAGAAGGGAATGAATGTCACGATAACCAGTTTGAGATTTTTAGATCGACTAACAAAAAAACGTTACAGTGATGCCGTGGCGATGCGCGAGCAGCTCCAGACGTATGCGAAGCGATATCTCAGGGATGAGGATACGATGAGGTCTGCCGTGTTTATGCGGATGTTAGTAAAGATGATCAAATATGACTTTGAACCGACAATACTGAAAGATGTCTGTCAAGAAGACTATGAGATTCTTGAGGTCGAATACAAACACCTCGATGATACGGGCGAGTACGTACCGTATGAACGATTGTGGGACATTATGTTAGACGTCTTGTTCAGGAATAAGGAGTCGAGCCGCCGGCGTCGATGATTTCTGCACGTCTTTCTTGAACACGGTTGTAACGTCTGCTCCAGTAGATCTGCTCCCGTAAAACAGCTACCATGTGATGTCCGTAGTTTTGTGGTTCACTAAACTCCACCTGGCGCTGCCAGTCAATTCGAAGGAATGAAATGCACGATTTGTCGCTAATCTATACCATTGCAGCCGGTTTCACCGTAGCATGGCTGTTTGGCCTCATAACGCAGCGACTTCGTATGTCACCAATCGTAGGTTACCTCCTGGCTGGCGTCGTCATCGGACCCTTTACGCCGGGTTTTGTGGGTAATGTCGGTATTGCATCGCAGCTTGCTGAAATCGGTGTGATTCTATTGATGTTCGGCGTAGGGATGCACTTTCACGTTAAGGACCTCATCGCCGTCAAGAATGTCGCCATTCCCGGTGCTGTTGTCCAAAGTACGTTTGCAACACTTGCGGCGATGATGTTCTTCAGCTGGTTTGGCATTGATATGACGGCAGGCGCAGTGATTGGTATGGCGATGGCTGTTGCTAGTACGGTTGTTCTGATTCGAGTGCTTACCGATGCCGATGTCATTCATACCACAGAAGGGCACGTCGCTGTAGGGTGGCTGATCGTTGAAGACATCTTTACGGTCGTCTTATTAGTACTGATTCCGGTTCTGGGCACAAATCTTCTCGCTGGTGCGGACGTTGCAGCAGCTCATTCTGGCGTTTCCACATCAGCAGATCAGTCTGATCTTTTAAGCACATTACTTTTAGCACTCGGAAAGCTCATTGTACTTGTCGTTGTGGTGTTATGGGCTGGGGCAAAGGTTATTCCGCGACTGCTCGTCAAGGTTGCAGCACTCCGTTCGCGTGAGTTGTTTACACTCACGGTTCTTGTATTCTCGATCGCCGTTGCCGCCGCTTCGTATTTCTTCTTTGGTGCGTCAATGGCGCTTGGTGCTTTCCTTGCAGGGATGGTTGTTGCCCAGTCACCAGTTAGTAGTCAGGCAGCTGCCGACGCACTACCGATGCGCGACGCATTTGCCGTCTTGTTCTTTGTTTCGGTAGGTATGCTCTTTGATCCCATGTTTTTACTTCAGGAACCACTGTTAGTTCTTGGAGCATTGGGTATCATTCTCATTATCAAACCATTGTCGGCCTTACTGATCGTTGCCATTCTTGGTCATCCAGCACGCACGGCTCTTACGGTGGCACTCGCCCTCGCTCAGATCGGTGAGTTCTCGTTTATACTCTCGGAACTCGCGCGTGCACACGGTCTCATGCCAGCGGCAGGACATAACGTGCTCGTTGCGTCTGCAATCATTTCCATCACCATCAATCCCGTTTTGTTCCGACTCTTGCCACACCTGGAGTCAGGTTTACAAAGGGTACCATGGTTATGGAAGTTGTTAAATGGGCGGGCCGCAAAGCGGGCAGCAACCATTGAGGTGCAGCAGGCAGTGGCGGTTGGTGGAATTGTACATCAGGCAAATCAACCATCGGTCATCATTGTAGGTTATGGTCCCGTTGGTATTGCCGTACTCAACGCTATCACCGAGTCTGGCCTACGAGGTACGGTGATCGACATGAACGTCAATACGGTTCTTGAACTACAGAAACACGGCGTGTCAGCCGTGTTTGGTGACGCTTCAAATGAACGTATACTTGAAGAGGCAGGGCTACTTTCCGCGCGTTGTATTGTCGTCACTGTGCCAGACGCTTCGGATAGGGCGGCCATCATAACCGCAATCAGAACGTTATCACCAGACATTACTATCATCGCTCGAGCTCGATATCTTCGTGAGCGTGAAGAGCTTGAACGACAGGGCGTAACAGCCACTGCCTTTGAAGAAGAGGAAGTGGCCGACGCCGTCGCTACATTGATTATAACTCGTATTGAATCTCGCGGCGCGATGTTCTAACGACATCGACTCCCCTCATACCGCCTCTCACCGTGTCTCATGATGCGACCGAACGGGTACCGTCTGTGCGTGTGTGGGTTGTGTGATTCGCATTCCCCGGGCACAGGAAACAGGGCGAATCAGCACGACGGTACCCGTCGTATGGTCGCGAACATGCAGCTATAACGACAACGGGGCGCTGATTTGGTTACCGGCGCCCCGAAAAAATATTCGTAATTCTTGAGACAAAAAGACTTAGGCCGTTTCGTAGGCTTCCATTGGTGGACACGTACAAACCAGAACACGGTCACCGTAGGCATTGTCTACACGTCCAACCGTTGGCCAGAACTTCCGGTCACGTACCCACGGTAATGGGAAGACAGCCGTAGCACGGCTATACGGTTTTGTCCACTCGTCAGCCGTTGCCACATACATCGTATGCGGAGCATGTTTGAGCGGATTATCCTTTGCGTCGATTGTCCCAGAACAAACGTCCTCGATCTCGGCACGGATTTGTAGAAGGGCATCACAGAACCGATCAAGTTCCGATCGACTTTCGCTTTCCGTTGGCTCAATCATGATGGTGCCCGGAACAGGAAAACTTAACGTTGGCGCATGATATCCGTAGTCCATCAGTCGTTTTGCAATGTCTTCGGCTTCAACACCGCCACGTTGCTTAAACTCCCGAAGGTCAACAATCATTTCATGGGCAACTCTGCCATGGGAACCTGTATATAAAATCGAGTACGATCCCTCAAGGCGGGCTTTAATGTAGTTGGCGTTCAGGATGGCCTGACGTGTAGCATTTGTTAAGCCATCACCACCCATCATGCGGATGTAGGCCCAGGAAATGAGCAGGATACTTGCCGATCCCCATGGAGCAGCGGAAACACTGCTGTAAACGTTGTCGTGCCCCTTTTGCCCCATAACAAAATGCCCTGGTAACCACGGAGCAAGCTCCTTGGTAACACAGATTGGTCCCATTCCTGGTCCACCACCACCGTGGGGAATACAGAACGTCTTATGAAGATTCAGGTGACAGACGTCGGCACCAATGGTACGAGGACTTGTAAGACCAACCTGAGCATTCATGTTTGCACCATCCATGTAGACGCGTCCACCATGTTCATGGATAATGTCGCAGATCTCAATGATACTCTCCTCAAACACACCGTGCGTCGACGGATATGTTACCATCAAACACGCAAGTTCGTTGGAATACTGTTCTGCCTTTGCGCGAAGATCGGCCACATCGATATGTCCTTCATCCGTGGCCTTTACCACAACAACCTTCATACCAGCCATAACGGCCGAGGCTGGATTGGTGCCGTGAGCACTGCTTGGGATAAGCGCTACGGTACGATGGGCGTTGCCGTTTGCACGATGGAATCCGCGAATGGCGAGCAGCCCCGCATATTCACCTTGGGCTCCGGCATTGGGTTGCAGCGAGCAGGCATCAAAACCGGTAATTTCATTTAACCATGCTTCGAGATCATCAAAAACCTTACGATATCCCAGTGCCTGGTTAAGTGGTGCGAATGGATGTAGACGGTTAAAGTTTGGCCATGTGATTGGAATCATCTCCGCCGTGGCGTTCAGCTTCATGGTACACGAACCAAGAGCAATCATTGAATGAGCCAGCGAGAGGTCCTTGTTCTCAAGTCGTTTTAAGTATCGCAGCAGTTCGTGTTCCGTGTGATAGGAGTTAAACACAGGATGTGTCAGGTAATCAGACGTACGACGAAGTTCTTCGGGAACAGGGGAGACGGCTGCACGGATGGTTGTTTCGGTAACGTCTGGTGCGGAAACCGACCGGGCCTCGGCAAACACGGCGAGGATGTCCTGAACATCGGCTGGTGTTGTTGTCTCGTCGAGTGCGATGCCGATGACGTTCGGAATGTCGTAGCGGAAGTTCAGCAGACGTGCCTCTGCACGTGGACGTACACTATCGGCATCTGCACGAACTGTTATGGTATCGAACCACGTCGACGTTGTAAGATCATAACCAAGTGTACGAAGTCCCGATGCAAGGGTCGACGTTAGCGTATGTACACGTTCAGCAATTCCACGAAGTCCTTGTGGACCATGATACACTGCATACATAGCGGCTACGTTTGCCAGCAGTGCTTGGGCTGTACAGATATTGGATGTTGCCTTGTCGCGACGAATGTGCTGTTCACGAGTTTGCAGGGCCATACGGTAGGCAACATTGCCTTGAGCATCAACACTCACACCGATGATACGTCCTGGCATAACGCGCTTGTATGCTTCCTTTGTCGCAATAAACGCTGCATGCGGTCCACCATACCCTAGTGGCACACCAAAACGCTGCGCAGAACCAACAACAACATCAGCTCCAAACTCGCCGGGTGCAGCTAGCACGGTGAGTGCAAGCAAATCAGTACCAACGGTTACCAGAGCACCGCCTGCGTGGGCAGCATCACAAAACTCTTTATAATCACGAACACTGCCATCGCCAGCAGGGTATTGAATGTAGGCGCCAAAAATTGACCCATCAAATGTCACTTCATCATACCTACCCACAACGATGTGAATATCCAGCGCTTCGGCCCGTGTTCGAATCACGTCGAGTGTTTGCGGAAACACATTCTCATCCACAAAGAGTGTCTCAGCATCCTTCGCCTGTTGTCCACGTGAGGCATACATTAAATGCATTGCCTCTGCAGCGGCTGTTGCCTCATCAAGCAGTGATGCGCCGGCAATCTCCATCTTCGTGAGATCCGTCACAATCGTCTGGAAGTTCAGGAGCGATTCCAGTCGACCCTGGGCAATTTCTGCCTGATAGGGTGTGTACTGTGTATACCAGCCCGGATTCTCGATCAGATTGCGGAGGATAACGGGAGGGGTAAACGTGTCGTAATAACCCATACCGATATAGGACCGGGCGACAACGTTCTGCTCACCAATTGCGGCCAATTCCGTCAGCATTTCCTGTTCCGTTAGAGCAGGGGGCAGATTCAGCGGGTTTTTCCGGCGGATCTTCGACGGAATCGTCTCGGTGATGAGCTGGTCGAGTGTTGACGCTCCCACCGTCCGAAGCATACCATCAATATCGTGGGGGGAGAGACTGTTGTGGCGGTGTTCGAAGACGTCGCGGTGCATAGAGAAATGTTTGGGGTACGAGGGTTCGTGGGTGGCTTGATGTCGAGCGGCGACAAAAATACGGAACGGCATCCCGTTGGATGCCGTTCCCGAACAAGACCCGTGTGGGTCCCGAATACTGTACTATGTTCTGCGTGTGGGTCTACTGACGACGAGTAGGTTGATCAGATACTGATCTGCCACCCATCAGTCATGTGTCCGATCCCGATACTGGCAACAGTCCGGAAGCTTTGTATAAGCCGCATCGGGAGCCTTACTCGCCTCAACATCGTGGCCAACCTTCACAATGGCGGCCGCAATCGACGCTGAGTCCGTCTTACCATCATCAAACACGGCTGTAAACACCTTCGTTTTTTTATCCCACGCCGCATCCTTGACACCGTCAACGGCTTCGGCGGCCTTTACGATGCGTTTCTTACATGAACCACAATTCCCGCTCACCTTCATGGTAACGGTGCGTTCAGAGGCAAACATGATGGCGGGGGCGAGGAGCAGCAGGAGAAGTTTCATGGTAGGGGGCCAAAAAGGGGTAAAACAGCGTGTACCGTTGATGAGGCGGCGTCAGAAATCTAAAAACGAATCTCGAAACGGGAGATTGTGGGGTTACGCTGGGTTACGGAGTGTGTTCGCTAGCGCTCACGGGGTGTTCGGCTTCGCCTCACGGGGTGTTCGCTGCGCTCACGGGGTGTTCGGCTTCGCCTCACGGGGTGTTCGCTGCGCTCACGGGGT
>ERZ761609.3290-NODE-3290-length-10781-cov-5.385792_pt1 | contig 10781 bp, 8 predicted proteins | sample MGYA00511163_ERZ761609 | MGnify/ENA primary metagenome ERZ761609 (study PRJEB28899, sample SAMN02445070) | bioreactor sludge metagenome | biome: EBPR sludge | place: Australia: Brisbane, Thorneside Wastewater Treatment Plant | collected 2011-12-16 ... | reverse complement strand
TGATGTCGTCGACATACTGCATGCCGTCGACGACCTGGCCCCACACCGTGTATTGGCCGTTCAGGAACGCGGCCGGGGCGAAGGTGATAAAGAACTGGGAATCGCCGCTGTTGGGATTGGCCGAGCGAGCCATTCCAACCGTGCCGCGCTCGAAGGGCGCCTTGCTGAACTCGGCCGGGATTTTCGTCCCGGAGCCGCCTGTGCCGTTGCCTAACGGGTCTCCGGTTTGTGCCATGAAGCCATCGATGACCCGGTGAAACACGAGCCCGTCGTAGAACCCTTCGCGCACCAGCGTCTTGATGCGTGCGACATGCTGAGGGGCCAGATCGGGCCGCATCTCGATGACAACACGTCCGTCCTTAAGATCCAGGAGCAGCGTATTTTCGGGGTCGGCTGCTGCCTTGGCCGGCCCACCACTGACGGCGAGCGCGCCGGCAAGGCAGGCGGCAAGAAAGGGAAGCGAATCTTGAAGCATGGCTGGGCCTTTTGCTGCCGGATGAAAGTGCAGCGCCGGCATTGTCGGGCCGATGCGCCGGTGAGAGCGACAGCCTACCCGATCCTAGGGCGGAGTCCAGGCGCGCGCGCGGCTTGCCGATGCGCCGGCAAGTAATCCAGCGAGCTTCGCTGCAACTTCCCGCTGGCGCCACCTTGTGTGAGTGCCTAATGTCCGCGCCATGCGTCGCAACCGCCGCACCAAGATCGTCGCCACCCTCGGCCCGAGTAGCTGTAGCGAAGGGGTCATCCATCGACTTGTCGAGGCCGGTGCCGATGTGTTTCGCCTCAACTTCAGCCACGGCACCCACGAAAGCCACGCCGACCTGCTGCGGCTGATCCGCGCTGCCGAAGGTCACCACCGGCTGCCCCTGGGCGTGTTCGCCGATCTGCAGGGGCCCAAACTTCGCCTTGGCACCTTCCTGAATGGTCCCGTGAGGGTCGATACGGGCGCGAAATTTCGACTTGATCTGAGCGTCGAGCCCGGCGATCAGCTGCGGGCGCCGCTGCCCCATCCCGAGATCTTCGCGGTGTGTGAGCCGGGTACCACCTTGCTGCTCGACGACGGCAAGGTCCGACTCCAGGTCGTCGCCCGCGGCGCCGACTTCGCCGAGACGAAGGTTCTGGTCGGTGGCATCCTGTCCGACCACAAAGGTGTCAACCTTCCGGACGTCATGCTGGGGGTGTCGCCGCTCACGGCCAAGGATCGTGACGATCTCGAGTTTGCCCTCGGCCTTGGCATCACCATTGTCGCGCTCTCTTTCGTCCAGCGTCCGGAAGATCTTGTCGAGGCCCGCGATCTTATCGGTGATCGAGCCATGATCATCGCCAAGATCGAGAAGCCGTCGGCGATCGAGCATCTCTACAAGATCGTCGACCAGGCGGACGCGATCATGGTCGCGCGGGGCGATCTTGGCGTCGAAATGCCGCCTGAAGACGTTCCAGCGCTGCAGAAGCGGATCATTCGGGCCTGCCGCTATGCCGGCCGGCCGGTGATCGTGGCGACGCAGATGCTGGAGTCGATGATGGTGGCGCCCGCGCCAACCCGGGCAGAGGCCTCAGATGTCGCCAGCGCCGTCTACGAGGGGGTCGACGCGGTAATGCTGTCGGGCGAGTCGGCCGCCGGGCGGTATCCGATCGACGCCGTCTCGATGATGGATCGGATTATTCGGCGAACGGAACGCGACTATCCGTATCAGCGGATCGTCGATGCTGACCGGGCCGTGCCCGAAACAACCACCGCGGACGCCATCACCGCAGCTGCAAGGCAGGTGGCGGAAACGGTTGCGGCACAAGCTATCGTCACCTTCACCGCCAGCGGCTCGACGACACTGCGGGCTTCGCGGGAGCGCCCGCCGGTGCCGATTCTGGCGCTGACACCTCACGATCGCATCGCCCGCAAGCTGGCGCTGACCTGGGGCGTTCATCCGATCACCGTCAGGCGCTTCGAAGCCTTCGACGAGATGATCGCTCGGGCCGTCAGCGTCGCCAAGGATGAGGGCTTCGCCAAGCCGGGTGATCGGCTGGTGGTCACTGCTGGCCTGCCCCTGGAGACCCCGGGAACCACCAACGCCCTCCATATCATCACCGTCTAAGGCTCGCAGTGTCGTGGTCGAGGCCTTGGACTGCCGAGCTGTCACGACTTCGGTTCCGGTATTGGATGACCGTGCTCCGCATACACACCCGGTCTAGGTGCAACGGACGGTACGATGCCTTAGCGGCGTCTGACTGATGGGCGACGCATCGGCGCGCCGGACCGCCGTTGGCATCGCCTGCTCGGTCGGTGCCTACGCGTTATGGGGCGTATTTCCCATCTACTTCAAGCTCGTCGCCGCCGTCCCGGCTCTTGAGGTTCTGGCCCACCGGGTGATCTGGACCGTGGTGCTGGTCGGCTTCCTGATTGCCTTGGGCCGCAGCTGGCGGACGGTTGCGACGATCATGGCGCAACCGCGACGGCTTTTGACGCTCGCGGCATCGGCGAGCATCATCTCCCTCAACTGGGGCGTGTTCATCTGGGCCGTGGGCGATGGTCGGATCCTCGAGTGCAGCCTTGGCTACTACATCAACCCGCTGGTCAGCGTGGTGCTCGGCGTTGCCGTGCTGGGCGAGCGGCTGCAGCCAATCCAATGGGTCGCCGTCGCTCTCGCCGCCGTTGGTGTCGCTATCGAGGTCGTGAGCCTCGGAACACTGCCGTGGATCGCGCTGACACTCGCGGTGAGCTTTGCCCTTTACGGCCTGATACGCAAAACCGCGCCCATAGATCCTGTCAGCGGGCTGTTCATCGAGACACTGCTGCTGTCTCCGCTCGCCTTGACCTACCTCGGCGTGCTGATGCTGAACCAGCAGGCCAGCATCCTCTCCGGAAACTGGCAGCTCGACGGTCTCTTGTTGCTGGCCGGGCCGATTACCGCGCTACCGCTGCTGCTGTTCGTCGCCGGCGCCCAGCGGATCCGTCTTGCAACCGTGGGTCTGCTCCAGTACATCGCGCCGACCGGACATTTCCTGCTTGCCATTCTGATGTATCGCGAGCCGTTGGCGCCCGCGCACCTTGCGACCTTCGTGTGCATCTGGCTGGCGCTCGCCATCTACTCCCTGAGCATTCTGCGCGGGCAGCGGCCGCGTTGAAGGCCGCAAGGCGCCGTACGAAAATCGGGCATCCCCGGCGCACAGGGGCGGCCTCGGTCTGACCCAGGGTCGATCGCCTACCATCGCCGCTCGCACGCTGCTCAATTGGATAACGTTGAGGGCGGATGGCGTCGCCGATCCGGTATCGGGCGATCCTGAATCCAATCCCGTCGGGGCGGCGCCGCTGTCTTGAACGTGTTGCCGGCTCCACCGGTCCAAGGTCTGGCGTACCGCGTCTCCAACGCGGCCGCGGTCGCCCACATCGCTCGGTTTAAGCAGACCCGCGTCGGTGAGGGCATGAAGGTGATCGTCGTTGAGCCATACCGGTACGAGTTGCTCAACCCGCTCAGCCGCTCCGCTATGAACGCGGGCGCGGTCGGTGTCGTCAAACAAGTGAACCCGCTCGAGCCTGCTTGCGCTTATGCACGCTTTGGTGGCATGTTGAAGCCGCTGACTACTCGAGACGGCAGCACTCAGCCGCGTCACTTGGCTGCGCAAGGAGAGAAGCTGGCTGCGGACCCGAGCCAGGACGTCGACCCCAAACGGCCTTGAAGCTGCAGGGTGCCCGCGGATTGCACCTTTTGAGCGAGTAGCGCCTGGATCTTCCACTTGGTCTGCTCCCTCGTCGGCTGCAGACTTCGCCAAGTTGGCATGTCTGCTCATTTTTACTGAGAATACTCAAGTGCCGGAACGGCCGCGATAGGAACTTTCGCCTAGGACTCGGCCTCTGGTCAAAACTGCGTTGGGATCGTAGAACGAACGTCGAGGATCACGGGAACGGCTGGGCGGCGCCGAACCTGTCGGGGGGGATTGATCATGACCGCACTTGTCACCGGCGTTGCGGGTTTCATCGGGTTCCACGTTGCCAGAGCACTGCTGGCTCGCGGCGAAGACGTTGTCGGCATCGATAACCTGCAACCAAGTCACAATCCGGCCTTGACGGAGGCGCGGCGGGCAGCCGTGGTCGGGGCCGACCGGTTCACGTTCGACCGGGTGGATGTAGCCGATGCAGAGGCCATGCAACGGCTGTTCGCCCGCCATCCCGATATCGAACACATCGTTCATCTCGCCGGCCAGGCGGGCGTTCGCTACTCGGTCGAGAACCCTTACATCTACCTCCGCAACAACATTGAAGCGTTCGTCGTCCTGCTCGAGACGTGTCGCGCCTTGCCCAATCTCAAACATCTTGTCTATGCGTCATCGTCATCGGTCTACGGTGCCAACAACAAGCTGCCATTCTCCATCGAAGATCGGACGGACAGCCCGGTATCCCTCTACGGCGCAACGAAGAAGGCGATGGAGGTCATCGGCCATTCGCATGCCCGCATGTTCGGGATGCGCCTGTCAGGGCTGAGGTTCTTTACTGTATATGGGCCCTGGGGACGGCCGGACATGGCGGCCTACATGTTCACCGAGAAGATCATCGCCGGCAGGCCGATCCAGGTCTACAACCAGGGCGCCATGCGCCGAGACTTTACTTACGTCGACGATATCGTTGCCGGAATTCTCGGCTGCTCCGATCATCCACCGAACGCTGGCGTGCACCGGGTCTACAACCTTGGCAACAATCGGAGCGAGGATCTGCCCGACTTCATCGCCGCCATTGAGGAGGCCGCGGGACGCAAGGCGGTCATCGAGTACCTGCCGATGCAACCAGGCGACATGACGGAGACCTACGCCGATATCGAGGCGTCTCATCGCGACTTCGGCTTCGAACCCAAGATCAGCATTCGTGAAGGAATGGCTCGGTTCGTCGCGTGGTACTGCGACCACTACGGTATCGAGCGATCCTAGGGGGCGGCGTACAACGCTTCCAATTGTGGCCGGTAGGCGGCGGTGATGACATGCCGTCTCAGCTTCAGCGTTGGCGTAAGCTGGCCGTTATCGACGCTGAAAGCTTCCGACGCGATCACGAAGCGGCGAACGCGTTCGAGCACTGACAAGGTCTTGTTGACGTCGTCCACGACGGTGTTGAGTGCGCGGCGAAGATCGGGATCATTCACAAGAGATTTGTGATCTGCAGACCTGCCGGTCTGATCGGCCCATGCCTTGACCCAACCCGGGTCCGGCACGATGAGCCCGACCAGGTGTGGCCGCCGGTCGCCGAAAACCATCGCCTGCGCGATCTCAGGACGCAAGGTGAGCGCGCCCTCGACGCGAGCGGGCGAGACATTGTCGCCACCCGAGTTGACGATGATGTCTTTCTTCCGATCGGTGATGCAGATGTGGCCGTCCTCATCCAGTCGGCCGATGTCACCGGTATGGAGCCATCCGCCGCGAATGGTTTCGCGGGTCGACTCCTCATTACGCCAGTACCCCTTCATGACCATCTTGCCACGAACCAGGATCTCGCCGTCATCGGCGATGCGGACGTCTATTCCCGACAGCGGTGGACCGACCGTATGCAGCTTCGCTTGGTGCGGGCGATTGACGCTGATCAGGGGCGCGGCCTCGGTCTGGCCGTAGCCCTGAACCAGGGGCAACCCGAGGGCGACAAAGAAGGCGCCGACCTCCGGATTGAGCGGAGCCCCGCCCGCGACCAGTGCGCGAAGGCGTCCGCCGAACCGCGCATTCACGGACTTGCGCACGGATCGATCCAGCACCGCGTCCATCAGCCGGTCGCTCAGAGACAGACTCTGCGGTTGCTCTAACCGCCGCCGACCTATGTCGAGGGCGCGCGTGAACAGCTTCTCGCGCATGCCACCCTGCTTACGCACACCGAGCAGGATGCGTTGCTGCAGGGCTTCGTAAAAGCGCGGCACGGCGGCAATGATGGTCGGCCGCGCTTCGAGCATGTTTGCCGCCACCTTGTCTATCGACTCGGCGTAGTAGATCTCGGCGCCGAGGGCGAGGGGGACGAATTGGCCGACGGTGTGTTCGAAGGCGTGCGATAGCGGAAGGAACGATAAGAAAACGTCGTTTCCCGGCCCAATGTCGCGGATCACCTCAACCGCGCCAGTGCAATTGTGAAGGATGGCTTCGTGCTCGAGCATCACGCCCTTCGGCGCGCCACCGGTGCCCGAGGTGTAAATGATGCATGCGATGTCGGAGGCCTTGATCTGCTCGGCATCACACAAAACGTTGCTGTGATCATGCTCGCCGCGGGCGACAACAGCATCCCAATTGAGCACTTCGATGCTCAGATGTTGGCGAAGCGTGTGTGGCTCCATGACGATGACGAAGGCCACCTCGGCCAAGCGGTCGGCAGCGCGCAGAACGGTCCGCGCCAGCCGCTCGTTGGAGATGATGATCCCCTTGGCGCCGCTATTCTCAAGGATATGACTATGGTCGGCGTCGGTGTTGGTCGTGTAGGCCGGCACGGTTATCCCGCCGGCGGCCATGATCGCCAAATCGGCAATCAGCCACTCGGGCCGGTTCTCGGCGACAAGCACGATCCGGTCGCCGCGTTCGACACCAACCGCGCGCAAACCACGCGCAAGGCCGCAAACGCGGGCGGCGACGTCACGCCAGCTTAACGGCCGATAGCGGCCATCTCGTTTCGCCCACAACAGCGGCTGTTCGCAAAAGCGATCGGCCTGGGCAAAGAACATCGTGACAAGGTTCGGCCAGACAAATTCAGATGACCAGTCAGAAGCATTGTCGAGCAGCACGGTCGCAATTCCCATTAACCGTTGCCGGGTACATACGGCCCCCTTATATGCGAGCGGAGCTTAAAAGGGAAAAAAGCATATGGATGAGACTTCCGCTGGGCTGGTGCTTGAGGCGGATACAGCACCGGTTCCGCCGAGTTGGGATCTTGGTGATCTTTACGAGGGGCCGGACGCGGAGGAGCTTGATGCGGATTTGACCTCGGCGCTTGCGGAAGCGCAATCCTTTCGGGCGGATTATGCCGGCAAATTGGCTGGCATGTCCGGTTCTACCTTCGGCCGCGCGATTGCCCGTTACGAAGCTCTGTTCGAACGTCTCAACAAGGCGATGAGCTTTGGGCAACTTTGGTATGCCAGTGACATGGCCGACTCCGCCCGTGGCCGGTTTCTGCAGATTTTGCAGGAACGCTATAACGCCATTTCCGCCGAGACGCTGTTCTTTACTTTGGAGATTAATCAGCTTTCTGACGAACTCTTGGAGAAGATGGCGCTAGACCCGGACGTTAGCCGATATCGGCCCTGGCTGGGTGACGTACGTCAGTACAGGCCGCATCAACTCTCTGACGAGCTCGAAGGAATACTGCACGACAAGAGCGTGACGGGCGCCAGGGCGTGGGCGCGCCTGTTCGACCAGACGATTACCGAGTTGGCGTTCGACGTCGACGGTCAGCGCCTGTCCCTCGCGGATACCTTGAACCAGCTCGACAGCACCAGTCCGGCGGTCCGACGCACGGCGGCGAAGGCGCTTGGACGCGGTCTCAGAACACGCGCCGACGTCTTTGCGCTCATCGTCAATACCTTGGCCAAGGACAAGGAGATCGAAGACAAGTGGCGGAAGTATCCCCATCCCGTCGCCCTCCGCAATCTGTCCAACAAGGTCGAGGACGAAGTTGTCGAGGCCCTCGTCGGTGCGATCCGGGGTGCATACGCCGACCTTGCGCATCGCTACTACCGGTTGAAGGCCGGCTGGTTCGGTCACGACGTGCTCGACTATTGGGACCGTAATGCTCCGTTACCCGGCGCGGACGAGCAACGCTACGCGTGGGGCGAGGCGCAGGCGATCGTGCTCGACTCCTTCCGGCAGTTCGATCCGCGCATGGCGGAGGTTGCCGGCCGCTTCTTCAACCGGCCCTGGATTGACGCAGCGCCACGGGTCGGCAAGGACCCCGGTGCCTTCTGCCATCCGGTGGTGCCGTCAGCCCATCCGTATGTGCTGATGAACTACTATGGACGGCCGCGGGACATCATGACCTTGGCGCACGAGCTGGGTCATGGCGTCCACCAAATTCTCGCTGCCGACCAGGGCATGCTCATGGCCGATACGCCGCTGACGCTGGCGGAAACGGCCTCGGTATTTGGTGAGATGCTGGTCTTTCGTGCTCTTCTCGATCAGCAGCGTGATCCGGCCGCTCGACGCCGGCTGTTGGCGGGAAAGGTGGAGAGCATGCTCAACACCGTCGTCCGTCAGATCGCCTTCCACGAGTTCGAGCGACGCATACACGAAGAGCGTCGGATATCCGAATTGTCCGCGACACGACTTGGAGATATCTGGCTAGAGGTGCAGCAAGAAAGCCTGGGCCCAGCGATGCGGTTCGATGAGGAATACCGACATTACTGGAGCTACATCCCGCACTTCATTCACTCACCCTTCTATGTCTACGCCTACGCTTTCGGCGACTGCCTGGTGAACTCGCTCTATCAAGTCTACCGCGAGGGCGGCGCCGGCGAATTTGCGGATCGTTACTTCGAGATGCTGCGGGCCGGTGGCACGCTACGTCACGATGCGCTCCTTGCCCCGTTCGGTTTGGCGCCCGGCGACCCAACCTTCTGGCGACGGGGTCTGGATGTCATCGTCGGCTTCATTGACGAGTTGGAGGAACTGGAGTGAGTTTATCGGACGGTCCCACGCGACCCACCGCGCCTCTGCTCGCGGTGCCGGCCGACCCGGCTGCCGATGCCGACGGTGAAGGCGCTTCGTTCGGCGGCAGACTAAAGCGCTACGCGCGGGTGGGCACCACGGTCGGCGGCCTTGCCGCGAGATACGCAAGCAACCGGATGTTCGGGCTTTCGATCGACAAGCCTGAACATGCGGCTGAGCTGACGGCGGCGTTGGGTGGGCTCAAGGGGCCCTTGATGAAAGTGGCCCAGATCCTGGCAACGGTGCCAGACCTGCTTCCAGAAGAGTACACCGCGCAGCTTGCGCAGCTACAGACGAATGCGCCTTCGATGGGCTGGCCGTTCGTAAAACGGCGAATGACTGCAGAGCTCGGCGTGGGCTGGCAGAAGCGGTATGCCTCGTTCTCGCATGAGGCCGCGGCCGCGGCGTCTCTCGGGCAGGTCCATCGGGCAGAAAGCCATGATGGGCGCAAGCTCGCGTGCAAATTGCAGTATCCCGACATGTCCTCGGCGGTCGAGGCTGACCTCCAGCAACTTCGGGTGATCTTCTCGATCTATCGCCGGTACGACAAGGCCATCGATCCATCGAACATCCATGTCGAGTTGATGGCGCGACTGCGCGAGGAACTCGATTATCGCCGTGAAGCGCGGAACATGGCGCTTTACGGCCAAATGCTCGACGGAGAAGCGGGCGTCAACGTGCCCGAGCCGCTTCCGGAGCTGTCGACCGACCGGCTGCTGACCATGACCTGGCTCGATGGCGAGCCGATCCTCAGCCACGTGAGTCACCATCTTGACGCACGCAACGCGATCGCCCGGAATATGTTCCGCACGTGGTACGTTCCGTTCTACGAGTATGGGGTGCTGCACGGCGATCCTCATCTCGGCAACTACACGGTTGGCGAAGATCACACGATCAACCTGCTCGACTTCGGCTGCATCCGCATCTTTAGGCCCGCGTTCATCCGCGCGGTGATCGACCTCTACTGGGCTCTGTTGAACAAGGATGACGACCTTGCCGCACATGCCTACGAGGTCTGGGGCTTCAGAAGCCTGAACCGACAGGTGATGCAGATCCTCAACCAGTGGGCGAGCTTCCTCTATCGCCCGTTGATGGAGGACAAGGTCCAGCGGATCCAAGATGACGGCGGCGCGTTGTATGGCGCGCAGGTCGCAGGGAAGGTTCAGCGGGAACTGCGGGACATTGGTGGGGTCGCCCCCCCGCGGGAATTTGTCCTGATGGATCGTGCGGCGATCGGACTGGGAAGCGTCTTTACGCGGCTAGGCGCCGAGGTAAATTGGCACACGCTGTTCCACGAGCTCATCCAGGGCTTCGACGCCGAGGCGATGGAAGCCAGGCAACGGGTGGCGCTGGAGGCTGCCGGCTTGCCGCTTCCGGAATAGGGTGGTGAGGCCAATGACAACGGGGAGACGTTAAACGTGATCATTACGACCACTGACGGAGTCGAAGGGCACCGGATCATCGACTATCTCGGCGTCGTGAGCGGCGAGGCGGTCATGGGCACCAACGTCTTTCGCGACTTCTTCGCAGGTATTCGCGACATCGTCGGCGGTCGATCCGGATCGTACGAGAAGGAGTTGCGCAGGGCCCGAACCATGGCCACGGAAGAGATGGCGGAGAAGGCCGAAGAGCTTGGGGCCGACGCTGTCGTCGCCGTCGATCTCGATTACGAGCACTTGGGCAGCGGCGATCGCTCGATGCTCATGGTGAGCGCCAACGGAACGGCGGTAAAGCTCGCCCGGTAGAACCTCGACACGCCGTTTGTCGGCCGGCGCAGGGTCGCCGTTACCCGGGTCTACCCGCTAAACAGGATACCGCGGCAGGCGGGTGGCAGATCGGCGAGTTCGATCCTGCGCGTGTAGCCGCCAGCCGGGGGAGGCGTCTTGGGCTGAGCCGCGTCGGAGAACCACCACGCAAGCTCGTCGCCACAGCCGTCGCCTCGCGGCAACGCCTCCTGGGCGACGCAGGCTTCATCTCCAACCGGGCAGCGCAGACGGACGTGGAAGTGGTGCGAATGGCCCCACCACGGGCGGATTTTTGCCAGCCACGCGCGATCCTTCCCGGCGCCGTTGCAAGCGGCGCGTTTAATCGCGGGATTGACGAAGATCCGCTCGACGTCAGGAAAGCCGGCAGCGGTG
>ERZ761609.3289-NODE-3289-length-10781-cov-5.970352_pt1 | contig 10781 bp, 8 predicted proteins | sample MGYA00511163_ERZ761609 | MGnify/ENA primary metagenome ERZ761609 (study PRJEB28899, sample SAMN02445070) | bioreactor sludge metagenome | biome: EBPR sludge | place: Australia: Brisbane, Thorneside Wastewater Treatment Plant | collected 2011-12-16 ... | reverse complement strand
TCTTCCGATCTGGGCTTCGTCCTTGGCCTTCGCGGAAAGCGCGGCGCGGCGCGCGGAGTCGCGGGCGAGGGAGAGAATTTCGGCTTTCAGGGCCTGCGGACCATCGGCGACGACCACCAGATCATCCAGCACTGGGCCGAAGCCTTCCAGCGCGAGCGAGTAAGCAGTGCAGGGCATGCCCAGCAGCAGGTATTCCGCGACCTTGATCGACACGCCGGTGGCGAAACGCGTCGGCGCGATGCCGATGGAGTTTGCTCCGCCGAGGCTTTCGAGATGGTCGACACGGCCGAGCAGTTTTACGCCGGGCAGGGATGCTTGTTGCGGTGTCAGCGTCTTGCAGATGGATCCGGCAATGTGGAATTCCAGGCCCGGTTCTTCTGCCCGGACGCCGGGCCAGACATCGGCGAGGAAATGGTTCAGCGCTTCGGTATTGCCGCCGTGGACCGTGCCGATGAAGACGACGCGCGGCGAGGCGGTCTCCTCTATGGCGCCGTATTCGGGCGCATCTGGCGCGACCCAGGCGAGGCGCGCGGCGGGCAGGTGGGGACGCAGCGTTTCGAGTTCGTTGGCGGATGCGAAAAAGACAAGGCTGCAGGAGGAGAGCCAGCCCAGTTCGGTTTCGAGGCTCGTCTCGTCGAAATCGATCACCTGGCCGCCGGCGCGGAAGCGGGCGGCGCGGTCTGACAAGAGGTCGTGCATCAGGCAGGCATGGATGGTCTGCGCACGGATGAGCTTAAGGGCAGGACCCATAGAGCTGTATTCGGCGAGGGTGATATCAGCCGTCTGCTTGTCGCATTCGCGCGCGACGATGCGGGCTTCAAGCGCGCTGATCTCGCGGCCGAGATAGCTGGGGATGACGAGCTTGCCGCCGGCGCGGCGATAGGCCTCCTTCAGGAGGCGCAGGGCGAAGCGTGCCCAGATGCGCGGGCTGAACGACCAGTAGCGACTGCCGATCTTCACGGCGCTCGGCCAGGCGATGTCCTTCACCAGAGCCCCGATGCGCGGATGCACGCTCGCCCAGGGGCGATTGCCGAAGGACTGGAAAGGCGCGAACACGAGGCGCACGTCCATGCCGGCGGCGCGCACCATCCGCAGGAAGGTTTCGAGATAGGCGCCGTTGCCGGTGGCCATGTTGTCGAGCTGGCGCTGGACGAGAATGTCCATCACCGGGCGCGGCGCAGCGGTCGGGGCGGGTGTGTTGGTCATTGGCAGCCGTTGGAAGGGGATTGGCGCGGCAATGCAAGTCTGCGGCCAGCAAACTTCGCCCCTCGCGGGAATTCCACAGGCTGTCAGCGCTGTCGGCGGCGCAGGGCGGAGACGGCTTCGAGCGCTTCCTCGCAGGCATCGTGCGGTTCCGGGCCGGCGCCGGTTTCCTGCAGGTGTTGCTGCAGGAAACGGACGGCATTCTCGATCACGGCCAAATCAAATGCGGCCGAGACGGGCCGGTTGTCCAGCGCAGTATGCTCAGAATCGAAATCCGGAATACAATTCATGTTAGAATCGTAACAAATTTCATCTTAAAGTAAATGGCGTTCCTTGTGCCGGTTTCAGGCCCGGCGGTGCAACCACAACAGGGCTGGCGTCAGCTGGCTTTTGCCCACCAGGCTTCAAGATCGGCGGCGAGCGTGTGCGCGGCGTCGCAGACCGGTTTCGGCACCCGGAAGCCGACCATGGCAGAGCCTTCGAGGGAGCTTGCCTCGGTGCCTTTCACTGGCCAGCGCGCGCCTGCGATCAGGTTCGCGCCGAGGCTGGCGAGGAGTTCACCGAATTCCGCTTCGCGCCCGTCACGGTAGAGCGGCAACCAGAGCACGACCATGCCGGTGGGCCAGCGCTTCAGCGCCTTGGGAGTCCAGAGGGCGAGCGCCTCGATATCGCGGCGTGTCTCGTAGCTGGGGTCGGAGAGCACCACCAACTGCTCGCCGCCGCGCGGGGCGAGCTTCAGGGCGCCGGCATATCCGTCGGCCTCGCGGATGAGCGCGCGGGGGTCGCTGCCGATGGCATCTGTCAGGGCACGGAACTCTGCCGGGTGGCGTTCGAAGAACACGCAGCGCGCGGACGCAGGCAGGCGGGCGAGCGCAAGGGCAGGTGAACCCGGATAGTCCATTATGCCGCGCTGTTTCACCAGCGACAGCCAGTCGGCCATGCCGGGTGGCACAGTGCCGGAAAGGAGGGCGCGCACGCCCGCGGCGGCCTCGTCCTTCTTCTTCGCCTGCGCGCCGGTAAGGTCATATCGTCCGCGTCCGGAATGTGTCTCCACATAGAAGACCGGACGCGGACCTTTGGCGGCGTCCTTCAGGATGAGGTCCAGCACGGCGTGCTTGAGCACATCGGCGCGGTTACCCGCGTGGAATCCGTGCTGGTAGGACAGCATGTCCGTTCCTCGTCTGAAGGCTCAGTTCTGCCCGAGGCTTTCCTTGCGGGCTGCCTCGAACTCGTTGCCCGGATACCAGGTCGGCCAGTCAGCGGATTGTGCGATGCCGAGGCCGACTTCGTAGAGGGCCTGAACATCTTCCACAAACCCAGAGAGATCCCAGTCGTCCGAATATTCATCCATCGGCTTATGATAGCGCTCGACCGTATAGGCCATCGCTGCCGCCTTGCCGGCGGCGACACCGCCATCGATCTTGTCTTCGCCGCCATCAGCATACAGCATCGGTACGCCTTTCTTGGCGAAGGAGATGTGGTCGGAGCGGTAGAAGAAGCCGGCTTGCGGAGACTGGTCTGGTTTGATCTCGCGGTCCTGCTTGGCTACAACGCCCTTCAGCAGGTCTTCCAGCTGCGATGCGCCATAGCCGACCACGACCATGTCGCGTGTGCGGCCGATCGGCAGGGCGCCGTCGATATTGATGCCGGCGACGATCTTGCTGAGCGGCACAGTGGCGTTCTCGGCATAGTAGGCCGAGCCGAGCAGGCCCGACTCTTCCAGCGTGACCGCGAGAAACAAGGCGGAGCGGTCCAGCGTCTGGGCCTTCATCGCTTCGGCGATCTCGAGAATGGCGGCGGAGCCGGTGGCATTGTCGACCGCACCGTTAAAGATGTCGTCCTGGTAGAAATCATCGCCGGGCTGGCCCTGCTTCATGCCGAGATGGTCCCAGTGTGCCGTGTACAGAACATACTCGTCCGGCGTGGTTGCGCCTGGCAGGATGCCGACCACGTTGCGGCTGGTCTGCGCATCAATGGTCTGGTTGACCGTGCCACGGATCTTGAGGCCCTCGAGCGTGACCGGCGCAAATCCACGCGTCTTGGCCGCAGTCTTCATCACTTCTAAGTCGAGGCCCGCTTTCGCGAACATTTCGGCTGCCATGTCGCGCGTGATCCAACCTTCGATCAGGGCACGGTCCGCGCCGCCATTGGCACGAACGAGGTCTGACTGTGCGCCGGTCCACGATCCTGCGACAACGTCCCAGCCATAGGAGGCCGGTTCGGTTTCATGGATGACGAGCGCGGCGGTGGCGCCCTGGCGGGCAGCTTCTTCGAACTTGTAGGTCCAGCGGCCGTAATAAGTCATCGCCTTGCCGTTGAAGAGTGCCGGATCGCCGGTGGCGAAGCCGGGATCGTTGACCAGCATGATGACGGTTTTGCCCGCATAGTCCTGACTGGCATAATCGTCCCAGCCATATTCCGGCGCAACGGCGCCGTAGCCGACAAAGACGACATCTGTGGGCTCGAAGGAAACGGAGTTGGTATTCTGGTGCTTGGTCCAGAAGACGGCCTGCTCCTTGAAGGCGAGCGAAAGTTCGTCCTGGTCCGGCCACGTCACGACCAGTTCGGACGTGGCGGGGTCAACGGCCTGATTGACCATTTTCACGGACTGGAACCAGCTGCCATTGTCGCCACCGGGTGTGAGGCCGATACGGGCCATCTCGGCAGCAATCCAGTCGGCGGAGGCTTCGCCGGCCGGTGTGCCGGGACCGCGGCCTTCGAAGATGTCATCGGCCAGCGTCTTTATGCGGATCGCGAGATCGGCGGCGTTGATGTCAGGAGTGGTCGCTTCCGGCAGCGGAAGCAGGAGTTGTGGTTCGGGCGCAGCAGGTGCAGGCGCCGGATCGGGCGCGCAGGCGGCAAGGCCCAGAAGGGCGGCCGCGCTGGCAAATGTAAGGCGATTGAACATGAGGGAATCCCCACCAGAGTTTTTGGATGGGCCGGGTCTGGCACGTCAGGAATGGGCCTTCAAGCGCTGCAGGCCGCTGCCGGGCGTTCAATTCCGCCTGAGTGGGTGCCGATACGGGCTTGTCAGGCAGCGTTCAGGCGCCGATTTTTAGGGTAGAGATCCGGAATCTGCCGGAGAATCGCGAAAGGTTGCGAATGATCGGTTTCACTCTGAACCAGGGCTTGCGGCCGTTGGCAGCGGCGATAGCTGTGCTGCTGACGGCGGCCATGCCGGCCTGCGCCCACCCCGTCACCATCGGGGCGCTGCAGCAGTTGGGAACGGTCGAGGCCGAATTCCTGCCGGCGCAGAAGACGTTCATTGCCTCCGACGGCGCGCGACTTGGCCTGTCGGTCTGGCCGGCGAAGGGCACGGACAACCCGGAATATGTCGTCGTCGGCGTGCATGGCATGAGCGACTATGCGGGCGCCTTCCACATGGCGGCGCCCTACTGGGCCGAGCGCGGCGTGACGACTTATGCCTATGACCAGCGCGGTTTTGGCCGCTCGCCGGGCAAGGGCTTCTGGCCGGAGGAAGAATTGCTGCGCGAGGATATGCGCACGGCGGTGGACGTGGCCCGCAAGCGCCACCCCGATGCGGTGATAACGGTAGTGGCCATCTCGATGGGCGCTTCGGTGGCAATGACAGCGTTCGGCTCTGACAATCCTCCGAAGGCGGACCGGTTGATCCTGTCGGGTCCCGGCCTGCGCGGCTGGGGCGCGCTGAACCCGCTCTACCGGGTGAGCCTCTTCACCTCGACACGGATCAATCCGGACTGGCTGGTCGTGCCGCCGGCGGGGCTCATCAAGATCGAGCCTTCGGACAATCTCGCGATGCTGCGCCGGACATGGTCCGATCCGCACATGACCTATCGCCACCGGATCGATCAGGTATACGGCCTCGTCGACCTGATGGAAAACGCGCACAATGCAGCGCGCAACCTGCCGCGCGACCTGCCGATCCTCGCGTCGTATGGCGCGAAGGATATTGTCGTGCCGCAGAACGGCGTTGAACGCACTGCGAAGTGGCTGCCGCCGAATGTGCGCACAGTCTACTATCCCAACGGCTATCACATGCTGGAGCGCGACCTGCAGGCTGAAAAGGTGCATGCGGACTATCTCGCCTTCATGCAGGCGCCGGACGGAAACCTGCCCAGCGGCGAGGGCGAGTGGCCATTCCGCCAGCCTTGCCAGAAATGGGCAGCGCTTCCGGAAATGGCGGCGGCCTGCTGACAGCCGGATGCCGGATCTTCTGACCGATCAGCAGATCCTCATCGCGCATGACGGCGCCCGCCTTGGTCTGAGCAGCTGGGCGGCGGAGGGCGCATCAGCCCCTGAACATGTGATCGTCGGCATTCATGGCATGAACAACTATGCCGGTGAGTTCCGCCTCGCGGCGCCTGAATGGGCGAAGCTGGGGATGACGGTCTATGCCTACGACCAGCGCGGTTTCGGGCGTTCCGTGAACCGGGGTATCTGGGCGGGTGAGGACTTGATGCGGGAAGACCTGCGCACGGCGGTCAGCCTTGCGCGGGCACGGCATCCGGATGCGACCGTCAGCGTGGTGGCGATCTCGATGGGCGCGGCAGTGGCAATCACGGCTTTTGCGTCGGACCGTCCGCCTGAGGCGGACCGGTTGGTCCTGTCGGGCCCCGGCCTGCGGGGATGGGGCGCGCTGAACCCTGCCTTTGCCAGATCGCTGCGCCTGATGCGTGCGATCAGCCCCGGCCTCGTTGTGAAACCGCCTGCCTTCGCCAAGCCGAAGATGTCGGACAACCGAGACTTCCTCGCCCTGCAGGACAGTGATCCGCTGCATTCGACTTCCAACCGCGTCGACCAGCTGTTCGGGGCAGTGACCGTCATGGAGCAGGCCCACGAGGCGGCGCCGCGCCTGCCGGCGCACATACCGGTGCTGGCCTCGTATGGCGCGCGTGACGAGGTGGTGCCGGCGGCCGGGCCTCGCCGCACGGCGAAGCGGTTTCCGGCGCATGTGCGTACGGTGTATTATCCCGAAGGCTACCACATCCTGCTCAGCGACCGGCAGCGCGGCCGGGTGATCGCAGACTATTCCGCCTTCCTGCGCGATCCGGCTGGGCCTTTGCCAAGTGGTGAAGGGGAGTGGCCGTTCCGTTAAGCCATTGGAGGCTCACTTTCCACAGCTCTGGGCCCCTTGCGGCCCCCGGCGCGTGGACAAATATAGATGCATCTGCCAATCCTTGAGATGGGCGATTCAGCCCCTTGTTTTCAAAGGCCCCCTTGATGTCGAACTCCTTCCAGACCGCGCTCAATCTCGTTCCGATGGTCGTCGAGCAGACGAGCCGGGGGGAGCGGGCCTTCGATATCTTCTCGCGCCTCTTGAAAGAGCGGATCATTTTCGTCACCGGCGGCATTGATGATGGGGTTGCGGCCCTGATCACCTCGCAGCTCCTGTTCCTCGAATCCGAGAACCCGAAGCGCGAAATCGCCATGTATATCAACAGCCCCGGCGGATACGTCTCCTCCGGCCTCGCGATCTACGACACGATGCAATACGTCCGCTGCCCGATTTCGACCGTCTGCATCGGCCAGGCGGCCTCGATGGGCTCGCTCCTGCTTGCCGCTGGGGAAAAAGGCCTGCGGATCGCCCTGCCTAACGCTCGCGTCATGCTTCACCAGCCCTCGGGCGGCTATTCGGGCGTCGCCACGGATATCGAGCGCCATGCTGAAGAGATTATCGAATTGAAGCGCCGCCTTAACAACATTTACGTAAAGCATACGGGTCAACCGTATGAAGTAATCGAAAGAACACTCGACCGTGATACTTTCCTGACGGCCGAACAGGCGCAGCAATTCGGAATTGTGGACAAGGTTTATGAGCGCCGGGCTGCTGAAGACGAGAAGTAAGCCCCTGTATCCAACGTGCGGCCCGCCCCTTGCAGGCTGGGCGAACAACTATAGACTTAAGTGGAAGGAACGCGTCTGGCGGGGCCTTAAAGCCCGCGTTAAGCCTTACGCGTCATTGAGGTAGTTATGACGAAGCAAACCGGCTCCGGCGACTCCAAGAACACGCTGTACTGCTCTTTCTGCGGTAAGAGCCAGCATGAGGTCAAAAAGCTCATTGCCGGGCCGACAGTATTCATCTGCGATGAATGCGTCGAACTCTGCATGGACATCATCCGCGAGGAAAACAAAACTTCCGCGATCAAGTCCCGCGAAGGTGTGCCTACGCCGCAGGAGATCTGCGATGTGCTGGACGATTACGTGATCGGCCAGCGCTACGCCAAGCGTATCCTGTCGGTGGCAGTCCACAACCATTACAAACGCCTCTCCCATGCCGGCAAGGCGGACGGGGTGGAGCTGTCGAAGTCGAACATCCTGCTCGTCGGCCCCACGGGCTGCGGCAAGACCCTGCTCGCCCAGACGCTCGCCCGTATTCTCGACGTGCCGTTCACGATGGCAGATGCCACGACGCTGACCGAAGCCGGCTATGTCGGTGAGGATGTCGAGAACATCGTCCTTAAGCTGCTCCAGGCTGCAGACTATAACGTTGAGCGCGCGCAGCGCGGCATCGTGTACATCGACGAGATCGACAAGATTTCGCGCAAGTCTGACAACCCCTCGATCACGCGCGACGTGTCGGGCGAGGGTGTGCAGCAGGCTCTGCTGAAGATCATGGAAGGCACCGTTGCGGCCGTTCCGCCGCAAGGTGGCCGGAAACATCCGCAGCAGGAATTCCTGCAGGTCGACACAACCAACATCCTCTTCATCTGCGGCGGTGCATTTGCCGGTCTCGAGAAGATCATTGCCGCGCGCGGTGAGAATGCCTCGATCGGTTTTGGCGCCACCATCAAGAACGCCAACGACAAGGGCGTCGGCGAAACGCTGCGCAGCACCGAGCCGGAAGACCTGCAGAAGTTTGGTCTCATCCCGGAATTCATCGGCCGTCTGCCAGTCATCGCGACGCTGGAAGACCTGGACGAGAAAGCCCTCATCCAGATCCTGACCCAGCCGAAGAACGCGCTGCTGAAGCAGTATCAGAAGCTGTTCGACATGGAGAATGTCCAGCTGACCTTCACGCCGGAAGCGCTTGTTTCGGTGGCCCGCAAGGCCATCACCCGCAAGACCGGCGCACGCGGCTTGCGCTCGATCATGGAGGGCATCCTGCTCGACACGATGTTCGAACTGCCGAACCTGCGCGGTGTCGAGGAAGTCGTGATCAACGCCGAAGTGGTGGAAGGCAATGCCGAGCCGCTCTACGTCCATGCCAACAAGGCGCAGACCGAAGCCGGCTGATCGTCCTTCCGTGTACGAATCAAAAGCCCCGGCCCTCGCGCCGGGGCTTTTTCATTCCGGCAGGTGCACCTTCAGGATGTCGATGCGCGGCGGCATAAGGAAGCGCAGCGGCAGGCCGACCATGCCGGTGCCGGTGGTGACGTAGACGAGGCGCTCGCCGCCGGGCGAATTGAAGCGGTGCAGTTCCTTGTCGAACGGGCCGGTCACGGGAAGGAAGCTGCGATAGATAAAAGGCAGGCGCAGTTGTCCGCCATGCGTGTGCCCGGCCAGCATCAGGTAGTAACGGAAGCTCTCCGGCACGACGAGCGCCGTATCCGGATTGTGCGTCAGCAGCAGCACGGGAACGCCTTCCGGTAGGGTCGCAGAGAAGCTGAAATCCTGCCGCCGCTGCCAGAGGTCCGAGGCACCGGACACGATCATGCGCTGGCCGCTGATCTCTGTGTCCACGGCCCGGTTGTGCACGAATGTTGCGCCGCTCTCCCCGAGTGCCGCGAGCAGAGCGTCGGTCAGGTCATCTCCCGGGAAACCGACATCGTGATTGCCGAGCACGACGAATAGGGGCGCGTCGAGATCTGCCAGCGCCGCGAAGTCGCCCGCAACATCTTCGGCGCGCGGATGATAGGTAAGGTCGCCCGCCAGGAAGACGGCGTCCACATCCTGCGCGTTGATTCGGTCGACAATCCGCCGGACAGGCATGGCATTGTCGAAGATGCCGATATGCGGGTCGCCGAACAGGGCGATGCGGATGGACGGAGAAGCTTCGCTGGCGCCCGGCAGGAGGAGGGTCTCCTCGTGCACGGTCAGCATCCGCGGCTCGATAAAGCGCGCATAGGCCGGCACCGCTGAAACCGCAAGCAGCGCAGCGCCCACAATCCGGCGCCGGAGCCCGCCGCGAAAGATCAGCCAGAGGCAGGCCGCAGCAAAGGGGAACCAGGCCCAGCTGGCCCAAAAGATCAGAAGCTTCTGTGTCATGCATCCCTCATCGCGGGTCCTGATGGCAAAGGAAAGGCTGGACCAAGAAAAGCAAAAGGCCGGCATCCGAAGATGCCGGCCTCCTGAGAAGACACGAATCGCCCCTCGCGTCTTACATCTTGTAGTACATGTCGAATTCGACCGGGTGCGGATGAAGTTCGAACCGCATGTTCTCTTCCATCTTGAGGTCGATATAGGCGTCGATCTGGTCGTCGTCGAACACGCCGCCCTTCTTCAGGAAGGCGCGGTCAGCATCGAGCGCCGCAAGGGCTTCGCGCAGCGAACCGCAGACCTGCGGGATTTTCGCGGCTTCTGCCGGCGGCAGGTCGTACAGGTCCTTGTCCATAGCGTCGCCCGGATGGATCTTGTTCTCGATGCCGTCGAGGCCGGCCATCAGCAGTGCAGCGAAGGCGAGGTAGGGGTTCGCCATCGGGTCCGGGAAGCGGGCTTCGATACGCTTGGCTTTCGGGTTCGAGCCGAAAGGAATACGGATCGAGGCCGAACGGTTGCGCGACGAGTAGGCCAGCATGACCGGCGCTTCGTAACCCGGGACGAGGCGCTTGTAGCTGTTCGTCGACGGGTTGGTGATCGCGTTCAGGGCCTTGGCGTGCTTGATGATGCCGCCGATGTAGTAGAGGCACATGTCGCTAAGGTCGGCATACTTGTTGCCGGCGAACAGAGGCTTGCCGCCGCCCCAGATCGACTGGTGAACGTGCATGCCCGAGCCGTTGTCCTTGTACATCGGCTTCGGCATGAAGGTCGCCGATTTGCCATAGGACGCCGCCACGTTGTGGATGACGTACTTGTAGAGCTGCATCCGGTCAGCCATCACGGTCAGCGTCGAGAACTTGAGGCCAAGCTCGTGCTGCGCCGGAGCCACCTCGTGGTGGTGCTTCTCGGGATCAAGGCCGATTTCGCCCATGATAGAGAGCATTTCGCCGCGCATATCCTGTTCGGAATCGATCGGCGGAACGGGGAAGTAACCGCCCTTCGGGCCAGGGCGGTGGCCCATGTTGCCCATCGGGTATTCCTTGCTCGTGTTGATCGGCAGTTCCGACGAGTCGTAGCTGTAACCGGTGTTGTGCGGCTCGATCGACCAGCGCACGTCATCGAACACGAAGAACTCGGCTTCCGGTCCAAAGAACACGGTGTCGCCGACGCCGGAAGCTTTCACATAGGCTTCGGCTTTCTTTGCGGTGGTGCGCGGATCGCGGTTGTAGGCCTGGCCCGTGATCGGGTCCAGGACGTCGCAGATAACGGCGAGCGTTGATTGCTGGAAGAACGGATCAATGATGGCGGTGGCCTGATCCGGCATCAGGAGCATGTCGGACTCGTTGGACCCGCTCAAGCCCGGCTTCACCGGCAAGGATCGGGATGCGGAGACGGGGTTG
>ERZ761609.3288-NODE-3288-length-10783-cov-829.108408_pt1 | contig 10783 bp, 6 predicted proteins | sample MGYA00511163_ERZ761609 | MGnify/ENA primary metagenome ERZ761609 (study PRJEB28899, sample SAMN02445070) | bioreactor sludge metagenome | biome: EBPR sludge | place: Australia: Brisbane, Thorneside Wastewater Treatment Plant | collected 2011-12-16 ... | reverse complement strand
CCGCAACCATCACCGTACGTGAACATCCCAACATCAAATCCGCTGACCGCACTCACAAGTCCTTGGCGATCGCCAGCTTGCGCAGGGCCAGGTACAGGCGCGCAGTTTCCTGGCGGCGACTGCGCTGTGGGCTGAAAGGCTCAGGCTCGACGATCAGGAGATCGACGTCGGATTCCGGCCGGGCGTCACCGCGTGCTCGCGAACCAAAGAGGATCACGGTGTCGGGATTGGCTTCACGAACGATCGTATCGACCATCTCGCGGATCAGGCTGTCATCTTCGTTTTGCATCCGAAATACCTCCTTCATGCAGCGCCGAACCGGTCTGTCCTCGCAGCGCCCGGGGAATCAGCGAAGACCCGCGCTGATACGATCAGGCCTCGATTCATTGGCGGCTATTGTGCTCGAAATACACCCACGCGACGCGGTAATCCGCCTCGCGGCTGGCGAGAGCGGAAGGGGCGGTGCAGGTACGGCATCGGATCCATTTCTTCCCATGGGCATCCCAGCGCTGTATCGGGAAACATCCGCGTTTGGCACCGTGCCGCCAGCGCCGACTTTCGCCTTTCCGGTCAAGCATCACTTAACTTTCGAGGCCATTGTCAGCCAGGGGGAAGGTGGCATCCTCCAGTTGTTGCCGCAGTTCCTCCTTGCTTGGCAAGTAAAGCTGGTACTGCGAGGCAAAGATATTGGCATTCTTCGGCAGGGTCAGCTCAATCAAGGCATCCTTCTTGCGTTTGCACAGCACGATGCCGATGGTCGGGTTTTCGCTTTCTGTCTTGACATGGCGATCAAAGAAATTGACGTACATCTGCATTTGCCCGAGGTCCTGGTGCGTCAGTTTGTCCAGCTTCAGGTCGAGCAGCACATAGCAGCGTAACAGGCGATTGTAAAAAACCAGATCGACGTAGAAATGATCCTCCTCGAAGCTGAATCGCTTCTGGCGGGCTTCAAACAGGAAGCCCTTGCCCAGCTCCAGGAGAAAATGCTCCAGCTTGTCGATAATGGCGGCTTCCAACTCGCTTTCTGAATAAGCAGGCCGTTCTTCGAGACCAAGGAATTCGAGCACGTAAGGGTCCTTGACCGCATCGCAAGGCGTTTTCAGGACCTGTCCCTCGGCAGAGAGGCGACGCACCGCATCCCGATCCCGACTGAGCGCCAGTCGCTCGTAAAGCGCAGAAGCGATCTGCCGCTCCAATTCACGTACATTCCAGCCGTTTGACACCGATTCGATCTCGTAGAAACGTCGCTCTTCGGCGTCTTTCAAGCCCATCAACACCTGGTAATGCGACCAACTGACGCGGAACTGTTCGGCCAGCAGTTCCAGCCCTGTTGCGCCAGCAAGTTGTTGCCCGATCGATAGCGGCGAGACCGCCGCAGACATCAATTCGCCAGACAGCGTCTGGCGAATCTGCGGATAGGCTTCATAGAAGCGGCGAAAGTTCTTCAGGTTGGAGACCGAGCAACCGGGTATTCCCGCCGCCCGCAACTGTCTGGAAAGTCCATCCAGCAAGCGCTGGCCGTATTGCGCACGGTCTTCGCCCTGTTGCTCGGATTCGACGATGTAGTAACCAAACAGCCAGTTACGCACCACCAAAGCAAAGTCGACCGCCCGACTGGCGCGTTGGTGGAGGGATTGATGGGTTTGCGCAAGGAGATGAACGAGGTTTTCCAGGTTCATGCGGGTTGATCCTGTTCAAAAAACGCCCACGCAATGCGGTAGTCGGCTTCGCGGCTGGCGAGGGCGAAGGGGGCGGTGTAGGCGCGGGTGCGGGCTTGCGGGCCGCCGGGCTGGGTGTCGTCGATGACGGTGGTGGTGACGGTGCTGCCGGCGGGCAAGGTGCCGGCTTCCTGCATGGCGTGGAGATCGTCCCAGCCGAACTTGCCGGTCTTTCTCGGGCCATCGGGGGTGGTGAAGGTGACGTCGGCGGTGCTGCGATTGCCCTTGCGCGGCAGACCGACGCCGACCAGACCCTTGCTGTTGGTGAACACGATGCGGCCGGCCAGGTCGTACCAGGTGTCGCGCTCGTAGCCCTGCATCACCGGGAACTGGACGCGGTAGATGAGCAGCAGTTCGTCGAGGGTCAGGCCGAGGGCCTGGGCGACCAATACGTCGATTTCGACCAGCGCCATGCGGCGGGCGTACTCGCTGCGCAGCGCGCAGTGGCGTTGCCAGTCGGGAGTGAGCCTCGCGAAGAAATCCTGCGGCAGGCGTGGGTTGTCGGGTTGGCTCCAGCGCTGGGTGGTGAAGGCGGGGGTGAAGACTTCGGCCCAGAGCGGGGAGTAGTGGGTAGTGAGACAGTTCAGAATTGCTGTACGAAGACTGACAGGCTGGGAAACGAAATATGGGAGCCTTGAGAGCGTTGAATCATAAACATCGCCCAGTCCAGTAGATTTGACAAAGAAGTCGTAGATAGTCGAATGAGTCAGCCCAGTAAAGCTCGTAAGCACATGGGCAGTCTTGAATGCCAGCGACAGCACTGGGTGTATATGAGCCGCACCAGGTGGTGCAACAATGGAAATCAATGTCCGTTCCATGCTCGTACTGATTCTGCGACGCTGAACGTATCGAAAGTACTCCGTCACCCGCTTTTGCCGCCAGCGTTGCACGGAAACCGGTTGGTCTTTCTGGCTGGCGTGTTCGGCTTGTTCTTCCGCAGTGAGTTGATCCCACGGCAGGGTGAGCGTTTCGGCTTCGCTCCAGCTTACCCGTGGCGTGCGGCGGGCGTATTCGGCACGGTCCTGCATCGGTCGGTAGTTGCTGCGCGGCAGGTAGTCGTCGGGCAGAGTCTCCAGGTCGAGCGGGTCGTAGTGGCCGTTGGCACTGCAAATGGCGCGCGGGGTTTTGTTGAAGGGGTTGGCGAGGAAGAAATGCGGGCCGGAGAGAACCCAGTCTTCCGGCGTGGCGGCAAAGGGCGCGCTGCGGTCAGCGTTGCGAACAATCGTGCCGTCGTGCTGCTGCATCGTTTCGTGCCACATTTCGGTCGAAAAATAGTCATCGCCCAGATCGGCCAAACGGCGCGGATAGGCGGCGAGTTTGGCGAGCACGCTCGAAAGGTGGCCGGCGTGCAGTGCCGGCAAGCGCGCCCGACGCGGCGGTGTGCCGGGCTCGTCGTAGAGCTTGGCAAAAACCGTCAATTGGTCATCGCCAACGCGAACGATGCGGTCGGCGTGGCCCGCAGTGTTCCATTTGCCCAGTTCGTTCTTGTAGCCACCGACGACGCCGCTACCATCATGGGCATAGCAGGCATCCACCGTTAGCCGGGGAAAACAGGTTGGCGAGCTGGTCAAAGCCGGGACGTTCCTGAGGCGAGCCGTAGAGGTTGATGCTGTATTTCGTGTGGTGATCGACTTCGGCAAAAAGCTGCAATTCGTTGGTAAATTGCAAGTGCCCCCGCAACCGCGCATACACCGCCTCCCGTAGCGCCCCACCCCTCGGATCGTCATACGGCCCTTCCGGGTGCAGATAGCCGACGACGCCACGCTGCCCGGCCAGCATCCAGCCAACCGGCATGAAGCATTTGTAGAGATTGGTCTGCACGCCCTTGAGCAGCGGATAGTTCTGCTGGGCGTTGAAGTAGTTCTGCGTCGCTTCCGCTTCTTCGAGTTCGGCGGTCCACTCCTCCTGCAAGCCGGGAAACCGCTCGAACGCCGCACTGCGCTGTTGCGCCAGTTCGGTCGCATTCAGCTTGCGGATCGCGACGAGCGGATTGCGTTCGCCGAGAATCCCCGCTTCGTTCCATTCGACCTTTAGCCAGGGCGGATTGCCGACGACCAGATCGAAGCCGCCACGCTGGGCAAACACATCGGCAAAGGTCAGCTCCCAATGCATGAACCGCCTTTGCCGGGCAACGGCCTCAACCGTGACCACCCGGGAAAAGTGGGTTCGTAGCTTGCTGATGCGCAGTTGCCCGAACTTGTCATGCAGTTGGGGCTGCGTCGGCGCGGCGGCCAGCATCGGCTGTACCGCGCCAAACAGCGTTGCCTGAACTTCCGGCAGGAATGGCTGCGCCACCGGCGCGGCGCTGAAGTCCATCGCGATCTGCGGCGACAGATCGACGATGTTGCCTTCGAGGATGGCGCCGATTTCCAGCCACCACTGCTCGCGGCTCGGCAGGTCGGCACTCCGGGTGATCGGCCAGAACCACAGCGCGCACCAGTAATCCATCACCAGCTTGAGGCGGCGGTACGGCGTCGCGTAGTCGTCGTCACGATTCAGCAGGCCTTTGGTGCGGATGGCTTCCTTCTGCGCGCGCGAGGTGCGGGGGCGCCGGCCCTCCCCCCTGCCCGCTCCCGGCGGGAGCGGGGGCGAATCGTGCGGCCAGAGCGCCAGCGGGTCTTCGGTGCGCGCGCGATCTTGGCCGACGAGTTGGACGTGTTGTGACCACAACTGCTCGATGGCTTCGGAAAGCTGCAGCAGGCGCCGGATTTCGTGCGCTTCGAGCGGCTTGTTCATCGCCGTACGCCAGGTCTTGAGTCGTGCGAAGTCTGCCGGGGAGAGCTGACGTGCCACCTTGTCGGTGTAGCTGGCCATGCCGGGGTCGGGCAGCAGGAAGTGGTAGACCTCGTCGGGACGGCGAACTTCGCCCTCTCCCCCGGCCCCTCTCCCGCTGGCGGGAGAGGGGAGAAAAGCGCATCGGCGCGGGGGGGTGTCGTACCAGGCGGGTTTGCTTGCCTTCTTCAGCAGGCTGGCGGCGAAGACCTCGCGCCGGGCGCCGATCAGGCTGTTGCCGGAAAAGAGCTGGTAGCCGAACCAGGGGACGCGGGCGGCCCTGGGCGGTTGGCCCGGATCGGCCGGCTCGCCGTAGATGGCGTTGAGCCAGAGGCTGACTTCGGCCAGCTCGGTGGCGATGGGGTTCAGGTCGACGCCGTAGACGTTGCGGTCGGCGAGGTACATGCGCGTCTTTTGCAGCTCGATGATGTACTGCTCGTGCGGGATGCGGCGTTTGAGCTCGATCTGCTTGCGCTCGAGATAGGCCTCGGCCAACTGATTGACGGCTTCGTTGAGGAACGCCGCGCTGCCCATCGCCGGTTCGACGACGGTAAGGGTGAGGATGTCGTCGGCGGTTTTGTCTTTGAGCAGTTCCTTGAGCGCGTATTTGACCAGGCAGCGGGTGAGCACCTGCGGCGTGTAGTAGCTGGCGCTTTTCTGCCGGTCGCGCCCGGCCAGGCGATAGATGAAGGTATCGCGGGGATAGACGCGCAGCTTCCTGTGGCCGTGCTCGTCGAGGTCATGGACGCGTTCGCCGGGCTTGTACTGGTTGATGCGGCTGGCCGGGACGAACCAGGCGCTGTCCATCAGGTCGGTGCTGCCGCCGCCCTGCGGTTCACCCTCCTGTTCGCTCTCTTCCTCGTCCTCGTCGCTGCGGGTGCTGGCTGCCGCCTTTTTAGGCTCCGGCTGGACTTCGTAGAGGTCTTCCGGGGCAAAGAATCCGCGATACGAGAGCAGCGCTTCATAGACGGCGCCGAGCTGGTTGATCGACAGCAGTTGATAGCTGACCCGGCCGCTCTTGTGGCTCTTCCCCTTGCCGCTCGAGAGCGACATCAGGCGGATGACGCGCTGCCAGATATGGTTGGGGAAGCGCACCTGGTTGAGCAGCGGCGTCGCCTCGGGATCGAACAGTTTGCTGTCGAGCGGCGCCAGCGCGAAGGCTTCCTTGACGCTGCCGGCGAGGACGCTCTGCTGCGCGACTGCGCCACAGCCCTGGCCGATCAGCGAGAACAGGCGGCGCAGCGTGGCATCGAAAAAGAGGCCGTCGCGGGCAGCGGCGGTATTGAGCGGCGTCAGTTCCAGATCGCGCAAGGATTCAAGGCTGTAGCCTCTGGCGTAGATTTCGCTCTTCTGGATCGGCACATAGCCGAGCTCGGGACGCGCCTCGATGTAGAACAGGAAGAGCATGCGATACACCAGGCGCAGGCATTCGAGGCTGAGATCGCCGGCATCGACGGCGTCCTTGCCGGTGTAGAAGCCCTGCTTGCCGGCAATGGCCTTTTCGCGCAGTTGCCGGACCGCCTCATTGCCCAGCGCTTCGATCGCTTCGCGCAGCGCGTACTTGAGGTCTTCGCTGACGCCGAAGGCGTGCTTGTGGGCGTTCTCATCGAGGCCGTCGAGCAGGCTGGCGCCCTGGTCGGGGGCCAGGCTGTCGTGGTGCAGCAATGCCGCAGCCGCCTGCAGGGTGTAGGTTTCCTTGCGGTCGAGGATTTCGCTCCAGTCGAAGCGCAGCAGGCGATTGTTCGGCCACTTGTAACGGTCGACCAGCAACCACTCCCTGAAGCCAACGAGAATGACGTAGCGCGGCGGCTGATCGCTGCCGAACAGCGCTTCGCCGAGGATTTCCAGCCAGGAGAGCTTGTTGAACGCCGGCGGGATTTCCTGCCCGCCATAGTGCGCGGCGGTCAGGCGATGATCGAGCGGGTCTTCGTCTTCGCGACCGGGCTGGTAGGCCGGCACGATGAGCAACTGCGGCGCCTGATGCGCTTCACCAAAAGCGGCCCAGACGGGTACCGGCCTGCCGGCCTGCAACTCGATCTGTCGGGGCCAGAGCGGGTAACCGAGGGCCTCGAGCAAGGGGGCGTGCAGTTGCTGGTGAGCCTGCAGGCGCTCGGCGTCTTCGCGCAGGCGGGCGAGCGTGGCGAGTGCGGCAAACCACTTGCCGCCGAGACCGGCGAGGCGTTTGTGGGGTGCCCGGCTGTCGGCACGGCTTTCCGCGGCGGCTTCGCCGGCGGCAGGCGATTGGGCGGCGGCTTCTTCGGCGGCCTGCCAGCTCTCGATCAGGGCGCGAATGTCGCCCTTGAAGACCTCGGCCAGGTAGTGGTGGCCGTAGAACTCGTTCTCGTTGGCGATGCCGGCAAAGCTCTGGACGGTCTGGGCGACGGACATGGGGAGATCTCGGCAGGGTTTCAGTCAAACGGGGCGGCTAACTCCCCTCCCCCGCGCGCGGGAGAGGGGATGGGGGAGAGGGGGAGAGGGGAAGTGTGCAGCGTATCTGCTCCAGCACCTCGTCCAACGGCTGCATGACTTCACTGTTCCAGAATCGCAATACGGTAAAGCCCTGGCTACGCAACCAGGCATCCCGACGCCGATCATAGTCGAGCTGCTCAGCATGTTGTCCGCCGTCGATCTCAATGATCAGCCGTTGCTCCAGGCATACGAAATCCACGATATAGCGCCCCATGGGCTTTTGCCGCTTGAACTTCAGACCGAGAAAACGATGCGCCCGCAGGTGATACCAGAGCCGCTGTTCGGCTTCGGTCTGTTGGGTGCGCAGGGTCCTGGCGTTGCTTAAGAGATTCTTTTCGCTCATGCCCCTCTCCCCCAACCCCTCTCCCGCTTGCGGGAGAGGGGAGCAGGTGGGTGGGCAGGTGTCCGCAAGCGCATCTTTTTCGTGCCAGGGCAATCGATTGCCACTCCCCTCTCCCGCGCGACGGAGAGTGTAGAAGGTGGGTGGGCAAGTCTCGACCAGCGCATCTCTTTCGTGCCGAGGCGATCGATTGCCGCTCCCCTCTCCCGCGCGCGGGAGAGGGGTTGGGGGAGAGGGCGGGCCTTCATTGCATGGCGGCCGCCAGCACCTGGATGAAGGGCTGCGGCTCGGTGGTCATGGTGTCCTGCACCCATTGCCGGTATTCATCGAAGACCTTGCGGATGCGCTGCGTGCGCTGCTCACGCCTGGTCTTCTTGAACTGCTCGGCCTGCTGGTTGGCGGCCAGGCGCGCCTCAAGCTGCTCGATCTGCCTGCTTTGCAGCCGTTGCAGATCGGCCAGGGTTCCCGACAGGCGGGCGGTCATGTCGGCGGCAAAGCGATGCTGCCGGGTGAGCATGTGCCGCTGCATGACGGCGACGGCTCCGGGCAGGTTGGCTTGCAGGCCGGTGGTATCGATGCCCTGATTGCGGTTCGCCAGAGTACCCGCCTTGAGGCGGGCGCGGGCGACGAAATCGGGGAAGGCCTGCAAGCTCCAGGCGCACCCGTCGAAAACCGCGACCTGCCACTCGATCAGCAGGGGCTGCCCCTTGCGGTTGGGGATCAGCCCCATCAGCAGGTAGGCCTGTTCGCCGTCGATCAGTTGCGGACACTGGATGACCGGGGCGCGGTGACGGCCGAAGGCGGTGAGCACCCGGTCCGAGAGCCAGTCCATGATCGGATGCTGCGGCCAGAGGTAGTGCAGCGACGGCCAGCTCTCTTCATTCGCTTTCGCCTGCCGGGCCTGCTCGATGGCCTGGGCCATGCGGCTCTTGTGGGCACACAGGGTATAGCGATGGTGCTCGTCGCGGACTTCCAGCGGCAGGGTGACGCGCAGGCGTTCCTGCAGGTCACGTGGCGCATTCAGCGTGATCGTCTGGTTGGCATCGTCGTGGGTGAATGAGGCAATGGGTGTCGGAATGCAGAGCTGCTGCAGCGCCGTTCGGGCAAAGGCGTAGTCGCCACTGAGTTCCCCATCGCCGAACAGGGAAACGCCCGGACGAATGAAATCGGTGCTCGGTCTGGGCTGGGCCGTCGCCTCGCCGGTTGGTTCGGCCTGGGCAAAGAGTTTGAGCAGCCAGTCGCCATCGGCGTCGGCATCCGTATCCGCGCCGGCCTGTTGGGATGACGCCTGCGCCGCATCGATCGCCGCTTCGAATTGCTGCGGACTGGTGCCGGCGGCCATGATCTCTGCCACCTTGGCGGCTTCCTTATCCGGATCGAACACGTTCAAGAATGAGGCCGGGTCGCCGAGGTTTCGGTTGGCCTGCTCATCCTTGGTTCGCAGGATTTCGAGAATGCGCAGATCGCCCTTGATGCGGTCGACGCCGGTTTCGGTGAACAGGTAGACGATGCGGGGTTGCCTGGTCTGGCCGTAACGATCGACCCGGCCATTGCGCTGCTGGAACACCATCAGCGACCACGGCAGATCGAAATGCACCAGTCGATGGCAGAAGTAATGCAGGTTGAGACCTTCCGAGGCGACATCGGAGCACAGCAGGACCCGCACGGAGTCGTCCTGGCGACCGAAGCGATCGACCAGGTCCTGCTGCTCGGTGTCGGTCATGCCGCCGTGCAGGATCTCGAAGTGGGCCGGCTTCAGGCCAGCCTCACCGGGCAGGTTTTCCCGCAACCAGCGCAGCGTTTCGATGCGTTCGGAGAAGATGAGCAGACGGTCTGAGGGGTCGGCCGCTTGCCAGTTGAATGAGGGGTCCTTGAGACGCTGCACCAGACGCTGAAACTTGCTGAAACTCGCGGCATCGATCTGGCGCAGGGCGGCAGCAAACTCCTCCAGAGCGGCGACCTCGGTTTGTTCATCGCCGCTGATGCCTGGCTTGTCCTGCAGCAGAGCGATTCGCCGCCCGGTGGAATCCAGTGCGGCGAACGGGCTCGAGAATAGGGCTTTCTGCATGCCGACCCGCTGCAACTCCTGCTGCTTCGCGGCGCGGTGCTCGCCCTTCTGGGTAAACGGGATCGCCAGCAAGGCCCGGTAGGCCGCTTCCTCCTGCGGGCTGGCCGCCTGTTTCAACTGCTCGGTGATACGTTCCTGGAAATCGGCACTGACCTGATCGCGAATGTCCTTCTTGAAGCGGCGAACGACCAGCCCCTTATTGCGAAAATCCTCCGGCGTGTAGTCGTCCGGGTCGCTGATGGCGGTGGGGTCGAGCAGGCTCATCAGCGAAGCGAAGCTGCGCGCCGAACCATCGTGCGGCGTGGCGGACAACAGCATCATGGTGTCCGAGCGACCGGAGAGCAGGCGCGCCAATCGGGCACGACGCGACAAGCCATCCTCGTTACCGCGCGCCGCGACGTTGTGACACTCATCGATGATGATGATGTCCCACCAGGCGTTTTCCAGATAATTCCGGTACTCGAGATTGTTCTTGAGCGTATCGATCGAGATGATGGTGCGGTCGTAGTAGTTGAACGGGTTGTGATTGCTCGGGATGCTGTTGCGCACCCGCTGCAGTCCGAGCGAATCCAGGCGCACCAGAGGGATGGAAAAACGGCTCCAGAATTCCTTCTGGAACTGGGTCAGCATGCTCTTGAGCGTTATCGCCAGGATGCGCTGCCCCCGGCCGCGCTGGATCAACTCGGTGGTGAGAATGCCCGCCTCGAGCGTCTTGCCCAGACCAACGGCATCGGCAATCAGGATTCGCTGGCGCGGCTGCTTGAGGGCCTGCAGCGCGGGATCGAGCTGATAGGGCACGAGATTCATGACCGCGCGACGGCCCAGATGGATCTGCTCGTCGTTGGGCGTGCTGCGGCGAAGTTGCGCTTCGAGATACAGGAAAGTGCTGTTGAAATGCGAACTGGTGTCCGCCACAAGCTCGGTCGCGGCAGGGTCGAGAACGAGGATTTCCTCCTCAAGCTGCGTCAGGAACTGGGCAGAACGGCCGCGCACCAGGTCGGAAACGCCATCGCAACCGAGCAGGTGGCCACCATCGCTGGATGGATCGACGCGGCGGACCAGCCACTCTTCATCTCGAACAACGACACGCGCGCCAGGGGCGTAAGGAAGCATGGATGTCTTTCATCGATCGCTCGTGCGCGCCCCGGCAAGGCGCGCAGATCCACGGGCCGCGGTGGCCCCTGGTCTCTGCAGGTCGCCTTTTCCTGCCGAGTCCGAGCGCGTCCTTCCGGATGCACGGAGCCACGAAGGTGCCGCGGGAATAGCTTGGAATGGTACCGCAAACGATCAGCAGACTGGCAGGTCGACGTCTCCGACCGCCGATCCCCCTCGTCTGTGGGCGACATGGCGACTGCTGGGAACGGAACCGACTGGTGATCCGCCAGATCGGGGAGCTGCTACCGCCGGCGCCCGCCA
>ERZ761609.3285-NODE-3285-length-10788-cov-646.472654_pt1 | contig 10788 bp, 8 predicted proteins | sample MGYA00511163_ERZ761609 | MGnify/ENA primary metagenome ERZ761609 (study PRJEB28899, sample SAMN02445070) | bioreactor sludge metagenome | biome: EBPR sludge | place: Australia: Brisbane, Thorneside Wastewater Treatment Plant | collected 2011-12-16 ... | reverse complement strand
GCGACCGATGAAATGCCCGCCGGCGTTGACCGCGCCGGCGACGGCTGCGCCGCCGCCGGTGTCGACCGCTTGCGCGGGGTGGCCGGCGTCGCCCTGCTGCCGTGCGGCGAGTTGCTCCTGCAGCTCGGCGATCTGGCGTTGCAGCCGGACGATGTCGTCGGCGCTGCCCGGAGTGGTGGGTTCGCTGGCCATTGCGTCGTCTCAGGGTGCCGGGAGTCTGCCGAGCACGAACTTCGTCACCGGGCCGACGGCGGCAGCGAGCAGCGGTGAGGCGAAGGCGCTGACGAGCGAGGCGGCAGCGCCGGGTACCAGCGCGGCCAGCCCATCGAGCAGCCGGCCGACGCGGCTGTCGTCGGCTTGCTCGCCCTTCGCCACTTCGGCCTGGATCTCCCCGAGTTGTTGCCGCGCCTCGGCTTGGCTGTGTGGCTCTGCGCATTTCTCGAGCATCTCGAACAGCGGCGCGAAGAGCGCCCCGATCTCGCTCGCCGCGACGCCCTGCGTGACGATGCGGTCACGGCCGACGAAGTCGCGGCCGGCGGTGACCTTGCCGCCGATGTAGGCGCCGCCGCCGGTATCGATGCGCGTGCCGGTGTGGATCGGCCCGCGGTGGTTGCCGGCGACGAAGACGCTGCCGGCGCCCAGCGCCGGGCCGTCGCCCTGCGAGATGGCGCCGCTGCCGTGCACGACGGCATGGCGGCTGTGGTCGGCCACGCTGCCGCTCGCCTCGCGATCGCGCTCGAATTTCACGAAGCCGTTGGCCGCGAGCTTCTCGAGTTGATCGCCGAAGTGGCGGCAGAGCTGGTCGGTGTTGCTGTAGCGGGTCTGGAAGTGGCCGAGTGCCCTGAGCTTCTGCTGGAACGAGTGCAGGCTCTGCAGGTCGTCGGCGCTGGCGGCCGCGCGATCGTCGGGCGAATCGCAGAAGTAGGTGAAGATGAACGGCCTGCTGGTCGCCTGGAACTGGCCGACGGCGGTCGCGAACTCCTCCTCGGTGTAGCGGCCGACCTTGCTACGGTAGAGCATCACGAAAACGTCGCACTGGCGGATTTCACGGTTGTACTCGTCCTGCAGCCGGGTTTTCGACAGCGCGTCGAGGAAGTCCTCCCAGACGATCGGGCGGAGGTAGGCTCCCTGGTCGATCCAGAGGTCGTTCTTGCGCCTGATGGCCATCTCGAACTCGCGCCGATGGTCGGCGAGTTCCGCCGACGAGGCGAGGAAGATCCTGCGTATGGTGCGGATGGTGATCCCCGTGGTCGACATGTGGCGGGCTCCGGCGAGTTGGCGTCGGCGAAACCCTACGCTGCACAAGGGCGAAAGGCAAGCGGTCGCTCGTGCACAGGCGGCGCGCCGGGTCTGCCGGCGAGGGTGCCGTCAGCGCAGACCGAACCAGGCTTCGGCGTTGCGGTGCGCCACTTTCTCGGCCGTCGCCGGCGTCAGGTTGGCGAGCAGGCCGTTGCGGATCGCCTGCACGCTGGTCTCGTAGTCCTGCGGGTTTCCTGCCAGGTCGACACCGACGACGAAGCGGTCAGGGTGGTCCTCGATCAGTTGCTGCCAGTCATGCTCCAGCGTGCGCTCGTCGTAGACGGCGTAGCGGTTCTTCTGCAGCGGCCAGCCGCGGGCCGAGAGGTCGCAGGCGGTGTTCGGGTACTGCTCGAGGAAACGACGCATGTCGGCGGCCGACGAGACGCTGCCGCAGTGCGACACGATGAGCCGCGCCTGCGGGCTGGACGCAGCCAGGGCACCCACCTGGCGGACGGTGTCGGGGTGGTTCCATTGGGCATGGATGTTGAGTGGCCGGCCGTAGCGGGCGGCGAGGGCGAACAGCGCCTGCAGCGTGCCGCTGTCTGCCGCCACCTTGAAGCGGCTGGTCGGGTCGGCGGCAGTGGTCAGCGCATTGACGTGGATCTCGCCGATGACGCGCGCGCCGCGGTCACGCAATTCGCCCTCGATGGTGGCCAGCATCTGCTGCACGGCGGGGGTGTCGGGGTTGGCGAAATCCGTCGCGTCGAGGCTACGGTGCGTACTCTTCCATGGATGCTGGCCCGCGGGTCTGATGAAGCGTCGGCCCAGCGTCATCATCGCGGGCATGTTGTCGCCGCCGACGCCGCCGGTCAGGCGCACGCCGTGGCGGTCCATCACCGCCAGCAGCTCGGCACCATCGAAACCCTGGACGACGTGGTAGTGGCTGTCGATGATCGGCAGCTTGCCGGCACCGTCGACGCCGAGGACAGCCTCGGCAGCGGCGGCGGGAGTTGCTGCCAGTGGTGCCGCGAAAGCGGCAAGAAGCCAGAGGGAGGTGGTCCAGCGGCGGCAACGCCGGAAGGGAAGGAATGGGGCGGATTCCATTGTCGCTCCTCGCAAATTGACGGGAGGGCGGTCTCGCCACGTCGAGTCCAGCGACGACGGCGCCGCCCTGCACATCGGGGATGTCACAACAAGGATAGGAAACGCCGTCGCGGTATGCAAATCCCGCGCGGTGGCCTGCAGGCTGCAGCCGGGCCGCCGGCCCAGTGCAGCAACGCAGCTCGTCGTCAGTCCCTGCATGGGCCGCGAGGCAGCAAACGGAAAGGGCGAAAGAACGGCAGAGGCGAGAACGCGGCAGGCTCATGGTCGATCTCCGGAAGAGACCCCGACGCGTGACTGCAGCCAGGCGCGGTGGCTGGCGCTCGGGCTGACAGGCGCACGAACAGTGGCCGCTCAAGGCCAAACCGCCTTGCCTGTAGTCAGGCAGATTGTCGCGCGACGGTTTGTCGCATGCCGTCGAACGTTCGCAACGAGTGCTTGCGGCCGCGATGCCCGGGAACCTGGAGCGATCCGCGCTGACCGCGTGCGCCACGGTGAACGGTGCGATAATCGGTGGCCTCCGGCTACGGCCGCCACGCTCGCGTTGCGCGGGCACCCGATCGAATGCGTCATCGATGAAGAACGAAGAATCGTCACGGCAGCGGCTGCTCGAGATCAATCGCCAGCAGGCCGAGTTCTACGAACACGATCTGTACGTGCAGCGCGACCGGCAGAGCCTGCCGGTGCGCATCTGGGGCGCGGTACGCGACAGCCTGCATCGCTTCCGCCAGGAAACCGGAATCGGCAGTGCGGCTGACGAACTGCACCAGGTGTGGCTCGGCGACGTGGCGGGCAGCAAGGTCCTTGACCTTGGCGTCGGCTGCGGCAACGCGCTGTCGATCGATATCGCCCGGCGCTGTCGCGAGTACCACGCGATCGACCTCAGCGAGCGGCTGGCGGCGAGCTTCCAGCAGGCGCTGCTGGCGGAGGGTCTGCAGCATGCGCGTTCGTATCGCGCCGATTTCCTCGCCGACGACTTCGCCGAGCGGGACTTCGACATCATCTACGCGCTTGGGGTCGCACACCATTTCGAGGACTTCGACCTGTTCCTGGCGACCGCGCAGCAGCGGCTGAAGCCCGGCGGCAGGATGATCACCTACGATCCGCTGAACACCTTCTGGGCGTCACGGCTGCTGCGGGCGATGTTCCGGCCGTTCCAGAACGACGCTGCCTGGGAGTGGCCGTTCGCGCGCAGGAACTTCGAGCTGATCGGCCGGCGATTTCGCATCGCGGCGGTACAGGGGACGCTCGGCCGCTCGAAATGGGCTTTCCCGCTGGTCGTGCTCAGCCCGCAGTGGGCGATTCGCCGCGGCCGCCGGGCGCACCTTCGCGATCTGGCGGACTGCAACCGCATCGCGCCGCCGTTGTTCCGCTGCCTGCACGTGACGATGTGCCTCGTCCGCGAATGACGACGGTGGCGGCGGCCAGGCAGCGGGCGCTGCTCCGGCGCTAGGCGCCCGGACGCACCAGTTCGATCGAGAAGTCGGCCTCGTAGGGTGGCACGTGAACCTCGACGATCGAGCCCGCGGGCATGTCGAGTCGCAGGCCGGCGACGTCGGCATGGATCGGCAGCAGGCTGACACCGCGATCAACGAGGACTGCGCTGACGACCCGCGCGGCGCCGCGTTGGACCAGGTGCTGGACGACGCGGAGCAGCGAATGGCCGCGGTAGAGCACGTCATCGACCACGAGCACGCTGCGCCCGGCGAGGTCGGCGACGGTCGTCGCCGTGTCTTCGGTCAGCCGGGTCTGCGGATGGAGCAGGCTCAGATCGTCGCCGTAGCGTTTGACGGCCAGGTCGATTCGCAGCGCCGGTTGCACACCACGTCTGGCCAGGCGTTCGGCCAGCAGGTCGGCCAGCGGCACGCCGCGACGCCGGATGCCGACGAGGATGATGTCGTCGTCGTTGGTCAGCAAGCCGGCGAGGCGGGCCGCCATGCTGTCGAGTACCGGTTCGAGCTGCCGTTCGTCGTAGATGCAGGAGCGGGTATTCTCGTTCATCGTCGGGCATTTCGCGGGGTTGAGGGAGTCTGCTGTTCAGGGTGTCGCCCGCCATCGTTCCGTCGGCATGGTAGCTGCGGCAGATCCGCTTGCGGCCGGGCCAGGTCAGCTTCGCGCTCGGTCGCTTGCGAGACGACGTCAACGGCTGGTGGCAGCCAGAGGTCGCGGGCAAACCCGGCTTCGGCTGTGCCGGCGACGCAGTGCGGTGGCCATGGGCTGCCCGGCGCGCGGAACGAGCAGTGATCGACCGGATGGCCAGTCGCGCGTGGCAAACGCGGGCAGACCGCGCGCGAGGAAGCGCCGAACACGTTCGGCGAGCCCCTGCACGACCTCGTCGCCATGCGGAACGGCGAGGCCGCCGCCGGGCAGGAAGTCGTTCGTTCAGGCTGGCAGCGGCTCCGGGTTGCCAAGGGCGGTGGTGTTGAGGCCGCCGTCGACGTACATGATCTCGCCGGTGATGCCGCTCGCCAGGTCGGAGAGCATGAAGGCGGCGGCGTTGCCGACTTCGTCGATGGTGATGTTGCGGCGCAGCGGGGCGTTGTGCGCGTTGTAGGCGAGCAGGCGGGAGAAGTTGCCGATGCCGGAGGCGGCGAGGGTCTTGATCGGGCCGGCCGAGATGGCGTTGGCGCGGATTCCCTGCGGGCCGAGGCAGAAGGCGAGGTAGCGGGTGGCGGCTTCGAGGCTGGCCTTGGCCAGTCCCATGGTGTTGTAGTTGGGCAGGGTGCGCTCGGCGCCGAGGTAGGAGAGGGCGAGCAGCGCCGGCTTGCGGCCCTGCAGCAGCAGCGGCCGCGCGGCCTTGGCAAGTGCCGGGTAGCTGTACGAGGAGACGTCGTGGGCAATGCGGAAGGCGTCGCGGGTGATGCCGTCGAGGAAGTCGCCTTCGATCGCTTCGCCGGGGGCGTAGGCGATCGAGTGCACCAGGCCGTCGAGCCCGTCCCACTGCTGCCCGAGGTCAGCGAACAGCTGCTCGATCTCGGCGTCCTCGCTGACGTCGCAGGGGTAGATCAGGTTGCTGCCGAATTCGGCGGCGAACTTGGCCAGGCGATCCTTGAAGCGCTCATTCTGATAGGTGAAGGCCAGTAGCGCACCTTCCCGATGGCAGGCCTTGGCGATGCCGTAGGCGATCGAGTGTTTCGACAGCACGCCGGTGATCAGGATGCGCTTGTCTGCGAGGAATCCCATGTATTCTCCGTAACGAAAATTGGCTGGCTGCGCAGCTCGTTGTTCGAATCTTCTTGACCGCGCGATTATAAAGGATTCCGCGCGGCGCCCGGAGATCGTCGCCGCGGCTGCGCGGCAGGCCGCAGGCGGCGGCCGTGCGGGCGCCTGACGCTGGCGGCGCCCGCCCGTGTCAGGCGCCGTCCTTGTGGGCACCGGCGGTGGCCGGCTGCGGTGGGCAGCGGCGACCCACGGCCACCCGGTTCGCGATAAACTGCCGCCCATGCCCCGTTTTCGTCGTGCCCTGCTGTCGATCGTTGCGCTGCTGCTGTGTGCCTGCGGCAGCGAGCAGAACGATCCGTACCCGCGCGCCGAACGCGGCCGCAACATTCTCTACGCCGCGTTCACCGAACGCCCGAAGCATCTCGATCCGGTGCAGTCCTACACCGAGGACGAGATCACGTTCACGGCGCAGATCTACGAGCCGCCGCTGCAGTACCACTACCTGAAGCGGCCCTATACGCTGATTCCGCTGACCAGCGAGGCGGTGCCGGTGCCACGCTACTTCGACGCCGGCGGGCGCGAGCTGCCGGCCGACGCGCCGGCGGCGGCGATCGCCGTCAGCGTCTACGAGATCCGCATCCGCCCGGGAATCCGCTATCAGCCGCATCCGGCTTTCGCCCTGGATGCGGCCGGCGAGCCGCGGTACCAGGCGAGCGACCGCGAGCAGTTGCGCGGCATCGAGAAGCTCAGCGACTTCGCGCACAGCGGCAGCCGCGAGCTGACCGCCGACGACTACATCTACGAGATCAAGCGGCTGGCGCACCCGCGGCTGCATTCGCCGATCTTCAGCATGATGGCCGAGCGCATCGTCGGTCTGCGCGAGTTGGGGGCGGCGCTGCAGGAGGAGGCGAAGAAGCTGCCGGCCAGCGCCTGGATCGACCTCGACCGCTTTCCGCTCGCCGGCGTCAGCCGCGTCGATCGCCATACCTACCGCATCAGCCTGCACGGCAAATATCCGCAGTTCGTGTACTGGCTGGCGATGCCGTTCTTTGCGCCGGTGCCGCGCGAGGTCGACCGTTTCTACCACCAGCCGGGAATGGCGGAGAAGAACCTGACGCTCGACTGGTATCCGGTCGGCACCGGGCCATTCATGCTGACGCAGAACAATCCGAACAGCCGCATGGTGCTCGAGCGCAACCCGAACTTCCACGGCGAGACCTATCCGTGTGAGGGCGACCCGGGTGACGCGGCGGCCGGGCTGCTCGCCGACTGCGGCAAGCCGCTGCCGTTCATCGAGCAGGCGGTGTACGCGCGCGAGAAGGAGAGCATCCCGTACTGGAACAAGTTCCTGCAGGGCTATTACGATGCTTCGGGGATCTCGTCCGACAGCTTCGACCAGGCGGTGCGGCTGGCGGTTGGCGGTGACGTGCAGCTCTCCGACGAGATGCGCGACAAGGGGATCAGCCTGCTGACGAGTGTGCGCGCGTCGATCTTCTACATGGGTTTCAACATGCTCGATCCGGTCGTCGGCGGGCTCGGCGAGCAGGCGACGAAGTTGCGGCAGGCGCTGTCGATCGCCATCGATCAGGAGGAGTTCGTCTCGATCTTCATGAACGGTCGCGGCATCCCGGCGACGAGCCCGCTGCCGCCCGGCATCTTCGGCTACATCGATGGCCGCGAGGGAATCAACCCGGTCGTCTACGATTGGGTCGACGGGCGCGCGCAGCGCAAGCCGCTGGCGGAAGCGAAGCGGCTGCTGGCCGAGGCCGGCTGGCCGAACGGGCGCAACGCCAGCAGCGGCGAGCCGCTGGTGCTCAACCTCGACACGACGACCGGCGGCATGGGCGAGAAGTCGCGGCTCGACTGGCTGACGCGGCAGTTCGCCCGGCTCGACATCCAGCTCGTCGTTCGCTCGACCGACTTCAACCGCTTCCAGGAGAAGATCCGCAAGGGCGCGGTGCAGCTCTATTATCTCGGCTGGAACGCCGACTACCCGGATCCGGAGAACTTCCTCTTCCTGCTCGCCGGCAGCGAGGGCAAGGTGGCGAAGGCTGGCGAGAACGCCTCGAACTACGCCAATCCGGAGTTCGACCGCCTCTTCGAACAGATGAAAAACCTCGAGAGCGAAGGACCGCGCGGCGCCGAACGGCTGGCGATCATCCGCCAGGCGATCGCGCTGCTGCAGCACGACGCGCCGTGGATCTACGGCTTTCATCCGAAGAGCTACACGCTGGGCCAAGTCTGGCTGCACAACCGCAAGCCGACTGATGTCGGCAACAACATCCTCAAGTACCAGCGCATCGACGTCGCCGAACGGCAGCGCCTGCGGCAGGAGTGGAACCGGCCGGTGCTCTGGCCGCTGGCGCTGCTTGCCGTGCTGCTGCTGGTGTTGGTGCTGCCGGCGGCGATCGGCTATCGCCGTCGCGAACGCGGGACGGCCCGCTGATGCGACAGGCGCTGCCACCCTGCTGCCATGCCGCTGGCGGCAACCGCCGGCGGCGGCCTGCGCCTTAGGCCCCGACCATGCTCGCCTACATCGCTCGTCGTCTGCTCTATGCGTTGCCGATCCTCATCGGCGTGAACCTCATCACCTTTGCCCTGTTCTTCGTCGTCAATACGCCCGACGACATGGCGCGCATGCAACTCGGCGTCAAGCGCGTGACGCCGGAGGCGATCGACCGCTGGAAGGCGGAACGTGGCTACGACAAGCCGCTGTTCTTCAACGACGAGGCGAGCGGCGGCGCGATGCTCACCGAGACCATCTTCTTCAGCAAGTCGGCGCGCATGTTCGTCGGCGACTTCGGCCGCGCCGAGGATGGCCGCGACATCGCGCGCGAGATCGTCTCGCGCATGGGTCCGTCGCTGGCCATCGCGCTGCCGACCTTCATCATCGGCCTGCTGGTGAGCGTCTCGTTCGCCCTGCTGCTGACCTTCTTCCGCGCCACCTACCTCGATTTCTGGGGGGTCGTGCTGTGCGTTGCGATGATGTCGATTTCCGGGCTGTTCTACATCATCGGCGGCCAGTACCTGATCAGCAAGCTGTGGAAGCTGGTGCCGATCTCGGGTTACGGCGGCGGCCTCGACGCCTGGAAGTTCGTCATCCTGCCGGTGCTGATCGGCGTCGTCTCGGGAATCGGCTCGTCGACACGCTGGTACCGGACGATCTTCATCGAGGAGATCGCCCGCGACTACGTGCGCACGGCACGCGCCAAGGGGCTGGCCGAGGCCGCCGTGCTGTTCCGGCACGTGCTGCGCAACGCGCTGATCCCGATCCTCACCGGCGTCGTCGTCGTCATCCCGCTGCTCTTCATGGGCTCGCTGTTGACCGAGTCGTTCTTTGGCATTCCCGGTCTCGGCAGTTACACCATCGACGCGATCAACGCGCAGGATTTCGCCGTCGTGCGGGCGATGGTCTTCATCGGGTCGCTGCTCTACATCGCCGGGCTGATTCTCACCGACCTTTCCTACACCTTCGTCGATCCGCGGATTCGCTTCAACTGATGCCCTTCCTGCCCGTCATCCTCTGGTCCGATGTGCTGATCTGGCTGCTCCTGCTGGCAGCCATTCTGCTCGGCTGGCTGTCGGCGCGCAATCCGTTGTGGCGCACGGCCTGGCAGCGTGTCGGCCGCAGCCGCTCGGGAATGGCGTCGGCGACGCTGCTGCTAGCTTTCGCCGCCGTCGGTCTGCTCGATTCGCTGCATTATCGACCGCGTCTGGCGGCCGACGGCGGGCAGGGGGCGTCGGCGCAGCCGGCGGTGTACGCGGTCGAGGTGCTGTCGCTGCTCGACGCGCTGCTGACGCCGCTGCGCACGCGCAACGAGAAGACCTACTCGGCGCCGCTGGCGACGCGCGCGCACGCCAAGGAAACGATCGAAGTGCGCGGCAGCGACGGCCGCCTGCAGCAGACGCGCGACCATCCGCGTCTGCGCTACGGCGGTGCCCACCTCGGGGCGGACGAGGAGCGGCGTGATGCCGATGTCGCCGGCCGTGTGCTGCAGGCGCTGGGCCTGGCGCTGCTCACCTGGGCGGTGGTCGTGGTCGCCGTCTGCGGCGGCGTCGCGCGCGCGCAGGGCAGTGATTGGCGGCAGGCCGGGCAGCGAATCTGGCGCAGCGACGGCGATTTCGCCTGGAGCGCGGTCCTCTGCGCGCTCGCCGCGCTGCTGCTGCTCGCCATGCCGGTGGCGCTGCTGGCGGGCGACTACCATGTCTTCGGTACCGACAAGGTCGGTCAGGACGTGCTCTATCAGGTGCTGAAGAGCGTCCGCACGGCGCTCGTCATTGGCCTCGTGACGACGCTGGTGATGCTGCCGCTGTCGGTGCTGCTCGGCGTTCTCGCCGGCTACTTCCGTGGCTGGGTCGACGACCTCATCCAGTACCTGTATACCACGCTGAGTTCGATTCCGGGCGTGCTGCTGATCGCCGCCGCGGTGCTGATGATGCAGGTGCTGATCGACACCCATCCGCAGTGGTTCGCCACCGCCGCCGAACGCGCCGACCTGCGCCTGCTGGCACTCTGCTTCATCCTCGGCGTCACCAGCTGGACCGGGCTTTGCCGTCTGCTGCGCGGCGAGACGCTGAAGCTGCGCGAACTTGAGTACATCCAGGCGGCGCAGGCCTTCGGCGTTTCCAGCCTGCGCATCATCGGCCGCCACATCCTGCCGAACCTGATGCACATCGTCATCATCGCGCTGGTGATGGATTTTTCCAGCCTGGTGCTGGCCGAGGCGGTGCTTTCCTACGTCGGCATCGGCGTCGACCCGACGATGATCAGCTTCGGCACGATGATCAACAATGCCCGCCTCGAACTGGCGCGCGAGCCGATGGTCTGGTGGTCGCTGTCGGCGGCGTTCTTCTTCATGTTCTCGCTCGTGCTGGCGGCGAATCTCTTCGCCGATGCCGTCCGTGATGCTTTCGACCCGCGTCTGGCGGGTTCGCCATGAGCACGCCGCAGAACCTGCACGGGGAAGAGCTGCTGGCGGTCCGGCAGTTGCGCGTTGCCTTCGCGCAAGCGCGGTCGCTGTTGCCGGCGGTGGATGGCATCGATCTCCGGCTGGCCGCCGGCGAGACGCTGGCGCTGCTCGGCGAGTCGGGTTGCGGCAAGTCGGCGACGGCGCTGGCACTGCTGCGGCTGCTGCCGGCGGCGGGCAGGATCGTCGCCGGCGAGGTGCTGTTCGGCGGTCGCGACCTGTTGCGGCTGCCGGAGTCGGAGATGCGCGCGGTGCGTGGTGGCGGCATGGCGATGATCTTCCAGGAGCCCGCGACGAGCCTCAACCCGGTTCTCACCGT
>ERZ761609.3283-NODE-3283-length-10793-cov-12.935090_pt1 | contig 10793 bp, 7 predicted proteins | sample MGYA00511163_ERZ761609 | MGnify/ENA primary metagenome ERZ761609 (study PRJEB28899, sample SAMN02445070) | bioreactor sludge metagenome | biome: EBPR sludge | place: Australia: Brisbane, Thorneside Wastewater Treatment Plant | collected 2011-12-16 ... | reverse complement strand
TGACCGCGCGCCACATCAAGCCCTGCATTACGCCGGCGATCCACATGGAAGCGATGTACAACACGACGCCGATCGTTGCCACCCAGAAATGTACGGTGATCAATCTGACGCTGAACATTTCCGGCTTGCCGTACAAACGCGGCAACAGGTAGTAGATCGAACCAATCGAGATCATCGCCACCCAGCCAAGCGCGCCGGAGTGCACATGCCCGACCGTCCAGTCCGTGTAGTGCGACAGCGCGTTGACCGTCTTGATGGCCATCATCGGGCCTTCGAAAGTGGACATCCCGTAGAACGACAGGGAGGTGATCAGGAACTTGAGAATGGGATCGTCGCGCAGCTTGTGCCAGGCCCCCGAGAGGGTCATCACGCCGTTGATCATGCCGCCCCAGGACGGTGCCAGGAGAATCAGCGAGAAGAGCATGCCTACCGATTGTGTCCAGTCGGGAAGCGCCGTGTAATGCAGATGGTGCGGACCGGCCCACATGTAGGTGAAGATCAGCGCCCAGAAGTGCACCACCGACAGGCGATACGAATACACCGGGCGACCGGCCTGCTTGGGGACGAAGTAGTACATCATCCCGAGGAAGCCGGCGGTCAGGAAAAAGCCGACCGCGTTGTGGCCGTACCACCACTGCACCATCGCGTCCTGCACGCCCGCGTAGGCCGAGTAGGACTTGGTCAGCGAAACCGGAATGGCAGCGCTGTTGACAATGTGCAGCAAGGCCACGGCAAGGATGAAGCCGCCATAGAACCAGTTGGCGACGTAAATGTGGCTGACCTTGCGCTTCGCGATGGTGCCGAAAAAAACGACCGCGTAGGCGACCCAGACCAGCGCGATCAGGATATCGATCGGCCACTCGAGTTCGGCATACTCTTTCCCCTGGGTCATCCCCAGCGGCAGGGTGATAGCCGCCAGAACGATCACTGCTTGCCAGCCCCAGAAAGTGAAGGCCGCCAGCCCATCCGAGAAGATTCGCGTGTGGCAGGTACGTTGAACGACGTAATACGAGGTGGCGAAAAGTGCGCTGCCGCCGAACGCGAAGATCACCGCGTTGGTGTGCAGCGGACGCAGACGACCGAAATGCAGAAAGCCCATGTTAAGGTCAGGCCAGACCAGCTGAGCGGCGATGATCACCCCGACCAGCATCCCGACAATGCCCCAGACGACGGTCATCACGGCAAACTGCCGCACCACCTTGTAGTTGTATGTTGACTGAGCTTCCGACATGGACTCACCTCGTTTATGACTGTAAACCGGTTCTCACCGCCCTTAATGCCCTCACCAGCCGCATGGGCACTAGCTTTCCGGATGCTATTCTAACCTCTTGCGGCGCAACTTGACACCGCTCAAACTCCAGCCGCTCGATCATCAAAGCCTAATATACAAAAAAAGGGTGCGCCGAAACGCACCCGAACCCCAACAGAGAAAAAGCCCTTCGCATCCTGCAGCGCACAATGCCAGCGCATTGGCACCCGTCATGAGATCAATTATCGTGGCCGCAAACGCGTTCGTCTTGACTTGTGTCAAGAGTGGTGGAGATTGGCCGCCGACGATTTCTCTCGACTGGGCGCGCGCCCAGCATCGCCTGGCGACGAATCGGGGTCGCTCGCAACGGGTCCGGTGGCCTTATCGTCGTCCATAAGGATACGGTAGGCCGGGCCTTCGAGGTCATCAAACTGACCGTTGCGCAATGACCACCAAAAAGCGATGGCGATCAGGAAGACCAGGACGACAGATATCGGAATCAGCAGGTATAGCGTTTCCATCAGCGCTCATCTCGCGGCGACTTGCTGCAGCCGCATAGAATTCAAGACCACCAGCAGCGAACTCCCCGACATGCCGATACCGGCCATCCACGGAGTGATGTAACCGCCCATCGCCAGCGGCAAGGCAACCGCGTTGTAAGCGAAAGACCATAGCAGATTCTGCCGGATCACCGCCAGCGAACGACGCGCAACAAGCACGCCACGACGCAGGTGATCCAGATTCTCGGAGAGCAGCACCAGGTCGGCCTGCGTGCGCGCCAGCTGCGCGCCCCCGCCCATGGCCACCGAAACCTGCGCCTGGGCCAGCACCGGCGCATCGTTGACACCGTCACCAATCATCGCCACCACCGCACCACTGTCCTGCAATTGCCGAACGAAGTCGTGTTTTGCCTGCGGTGACGCCCCCGCCACCACCTCGTCGATGGCCAGGGCCTGCGCCACTCGCTTAACCGCCGGCGCCGCGTCGCCGCTGAGCAGGATCACCTGCCGGCCCTGCGCCTGCAAGGCGGCGACCATCGCCGCCGCTTCGGGCCGCAGCTCGTCACCGAGACGGAAGAGCGCCATCCAGCCACTCTCGTCACCGAGAGCGACGACCGTATCTCCCCCGGCCAGCAAGGCGTCGGCCGACGGCGGCAGAGGCGCTCCGTGCAAGGCGAGAACGTAGTCCGGTTGGCCCAGACGCACTCGGCAGCCAGCGTAGCGGGCGCTGATTCCCCGCCCCGGCTCGTTGCTCGGTGCGTCGACAACCGGCACGGCCTGGCCGCTGCTTGCCGCGCGCAAGGCGGCGCCGATCGGGTGCTCGGACGCCTGCTCCAGCGCCGCGGCGAGAGCCAGGCAGAATGCCGACGAACGGTCGTTCAGCGGCATGACTTCAAGCAAACGCATGCGCCCGCTGGTCAGCGTCCCGGTCTTGTCGAAAACGAAATGGCTGGCGCGAGCCAGGGTCTCGACCGCGTGGCTGCGCGTCACCAGCAGGCCAGCCCGAGCCATCGCCCCGCTGGCCACGGTCAGAGCCACCGGCGTCGCCAGCGACAGCGCGCAGGGGCAAGTGACGACCAGTACCGACACCGTAATCCACAGCACCTGCGCCGGGTCGATGGTCCACCAGACGGCGGCGACCGCCGCCGCCACGAGCAGCAGGCTGACGATGAAGCGACTGGCAATCCGGTCGGCCAACTCGACGATGCGCGGCTTCTCGGCTGCTGCCCGCTCCATAAGGCGGACGATCGCCGATAGCCGCGTTCCCTCGCCAACCTGCAGCACCTCGACCAGCAAAGGGCTCTCGACATTGACCGCACCGCCGGTCACGACCAGTCCTGGCCCTTTTCGCACCGGCGCACTTTCGCCGGTGAGCAGCGCCTCGTCGGTACTGCTCGCGCCTTCGATCACCCGCCCGTCGGCGGGAATCGTCTCGCCGGGCCGGACCAGGATGACGTCACCGGGCTGCAGGTCGGCGGCCATCACCTGCTCCACCTCGCGCTTCTCCGGATAGCCGGCAATGCGGCCAGCCACCGCCGGCATCAGCCTGGCCAGTGCTTCGGTGACGCTCACCGCGCGTTGCCGCGCGCTCATCTCCAGGAAACGCCCGCTGAGCAGAAAGAAGACGAACATCGTCACCGAGTCGAAATAGACCTCGCCGCTCGCCGTCAGCGTTGCCCAGACGCTGGCCGCAAAGGCGGCGCCGACGCCGAGGGCAACCGGCACGTCCATGCCGACCCGCCGCAAACGCAGGTCGCGCCACGAGTTGCGGAAGAACGGGGCAGCCGAATAGAAGACCACCGGCGTCGTCAGCAGCAGGCTCGCCCAGCGCAGCAGTTGCTCTATGTCCGCGGTCATCTCGCCGTCGCCGGCCAGGTACAGTGGCAGCGCGTACATCATCACCTGCATCATGCCGAAGCCGGCGACGAACACCCGCCACAACGCACTGCGCCGCTCCTTGCCCGCCAGCGCCTCGCTCTTCGCCGGATCGTACGGATGCGCGTGATAACCGATCGCGGCGATCGCCGCCAGAATGTCGGAGAGCTTGATGCGTTGATCATCCCAACGGATTCGGGCACGTCGCGTGGCGTAGTTGATGTCCACCGCGGTGACCCCGGCAAGGCGCGAAAGATGCTGCTCGTTAAGCCAGATACACGCCGAACAGGTGATCCCTTCGAGGATCAGCGACGCTTCCCGCTCGCTGCCTCCGACATTGTCGCGACCGGCTTCGCCCGCCGCGGCGAGAACGCGCACGAAGCCTTTCTGGAAATCAGGGTGATCGTAAATCTGCAGGCCGTCGACGACGCTCGGCAGCGCCTCGCGCGGCGAATCGGGCAGCTGGTCGCGGTTGCGGTAGTACTCGGCGAGCCCGTTGCCGACGATCGCCTGCGCCACCGCCTGGCAGCCACCACAGCACATCGCGCGCGACTGACCGTCGATGCCTACCTCCAGATCAACACCGACCGGCACAGGCTGGCCGCAATGGTAGCAATTGCTGTTGTTCATCACCGCCAGGGACAAGAAAAGGACGCCGCCCGGCGCCCGCATGAAGCGAAGGATCGCTGCCTCGCAGGCAGCCTGTGCATCCAGGGCGCAGCCCGGAAACTGCCGGCATCTTACCGCCAATCGCGCCGCAGCACGGACAACGGCCGGCACGCGAAGGCTGCGGGCAAGCGACGAACGATTCACCGCGAGGCACTGCCAGAACGCCCGCACAGCCGCACTACCCACCGTCGCATGCCGCTCGATAGGTGCTGACGGTGCATGAAACTGGTTATAATTGCACGTTTTTTCGTCCCCGCCTGCTGCCGATGCTCGTCTATCGCGGTTACTCTCGCAAAGCGCACAGCGCCACTGTACTGACCATTGGCAACTTCGATGGCGTGCACCTTGGTCATCGCGCGCTTCTCGCCCGCCTGACGGCCGTGGCGGCGGACGCCGGCCTGCCGGCGGCAGTGCTCACCTTCGAGCCGCACCCGCGCGAGTTCTTCGCGCCGCAAATGGCGCCGTCGCGACTGTCCACGCTGCGCGAGAAGCTCGAACTGCTCGCCGACGACGGCGTCGACCTGACCTACGTCTGCCATTTCAACGGCGGCTTCGCCGCTTTGAGCGCCGACGACTTCATTGCCACGGTACTGGTTGACGCGCTGCGTGTCCGCCATCTGATCGTCGGCGACGACTTCCGTTTTGGCGCTCGCCGCAGCGGTGACTTCGCGCTGCTACGCGAGGCCGGCGCGCGCCTCGGCTTTCAGGTCGAATCCATGCCCAGCGTCACCCTCGAAGGCGAACGCGCCTCCAGTTCGGCGGTCCGCAATGCACTGGAGGACGGGCGGCTGGAGCACGCCGCGCGCCTGCTCGGCCGCCCCTATTCGATCGACGGGCGGGTGGTGCATGGCGACAAGATCGGCCGGCAACTGGGCTTCGCCACCGCGAATATCCGCATCAAACACCAGAAACCGCCGCTGCAAGGCGTCTTCGCGGTCGAGGTGAAGGGACTTCCTGGCGGCCCGCACCGCGGTGCGGCCAATCTTGGCTACCGCCCGAGCGCCAACCGGGTAACGCGACCGCTGCTGGAAGTGCACCTCTTCGATTTCTGTGCGGACATCTACGGCGCGCACCTGAACGTTCGCTTCCTGCACAAGCTGCGCGACGAAATGAAATTTCCCGACTTCAACGCCCTGAAAGCGCAAATCGCCAACGACGTCGAAGCGGCGAAAGCCTACTTCCAGTTCTGAGAACCGCCATGGCTGACTACAAGCAAACCCTCAACCTGACCGACACGCCGTTTCCGATGCGTGGCAACCTCCCCAGCCGCGAACCGCAGTGGGTCGCCGCCTGGCAGGAGAGCAGGCTCTACGAACGCATCCGCGAGCTGGCGCAGGGACGGCCACGCTTCGTTCTGCACGATGGCCCCCCCTACGCCAACGGCGACATTCACATCGGTCACGCGGTCAACAAGATCCTCAAGGACATCATCGTTCGCTCCAAGACGCTGGCCGGCTTCGATGCCCCCTACGTGCCGGGCTGGGATTGCCACGGCCTGCCGATTGAGCATCAGATCGAAAAGCTGCACGGCAAACACGTTCCTGCCGACCAGGTGCGCGCCCTCTGCCGCGCCTTCGCCGGCGAGCAGGTCGAACGGCAAAAGAAGGACTTCATCCGCCTCGGCATTCTCGGCGAGTGGAACAATCCATACCTGACCATGGACTTCAAGACCGAGGCCGACGAAATCCGCGCGCTTGGGGCGATCCTGGAAAAAGGCTTCCTTTACCAGGGTCTGAAACCGGTCAACTGGTGTCTCGACTGTGGCTCGGCGCTGGCCGAAGCCGAAGTCGAGTATGAGGACAAGAGCTCGGCGGCGATCGACGTCGCCTTCGAGGTACACCCCAATCACGCCGACAAGGTGGCCAGGGCGTTCGGCCTGACGCACCTGCGCGGCCCCGCTTTCGCCGTCATCTGGACGACCACCCCCTGGACCCTGCCGGCCAACGAGGCGGTCAGCGCGCACCCGGACTTCGACTACCAGCTGATCGACACTCCGAAAGGGGCGCTGATCCTGGTTCGCGAACTCGCCGACGCCTGCCTGCAACGCTATGCGCTGAGCGGTAAGGTGCTGGGTTCCGCCAAGGGCGCGGCGCTCGAACAGGTGCTCCTGCGTCACCCTTTCCAAACGCGCGACGTGGCGATCATCTGCGGTCGACACGTCACCGTCGAAGCCGGCACCGGACTGGTGCACACGGCGCCGGCGCACGGCACCGACGACTACCTTATCGGCAAGGTCTATGGCCTGCCGGTGAACAACCCGGTCGGAGACGACGGCCGCTTCGTGGCCGGAACCCCGGCGCTGTCGGTCGGCGAACTGGTCGGCAGAAGCGTCTGGGAAGCCAACCCGCTGGTCCTCAATGAACTCGCCACCAGCGGCCACCTGCTGTGCTCGGAAACGATTCAGCACAGTTACCCGCACTGCTGGCGCCACAAGACGCCGATCATATTCCGGGCCACGACGCAGTGGTTCGTCGGCATGGAGCAGCGGGCAAACTCAGGCGACGCTTCGCCGACGGCGGATGGCGCACATGGCGCAGCCAACGAAGAGGAAGCGAGCTTGCGCTGGCGCGCCGAGCGCGCCGTCGACGAAACACGGTTCTTCCCGAGCTGGGGCCGAGCGCGCCTCGAAGCGATGATCAAGACACGCCCCGACTGGTGCGTTTCGCGGCAGCGCAACTGGGGAGTTCCGATCCCCTTTTTCCTGCATCGCGAAACCGGCGCACCGCATCCGCGCACCGCCGAACTGGTCGAAGCCGTCGCCCTGCGCGTCGAGGAATCCGGCATCGAAGCCTGGTTCGCGCTCGACGCGAACGAACTGCTTGGCGCCGAAGCCGATCACTATCGCAAGATGAGCGACACCCTCGACGTCTGGTTCGACTCCGGCGCGACGCACTCCAGCGTCCTGCGCGGGTCGCATCGTACGCAACTCGCCTACCCCGCCGATCTCTACCTCGAAGGGTCCGATCAGCATCGCGGCTGGTTCCAGAGTTCGCTCCTCATCGGCTGTGCGATGGACGGCCGTGCACCCTACGACGCCCTGCTCACGCACGGCTTCGTGGTCGACGGCAAGGGCCTGAAAATGTCCAAGTCGAAAGGCAACGTGATTGCCCCGCAGAAGATCGCCGACACCCTGGGCACCGAAATCCTCCGCCTGTGGGTCGCCGCCACAGACTACTCTGGCGAGTTGTCGATCTCCGACGAGATTCTCAAACGGGTCGTCGAGTCCTACCGGCGAATCCGCAACACGCTGCGCTTCCTGCTCGCCAACACCGCCGACTTCGACGCCCCGCGCGATCTGCTGCCGGTCGAACAGTGGCTCGAAATCGACCGCTACGCGCTGGCCATGACGCGCGAAATGCAGGCGCAATGCGAAGCCGATTACGCTCGCTTCGAGTTCCACCGCGTCGTCCAGTCGCTGCAGACCTTCTGTTCCGAAGATCTTGGCGGCTTCTACCTCGACATCCTCAAGGACCGTCTGTACACGACCGCCGCCAGTTCGCCGGCGCGGCGCTCAGCGCAAAGCGCTCTCTGGCATATCCTGCAAAGCTTCGTCAAATTGATGGCCCCGGTTCTCTCCTTCACCGCCGAAGAGATCTGGCAGATTCAGACCGGCGACGCCGCGCAGTCGGTGATGCTGCAGACCTGGGAAGCACTGCCGGAGCCGGCGGACGAAGGCGAGCTGCTCGACAAGTGGCGGAAAATCCGTGCCTATCGCGCTGACGTCATGCGCGCCCTCGAGGAGCTGCGCAGCGCCGGAAAGATCGGCTCGTCGCTGCAGGCCGAGGTACGCCTGCACTGCGCCGGCGAGAAGTACGAGATCCTCGCCTCGCTCGGCGACGACCTGCGCTTTGTCCTGATCTGTTCGCAGGCCACGGCGATCGAGGTCAGCGACAGCGCCGACGAGGGCTTGCATTGCGCCCCACTGGCGGCCGCCAAATGCGAACGCTGCTGGCACGTCCGCGACGACGTCGGGAGCCACACCGACCGGCCCGGCCTCTGCGGCCGCTGCGTCAGCAACCTTGACGGCGAGGGTGAAGTACGTGCCTTCGCGTAACGTCGACCGCTGGCTATGGCTGGCCGGCGTCATCATCGTCCTCGATCAGCTCAGCAAGTGGCTGGTCCTGGCCCGGATGCAGCCTGGCGATTCGATCTACGTCGCACCGTTCTTTAACTGGGTGCTGACCTTCAACGCCGGCGCGGCGTTCAGTTTCCTCTCCGATGCCGGCGGCTGGCAGCGCTGGTTCTTCACGCTCATGGCGCTGGCCATCTCGGCATGGATCGTCAGCATCCTGCCACGCCACAGCGGTGAGTTCAGGATTTCGCTGGCCCTCACCCTGATCCTTGGCGGCGCGCTCGGCAACGTCATCGACCGGCTGCGCTTCGGCGCCGTCGTCGACTTCGTTCAATGGCACGCCGCCGGCTTCTACTGGCCGGCCTTCAACATCGCCGACGCGGCGATCAGCATCGGCGCCGTGTTGATGATTATCGACCAGCTGTTCGGCAAGCACGACAGTGACGACCGTGCCGCGCGATCAGGCCACGGCAAGCGCACTTGAGTCACGACCGTGACCGCGGCGCTGCCGCAATGACGACAGGAAGCCCATGAAACACTCGCCAATCGCGCCGGAAAGTGCGCTCAGCGTCGGCCACGACAGCTATCTGACGCTGCACTACCGCCTCTCCGACCTGGAAAACACCGATTACGTGAGCACTTTCGATCTCTCGCCGGCGACCCTGCAGATGGGCAGCGGCCAGCTTGCCGAGACCCTCGAGAACTGTCTGATCGGCCTTGCAGCGGGCGAGCGCCGGGTATTCGAGCTGCCTGCGGAAGGCGCTTTCGGCCCCCATAATCCACGCCTTATCGAACGTATCGCGCGCAGCGCGCTGCCTCCCGAAGTCGAACTCAAGGTAAACTCGCTGATCGAGTTCAGCTCGCCCGACGGCGCCGGCGACTTTGCCGGCTTCCTGCGCGAACTCACCGACAGCAGCGCGATCTTCGACTTCAACCATCCGCTGGCCGGCAAACCGGTGCGCTTCGAAGTCCTGATTATCGCCATCATGTGAGGCCCAGCATGCAGATCATTCTCGCCAATCCCCGCGGCTTCTGCGCCGGTGTGGACCGCGCCATCGCCATTGTCGAGCGCGCCCTCGAAAAATTCGGTGCGCCGATTTACGTTCGCCACGAAGTGGTACACAACAAGTTCGTCTGCGACGATCTGCGCAGCAAGGGCGCCGTGTTCGTCGACGAGCTGGCCGACGTACCCAGCGGCAGCACGGTGATTTTCAGCGCTCACGGCGTCTCCAAGGCCGTTCGCGAGGAGGCGGAAGGGCGTGGCCTCAAGGTTTTCGACGCCACCTGTCCGCTGGTCACCAAGGTGCACGTGGAAGTCGCGCGGATGCGCAACGATGGCCGGGAAATCGTCATGATCGGCCACAAGGGACACCCCGAAGTCGAAGGAACGATGGGGCAAAGCGGTGACGGCATGTACCTCGTGGAAACCGTCGCCGACGCGCGGCAACTGCAGGTAAGAACGCCTGCCCGGCTCGCCTATGTCACCCAGACCACCCTCTCGATCGACGACGCCGCACAGGTCATCGCCGCGCTCAGGGAACGCTTCCCGGCGATCATCGGCCCGAAGAAAGACGACATCTGTTACGCCACGCAAAACCGCCAGGACGCCGTCAAGCAACTGGCCCGGGAGAGCGACGTGGTGGTCGTCGTCGGCAGCGAGTCGAGTTCCAACTCGAACCGCCTGCGCGAAGTGGCGGAACTGATCGGCAGTCGTGCCTACCTGGTCGACCACGCCGAACATATCGACGACGCCTGGCTCAGTGGCGCCAACCGTGTCGGCGTCACCGCTGGCGCATCGGCACCGGAAGTATTGGTGCAAAGCGTCGTCGATCGACTCTCCGCGGGCGACAGCAGCAAACTCGAACAACTTGACGGCGCCGAGGAAAATGTCACTTTCGCGCTGCCGCGCGAGCTGCAGGAGTGAGCCTGGCCTGCGCGCCGTGATAAGCGGACGGGCACCCGCTACTGAGGCTTCGCCGCAATAGCCGACGAAGGGATGGCCTTGCGGTCGCTGGCATGGCTGCTGCCGGCTTCGCCACCTTTGAACTCGACCTCGTAGCGGCTCTCGCTGCTGACCGCAACCCCTTGAATTTCACCCGGGCGAAAGCGCAGGCGGGAAAAAGCGGCGACCGCCGCGTCGCCATAAGCCGGCGGCAGGCTGCTGCTCGCCACTTCCACGCGCGCCACCGCGCCATTGGCAGCAAGAAAGACGCTCAGCACCACCTTGCCGCCAAGAAGCGCATCGCCAGCGCCGTCAGCGGGGGGATTGATCAAGGGCTCGTCAAGCAGTGCCGCCGCAACCGTCAGTTCGGAAGCTCGGAAATACGCAGGACCGGTTGGCGAGGCTGGCACGAACGGCTGCGCAGGGTACGGCGGCTCGTCGGCGTGACTTGGCCGCTGCCGGCAGGAGTGAGCGAGTTGGGGCTGG
>ERZ761609.3281-NODE-3281-length-10799-cov-54.487528_pt1 | contig 10799 bp, 9 predicted proteins | sample MGYA00511163_ERZ761609 | MGnify/ENA primary metagenome ERZ761609 (study PRJEB28899, sample SAMN02445070) | bioreactor sludge metagenome | biome: EBPR sludge | place: Australia: Brisbane, Thorneside Wastewater Treatment Plant | collected 2011-12-16 ... | reverse complement strand
CATAACTCATAACTCATAACTCATAACTCATAACTCATAATTTTTCACTTTTCACCATTTCACCACTGTTACCGGCTGCTCCTGCCAGTAAATGCGGTACAATCCGGCAGGCAAATGTGCTACCGACAGGGCAACAGGCGTATGCAAAATGCCGGGCATAAGGGTTTGGCTGATGAGTATTTTACCTTGTGCATCGGTGAGCCGAAGGGATTGGGAAGTGGTAAACGGGGCGGTTATTTTTACATAAAAGGTTTGGGAGGCAGGATTGGGGTAAACGGTAAAGTCTTTACCTATGGTAATTTGGGGTTGGGGAGGGGCGGCAACCGATGTAACGGTGCGGCGCCAATGATTTTGACCAGAAAAACAAACCCATCGGGCACCCAAAGTTTGGGCAGCGCTTTGGGTAAGGATAGGACAGTACCAAATTTCGGCAAGTAGGCTATCGGGGGTAAATGAGAGCAAGCCGTAACCGTGTTGGGTTAGTTGGTTAAAAACCTCATGCGGGTTTAGGTTGGCAAAAGCGGTTGAAATGGCATTTACAATGGTAGCCGGTAAGCCGGCTTCGTCAAAATTACCCCTGCTAATGCTGGTAGGCAGCATTTCAACGGCAACCGACCCTTGCCCGGTGGCGGGGTTGTAGCTGAGGGTGTCAAAAGGATAGAGTGGCAAGTCCACCAATCGGGATACATGGGCATCGCCGCTTATAAATACGTTGTTTTGGAGGTTATTGTTAGCCAAGAACTGTAAAACCCTGAGTCGTTCTTGTGGGAAACCGTCCCACGAGTTAAGGTCTGCCACATCGCCATCGCCAAAACCTATGGGTGGTAAACCGGCAATAGACCAAGTACCCACCATTTTTTGGGAACCAATTACTCGCCAAGTGGCAGGGTTATTGAGCAGTTGGTTGGTAAGCCAGTTGTACTGCGTTTGTCCCAGCATACTTGGTATGCCCGGTTCAATTTCGCTTTCGTTTCGGTGGAGTAAAATATCGGTTAGCAGCAGTTGCACTAAATTACCAAACCTAAAAGGGCGGTAAATAAGTTGGTTTTGGAGGGTATCGGGCTGCCTAATGGGCAGGTATTCCCAAAAAGCCTGTCGGCTGCCGGTAGCATCGGCGGGGTCGTTTCTTTCTACATCGTGGTTGTCCCAAATTGCCACCCAAGGGTGTTGTTGTCGGGCAGCGCGCAGGTCGGGGTCGAGCAGGTAGTATGCGTGCCGGTTTCGCCATTGCTGCAAGTTTTGAGGACCTTGGGGGTAAGGTTCGGGCAGGCGCACCTGCTCATCGGGGTCAACAGAATCGTAGATATAGTCGCCCAAATGAATAACACAGTTTAAATCGGTCAATTGGGCAATTTGATTATAGGCATTAAAATAGCCCGAAAAAATACTGCTACACGAGGCAATGGCAAATTTTACCACCGGCACATTGCCGGTGGGCGCTGTTTTGGTTTTACCGGTGGCAGAGGTATTGCCTTCTTCATCGGAAAAACGGTAATAGTAAGTGTTATTGGGCAACAGGGCTGTTACATCGGCTTTTACCGTCCAATCAATTTGGGCAGAGGTAAAAACCGCTCCCGATTGGAGGATGGTGGTAAACAGGCTATCGGCAGCTACCTGCCAGTTAACACTAACAGCGGTAACATCGGGGTTAGAAGGGGTAATATGTGTCCAAATGATAACCCTGTCGGGCAGTGGGTCGCCCGATGCTACGCCTAAGTAAAAGGGTGCATGGAGCGAGTCGGCATACATACGTGGCGGGTAGCTAACAGCCGTTTGCCCCCTAAGCAAAAAAGGGCAAACAAGGCAGGCTACCAAGTAAAATACAGGCAGAGCACAATACATATAGGCAACCCTGTACCAAACAACTGTTGAAGCAAACATGTTAAACAACAATATGGGTGAATAAAAAAATTGCTCCGATGTGTGTAAGGTACGCCTATTTTTAATGCTGCAATGTGCCAAACTACAAAATTTATTGTGTAGTAGTGAGTAATTTGTAAATTCATAACTTACCGCTTACAACGCTCCACTTACTCGCTGCGGTTTTGCCCGATGCTGTACTTGGTTTAACTACGTCAGCGTAAGCCGCTAATTTGTGTTAAAGGGGTGCTGGGGTGCGTGGAGCGTGTCTGTCCGCATGTGCTTGTAAAACAAGGTTTGTGTTGAGTTTAGGTTTCGTTGTATATTTACTTCTTGTCTGTATGTGTTGGATGGTGCGTGGCGTTTGCAGTTTTTGAAGGGAGGGAAATTTTTTAAAAACAATTTTGACCTGCGTTGGCTTTGCAAGCGCTGCCGACAAAGCTTTGGTTTGTGCTTGGGCTTGCAGGGCTTTGGTAATGTGCTTGCAAAATGCGTGGGCTATATGAAGTATCTAAAATCATAGGCTTTGTTTTCAAAGTTTTAACTGTTTACTTCTTCCATTTTTTTCACCTCAAACGCCTGATGCAGCAATGCTTTAAGCAGTTGCTCGGTGGCTTGTTGGTTGGCGATGATGTGTTTTTTATGGTGCCGGTTTTGGCTAATTGCTCCAATTCCTCTCAATCTTTTATTAAACCGTTTTTTCAATATATGAATTAATGAAATAAGGGAGATATGGTGGGTAAATTCCTTTATATGCTCTCAGCAAAGCAAAACTAACGTAAATATCAAAAACAACGTTTTTGTTAACTAAAGCAGCTACACCTGTTGTTCCATTTGTAGCAAGTAGCATATCATTCATTATAGGTAATACTTGCTTTTGCATGTCTATTTGTTGCTTTTCACAGCAATTCTCGGTTTAGCGGCATATTATGGATTTAATGGCAAATCTGAATAACACTGTATTAGATAATCCTTAAACCTACAATTGTTGCGCTTTACCCCACAAAGGTAGCAAAGGTTTACCACACTAATAGCGCCAAAGCCTCTGCGTTGTTTGCGTGAAATATCCTGCCGAAAACTCAGCATTTGAATAGGAACATATTAAACTATCCTTAAAACGAAAATTGCTGACCATTAGTGCAGCCTCCTAAAAAAATTTGCTTACATTTGCATAAACGTACTTATTCCATTCACTGCCTGAAAACCGAGCCTATGTTTTGTTTAAGAAATGCCCTTGCCGCATTGGTTTGCTGTTGCTTTTTGCCGTTAACTGTCCATGCACAGCAAAAACATATTTACATTGCCAATGATGACCATACCGATTATTTCTGGAGCGGAAATGCCGCCACCTATCAACAGGCTTTTTTAGATGTACTTGACTATTATTTAGACCTGAACGATGCCACAGCAGGCAATGCTGCACCCTACCAAAACCGCTACAACTGCGATGCAGCTTTTTGGGTTTACACCTATAAAAAACACAAAACCCCCACACAGTTTCAGCGGTTGGTAAACCAAATACAATCGGGACACATTAGTGTGCCACTTAACATGCTGGTTACCACTTACGGCGGTCAATCGGCCGAGGCAGTGCTTCGCGGCATGTACTGGCAAGGGCGGCTGCAACGCGATTATGACCTGCCTTTTGACATTGCCATTTCTATGGAAAACCAAACACAGCCCCTGGGAGTTAGCTCGCTGTGGGCGGGCGCCGGCGCTCGGTACTCGTGGAAAGGGGTGTGCGGGTGTGCTTCGCCGGTAAACTATTCGGAACTGCAAAACCGCACCCACGAAATTTACCACTACCGCGGTCCCGACAGCACCGGCGTACTGATGAAATGGTACTCGCTGAATTATAACCAAGGTTTGGGCGGCTATGCCGAAGCCTGGAACCCCACCACCGCAGTAACCGATTGTACCAATAAATGCAATACCGCTAACTACCCCTACCTTGTGGCCGGCGGCTTTGGGCGTGGCTGGGATAACCTTACCACGTTTGACAACTCTTTTCCTACAGTAGCACAAAGCAACAGCAATGCCAACAGACAGGTGTATGTATCGAACGAGCGCGATTTTTTTGAACATTTTGAAACCCTGTATGGCAATAACCTGCCCACCGAATGTGTTACCTACGGCAACGACTGGGATACCGATTGTGCCTCGCTGGCTGAAGTAACGGCAAGTATAAAACGCAGTGTGGAAAAATTGCGCAGCGCCGAAACCCTTGCTACTTTAGTTGCCCTGCAAAACCCGGCGTTTTACCCCGCTGCCGACACCTTGCGCGAAAAATGCTGGGTAGCCTTAGGACAATACTGGGAACATAATTTTGGACTTGGAGGCTGTTGTGCCGATACGGAACGCGCCAACTGGCAACGCGCCCTGGCAAACGATGTGGTAACCTATGTGAATCAACTGTATGCCCAGTCTGTGGCAGCTTTGGGCGGTAAAATAAAAAAAACCGGAACCAACCAGCGCTTTTTTGTGATGAACCCCATGAACTGGCAACGTACCGATGCAGCCGAACTTAACTACACCGGTAGCGCAGCCATTAAAGTAATTGACCTCCAAACCGGACAGGAAACCCCTTTTGAACTGCTTACCATTGACGGCGTTCAGAAACTTAGGGTTTTGGCACAAAATATACCGCCGGTAGGATATAAATCTTTTGAAATACAAAACACATCGGGCATTTCATTCCCGAACACGGCTGTTATCAGCGGCAACCAGATGGAAAATGATTTCTACCGCCTTACCGTAACCAATTCGGGCGTTATAACCTCTCTGCAAGATAAACTAAACGCCAACACAGAATACTGCCAGCCACTTAACAGCCGCTATCTGAATGATTTGGGTTCGGGCAACAGCAACACCGGCACACTGAGTGTGGTAAACAACGGCGCTGTTTCAGCTACTTTCCGTTGCGTTTCTTCTAATCCTGTGCAGCATACCACGCTTATTACCATATACAAAAACATTAACCGAATTGACCTGCACAACACCATTAATGATAATTTTGGCGATGCTGTGCGCACCTACGCTTTTTCTTTTAACCTTGCCAACCCCACTACACACCACGAGGAATTAGGCGCAATTTTAAAAGCCAAAGAAACCTCACAGGGTGGACATTATGCCACTACCGCACGCCGGCACGGCTGGCAAACACTGAACCATTTTGCCGATGTAAGCCTGACCGGGCGCGGCATTACCCTCTCTAATGCCGATGCAGGTTTTATGAAATTGGGCAGCAGCGCCACCAACTTTTTAGACCAAAACTCGCCACAGGTAAATGTGTTGGTGGGTGGTCGCATGGCCGGTTCGGGTCCGGGCATTTATAACCAAAACGGCGATACCCAATTTACCACCCGCTTTGCCTTGCAAATACACAACAACGCTTTTAACCGGGTAAACGCCATGAAATATGCCTTAGAACACCAAAACCCCTTTGTTTGCGGCACCATAACCGGCGGAACCGATTACCCCGAAACGGTATTCTCTTTTGTATCGGTTTCTGACCCCAATGTAGCGCTTTGGGCGCTAAAACCATCGGAAGAAGGCGCTGCCAACGGCGGCATTATTGCACGGCTATGGAATTTAGCCACTACACCATCGGTTTGTACTCTCGATTTTACCAGACCCGCCACCGCCGCCACGCGCACCACCCATATTGAAACCGATATTGCACCCGCCACCGTTACCAATGGCAACCCTGTTGCCAATATTGGGCAGCAACAGATGCAAACCTACCGCATACAGCTCTCCTGTAATACTAACCCGGTAATAAGCGGGCAAAACGTGGTTTGTGTGGGCGAAAACCTATACCAGTACAGTATTGCCCCAACACCCTACGCCACCTACAACTGGACACTAAACGGCAACGGCAGCATTACCGCCGGACAGGGAACTGCCACTATTACCGTACAATGGACAGGCGGCGCTACAGGCACGGTAAATGTGGAGGAAATTGTACCCTGAAACCTATTGCCCGGCAGTGGTGGAATTATAGAAATTGGGTACAATCGTTGGCAATAGTAGAGGCAGACAGTTAAACTCAACGGTTGAAATTCTATTGAGCATTTGTGCCAATGTTGGGCAGATGTTTTTCAAATGCTTCACCGGCACCACTACGTACAACGTTGTCCTAATTTCACCCCTACCCGCTTGCAAACATCAGGAAAACCTGCTACCTTTGGCGGGACATATAAGCTTGTTTATAATGACCACGTTAAAGCCAGCAGGCTGCCATTTGGCAAGTTGTAAATACGCGTATTTATGCACAAGTAGGAAAACTTCCTGCAATTGCTAAATTACCGCAACTGCCGCCGGTAGTTGTGTGGTAACAAGCCACCCCACACACAAAAAGTACAAAAACCAATTTTAAGCCAACACACCAACTTAAAATGTAAATTGCAAACCAAAAATAAACATACTTTTATATGAGCGAAGACCATAAACAACTACTCAAACAACAGCTTTGGAACATAGCCAACACCCTGAGAGGCAAGATGAATGCGGACGAGTTCCGAGATTATATTTTGGGTTTCATTTTCTATAAATATCTATCTGAAAGAATGGACATGTATGCCAACAGCATACTGAAAGCCGACAAAATCAAATACCGAGACATTAAAGAAAACTCCAAACAGGGCAATGAATATATTGAAGCCATTCGGGAAGAAGCACTGGAAAAATTGGGCTATTTCCTAAAACCTTCCGAGTTGTTTAGCGAAGTGGCTAAACGTGGCAACAGCGACAAGGAAGAAGATGAGAGCAACTTCATATTGGAAGACCTTCAAAAAATCCTGACCAATATTCAGCAAAGCACCATGGGGACAGAATCGGAAGAAGATTTTGACCATTTGTTTGAGGACATGGATTTGAACAGCACAAAACTGGGTAAAACGCCCGAAGCAAGAAATGCCATTATTGCAAAGGTATTATCACACCTCGACAAGATTGATTTCAAATTGGAGCAGACTGAATTAGATGTGTTGGGTGATGCTTATGAATACCTGATTTCACAGTTTGCCAGTGGTGCAGGAAAAAAAGCAGGTGAGTTTTATACACCGCAAGAAGTAAGTATGGCGCTTGCAAAAATTGTAACCACAGGAAAACAAAAACTAAAATCGGTTTATGACCCTACTTGTGGTTCAGGTTCGTTGTTGCTTCGTGTGGCTAAGGAAGTGAAAGACGTAAACAACTTTTACGGACAGGAACTGAACCGAACAACCTACAACCTTGCCCGAATGAACATGATTTTGCACGGTGTGCATTATCGCAAATTCGACATCAAGCAAGAGGACACCTTAGAGCATCCGCAACACATTGACAAAACCTTTGAAGCTATTGTAGCTAATCCGCCTTTTTCGGCTCAATGGAGCGCCAACCCCTTGTTTACCAGCGACGACCGTTTTAGTCAATACGGAAAATTAGCGCCTGCAAGTAAAGCCGACTTTGCTTTTGTGCAACACATGGTTTACCATTTGGCAGAAAACGGCATTATGGCAATCGTATTGCCGCATGGAGCTTTGTTTCGCAGTGGTGCAGAGCAACACATACGCAGGTATTTAATTGAAGACAAAAACTATTTAGATGCGGTAATTGGTTTACCTGCCAATTTGTTTTACGGAACGTCTATTCCTACCTGTATCATGGTTTTTAAAAAGTGCAGAGAAAACCCCGAAAATGTGTTGTTCATTAATGCAGCAGAACACTTTGAAAGAGGAACGCAAAACACCTTGCGACAAGAGGACATTGACCGCATTATTGACACTTACCGAAACCGAAAGGAAGTTCCGAAATACAGCAGTTTGGCAACGCTTGAATTTATTGCCGAAAACGACTACAACCTGAACATTCCACGCTATGTAAACACTTTTGAGCAGGAAGAACAGATTGACATAGCAGCAGTTGCCAAGCAATTGAAAAGTTTGGAAAAGGAAATGCAACATACAGATGCCGAACTGTTGGCATTTTGTAAAGAATTAAATATCGACACACCGTTTTAACCAAGTTTCCGGCATCAGGAAAATGATACTTGAAAAATTTAATCTTATGCAAGAAAATAAAATCATTATATACAACACTCAGGATGGCAAAGCGGCTGTATCGCTTTATGCCCGTGATGGCTCTGTGTGGATGAACCAAAATCAATTGGCAGAACTTTTTGACACCTCCAAACAAAACATCGGGCAACACATCAAAAGCATACTGGAAGACAATGAGTTAGACGCAAATTCAGTTGTAAAGAATTTCTTTACAACTGCCGCAGACGGCAAAAACTATGAGGTTACATTTTACAGCACCAAACGGTACAACGAACAAGATTTAGAAGAATTAAAAGTCCTTGAAAATAAAATTAAAAGCAATAAAAAATAAACCATGGAAAAAGGGAAAGGAAAAAAACCTAATATCAGGTTTCCGGAGTTTAAGGACGACTGGCAACATTCTAAGCTGAGTGAATTATTAAGCGAAGCGAAAAAGCGGAACGAAGAATTAAAATACGGAAAAGACGAAGTGCTTTCCGTTTCGGGTGAATTGGGCATTGTAAACCAAATAGAACATTTGGGCAGAAGCTATGCAGGTGCATCTGTTCACAATTACCATGTGGTGGAAACTGGTGATATTGTTTACACCAAAAGTCCTTTAAAGGCAAATCCGTTTGGCATTATCAAACTCAATAAAGGCAAAGCGGGCATTGTTTCTACGTTGTATGCCGTTTACAAAGTGAGCAGCAAAACCTGTTACGGACCTTGGTTAGATTATTACTTCTCGTTAGATGCCAATACCAATCGCTATTTGCGACCATTGGTAAGAAAGGGTGCTAAGAACACGTTACAGATTAGCAATGAAGAAGCTATAAGTGCAGAAATTTTCGCCCCAAGCATTCCCGAACAAAAACGCATTGCTGCTTTCTTTACCGTGGTGGACAAGAAAATTGCCGAACTCAAACAAAAAAAAGCCCTGCTGGAGCAATACAAAAAAGGCGTCATGCAAAAACTCTTTTCGCAGGAATTGAGATTTAAAGATGAGAATGGAAAAGAGTTTCCGAAGTGGGAGAAGAAGAAGTTGGGGGAGATGTGTAGAATGCAGGCAGGCAAATTCATTAATGCAACCGAAATTTATAATGAGAGTAATTCCGAGTTGTTTCCCTGCTATGGTGGCAATGGATTAAGAGGTTATACAAGAACATTTAATCAGGACGGAAAATATCCATTAATTGGAAGACAAGGTGCACATTGTGGAAATGTAACTCTTGCTGAAGGCAAATTCCATGCTACTGAACATGCTGTTGTAGTCTATTCAAAGACTGGATTTAATGTAGACTGGATGTTTTATTTATTGCATACTCTCAACTTGAATCAATATTCAACAGGATTAGCACAACCCGGATTATCTGTTCAAAACATTGAAAAAGTAGAAGCATTTGTTCCTATCTCAATTGTAGAACAAACCAAAATCGCCAATTTTCTTTCAGCTATTGACCAAAAGATAAACAAAACCGAGAATCAAATTCAACAAGCCCAAGATTGGAAAAAAGGCTTACTACAAAATATGTTTGTGTAGAGTTAGGAGTTAAAAATTATGAGTTATGAGTGATAGCATTGTTAAGATAAAAAGTTTTCAGTTTGCTATTAAAGTGGTAACCCTTTATAAACTTTTGAGTAGTGAACGAAAGGAGTTTGTGATGAGCAAACAACTCCTGCGTTCGGGCACTTCGGTGGGGGCAAATGTGAGAGAAGCGGTGAACGCCCAAAGTTCGGCAGACTTTATACATAAACTTTCCATAGCACAAAAAGAATGTGATGAAACCTGTTATTGGTTAGAATTACTGAAAGAAACCAACTACATCAATGAAGCAGAATTTAACAGTATGCACAGCGATGCTATAGAAATATTGAAAATTACCAGAAGCATCATCATAACCACCAAACAAAAAAATAACTCATAACTCATAACTCATAACTCATAACTCAAATGAAGTTAACAGATAAATACTTTGATACCTACACCGCCATGCTTGATGTGGATATGGATAAGGCATTGGAACAGGTACAGCAACGGGAATGGACTGCTGAGAGTTTTCGGTTTTATACAGCCGTATCGGTGATGTCGTCTTCACGCATAGAAGGTGAAACATTAGAGATTGACAGCTACCTTAAACACAAACTGCAAAACATAGAATACCTGCCAAACCTTACCGAAAAACCAAACGACCTTTTTGAAGCGTATGAATTTGCACGGGACAACAAGCTATCGCTTGCCAATTTTTTAGAAACCCACCGCATAGCCACCAAACATTTATTGCCTGAAAATCAGCGAGGCGTAGTAAGAACCGGCAATATGCTGATTATGGACCAGCAAACACAGCAGGTGCAGTATGAAGCGGCTTTGGCTTTGGAAGTGAAAAATGAGTTTGACAATTTTTGGGCAGAACTGGACATCTTGATACAACAAACATTAACAACACAACAAATATTCTATTACGCTGCACTCATTCATTTGGTGTTTGTAAAAATTCATCCGTTCAATGATGGCAACGGCAGAACAGGACGCTTATTGGAAAAATGGTTTTTAGCTACCATGCTTGGCGAAAAGGCATGGTATATTGGCAGTGAATATTATTACTACAAAAACCTGCAAGCCTATTATCACAACCTTGCAAGAGTTGGACTTTTTTATGACGAGTTAAATTACGAAAAATCAGTCCCGTTTCTTTTGATGCTACCAAACGCACTCATAACTCCTAACTCCTAACTCATAACTCCTAACTCATAACTCCTAACTCATAACTCCTAACTCATAACTCCTAACTCATAACTCCTAACTCATAACTCCTAACTCATAACTCCTAACTCATAACTCCTAACTCCTAACTCATAACTCATAACTCATAACTCCTAACTCATAACTCATAACTCATAACTCATAACTCATAACTC
>ERZ761609.3279-NODE-3279-length-10802-cov-12.174933_pt1 | contig 10802 bp, 10 predicted proteins | sample MGYA00511163_ERZ761609 | MGnify/ENA primary metagenome ERZ761609 (study PRJEB28899, sample SAMN02445070) | bioreactor sludge metagenome | biome: EBPR sludge | place: Australia: Brisbane, Thorneside Wastewater Treatment Plant | collected 2011-12-16 ... | reverse complement strand
ACGATCTTCTCGTTCTCGCCGCCGAACTGGTCCATGTCGAACGCATAGCGTTCGAAATAGACGAGCGCGGATTCCTTGCGCGCCTTGTCCTGACGCTGAAGGCTGCCCTTCTCCAGCAGGAAATACTGAAGGCCGTCGACCTCGACCATCCGCCCGCGTTCGGCGAGGTAGGTCGTCACCATGTTCGCATTGCGCCTGTCCTGGAACATGATGCCCAGAAGTATGCCGTTTGGCCCTTTTTCCTTGTAGTGAAAGGTTATCCCGGCATCGAGCGTGACGAACTTTCCTTCCTGGACGAACTGGGTGATCAGGTCGGCGCGCATCTTCACCACCAGATCGCGCAGCGAGCGGAAGCTCTCCGGCATGACCTTGATGGTGATCAGGCCGACCAGCATGGCCGTCGCCAGCGTCAACGTCAGGAACGGGCGCAGGATCTTCATGGGCGGCACGCCGGCCGCGCTCATCACGATCAGTTCGCTGTCGCCGTTGAACTTGTTCAGGGTGTAGACGATCGAAATGAACAGCGCGAGTGGCGCGATGATCATGATCAGGGCCGGAATCGAGAGCAGGGTGATGTACAGGAACAGCAGCACCGACTGGCCCTTGCCGGTGATCAGATCGAGTTCCTTCAAGGCAGACGAAATCCAGATCACGCCCGTAAGCGCGCAAAGGCAGAGCAGGAAGGCGCTGACGGCCGTCCTGAAAATGTACCTTTCGAGGATCTGCATCCCTTTAGACCGTAGCCCCCAATGCTGCCCCGTGCCCGGCGCATGATCGAATCCAAGCGGGCGTTGAAGGCATTGATATGGCAGAGCCGGCCCAATGTCCGGCGCATTCCGCGCGCGCGGGCGAACTAGCCGGCGGCTGTGGCAAAAAAACCCGTGTTGAACTCGCGGGTTAGATGCCTTTTTCTGGTGATGTCACGAATCGGTCGCGTCGGGTCCGGAATTTCCCGAGCTTCGCCGCGCCATCGACCTACAGGAATCGTCCATGTCGCGCGGCCCGAGATTGTCTTTCGCCTCCCCCGATTCCGGCCTCCATCCGGTGGTTGTCTTGTTCGTCGGCGACGATCTCGCGTTGCCAAAGGCCGCCGGGCGGCTCGGTCCGGGTTTCCCCGCCCTGTTCAAGACAGCCTGTGACGGGGAAGGCTACAAGGGCAAGGCGGGGTCGACACTGGATCTGGTCGCTCCGGCCGGCGTGCCGGCGAACCGCGTGATCGTGGTGGGAACAGGGGGCGACGGGGACCGCGCCAAGGGCGACTGGATCGGCATCGGCGGCAAGGTTATGGGCAAGGTGCCGGCCGGCCGTGCCGTCAGCGTGCTGTTCGATGCGCCCGGAGCGGATGCGCCGGCGGCGGCGGACTTCGCGCTTGGCATCGGGCTGCGCGCCTACAGGTTCGATCGATACAAGACGAAAAAGAAGCCTGATGAAGAGAATGGAGCGGCGGGCGACGTCTCCGTGCACCTGACCGACTTCGCCGGGGCCAAGAAGGCGGTGAAGAGCCGGGACGCGGTGCTGGACGGCGTCAACATCGCACGCGATCTCGTCAACGAGCCGCCGAACGTGCTGACGCCGAAGGAATTCGCCGCGCGCGCCGCGCAGTTGAAGAAGGTCGGCGTCGACGTTGAAATCCTTGGCGAAAAGGAGATGAGGAAGCTCGGCATGGGCGCCCTTCTCGGGGTCGGTCAGGGCTCGGTTCAGGAAAGCCAGCTTGCGATCATGCGCTGGAACGGCACCAAGGATTCCAAGGCCGCGCCGGTGGCTTTCATCGGCAAGGGCGTGGTGTTTGACACAGGCGGCATCTCGATCAAGCCGGCCGCCGGCATGGAGGACATGAAGGGCGACATGGCGGGCGCGGCCTGTGTCGTCGGGCTGATGCATGCGCTCGCGGCCCGCAAGGCGAAGGTCAATGCCCTGGGTGCCATTGGCCTCGTGGAAAACATGCCGGACGGCGCGGCGCAGCGCCCGGGGGACATCGTCACGTCCATGTCGGGCCAGACCATCGAGATCATCAACACGGACGCGGAAGGTCGCCTCGTGCTGGCCGATGTGCTCTGGTACGTGCAGGACCGGTTCAAGCCGAAGTTCATGGTGAACCTTGCGACGCTGACCGGGGCGATCATGGTCGCCCTCGGCAAGGAATATGCCGGCCTCTTTTCCAACAACGACGACCTCGCCGGCCGGCTGTTCGAGGCGGGCGGCAAGACCGGGGAAAAGGTCTGGCGCATGCCGCTCGGCCCCGAATACGACAAGATCATCGATTCAAAGTTCGCCGACATGAAGAATTCGGGCGGACGTTTCGGCGGATCGATCACGGCGGCGCAGTTCCTCCAGCGCTTCGTCAATTCTGTACCCTGGGCGCATCTCGACATCGCCGGCACCGGCATGGATGCGGCCTCGACCGACATCAACCGCTCCTGGGGCAATGGCTGGGGCGTGCGCCTGCTCGACCGGCTGGTGGCGGATCATTATGAAGGCTAGACGCCCAGTCTGGGCGCTTTTCATGCTGGCCGCGTGCATCGGCGCGGTCCATGCCCAGCAGCCGCGCCCGCACCGCGGCGTCGATATCGCCGCTGATTGCGCCCCGTGTCATGGCGTCGACGGCATCGCCAAGGAGCGGGACGTGCCGCATCTGGCTGGCCAGAACGCCGGCTATCTCTACAACCAGATGAAGGCGTTCCAGTCCGGCAAGCGGCCGCACAAGGAGATGCGGTTCATGTCGCGCCCGCTCACCGAGGCCGAGATGCAGGCGATTGCGGAGTTCTACGCCACTCTGCCGCCGCGCTGACCGGCAGACGGTCCGCCTTCCGCCTCAAGCAGCGTGCCTGCGCAGGTCAAGCTTGCGTCTCGGCAAGGTCTGGCATGCATTTTGATCCCTGCGTCGCCAAGCGGGCCGACAACGCTCCATGAACCATGAAATGGCACAGACGCTGTGCCTTTGCGGAACAGGGAACGGTCGCCCCCGGAACGAACTGGGGTGACGGATGCTGACGACGGTACTGAACAAGAGTGCTGGATCTGACCTGACACGGATGTCCGGGAGCCAGCATGCCGGGTTCACCGTGGCGGTGCGTCGGGACGTGGGGCATGCCGTGGCCGTCGCGGCGCGCCTGCTGCAGGGTGGCAGCGCCACTGTCTTTCAGTCCGCCGTGTGGGTCGAGGCTTTTGCCCGAACCGTTGCGGCGGAGCGCGGGTGCGCCTTTTTCATGGTCGAGGTTCGCGCCACGGAAAGTGGCCGCCCGGTCATGCTCCTGCCTTTCCTTCTGCGGGAGCGTCGGGGATTCAGGCTCCTGGAAGTCCCGGATTTCGGGCTCGCGGACTACGTGGCGCCGATGTTTGCGCGCGGCTTCGATCCGGATCGCCAGACGATGCACCGGATCTGGGCGCAAGTCCGGGCTGTTCTCCCGAAGGCCGATGTCGTCCGCTTCGTGAAGATGCCGGGAGAGGTCGGCGGTCGCGTGAACCCGCTGGTTCGGCTTTCCGGGACCCGTTGCAGTTCCTTGACCGCCTGGGGTGTAGACTTGGGGCCTGTTGAGACGATCTGGCGCGATGCCATCGCCTGCGACAAGCGTCGGGCGGATCTGGACGCCCGCTGGCGCAAGCTGAACAAGCGTGGCGTGGTCGAGTTCCGAACGGCATCGACGGAAGCGGATGCGGATGCCTTCTTCGAGACCATGGTGCAGCAGCGCTCGGAACGGTTCAGGGCGCTGAATTTTCCCAACGCACTGGACAAGCCGGAAATCCGTGACCTCTACCGGTCTCTGCTGCGCCCGGGCGAGCCGGCATCTCCTGCCGTGGTCCAGGCCCTGCTGGTCGATGGCCGGATCGTTGCGACGGGCTACGGTCTGGTCGGCAACGGCGCGTTCCACATGATCTTCCCGACCTTCCAGGCCGAGACCTGGCGCAACTATTCGCCGGGTCTGCAACTCTTCCGCAAGAGCATGGAATGGTCGGCCCGAAAGGGGCTCCGATACTACGATTTCACGGTGGGTTCAGAAGGTTTCAAACGCGATTTCGGGGCCAGAGAACAGCCATTGTTCGAGCGCTACGAAGCGCTGAGCTTCGCCGGGCTTCTGCCAGTCGGCTACGTCGCGTTGCACCGTTTCATTCGCACACAACCGTGGCTGGCATCGCTCTTGCGTGCCGTCAAGTCGATGTTCATGTCCGGAGGCCGCTGAAATGAGCACATTCGTTGCCGATTCGACCGCCGTTGCGCCGCATCGCTACGCCGTCCTGGATGCCTGGCGCGGCATCTGCGCGCTGCTGGTCACGGTGGTGCACATCCCGCTGGCGCATCGCTGGCTCGGCGCGCAGTGGTTCGAGAACATGCAGATGTTCGTCGATTTCTTCTTCGTTCTGTCGGGATTTGTGATGTGCCATGCCTATGGGCACAAGCTCGACGAGCCGGTCCGCTACAACAGCTTCATGATCCGCCGGTTCGGGCGCATCTGGCCCTTGCACGCGGCAATCCTGGCGGGATTTGTCCTGCTGGAACTGGTAAAGCTGGGTGCGCAGGTCGGGCTCAAGCTGCCGATGGATGGCGAGGCGTTCACCGGACCGCGTTCCGTCGCGACGCTGGTGTCGAATGTCTTCCTGACCCAGTCGTTCAACCTGCATGGCATGACGAGCTGGAACGGACCGGCCTGGAGCATCGGGGTCGAGTTCTACGCCTACATGGTGTTCGGACTGGTCGTGTTCTACGCCGGGATGCGGACCGCTGCCTTTGCGGCGCTGGCAACGGTCGGGCTCGCCGGCGTGGGGCTCTTTGCTCCAAACTGGATATTCACGACACACGACTACGGGTTCTTCCGCTGCCTGTTCGGCTTCTTCACTGGCTGCCTGGTCTATCAGGCGGTGCAGAAGGGACGACCGGCCTGGTCCGGGGTCACCGCGGAAGTCGCGGCTGTGATTGTCCTTGTCGCCTTCATGCTGCTGACCGGACGGAACGCCACAAGTCTTGCCGCGCCGATCGTTTTTGCCGGCGTCGTGTATGTCTTCGCGTTCGAGCGTGGCCCGCTTTCCGCAGCCTTGCGCACGGCGCCCGCGCAAGCGCTCGGCCTGTGGTCCTACTCGATCTACATGGTGCACATGCTGATCTTCGCGGTCGAGAAGATCGCCCTTTCGGTGGGCGAAAAGGTTGCGGCGCTCAAGCTGACCTCGGTGGTGACACCGACCGGCAAGTTCTGGACGTTCAACAACGGCGTGCTGGACACCGGCTTCTTCGCGATGCAGATCGCCCTGACGCTGCTTGCTTCCGCCATCACCTATCGGCTGATCGAGGAACCGGCACGACGCTGGTTCGCCCGTCTGGCCGACGCCTACGAGCGCAAGCATGCCCCGTCGCCGCAGGGAGGCCTGCTGGCCACGCGGATGGCGGGCCTCGTGCGCTGAGGCGGCTTTCCCGCGATGCCCGTCGAGGGGCCGGGACGCCGGCCCTTTCGGCTGGACGCTCCGCTCGGCTATAAGACGGACATGGTCGAGGTTTGGTTTTATCATCTGACGCGCGGATCGCTGGAAGACACGTTGCCGGCGCTGGTCGAACGCACGCGGGCACGCGGCTGGAAGGCGGTGATCCGGGTCGGTACGGCCGAACGCATGGCAGCGCTCGATGATCTCCTGTGGACCTACGACGACGAGAGTTTCCTTGCGCACGGCACGGCCAGCGAGCCGGATGCGCAGGTGCAGCCAGTCCTTCTTACGACAGCCGACGGACTGCCGAATGACGCGGACGTCTTGTTTCTTGCCGATAGCGCGCCGCTGCCTGGCGAATGGCCGCGCGAACGCGTGATCATGCTGTTCGATGGCGCGGATCCGGACGCGCTCGAACATGCCCGCGCAGCCTGGAAGGAAGCGATAACACTGGTGCATCCGGTGCAGTACTGGCAACAGGACGACTCCGGTCGCTGGTCCAGGAAGGCTTAGTGCGCCCGTCCCTTCGCGATCACGGTTCTGAGTGGCTTGGGCCTGTTCGAGCCATGGCCGGCAGCGGGCATTCTCAGGACTTGCCCTTAGGCTTCGGGCGGTCCGCCCCCATGCCGATGCCCCGCACAACGGCGGTGCGACCGAATTTCGCCCGCAGAGCCTCGATCGCCCTGGCCGCGGCGACTTCACGCTTGACGTCGGTATCCACGAGATCGCCCTGATCCGCCTCGTCCAGCGGCCTGAGATCACTGACGCCGACCCCCAGCAGACGATAGCGTACCCCCGTCAGTTCGTGCCTAAGCAGGTCTCGCGCAACGTCATGGATGCGGACGGCGAGCGCTGTCGGCGGCAGGCCCGAGCGTGCGCGGGTCACGAGGCGGAAGTCCGCCGTCTTCAGCTTCACAGTGATCGAGGCGCCGCATACGCCGGAATGCCTCAGACGCGCGGCGACTTTCTCGCACAGGCGCCAGAGGATCGGAGCGAGGTCCACTTCCGTCGAAAGATCATCGTTGAACGTGGTCTCGTTCGAGACGCTCTTGATGGGGTGGGAGGGCGTGACCCGGCGGCTGTCGATCCCGCGCGACAGTCTGAAAAGGCGTCCGCCCTCGGAGCCGTAGCGCCGATACAGGTCTGCCTCCCCCACGCGGCGGAGGTCCGCAATCACCCGGATTCCGTCACGGGCGAGGCGATCCTGCATGGCGTGCCCGACACCCCAGATCAGACCGACAGGCCTGGGCGCAAGGAAGTCCAGCGCCTCATCCGTCCCGATAATCGTGAATCCGCGCGGTTTTTCCTGATCCGAGGCGATCTTGGCAAGGAACTTGTTCTGCGCCAGACCGACCGAAACCGTCAGCCGCATGTCGCTTTCGATGCGGCGCGCGAAACGCGCCAGCGTCACGGCGGGGCTTGCACCATGCAGGCGCTCGGTTCCGGACAGGTCCAGGAAAGCTTCATCAATGGACACCGATTCCACCAGAGGCGTCAGTTCGAGCATGCGGGCTTTGATCTCGCGGCCAACGGCTGAATAGAGCTCCATCCGGGGCTTGATCACGACGGCTTCAGGACAGGCCTTCAGCGCTTTGAACATGGGCATTGCGGAACGCACACCGAAGGTGCGGGCTATGTAGCAACAGGTGGAAACAACCCCGCGCTTGCCGCCGCCGACAATGACGGGCTTGTCCGCCAGCGTCGGGTTCTCGCGCTTCTCGACGGCCGCGTAGAAGGCGTCGCAGTCGACATGCGCGATCGCCAGCCGATCCCGCTCCGGATGCGTCAACACCCTCGGGCTGCCACAGCCGGGGCAGCGCGCGACGTGGTCGTTCGAGCTGGTGTCGGTCAGACAATCTCGGCAGAGGAAGCGCATGGCGCCCTCTTGCAGGAATCAGTTGGCGACCGGTCCGGCCAAGGCCAGACGCGCACGCGCCACTGCATCGGGAGCCAGGCCGGCATTGGCGGCAAACGCCAGGAGACCGGAATCGTCTGAGCAAACGAACTCCAGGACCTGCGACAGGAATCCTGGCTCGCGAGCTGCCTCGCGAAGCGTTTCCGGCTCGATTCCGGTCATCGCGAGGAAGCGCGCCAGGCGTTCGGCATCGGCCGCGATGTGGGCAAGCGCCTGAATCGCAACGGCTTCCGGGTCCAAGGTTTTCTTGAGAGTCGAGATCATTCCGCGAGCTTCGGCCTGAACGCGGGATTCCGCAATATTTAATCGTTACCTGCTAGGAAGCAGCCATGAGTGGTGCGGATGCGGTTCCGGGTGACGGGGCGATGCGCGTTGGAAGCCACGCTGGGGCAGGGCAATGAACAAGACGGTTCTGATCGTTGAGGACAATGAGCTGAATATGAAGCTCTTCAACGATCTGTTGCAGGCGCATGGAATCAAGACGTTGATGACGTCGAGCGGCGTCGAGGCGATCGAACTGGCGCGCAAGCACGTGCCCGACCTGATCCTGATGGACATCCAGCTTCCGGAGATTTCCGGGATCGAAGTGACCAAATGGCTGAAGGACGACGAGCACCTGAAGTCGATTCCGGTAATTGCGATCACCGCCTTCGCCATGAAGGGCGACGAGGAACGCATCCGCGAGAGCGGCTGCGAAGGGTATCTGTCAAAGCCGATCTCTGTCGGTAAGTTTGTTGAAACGGTGCGCGCCTATCTTGGAACCGGGTGACGCTGCGTACGCTGGCTGGTCAGGCGGCCCATTGGCCACAGCCGAGAATGAGTAGGGGAGTGCCATGACGGCGCGTATTCTTGTCGTCGACGATCTGTTTCCGAACATCAAGTTGCTGGAAACGCGCCTAACGGCCGAGTATTTCGATGTGCTGAGCGCCATGAACGGCATGCAGGCGATCGAAATCTGCGAAAGCGGAGCCTGCGACATCGTGCTGCTCGACGTGATGATGCCGGGCATGGACGGGTTCGAAGTCTGTCGTCGTCTGAAGAACTCGCCAACCACGGCGCATCTGCCGGTGGTGATCATCACCGCACTGGATCAGCCGTCCGACCGGATCAAGGGCCTGGAGGCCGGCGCCGACGACTTCCTGACGAAGCCGGTGAACGACGTTGCTCTCCTCACCCGCGTGCGTTCGTTGGCGCGACTGAAAACGCTGACGGACGAATTGCGCGCGCGCGCTGCGACATCAGCCCAGTTCGGCCAGCCGGATGCGTTGGCTTCGGCGGCTGCAGAAGATGGCCTCAACGGCCGGGTGCTGCTCGTCGACGACCGGTCCAACTCGGTCGAGCGCATGGTCGGGAGCCTGCAGCAGGTGCATACGGTATGCGTCGAGACCGATCCGCAGGCAGCCCTGATGCGGGCCGCCGAGGAAAACCACGATCTGGCGATCATCAGCCTCGGCATGGCCGGGTTTGATGCACTGCGTCTGTGCAGCCAGCTTCGCTCGCTGGAGCGGACGCGCAACCTGCCTGTCCTGGTGCTTGCCGATCTCGACGACGACCAGCGCGTGCTCAAGGCGCTGGATCTCGGCGTCAACGACTATCTGACCCGCCCCATCGACAGGAATGAACTGGTGGCGCGCGTTCGCACGCAGATTCGGCGCAAGCGCTACGCGGATCGGCTCCGGCAAAACGTGCAGTCGTCCATGGAGATGGCGATCATCGATCCACTGACGAAGCTGCACAACCGTCGCTATCTCACGAGCCACCTTGCGGCCATGCTGAACGACGGCATGGCGCGCGGAACCGCCGTGACGCTCGCGGTCATCGACGTCGACTTTTTCAAGAAGGTCAACGACACCTACGGCCACGACGCCGGTGATGAGGTCCTGGTGGAGACCGCCGCACGGCTGCGCCGCAGTCTTCGCGGCATCGACATCCTGGCGCGCTTCGGCGGCGAAGAATTCGTCGTCGCGATGCCGGACACTGATCGCTTCGCGGGTGTGCGTGTCGCCGAACGCCTGCGCGCATCGATCGAAGGGCAGCCCTTCACCATCCACAAGGGTGCGCGACAGATCAGCATCACCGCCTCGATCGGCGTCGCCACCGCTTCGGAGCCGACGACGACTGCGGACACGCTCGTGAAGCGCGCCGATGAAGCGCTGTACGAGGCGAAGCGCTCGGGACGTAACCGGGTGATCGAAGCGGCCGCCTGACGGCCGCATTTATCTTAATTTCGCCAAGACCTTAAGGTAAACGGCAGATGAAGGCGATTCCCGTCGCCTGAAGCCTTGCCGTGCACGCAAGGGCGTGTAATTTCCCTACAACGGCGCTGCGTTCTGCGTACAAGCTCGCGCCGAGCAATAGCCCTGCGGAGATGCCTGGGTCCGCCGCAACTCCCAGGTCCGTGGGGCTTGGCCGGCCTGGAGACGGATTGGAGTGGCCTCCTCGTCCGTCTCCGGCCGGCCGCCTCTTGCCTCTTTCAACAATCAACAACAAAAAAGGCGCCCTGCGGCGCCTCTCACTCTGCTTTCTCAGGCCGATCTTACTTGATCTTGCCTTCCTTGAACTCAACATGCTTGCGCGCGACCGGGTCGTACTTCTTGAGCGAGAGCTTTTCAGTCGCGGTCTTCGCGTTTTTCTTGGTCACGTAAAAGAAGCCGGTGTCGGCGGTGGAAACCAGCTTGATCTTGATTGTCGCGGACTTGGCCATCGGTCTCAATCCCCCGGCCTGTCGCCGGCTTTCGGGTCAAAAGATAAGGGCCGGACGTTCGCACGCCCGGCACGTGCCGGCGCTTATGGCGACTGGGGGCTGCCAAGTCAAGCCTGTCCGCGTGCAAGTCTCCAGCCCACAAGCGCAGCGTAGGCTGCGATCAGGGCGCCCATTGTCAGCGGGAAGCCGACGCTTCCCAGCGCATCCATGCCCGCGCCCACATAGGGCGGGCCGGCAATCAGGCCGAAGGAATAGAGCATGACAAAGGCGGCGTTGGCCTGGGCGATGTCCGCGCCGCTGAACCTTGCGCCGAGGTGCGCCAGTCCGACCGTATAGATCGCGCCGATGATGCCGCCCCAGAAGAAGAGCAGGACAGCCTGGGGCAGGGGCATTGTCGACACCGCAGGCATGAGTGCGCAGCCCAATGCCCCGAACAGCGAACAGGCGAACAGGACAATGCGGCGGTCAATGCGATCGGAGAGGGCGCCGAGGGGGATCTGGAACGCAAGATTTCCCAGGACGGTCCATGTGATCAGCAAGGCTGCGTCCGGTTCGGAAAGGCCGATGCGCAAGCCGTAAAGCGGCAACTGGCTGAACGCGCCGGTTTCCACCGCGCCGAACACCAGTGCGGCGATGGTCGCCACCGGTGCGGCGGCCACCAGCGGTCCAAGGCGCATGCGACCATGGGCGGCCAGGTCCGGCGGGGATTTTGGCGCCAAAGCCAAGGGCGCCAGCGCGGCGAGGAACAGCGCGCTGGTGACGAGATAGGGCGCC
>ERZ761609.3278-NODE-3278-length-10808-cov-29.779689_pt1 | contig 10808 bp, 9 predicted proteins | sample MGYA00511163_ERZ761609 | MGnify/ENA primary metagenome ERZ761609 (study PRJEB28899, sample SAMN02445070) | bioreactor sludge metagenome | biome: EBPR sludge | place: Australia: Brisbane, Thorneside Wastewater Treatment Plant | collected 2011-12-16 ... | reverse complement strand
ATCTGGAAACGATGACCTGGCTGAGCCGCGACCCGGCGGGCTTTGTGGACGGCCCAAATCTCTATGCCTACGTGCAGCAGAACCCGTGGACGGCTTTTGATCCCCTGGGGTTATGGGGGGAGGCTGGACATTTTTGGACTACTTACGGCGTTGCTGTTGCGGCCGGGCTGCCACCTCAGAAGGCGTTTACATTGGCCTATTATTCACAAGTTCCCGATGAACACGTTGCGCTCGATGCTTGGTCCCTGTGGAAATCGGATGGTAATACGGCAAGCATGTTTAGAACTACCAACCGCCGGGAGACTCTGAACTACATCGGGGAGGGACGCGATCTTCATGATTGGAGCATGGCGGTTCAACGAAATATTCACTCGCTGCATGGAGGTGACGCTGAGGCAGTGAGGCGAAGACAGGGCGACCTCAGGCAGATGGTGCAAAACGGTGGTTCTTCCGACATGGAACGTGGTTTGCTCATTCACGCTTATGGTGACTCCTATGCACATGTGAACGCGTCAGGCAGTGCCTATTCAACAGGCAATGGTCACGGTTGGGATTCGAGATCAAACGCTACCGATCCAGACTTGATTGGGAATCGCCCCCAAAGACATCGTGATCACATGGGCGAGCTATACTCCGCCTTAAATGAAGGAGGAGGAAAACCTGAACTGCTGGACTCGCTAGTTGAGACCGCTCGAGGTATTCAATCCAGACAAGGAAACGACACGAATAATAATGACTTTGGCACTGCGATAAGGGGTAATGAATTGTTCGGATGGAACACACTTCCGCAAGCAATGCGTGACTACAATCCAAATGCGCCCATGTCACGAATACCAGCAACACTGCCCGATCCAACCGCAGATCAAGTGGAGCAGACCATGAATAGACAAGAAGAAGTGTATGAGCGAAATGACCCATCAAGAAACGACGACTAATCCAACAAGGATCATCCATGTTGCCCAGGCATCAGGATCACTTTTGGCAATCTACACACTATGGCGAATTTGGTCGTCGATGGACGCTGGAGACCTTGTGAAAATGAGCGCTGCTGAATTTTTGACGCCGATTGTTTTGATCAATGCGGCAACTTGCTTGTTCTGTTGCGGCTGGGTCGTTGGAATAGTGACTTCCAATAAAGGCTTCTCTGGATGCTCTCGTCTGGGGTGGTCGCAAATCGGATGGTTTGTTTTTGCTGCCAGTGATTATGTGGCCCCCTTTTACTTTTACTGAGAAGTTCCATTCCCCAGCTCGTCGCGCAGCTCCTCGGCTCCGCACCGTTGCCAGCCGTGATGATGCTCCGCCCGCTCCCGCCCCCGCCGCAAGGGAGTGTGCTGCTCATCGCAGCAGCTCCGCACCCGGATGAACCGCCCTTCCAGGAATAGTAGCCAGGCAAAAAGTAGCCATGGTGCGCGAGGGCGGAACTGCGCGAGCTGGACAGACGGGAAAGTGATGAGAAGCTGGCCACCATTAAACCGACGCCACAGCCGAATGAAGATCATTAAATTTGTCAAGCAGTTGTACACTGACCCCGTTTCCCTGAGCGGAGGCAGTTCGGCTGCGGCCTTGGTTGGTGGCCCGAAAGCTGGCCAAATAATTCCGGCATGCAACCGTTGCGCTCCAGTCCTACAAAAAAGAAACATTCGAGAAGTAGTTGATTAGCTATGAGATTTTCAGACAGGCTTTTGGACCGCCTGAAGCAGGCAGGTTGGAACGAAGGGCGATCTTCTTTCCAAAATTTGCATGTTTTCCAGACAGCTCTGGGTGATGTGTTACATAGCACTGCTTACCGCGTTCTACTCGAATTTGCAGGCTTGGATATTGGTAGGAGAGTTTTTTTTGAGCCGTATTACGCCACTTTGGCACTAAGGTCACGTCAGTTGCTGCCACCAAATTTTCGTGAAACTCTATGCCCAGTTGCACTCACAACGTATTGGTCTGACACGACAGTTTGGATTGATGAAAACGGGCGTGTCTTCCTGCTGGAGCCAGATGAGCTAAGTTACCTTGCTGCTTCAATGGATGCGGCATTGGAAATACTGGTGCTTGATGGTAAACCAGAACCAGTTCCGCAAGAGCTTCATCCAGGTCATTGGGACATTGAAAACAGTGACAATCTATAGCATAAAAAATGGACGCTCCGCTATGCTGTGGAATAGTTGCTGGAATAGTTGCCAAAAAAAGTAGCCAGGCGTTTTGTAATGCAAATCCGTGCAATCCATTTGTTTTCAAAGAGTTGAAAGCCTGGCTTACTGCTCACATCTGGCGCGCGGTCCTCGCTTCAGCCTCCGTTCTCAAACCCCTTGCCCCAGATCCGCAAGGGCCCATGATGGCCGCCTTGCCCGCGAATCCCTCCGTTTTCGATCTTTTCCGCCGCCCCTCCCTGTGGCGTGATGCGCTGGCGGCGCTGCAGGCCGCCGTCGTTTTGCTCATGCCCAGTCACGCGCGCGGCGGGCCGGAGGGGGTGACTTTGCCGGGAGGCGCGGCATTTTCCCCCGCCTGCGATGCTGACGGGCGCCATTGCCTCAGTCCATCCTCAGGGTCGCCATTTCCAGCGCGTCCAGGCTGAGAGTGCGCAGCTCGCCGCGCTGGCTGGCCTGGGTGATCTGGCCGGAGGCCACGTCCATGCAGGTGAGCCAGCCGGCGGGGTTGTAGACCCAGGTGTCCAGGCAGATGCCGCCGGGGCGCACGGCGGGCAGGCCGGAGTGCTGCGCGGTGTGGCCGCAGATCATGGTCCTGCCGGAGAAGTGCGGGTGGGAGTCGGAGAAGCGCGTCCAGAAGAGCCAGTCATCGCTCTGCTCATGGAGGGGCAGCATGGCGTTGAGGTTGGCGTGGACGAAGATGTGGGTGTCCGTCTCATGCAGGCGGCGGCACCGCCCGGCGATGAACTCGACGTGCGCTTCGGGGATGAGGTTCCAGGAGACCGGCTTGTCACCGCAGTAGGATTGCAGCGTTTGCAGGCCGCCGATGGCCTCCCAGGCTCCCAGGTTGAGCCTTTCAAACATGGCCTCCATGAACAGGATCTCGTGGTTGCCGGTCAGGGGAATGAGTTGGGTGGTCTTTTCCAGGCCGATGAGGGTGTCCAGCACGCCCTTGGTGTCGGGGCCGCGGTCCACATAATCCCCGAGCGTCACCAGCACGTCGTCCGCGCCCGGCTGCACGGCTTCCAGCAGGGTGCGCAGGGCGGTGGAGCAGCCGTGAATGTCACCGATGGCCAGTGTCCGCATGGCGCACTTTCGCGCGCGCGGCGTCCCGCGCAAGCCGGAGCATGGGCCGGGCGCTGTTTCTTCATTTGCGCCGCCGCCGTGTCCGGCTGAAAATGCCGCCGCATGAGCCAGGCCGCCACTCCCGACATCCGCCAATGGCAGGGCACTCCGGTTTCCGCCGGAGTGGCGCACGCGCCGGTGCATGTGCTCAAGGACCACTTCGACGAGCCGGACGCCGAGCCGATCCAGCCCGGGGATGTGGAAAGGGAGCTGGAGCGCTGGCACGCGGCGCTTGATCTGACGCACCAGGAGATCGAGGCCCTGCAAGCCCGCGTGCGCGAGGAGCAGGGCAATGACGAGGCCGACATCTTCGAGACGCACCTGCTCATCCTCCAGGACAACTCCGTGCGCAAGCAGGTGGAGAAGACCGTGCGCGAGAAGCTCGTGTGCGTGGACGCGGTGTATTACCGCCTCATGCGCAGGCACATGGACGCCCTGCGCGGGCTGTCCGACTCCTACCTGCGGGAGCGCTTCGTGGACATCAAGGACATCACCCAGCGTGTGATGCGCCACCTGCGCGGCGAGCTGCTGGACCACCCCATGTTTGAGGATCCCGTCATCATTGTGGCGCGCGACCTCACGCCCTCGGACACCGTGCAGCTCGACCGCAGCAAGGTGCTCGGCTTCGCCGTGGAGACCGGCAGCGCCAACTCCCACGCGGCCATCATCGCCCGCTCCCTCGGCCTGCCCGCCGTCGTCCGCCTGCACAACATCTGCGAGGAGCTGCACTCCGGGGATGTGGTCCTGCTCGACGGCGAGGAGGGCCTGCTCATCCTCAATCCCGACGCCGCCACCCTGGCCGGCTACCGCAGCCGCGAGGAGGAGGCCGAGCAGTTCGAGGACGCCCTGCACATTGAGCGCCACGCCGCCGCCGTCACCACCGACGGCCAGCCGCTGGAAATCTGCGCCAACGCCGAGTTCGTCGAGGAGATGAAGGCCATCCGGGACTGCGGCGCCGCCCATGTCGGACTCTTCCGCACCGAGTTCCTCCACCTGGAGGACCCCGAAGGCTCCGAGGACTGGCTGGCCGAGGCCTACACGGCCGCCGTGCGCGCCATGCATCCCGGCCAGGTCATCTTCCGCACGCTCGACATCGGCGGCGACAAGCTGGACGCCGAGATGCTCGCCGAGGCCGAACCCAACCCCTTCCTGGGCTGGCGCGGCATCCGCGTCTCCCTGGGCCGCCCCGCCCTCTTCAAGCGCCAGCTCCGCGCGATGCTGCGCGCCGCCGCGCATGGCGAGGTGGGCATCATGTTTCCCATGGTCAGCGGCGTGGAGGAGGTGCGCCAGGCCAGGGCGCTGCTGGAGGAGTGCGCCGCCGAGCTGCGCGCGCGCGGCATCGAGCCGCCGGGCGTGGAGATCGGCGCCATGATCGAGATCCCCAGCGCCGCGCTCTCCGCCGACCTCATCGCCGCCGAGGTGGACTTCCTCAGCCTGGGCACCAATGACCTGGTCCAGTACACCCTCGCGGTGGACCGGCTCAACGAGCGCGTCGCGGGCCTCTACCAGCCCACCCACCCGGCCATCCTGCGCCTTATCGCCGTCACTGTCGAGGCGGCGCGCCAGGCCGGCATCCGCGCCTGCATCTGCGGGGAGATGGCCGCCGATGTCGAAATGACCCCGCTGCTCATCGGCCTCGGCCTCAACGAGCTCAGCGTCGCCTCAGGCCAGGTGGCGCGCGTGAAACACGCGGTGCGCAGGCTGCACTCCGGCGAATGCCGCGAGCTGGCCAAAACCGCCCGCCGCCTGGCCTCCGCTCCCGAGGTGCTGGAGCTCACCCGCCGCAAGGCGCGGCAATGCTACCCCGAGCTCTTCGAGTGAGCCTTCCCTGCCTGAGCGCAACATCCACCCTCCCTCCCGCGCCCTCACCGTCATGCCCGCCGATCTGCTCACCCTGGCCCGGGAAGCCGCCGCGAAGGCGCACGCGCCGTATTCGCGCTTCCAGGTGGGGTGCGCGCTGGAGACGGAGGCGGGCGGAATGTTCCAGGGCTGCAATGTGGAGAACGCCAGTTACGGGCTGACGATCTGCGCCGAGCGCGCGGCCATTTTCCAGGCGGTGGCCGCGGAAGGCGGCGGGATGCGCGTCCGCAGGCTGGCGGTGGTCTGCCCCGGCCATGAGTTCCCGCCCTGCGGCGCGTGCCGGCAGGTCATCGCGGAGTTCTCCCTGCCCGGCGGCGCCACGGAGGTGACCTTTCTGCAAAACGGGCGCGCTGTGACGCGGACTGCCGCGGAGCTGCTGCCGGAGGCGTTCGGCCTTGGCTGAGCCGGGCCTCAGGCCATCCGCATCTTTGTGTAGGCGTGGCCTTCGTTGAGGTCTATGCGCTCGGGGCGGCCTTTGTATTTATAGACGAGCCGGGTGTGGTCCAGGCCCATGAGGTGCAGGATGGTGGCGTGGAAGTCATGCACATGCATCTTCTGGTCCACGGCGCGCAGGCCGAGGTCGTCGGTGGCGCCGATGAGCTGGCCGCCCTGGATGCCGCCGCCCGCCATCCACATGGTGAAGCCGGTGGGGTTGTGGTCGCGCCCGTCGCCCTTCTCGCTCATGGGGGTGCGGCCGAACTCGCCGCCCCAGATGACGAGCGTCTCCTCCAGCAGGCCGCGCGCTTTGAGGTCCATGAGCAGGCCGGCGACGGGCTTGTCGGTCTGGCCGAAGAGGCGGGTGTGGTTTTCCTCGATCTTGTCGTGCGCGTCCCACTTGCTGCCGGCGCCGGAGTAGAGCTGCACAAAGCGCACGCCGCGCTCCACGAGGCGGCGGGCCAGCAGGCAGTTCCTGCCAAAGACGGCGGTCTGCGGCTGGTCCAGGCCGTAGAGTTTTTTGGTGGCCTCGCTCTCCCGGCCGAGGTCCACGGCCTCGGGCGCCTCCGCCTGCATGCGGAAGGCCAGCTCGTAGGACTTGATGCGGGCGTCGAGATCGGAGTTCGAGGCGCGGCTCCGGCCGTGGTCGCGGTTGAGCCTGCCGAGAAAGGCCAGCTTGGAGAGCTGGCGCTGCTCGCTGATGCTTTTCGGCGTCATCAGGTTTGAAATGGGGGAGCCTTCCGCGTCGAAGCTCACTCCCTGGTAAACGGCGGGCATGAAGCCGCTGCCCCAGTTGCGCACGCCGTTGACCACCTGCGCGTCGCTGTCCTTGAGCACGACAAAGGCGGGCAGGTTTTGATTGAGGGTGCCCAGGCCGTAGTTCACCCACGCGCCCAGGGACGGGCGGCCGCCGAAGATGCTGCCGGTGTTCATCTGGCACACGCCGCCCGCGTGGTTGATGCCGTCGGAGACGCAGGAGCGGATGACGCACAGCTCGTCGGCCATCCTCGCCACATGCGGGCACCAGTCCGAGATCCACAGGCCGCTCCGCCCGTGCTGCTTCCACTCCCGCTTGTCGGCCAGCAGGGGCGCACGGCTCTCGCCCATGGCGGTGATGACGCTGCCGAAGCTCTCCGGCAGTTGCTGCCCGGCCAGCTTCCGCAGCAGCGGCTTGGGATCGAACGTGTCGAGGTGGCTGGGGCCGCCCTCCATGAACAGAAAGATCACGCTTTTGGCGCGGCCCGCGCGGTGCGCCAGCTTCGCGCTCATGGGGCTGCCCGGCTTGCCGCCCGCGTCGCCAAGCGCGGCTGCGAGAGGACTCTCCCCCAGCAGATGGGCAAGGGCCAGCGCGCCGAAACCGGCGCCGCCCCTGCGCAGGAATTCGCGGCGGTCCGTGAGCAGTTCGTGGTGGGGGACGGTGTTCATGACGGGGGAGTTTACACACGATCAAGGCTGCCGCGCGCCGGTTTTGGACAGGAAATGTGAAGCCCGGCGCCCGAAACAGGGTTCTGGCGGGCGGGGGGGGAATCACATGAAGAGGACTTCGTGGTCCATGCGGCCTTTGCTGCCGGTGATCTGGTGCCAGGAGCTGTCATCGTTGAGGACGATCCAGCGGCGCTCCTCGGCGCGGTAAAACCAGTCCTTGTCCTGCTGGTAGTAGATCTGGCAGTGCTCGCGCTCGAGGATGTTGATGATCTCGTTGCCGTGGGACTCGCGGTCGCTGATGTCGGTGGTGGCCTTCTGCCCCATCTCGCTGTAGATGTGGTTGAGGTCGAGGAGCATGGAGGCGGTGCCGGGGTCCATGGGCACGGCGTTGAGGCCGATGCGGCGCGCCTCCTCGATGAGCACGGGGTAGGCGTGGGAGGGGTATTTGGAGTTGAGGGTGGTGGCGATCTGGCGGCGCTTTTTGGCGTCCCTGACATGGTGGGAGAGGATCTCCTCGCAAAGCATGAGGGAGAGGGAGTCGGCGCGGTCCACGGCGCCGATGACGAGGGGGTGGATGTACTGGAAGAGCGCGTGGTAGGGGTTCATGTCACTGCCTGCGCCCTCGTTGTGACGCCAGAGGCTGATGACACGCTTGACCTCGTCGAGGCTGACGCTGACGCGGTCGTTGTCGCGGTCAATGGGGGAGAGGTCGTGGGTGAGGGAAGTGTCCACGGCGGTGAGGTAGGCGATGGGCCCCATCTGAATCTCCTCGGCGCCGAGGGCGATCATGGTGGCGGCGGAGGCGCATTCGAGGGGGGCGAGGGCGACGAGCTTTTTGCAGTAGCGGCGGATGAGGTTCACCATGCGCAGGGCGGCGCGGCCGTTGCCGCCGTCGGACTTGACGAAAAGGTAGAGGGTGTCCTGAGGGCCGATGTGCTCGAGCAGGCGGAAGAGGGCGGTGACGTCGTTGTGGCAGACGGAGCCGCGCGAGCCGTTCCAGTAGGTGACGAGTTTGCCGCCGAGGCGCTTTTCGATCTTTTGGATCATGGCCTGTGTTTTGTCGAAGAGCACGGGGGGCTGCTTGAACCCGGGCGCGGGCGCGGCTTTGGCGGGGGCGGATTTTTTGGGGGAGGCTGGCATGAGGGTTGGATGTGGGGAAAGCCGCGCGCGGATGCGCGGCAGCGCGCGGGCACGCTGTTCGAACGGGCTCGATGGAGGCCCGCCCCGGCGGGGTCAGGCGGCTTTGACGGCGGCGACGATTTTTTTCGCGGCGTCGGTGAGGCCGTCGGCGCTGGTGATGGCGAGGCCGCTGGCGGCGAGGGTGGCTTTGCCGGCTTCGACGTTGTTGCCCTCGAGGCGGACGACGAGGGGGATGGTCAATGACACCTCGCGCGCGGCGGCGATGATGCCGTGGGCGATGATGTCGCAGTCCATGATGCCTCCGAAGATGTTGACGAGGATGCCCTTCACATTCGGGTCGCCGAGGATGATTTTGAAGGCGGCGGCGACCTGCTCCTTGGTGGCGCCGCCGCCGACGTCGAGGAAGTTCGCGGGCTCGCCGCCGTGGAGCTTGATGATGTCCATGGTGCTCATGGCAAGGCCGGCGCCGTTGACGAGGCAGGCGATGTCGCCGTCGAGGCCGATATAGTTGAGGCCGAACTCGCTGGCGGCGACTTCGCGCGGGTCCTCCTCGGTGGTGTCGCGCATGGCGGTGACCTCCTTCTGGCGGTAGAGGGCGTTGTCGTCGAAGTTGAACTTGGCGTCGAGGGCCACGACCTGGCCGTCGGCGGTGATGGCGAGGGGATTGACCTCGACGAGGGAGCAGTCGCTCTTCAAATAAAGGCTCCAGAGGGAAAGGAAGAGCTTGGCGGCCTGGGCGGCGAGCTTGCCGGTCAGGCCGAGCCGGGCGGCGACTTTGCGCGCCTGGTAGGCCTGGAGTCCGAAGGCGGGGCTGATGAACTCCTTGATGATCTTTTCCGGCGTCTTTTCGGCGACCTCCTCGATGTTCATGCCGCCCTCGGTGCTGGCGATGAGGGCGTGGCTGCTGCTGCCGCGGTCGAAGAGGATGGCGATGTAGTGCTCCTTGACGATGTCCACGGATTTGGCGACGAGGACTTTGCTGACGAGCTTGCCCTCGGGCCCGGTCTGGTGGGTGACGAGAGTCTGGCCGAGCATTTTTTCCGCGATGTCCCGCGCCTCGGCGGCGGTGTTGACGACATGGACACCGCCTTTGAAGCCGTTTTTGAAGGCGCCCTTGCCGCGCCCGCCGGCGTGAACCTGGGCTTTGACCACGAGGCCGGCGCCCCCAAGCTCCTCAGCGGCCCTGCCCGCCTCGTCAGCGGTGGCGGCGACTTTGCCCGCGGGTGTGGCGACGCCGAATTTCTGAAAGAGTTCCTTGGCCTGGTATTCGTGGATGTTCATGGGGGAAAGCGGCGCGCAGAATAGAAAGCCGCTCCCCACGGTCAAGCCTGCGCGCGGATTCTTTGCCCAGCCGGGAAACATCCAGACGGCGGCGGTGAGGATGAGCTTGAAGGAAATTCCGCGGAATGCCGCGCCCGGTGAAACCGCGCAGGGTCGGTGCCGGCGGACAGCACCCGTTTTCAATCCCGAAGCTGTGCCTCAAAAAGAAAATAGTTGACCAATCGTCTAGTTACCGCTTTAGAGCGTCATGGGACGAACATCCGACGCCAAAGAACGCCTCATCGAAGCTGTGACCGAGCTGATCTGGACCGGCAGCTACGGCAGCACCTCCGTGGATCAGATATGTGAGCGGGCTGGAGTGAAAAAAGGCAGCTTTTACCACTTCTTCGAATCGAAGACCGAGCTCGCTGTGACCGGCATCGAGCATGGCTGGACGGAGCATCACAAGAAGCTGGACCAGGCATTCTCTCCCGTGATCCCGCCTCTGGAGCGCATCTGGAGATGCTTCCGCGAATTCCGCCAGGAGCAGGAGGAAATGAAGGAAAAGCATGGTCGCGTGCTTGGCTGCCCCATTCACTCCCTGGGCGCCGAGGTGAGCACCACGGATGACAAACTGCGGGACAAGCTGCAGGAGATCCTGGCCCAGTTCATCCGCTACTATGAAAGCGCCATCCGCGACGCCCACTACCAGGGCGTCATTGAGGCGCCCGACGCTCCCGCTCTGGCACGGATCGTGTTTGCCTACGGCGAGGGCCTGCTGCTGCACGCCCGCATCTGGAACGATTTGAGCTTTCTCGACGAGATGGAGGCCGGCGCCCGCCGCATCCTCGGCGTCAAAGGCGAAGACTGAGTGTTCAACGCCTCGTTTTAACCAACTGGTCAACTTTACTTCCGGCAAATCCCCAAAAAACAAAGCACCTCGTGAAAACTCAAGCCTTCCTCCCGCTCATCCTGCTCCTCGCCGCCTGCGGCAGGCCGTCCGCCGGCCCGCCGATGGGCGAAATGCCGCCCGCGCAAGTCACCCTTGGCGTGGTCGAGGAGAAGAAACTCGTCGAATGGGAGGAGTTCACCGGACGCGTCGAACCGGTGGAGACCGTGGAACTGCGCCCGCGTGTGTCCGGTTACATCACCGGGGTGCATTTTGAGGCGGGCTCCCTCGTGAGGAAAGAGGAGGTGCTTTTCACCATTGATCCGCGCCCTTTCCAGACGCGGCTCGATGGCGCGCGCGCCGAGCTGGCGCGGACCGAGGCGGCGGCAAAAGCGGCCAGGCTGGAGTTTGACCGCGTGTCGTCCCTGCTGGCCGCCAAGGCCATCGCGCCTGAGCAGGCGGAGGCGCGCGAGTCCGCGTGGCACCAGGCCCAGATCGGAAGAGCACACGTCTGAACTCCAGTCACTGACCAATCT
>ERZ761609.3276-NODE-3276-length-10813-cov-11.396821_pt1 | contig 10813 bp, 7 predicted proteins | sample MGYA00511163_ERZ761609 | MGnify/ENA primary metagenome ERZ761609 (study PRJEB28899, sample SAMN02445070) | bioreactor sludge metagenome | biome: EBPR sludge | place: Australia: Brisbane, Thorneside Wastewater Treatment Plant | collected 2011-12-16 ... | reverse complement strand
GGCCGCGCCGAACGGCAAGCGGGTCGCCTGCATCGGCGGTGGTCCGGCCTCGCTCACCGTTGCCCGTGACCTCGCCGTGCTCGGCTACGCGGTCGATGTGTTCGACGAGGGCGCCGCGCTTGGCGGCATGATGCGGTCCCAGATTCCCAAGTTCCGCCTGCCGGACGCCGTCATCGACGAAGAGTGCGCCTATATCACCGGCCTCGGTCAGGTGACGGTGCACCGGACGCGCGTCAACTCGCTGAAGGAGATGCTGACCCGGGGCTATGATGCCGTCTTCGTCGGCACCGGCGCCCCGCGCGGCAAGGGCCTGGACATCCCCGGGCAGGAGGCGGGCGCGTCCAACATCCATACCGGCATCGAATGGCTGGCGAGCGTATCGTTCGGGCACACCACGAGCATCGGACGGCGGGTGATCGTGCTCGGCGGCGGCAACACGGCGATGGATTGCTGCCGGACCGCACGCCGTCTCGGCGGCGCCGACGTCAAGGTCATCGTCCGGTCCGGCTTCGAGGAAATGAAGGCGTCACCGTGGGAGAAGGAGGACGCGATCCACGAAGACATTCCGATCCTCAATTTCCTCACGCCCAAGGCGTTCGTGATCCGTGATGGCAAGCTCGCGGGCGTGACCTTCGAGAAGGTGAAGGCGGTCTACGACGAGAAGGGGCGCCGCAGCCTTGTTCCCACCGGCGAGCCGGACGTCACGCATGACTGCGATGATGTTCTCGTCGCCATCGGGCAGGACAACGCCTTCCCCTGGATCGAGCGCGACGCCGGCATCGAGTTCGACCGCTGGGGCCTGCCGAAGCTCGACGAAAAGACGTTCCGATCGACCCTGCCGAACGTGTTCTTCGGCGGTGATGCCGCCTTCGGGCCGAAGAACATCATCTGGGCCGTCGCGCATGGCCACGACGCGGCGGTTTCGATCCACAAATACTGCCAGGGCGAGGATATCGCGGACCGCCCGCCGCCGGGCGTCTCCATCATCAGCCAGAAGATGGGGATTCACGAATGGGTCTACGACAACGACATCTCGGTGAAGGCACGCACGCCGATGCCGCATCGGGCAAAGGCGGAAGTCCTGGCCGACATCCGCGCCGAGGTCGAGCTGGGCTTTGACGCCGCTCTGGCGCTCCGGGAGGCGCAGCGTTGCCTCAATTGCGATGTGCAGACGGTGTTTTCCGCGGCGCTATGCATCGAGTGCGATGCCTGCATCGACATCTGCCCGATGGATAGCCTCACCATCGCGCCCAACGGCGAGGAAGGCGATCTGCGCGCGCGCCTCACCGCCCCGGCGCTGAACCTGGCCCAGGACCTGTACATCTCCGCCGATCTCAAGACCGGACGCATCATGGTGAAGGACGAGGACGTCTGCCTCCATTGCGGCCTGTGCGCCGAGCGCTGCCCGACCGGCGCCTGGGACATGCAGAAATACCTGATCCAGATGACCCACGCGGGGTGCAAGCCGTGAACGTCCATCTTCGCCAGCCGGTGACCGCCACCAACGATTTCGTCGTCAAGTTCGCCAATGTGAACGGCTCCGGCTCAGCCAGCGCCAACGAGCTGTTCGCCCGGTCGATCCTGCGCATGGGCGTACCGGTGTCGCCGCGCAACATCTTTCCCTCGAACATCCAGGGGCTGCCGACCTGGTACGAAGTGCGGGTTTCCGGAAAAGGCTGGCTCGGCCGGCGCGGAGGGTGCGACATGATGGTCGCGATGAACCCGCAGACCTGGGCGCAGGACGTGAAGGAGATCGAGCCGGGCGGCTATCTCGTCTACGATTCGACCAAGCCGATGGGACCGGAAGCCTTCCGCGACGACATCACCGTCATAGGTCTGCCGCTCACCGCGATTTCCAACGCCACGTATTCGGACGTGCGCCAGCGCCAGCTGTTCAAGAACATCATCGGCCTCGGCGCGCTCTCGCTGCTGCTGGGCATCGATCCCAAGGCGATCGAGCAACTGTTCGGCGAGCAGTACAAGGGCAAGGAGGCGCTGCTCGCCTCGAACGTCAAGGCGCTGCATCTGGGACGGGATTATGTCGAGAAAAACCTCGATCCCAACATCTGCCGCCTGAAGGTGGTGCCCGCCAATGCGGTGGGAGAGCGCATCTTCCTCGAAGGCAACATGGCGGCGGCGCTCGGCTGCGTCTATGGCGGCGCGACCGTGTGCGCCTGGTATCCGATCACGCCCTCGTCCTCGCTGGCCGAGGCCTTCCAGTCCTACTGCAAGCGCTACCGGCACGATCCCGACACGGGCGAGGCGAAATACGCCATCGTTCAGGCTGAGGATGAACTGGCCTCCATCGGCATGGTGATCGGCGCGGCCTGGAACGGCGCGCGCGCCTTCACGGCAACCTCCGGCCCCGGCATTTCCCTGATGACCGAGTTCATCGGCCTGGCCTACTTTGCCGAAATCCCGGCAGTGCTGATCAACGTGCAGCGCGGCGGCCCGTCCACTGGCATGCCGACCCGCACGCAACAGGCGGACATCCTGTCCTGCGCCTATGCCTCCAACGGCGACACCAAGCACGTGCTGCTGTTCCCCGAGGATCCCACCGAGTGTTTCGAGATGGCGGCGGATGCCCTCGATCTCGCGGATCGGCTCCAGACGCCGGTATTCGTGATGACCGACCTCGACATCGGCATGAACTACCGGCTGTGTCGCCCGCTGAGGTGGGATGACAGCCGCAAGCTCGATCGCGGCAAGGTGATGACGGCGGACGAGTTGCAGGCCGGCAAAGCGTTCGGCCGCTACACCGACGTGGACGGGGACGGCATTCCCTTCCGCACCTATCCCGGGACCCACCCGACCAAGGGCGCCTTCTTCACGCGCGGCACCTCCAAGAACCGCAAGGCGGGCTATTCCGAGGAGGGCGATGTCTACGTCGACAACATGGAACGGCTTCTGCACAAGTTCGAAACCGCCAAGAGCCTGTGTCCGCAGCCAGAATTCCGTGCCGCCGCCAGACCGACGCGGACCGGCGTGATCTACTTCGGCTCCACCGCGCCGGCCATGGATGAGGCGCTGGCCCTTCTGGCGGACGAAGGGGCGCACTTCGATGCGGTGCGCATCCGCGCCTTCCCCTTCGCGTCCTCGATCGATCGCTTCATCGCCGATCACGACAAGGTCTTCGTCGTCGAACAGAACCGCGATGCCCAGTTGCGCTCCATGCTGATCAACGAGATCGGCGTCGACCCGGCGCGGCTGGTCGCCGTCACGCACTACGACGGCACGCCGATCACCGCGCGCTTCATCGTCGGCGCGATCAACGCCAACCTCGATCTGGCCAGGATCCGGCTCAATCCGGAGATGCTGTCATGACCTACATTGCCAAGCCGAAGCTGCACCATCCCAGCCTGACGCGAAACGAGGCGGGCTACACGCGCCGGGATTATGAAGGGCCGGTGTCGACGCTGTGCGCCGGATGCGGCCACGATTCGATCTCCGCGGCGATCATCCACGCCTGCTACGAGCTTTCGATCGAACCGCACCGGGTGGCGAAGCTCTCGGGCATCGGCTGCTCATCCAAGACGCCGACCTATTTCCTCGGCAATTCGCACGGGTTCAACACCGTGCACGGACGCATGCCCTCGGTGCTCACCGGCGCCAACCTCGCCAATCGCGACCTGATCTATCTCGGCGTTTCCGGCGACGGCGACAGCGCCTCCATCGGCCTTGGCCAGTTCGCGCATGTCATGCGGCGCGGCGTGAACATGCTCTACGTCGTCATGAACAATGGCGTTTACGGCCTCACCAAGGGCCAGTTTTCCGCCACCGCCGACCGGGGATCGAAGTCGAAGAAGGGGGCGGTCAACGCCGACAGCGCCATCGATCTGGCCTCGCTGGCGATCCTGATGGGCGCGACCTTCGTCGCCCGCTCGTTCTCCGGCGACAAGGAGCAGCTCGTCCCCCTGATCAAGGCGGCGATCAGTCATCCCGGCGCGGCCATCCTTGACGTGATCTCGCCCTGTGTCGCCTTCAACAACCATGCGGGTTCCACCAAGAGCTACGACTATATCCGCGAGCACAACGAGGCGGTGAACCGCCTCGACTTTATCACAGGCCGCGCGCCAATCACGGCGGACTATGCGCCGGGCGAGGTGCGCGAAATCATGCAGCACGATGGCTCCATGCTTCGCCTGCGCAAGCTCGATGCGACCTATGATCCGTCCAGCAAGGCCGGCGCGCTCGCCCATATCGCCGAGCGTCAGGCGGCGGGAGAGGTTGCGACCGGACTGCTCTATCTCGATCCCAGTCCGCGCGACCTGCACGCCGCGCAGAACACCGTGAAGCGGCCGTTGAACACCCTGACGGAAAAGGACCTGTGCCCGGGTTCCGCAGCGCTGGAAAAGATCAACGCCGGATTGCGGTAGAATGGGCTGCCGCACCGGCACTGATGCCGAAAATGCGAGCGTTTGGGCTTACCCCTGTTGAACCGTGCGGCCGAAAATAGCCTGGTTCGGTCTGGTTTGTTGAGACATCGCAGCGACGTGCGCGCCTAGCATGCCTTCCGCTCAAGGGAGGTGCACTCATGCCCAGTGCGCGATTTTTCTTCTTCTCGCTGCTCGTGGTTTCCATCATGGGATTGGTGTTGCCGACCGACGCGCTGGCCTCCTCGGGCAAGGCGGGACCAGGGTCCTTGCACGTCGTCCTGCAGGAGGCGACGACCGCCATTTGATGCGCTTCCGGCGCGCGGCAGTCGCCGCGACCGCGCCCGGTCAGGTCGTGCGCCAAGGCTTTCCGTTGGCGGCGGAGACGGTCTGTGGCATATCCGGTCGGTCGCCTGAATGGGCTTGCGGCAGAGCCGCAGGGCAGGGCGGCGCCGTTATCCGCTCGGAATTCTTGCCGCTGTGACACCCTCGAAACGTCGCGACCTGCTCCGCGTCCTGGAAGACCTGCGTCGGTCCGAGCGGTTCATTCGCTCTGCCATCTCGGACCTGGAACAGCTTCTGAATCCTGAAGCCAGTGTCCCAGGCCGGCAGCCAATGGCTTCAGGCGTGACGTTCGAGGCAGGGTTTTCGGAGGTCGCGGCCGACTATGAGGCGGACGAGTCGATGGTCCGGCCGCCCTCGGCTCAAGGCGGCAGCTTCGCGAAGTGGAGCATGTCTGACGCGATTCAGCACGTGCTCGAAGCTGCCAAGGGAAGCCTGACCAATGCCGAGATCCTGGCCGCGCTCACGGCCGGCAACTTTCATTTCAAGACGATGCAGCCTGCGGTAGCGGTGGCCCAGTGCCTGAAGCGTCTGCAGGACTTGGGAATCGTGCGGCGTCCGGAGCGCGGCCAATGGCTGCTGGCCGAACGAACTGCCTCTTGAGTTTGCCCCTCCGTCCTCTAAGTTGTTTAGAAGCGTTCTAAGCGCGTCCTCAGGCCTGCAACCAGCGAGATCGACCATGGATGGAAACGAGAAAAACGGCAACGGCAAGTGCCCGGTGGCGCACGCGGCGCCATCAAGCGCCACATTCACCGGGCGCTCGAACCGCGACTGGTGGCCGAACCAACTGAACCTGTCGATCCTGCACCAGCATTCGCCGCGCTCCAACCCTCTGACGCCGGCCTTCAACTACGCCGAGGAGTTCAAGAAGCTCGACTACAGGGCCCTGAAGAACGACCTGTACAAGCTGATGACCGAGTCGCAGGACTGGTGGCCAGCGGACTACGGCCATTATGGCCCGCTGTTCATCCGCATGACCTGGCACGCCGCCGGAACCTACCGCACGGGCGACGGCCGTGGCGGCGCGGGCACCGGCAACCAGCGGTTCGCGCCGCTGAACAGCTGGCCGGACAACGGCAACCTCGACAAGGCGCGCCGATTGCTCTGGCCGATCAAGAAGAAATACGGCAATCGCATCTCCTGGGCCGACCTGCTGGTGCTGGCCGGCAACGCGGCGCTGGAATCGATGGGTTTCAAGACCTTCGGGTTCGGTGGCGGCCGCGAGGACATCTACGCGCCGGAAGAGGATGTGTACTGGGGCACCGAGGACACCTGGCTGGGTGACAAGCGCTACTCCGGCGACCGTGACCTGGAAAATCCGCTCGCCGCCGTGCAGATGGGCCTGATCTACGTGAACCCGGAAGGTCCCAACGGCATGCCGAATGCCGTCGCCTCGGGCCGCGACATCCGCGAGACCTTCGGCCGCATGGCGATGAACGACGAGGAGACCGTCGCGCTCGTCGCCGGCGGTCATACCTTCGGCAAGGCGCACGGCGCGGGCGATCCGGCGCTCGTTGGGCGTGAGCCGGAGGGCGCTGCCCTCGAGGAGATGGGCTTTGGCTGGAAGAACGCGCTCGGCTCGGGCAAGGGCGTTCACACCACGACCAGCGGCATCGAGGGCGCCTGGACCCCGACGCCCACGACGTGGGACAACAGCTACTTCGACATGCTGTTCGGATACGACTGGAACCTGGTGAAGAGTCCCGCCGGCGCATGGCAGTGGATTCCGGCCAGCCCGGCGGCGCAGACGCTGGTGCCCGATGCGCATGACAAGACCCGCCGCCATCCGCCGATGATGACCACGGCGGACCTCGCCCTGCGCATGGACCCGATCTATGAGCCGATCGCGCGCCGGTTCCACAAGAACCCGGACCAGTTCGCGGATGCTTTCGCCCGCGCCTGGTTCAAGCTGACCCATCGCGACATGGGCCCGCGCGTGCGGTATCTCGGTCCGGAAGTGCCGTCCGAGGAGTTGATCTGGCAGGATCCTGTCCCGGCGGCAGATCATGAACTGGTCGGAGCGAGTGATATCGCGGTCCTGAAGCAGAACATCCTGGCTACCGGTCTTTCGGTGTCGGATCTGGTGTCGGTCGCCTGGGCGTCTGCCTCGACATTCCGCGGCTCCGACAAGCGCGGCGGCGCCAATGGCGCGCGCATTCGCCTCGCCCCGCAGAAGGACTGGGCGGCCAACGAACCGGCGCGCCTGAGCAAGGTGCTGTCTGCGCTGGAGGGTGTGCAGAACGCCTTCAACGCCAAGTCCGGCAAGAAGAAGATCTCTCTCGCGGATCTCATCGTTCTGGCCGGCGGCGCCGCTATCGAGGCGGCGGCGAAGGCGGGCGGACACGACGTGTCGGTTCCGTTCACGCCGGGCCGCACGGATGCCACGCAGGCGCAGACCGATGTCGAATCCTTCTCTGTGCTGGAGCCGCAAGCCGACGGCTTCCGCAATTACCAGAAGAAGGCTTTCAGCGTTTCTCCGGAGGCCTTGCTGGTGGATCGCGCGCAGCTGTTGACGCTTTCGGCGCCTGAGATGACGGTGCTGGTCGGCGGCCTTCGCGTGCTGGGCGCGAACCACGGCGGCTCGCAGCACGGCGTTCTCACCAAGCGCGTCGGCGTGCTGTCGAACGACTTTTTCGTCAACCTGGTGGACATGGCCACGGAGTGGAAGCCGGTCGGCGCTTCGGGAGAGATGTTTGAGGGCAGCGACCGGACCAACGGGCAGAAGAAGTGGACGGCGACCCGGGTTGATCTGGTGTTCGGTTCGAACTCCCAGCTGCGCGCTCTGGCCGAGGTCTATGCCCAGGACGATGCGAAGGAGCGGTTCGTCAACGACTTCGTGGCGGCCTGGACCAAGGTGATGAACGCGGATCGCTTCGATCTGGCGTGACAGGCCCACGTTCGTAACAGAGGGCGCGGCTCTTTCCGGGGCCGCGCCCTTTCTTCATTTGCCGTGCCGGGTGTGCCAGGCCCAGGCCGTGCGCACGATGTCATCGAGGTTGGGCCATCGTGGCTTCCAGCCGAGAACGGAAGCCGCCCTTGCGGCCGAGGCAATCAGCACGGCGGGATCGCCGGGACGCCGCGCGCCCATGACGACCGGAACCGGTCTGCCGCTTACCCGTTCGACCGCACCGATGATGTCGCGCACGGACCAGCCGCGACCGGTGCCCAGATTGCAGGCGACTGGGCCCTGTCCCCGTTCCAGGGCCTGCAGTGCGCGGACATGGGCATCGGCAAGATCGCTGACATGGACGTAGTCGCGGATGCAGGTGCCGTCCGGCGTCGGGTAGTCGTCGCCGAACACCTGCACGGCCGGTCGTCGGCCGGCCGCCGCCGTGATCACCAGGGGGATAAGGTGGGTCTCCGGAGTGTGGTCTTCGCCAATCTCGCCGTCCGGATCGGCACCCGCTGCATTGAAGTAGCGCAGTGCGATGGCGTGCAGGCCGTGCGCCGCGCCGAAGTCGGCAAGCATCCGCTCGGTCATCAGCTTGCTCGCCCCGTAAGGGCTGATCGGCCGCTGCTCCATCTCTTCGGTGATCGGCAGCATGTCCGGCATGCCATAGGTAGCGCAGGAACTGGAAAAGACGATCCGGGTCATGGCGTGATCGCGAAGCGCTTCAAGCAGCGACAGGGAACCCGCGACGTTGTTGCGGTAGTACTTGCCCGGATGTTCGACGGACTCGCCCACATAGGCGTGGGCGGCCAAGTGCAGCACCGCCTTCGGCGACCAGCGCGCCAGCACCGCCCCAAGTCGGGCGCGATCCGCAATATCGCCGACTTCGAGCGGCCCCCATCGGACGGCCTCGCGATGCCCGGCGCTGAGATCGTCATAGGTCACCGGACGATAACCGGCCCGCGCCAACGCCTTGCAGGTGTGGGCACCGATGTAACCCGCGCCGCCCGTGACCAGTATGGCAGGAGCGGTCATGGCGAAGCGTCACCGGGCCGGTCTGCGAGCAGCCGATCGAAATAGGCGATGGTCTTCGTCAGGCCCTCGCGCAGGCCGACGCCGGGCTGCCAGTCGTCCAGCAGCCGCCGCGCAAGCGCGATGTCGGGCCGGCGTTGGCGGGGATCGTCCTGCGGCAGGGGACGGAAGTCGAGGCGGGAAGCGGACCCGGTCAGATCGATAACCTGTTCGGCCAGTTCGCGGATTGTGAATTCCGCCGGATTGCCGAGATTGACGGGGCCGGTCACCTCGGCGGGGGTGTTCATCAGCCGGACCATGCCCTCGATGAGATCGTCGACATAGCAAAACGAGCGCGTCTGGCTGCCGTCGCCATAGAGCGTGATAGGATCACCGCGCAATGCCTGCACGATGAAATTGGATACCACGCGTCCGTCATTCGGGTGCATCCTCGGCCCATAGGTGTTGAAGATGCGCGCGACCTTGATCTCCAGCCGGTGCTGGCGATGATAGTCGAAGAACAGGGTTTCCGCGCAGCGCTTGCCTTCATCGTAGCAGGATCGCGGGCCGATGGGATTGACGTTGCCCCAGTAGTCCTCGGTCTGGGGATGGATGGTGGGATCGCCGTAGACCTCTGAGGTCGAGGCCTGGAAGATGCGGCACTTCAGGCGCTTGGCAAGACCGAGCATGTTGATCGCGCCATGTACGCTGGCCTTGGTCGTCTGCACCGGATCGTACTGGTAGTGGATCGGGGAAGCCGGGCAGGCGAGGTTGTAGATCGCATCAACTTCGACGTACAGCGGCATCGTGACATCGTGTCGCATCACCTCGAAGCGCGGATGCGCGATCAGGTGCTGAACGTTGCGCTTCGAGCCGGTGAAGTAATTGTCGACGCAGACGACGTCATGCCCCTCGCGGATCAGTCGATCACACAGGTGCGAGCCCAGGAAACCGCTGCCGCCCGTTACGAGAATTGTCTTGGCCGTCATTTTTTGCCTTCATTTCCAGCGCTGGAACGCTGCCCGCTCTGACCGGCCGTGTCCCGCTGTCCCAACATCACCGGACCTCGTATGCAGCAAAGCGCGGCGCGCGCTATCAGACAGATCAAACCGCGATCCGACGGAGGGCGCTCGAAGTCGCGGGCAGGGTGACACGGCCTGCCTTGCCGCGACAGCGCCCGTTGAATAGACTTCGCGTGAGGTCTGCGGCCGGATCAGGGTCCGGGCCTTGCCGAAGGACCGGCATAGGGCGCGCTCTTCATGGTTTTGCCATTTGCCGAAGCGTCAGTCGCCGACGTGCTGGCGTTCTGCGCATGGCTGTCGATTGCGCTTGTACACCCCGCCGTGATGGTCCTGGCCCTGCTGCATCCCTGGACAGTGCGCCGTCTTGCGCGGCAACGGGAGGATCAGCCGCCGGTTTCGGTGCTGCTGCCGGTCAGCGCCGCCGATCATGATGTTGCCGGGTGTCTTGACCGTGTGGTCAGGCTTTCATACCCGCGCTTCGAGGTCCTCGTGTGCAGTGACAGCGTCGACGCGCCGGCCTTTCGCCTGATCAAGGATCATGCGCAGCGGATCGAGGGAGCCGATCTGCGCTTCTTCGTCGCCCGGGAGCGCATCGGGCGTAACCCCAAGATCAACAACCTCGTTCCGGCGCTCGCGGCCTCGAACTATGAAACGCAGCTGATCAAGGATGCGAATGTTGCGTTCGAAGTCGGCGATCTCGCGCGTCTGGTGCGCTACCTTGGCTCCGGCACTGGCCTCGTCTGCTCCATCCCCGTTGGCGTGAACCCGCGCAGTCTTGCGGCGGACGTCGAGCAGTCGATGATGAACGGTCGCGACGCACCCTACACGCTGGCGGCTTCCGTACTGGGCATGAACCTGGGCTACGGCAAGGTGATGCTGTTCAGAAAGGCGGATCTGGTCCAGGCCGGGGGACTCGGCATTCTGGCCGATCACTTCGGTGACGATCATGCCCTCTCCGTGGCGATGGGGCGCCTGGGCCTGGCAACCGTTTACACCGACGGGTTCGTGGCCCAGCCGCTCGAAAACCGCTCCTGGCGGACGGTTCTGGATCGACAGTTGCGGTGGCTGGTCATCCGCCGGAACCAGGCCTTTCCAGCCTTCTTTCTCGAACCCTTCATGACCTGGCCGGCGGCGGTGGCGAGCGCATGGCTCGCGGCGCCGCTGCTCGGCTGGAC
>ERZ761609.3275-NODE-3275-length-10814-cov-12.092109_pt1 | contig 10814 bp, 10 predicted proteins | sample MGYA00511163_ERZ761609 | MGnify/ENA primary metagenome ERZ761609 (study PRJEB28899, sample SAMN02445070) | bioreactor sludge metagenome | biome: EBPR sludge | place: Australia: Brisbane, Thorneside Wastewater Treatment Plant | collected 2011-12-16 ... | reverse complement strand
CCTGCTGCGGGACGCGGAAAGCCGGGGCGCCCGGACGCTGGAATGCTTCGCCGCGAACCGCGCCGCCATCCGCTTCTACCAGCGCGAAGGCTGGACAATCACAGCGGCCTACGAGCGCAGTTTCGCCGGAGCGCCGCATTCCTTCGTGCGTTTTGCGCGCCCGCCGCTATTGTAGGCGCGATTGAGGAACCCAAAATGCCGTCGCCGTTCATAGTCGCCGCCCTCGGCATGCTCGTCCTGACCATCCTTGATTCCTTCATCAAGTCCCTGGCCGGTACCTACGCGACGTTCCAGATCGTCTGCCTGCGATTTGCCTTCGGCGCGCTCTGGGCCAGCGCCATCGTGGCCTACAGCGGTCATTCTCTGCCCCCGGCCGCGCGGATGAAGGCGCACATGGCCCGCGCCGCCCTGATGATCGTGACGGCCAGTGGCTTCTTCTATGCCCTCGGCAAGGTACCGCTGGCCGAGCTCTTCGCCATTTCCTTCACCGCGCCGATCTTCACCGCCATCTTTGGCGCGGTCTTTCTCAAGGAAAAGGTGCTGCCAAGCATCATGATCGCCATCGCGGCGGGGTTCGCTGGCATGCTGGTGATCGTGCTGGGACCGACCGAGGGGGGCGGCTTGCGCCTTGCCTACGAGCCGTTTGCACTGTTCTGCGCCGTGATCTCTCCGATCACCTACGCGCTGGCGATTGTCCTGCTGCGGTCGCAGGCCAGCAGCGAGCCGATGAGCGTGATCATCTCGGTTCAATCCGCGATGGTGGCGCTCGCCGTATCGCCGCTCGCCATCGCGACATTCGAGCCGCCGACCGTGGTCGACTGGGCGAAGTTCGCCATCGCCGGCCTGCTCGGCACCACAGGCTACTTCGCCTTCACCCACGCTCTGAAGCACCTGACGGCTGCGCGCTTTTCGGTGGTCGAGTACACCGGCCTCATCTGGGCCTCGCTGATCGGCTACTTCATTTTCAACGAAGTGCCGAAGTCGACAGTCTGGGCCGGCGCGGCGCTGATCATCGCGGGATGCCTGTTGGCGGTGCGGGCGAAGTCCGAAGGCAAGGCGCTCCCGGAAGCGAGTTGATCCCGTGCATCACCACATGTCGAGCGCGACACGCGCGATGTCGGACATGCGGCTCTGGTCCCACGGCGGATCGAACACCATGTTGACCTTCACACCCTGCACGCCGGGAACAGCGGCGACCGCGTTCTCGACCCAGCCCGGCATTTCGCCGGCGACGGGACAGCCCGGCGCGGTGAGCGTCATGTCGATGGTCACCTGCCGGTCGTCGGCGATGTCGATGCGATAGATCAGGCCGAGTTCATAGATGTCGGAGGGAATCTCCGGATCGTAAACGGTTTTCAGCGCGGCGACGATGCTCTCGGTGAGCGCATCGATGTCTTCCGGCGACAGGGCAGCGCTGCCGCTGGCGGCGGGCTGTCCAGGCGATGTCACGATCTCATCCATCGGCATATCCGTCACGAGAACATCGCCTGGGCGCGCGTCAGCGCTTCGGCAAGCTTATCGACTTCCTCACGCGTGTTATAGAGCGCAAATGAGGCGCGGCATGTAGCGGTCACGCCATACCGGCGCAAAAGCGGCATGGTGCAATGCGTGCCTGCCCGCACCGCGACGCCATGCCGGTCGATCACCGTGGCAATGTCGTGCGGGTGGGCGCCCTCCAGCGCAAACGAAACGATGGCCCCCTTCTGGCGGGCCTTGCCATAGATCGTCAGCGCATTGATGGCGCCAAGCCGCTCATGCGCATAGCGCACCAGCGCATCCTCGTGCTCCCGGATCGCCGGCTTGCCGATGGCCGTGATGTAATCCAGCGCCGCGCCAAGGCCGATGGCCTGAACCAACGGCGGCGTGCCGGCCTCGAAGCGATGCGGCGGCGCGCCATAGGTGACGCCTTCTTCGCTCACCTCGCGGATCATCTCGCCGCCGCCCAGGAACGGCGGCATGCGCTCCAGCCATTCCCGGCGTCCGAAAAGGGCGCCGATGCCGGAAGGGCCATAGAGCTTGTGGCCGGTGATGACATAGAAATCGCAGCCGATGTCCTGAACGTCGACATCGAGATGCACCGCAGCCTGGCTGCCGTCGACCACGGTGGCGATGCCGCGCGCCTTAGCCAGCGCCACGACCTCCTTCACGGGCACGATGGTGCCGAGCGCATTCGACATCTGCGTGATGGCGACGACCTTTGTCTTCGGCGTCAGCAGCTTCTCGAAGTCCTCGAGAAGGAAATTGCCGTCGGCGTCGACGGGCGCCCATTTGATCACCGCGCCGGCATTCTCGCGCCAGTAGTTCCAGGGCACGATGTTGGAATGGTGCTCCATGATCGAGAGCACGATCTCGTCGCCCTCCCCGATCTTCAGCGCGCGGCCCAGAGAGGAGGCGATGAGGTTCAGCGCCTCGGTGGCGTTCTTGGTGAAGATGATCTCGTCGGTCGAGGGCGCATTGAGGAAGGCGCGCAGCTTGTCCCGAGCGGCCTCGTAAGCCTCCGTCGCCGCATTGGCCAGATAGTGCAACCCGCGATGCACGTTGGCGTATTCGCTCTCGTAGGCCTGCCGGACGCGATCGAGCACCTGCCTCGGCTTCTGCGCCGAGGCTGCATTGTCGAGATAGACCAGCGGCTTTCCGTAGACCTGCATTGACAGGGCCGGGAAATCCGCGCGGATGCGGGCGATGTCGTAGGTCATCGACAAGAGCGCGCCTTCAACCAACGCGCGACAAGACCATTGAAAACATCGCGTGTCGCTTCATTGGAGATGGATTCGATCGCTTCGCCGCAGAAGGCCTGGATCATCAGCGCCTCGGCTTCCGCCTTCGGCAGGCCCCGTGACTGAAGGTAGAACAGCAAGTCCTCGTCGAGCGCGCCGCAGGTGGCGCCATGAGCGCACTGCACGTCATCGGCGAAGATTTCCAGTTCCGGCTTGTTGTTCATGGTCGCCCCGTCCGACAACAGGATTGCGTTGGAAGCCATCTTCCCATCGGTGCGCTGGGCTTCACGCTTGACCATGATCTTGCCCTGGAACACGCCGGTCGCGTCGCCATCGATGACAGAGCGAAACAACTCCCGGCTTTCGCAACCAGGGGCCCGATGGTCCACTTCCAGGGTGAAATCCGTGTGTTGCTCGGCCTTTGCGAGAATCACGCCGTTGAGCCGCACTTTCGCGTTCTCGCCGGTGCTTGCCAACTGGATCTCATGGCGCGACACGGCGCCACCGGCGGACATTGCGAAGAAGTTGAATTCAGAGCGCGCGCCCGTCGAGGCTGAGGTGTTGACCAGCACCTGCGCCCGGTCACCCGCCAGATTCAATCGCACGATGTCCAGCTTCGCGTCATCCGCGACTTGGCATTCGCAAACCACGTTGGACTGGTAGGCGATGCCGTTCGGTCCGACCTGTGACATCACCAGGCTCAGCTCTGCGCCTTCCTCCAAGATCACGACGATCCGGGACGTCGCGGCACGCGCCATTTCCATGGCGAACGGCGCGAACATCCTGATGGGCTCGGCGATCCGGACACCTTTGGCGACCCTAAGGATGATGCCATCGGTCACGAAGGCGCTGTTCAGCGCGACAATCGGCGAGGCTTCGTCCCGCGCCGCAATGCCGAGATGCGCCACCATCGGATGGTTGCGCACCAGGCCATCACGAATGGATACGAATGACAGTCCTTCCGGCACCGAGCGACCTTCGAGCGTCAGCCCGCTGGCAAAGGAAAAATGCACCGGCGTGGCGGCGGCGCATGGGTCGGCCGGCGCCTTGCCGGTCGGAATCGTCGACGGCAGCAGCGCCAGCATGGGCAACGCCGCCTCCGGCATTTTCATCCGCAGGTCGGTATAGTGCCAGGATTCATTGCGCTTCGACGGCAATCCATCACGCAAGATATGCGCGAAGGCGGCGCTCCGGCGCTGCTTCATCGCCGGATCGTTGCCCGGCAGGCCTGGCAACGCCACGGCGAATTGCTCCGCCAGCATCGTCTCGGCCTTGGTTTTTTCTCCTGCATAGCTCATGACGTGCTCACGCCGCCTCGCCGACATAGGCGGCGTATCCGTTCTTCTCCAGGTCGTGCGCCAGTTCCGGCCCGCCCGACTTCACGATGCGGCCCTTCGCCATGACATGCACGGTGTCGGGCACGATGTGATCGAGAAGGCGCTGATAGTGGGTGATCACCAGCATGCCGCGATCGGGCGCGCGCAGGGCGTTGACCCCCTCCGACACGATGCGCAGCGCGTCGATGTCGAGGCCTGAATCGGTTTCGTCGAGAATGCAGAACTTCGGCTGGAGCAGCGCCATCTGAAGGATTTCCATGCGCTTCTTCTCGCCGCCGGAGAAGCCGACGTTAAGCGCGCGCTTGAGCATGTCCTGGTTGATGCCGAGCTTGTCCGCCGCGCCGCGCACCGCCTTCATGAAGTCGGTGGGCGAGATTTCGGCTTCCCCCCGGGACTTGCGCTGCGCATTCATCGCCGCCTTGAGGAAGGTCATGGTGGCGACGCCCGGAATTTCCAGCGGATACTGGAAGGCGAGGAACAGCCCGGCGGCGGCGCGCTCATGCGCTTCCATGTCGAGGATGCTCTGCCCGTTAAGCAGGATGTCACCCTCGGTGATCTCGTAATCCTCCTTGCCGGAGACGACATAGGAGAGCGTCGACTTGCCGGAGCCGTTAGGCCCCATGATGGCCGCGACCTCGCCGGCCTTCACGGTGAGCGTCAGGCCGTTGAGGATCGCCTTGTCGCTGTCAGCGATCTTGACGTGGAGATTGCGAATTTCGAGCATGGGTTGTCCGTATCAGATGGTCATCGTGTTGGTTCAGCCGACCGAGCCCTCAAGGCTCACGGCGATGAGTTTCTGCGCCTCGACCGCGAATTCCATCGGCAATTGCTGGAGCACGTCCTTGACGAAGCCGTTGACGATGAGCGCCACCGCCGCCTCCTCATCGAGGCCGCGCTGCATGCAGTAGAACAGCTGGTCCTCGGCGATCTTCGAGGTGGTCGCCTCGTGCTCGAACACGACGGAGGCGTTCTTGCTCTCGATATAGGGCACGGTATGCGCGCCGCAGAGATCGCCGATGAGCAGGCTGTCGCAGTTGGTGAAGTTGCGCGCGCCGGTCGCCTTGCGGTGGGCCGAGACCTGCCCGCGATAGGTATTGTCGGAATGTCCGGCCGCGATGCCCTTGGAGATGATCTTGGACGTGGTGTTCCGGCCCAGGTGGATCATCTTGGTGCCGCTGTCGACCTGCTGGTAGCCGTTCGAGATGGCAATGGAATAGAACTCGCCCGAAGAGCCGTCGCCGCGCAGGATGCAGGAGGGATACTTCCAGGTGATGGCGGAGCCCGTTTCCACCTGCGTCCAGGAAATCTTGGACTTCTTGCCCCGACAGTCGCCGCGCTTGGTGACGAAATTGTAGATGCCGCCCTTGCCGTCCTTGTCGCCGGGATACCAGTTCTGGACGGTGGAATACTTGATCTCCGCCTCGTCGAGCGCGATCAGTTCCACCACGGCGGCATGGAGCTGGTTCTCGTCGCGCTTGGGCGCGGTGCAGCCCTCGAGATAGGAGACGTAGGCGCCTTCCGCAGCGATGATCAGCGTGCGCTCGAACTGGCCGGTTTTCTGCTCATTGATGCGGAAGTAGGTTGAAAGTTCCATCGGGCAGCGCACGCCCGGCGGGATGTAGACGAAGGACCCGTCGGAAAACACGGCGCTGTTGAGCGTCGCGTAGAAGTTGTCGGTGGTCGGCACCACGGTGCCGAGATACTTCCGCACCAGGTCCGGATGCTCCTTCACCGCCTCCGAGATCGAGCAGAAGATCACGCCGGCCTTGGCCAGTTCCTCCTTGAAGGTGGTGACGACGGACACGCTGTCGAAAACCGCGTCAACCGCAACCTTCGCACCCTCGACGCCCGCCAGAACCTCGCGCTCGCGCAAGGGAATGCCGAGCTTTTCGTAGGTCGCCAGCAGTTCGGGATCGACCTCATCCAGCGACTTGGGACCGGGCGTCTTCTTCGGCGCGGCGTAGTAGTGCAGGTCCTGAAAGTCGACCGGCGGATAGCTGACGCGCGCCCAGCTCGGCTCGGTCATGGTCTTCCAGCGGCGGAAGGCGTCGAGCCGCCAGTCGAGCAACCATTGCGGCTCGCCCTTCTTGGCCGAAATGTAGCGAACGATGTCCTCGTTCAGCCCTTTCGGCGCCAGTTCGGACTCGATGTCCGTGACGAAACCGTACTTGTACTGGTCGACGTCGATCGAACGGACGTGATCGACCGTCTCCTTAACCGCTGCCATTGGCCTCTCCTCTCCGGTTTCAAGGACCGGGGGGTTGGGATGTATGCACTGTCCTTGCCCCGTCAGGCCGCCGACTGCCGCCGCGGCGCAACCCGCGTCAGCTGCCGGCGCACACTGTCGAGCGCCTGATTTATGTCGTCTTCGTCCGAGGTCCAGCCCAGGCTGACGCGGATCGCGCCGTCCGCCAGCGCAGAACTGATGCCCATCGCATCCAGAACGGCATTGCGTCCCACCTTGCCGGAGGAGCAGGCGGAGCCGCTCGACACCGCCACGCCATCGAGATCGAAGGCGATCACCGCCGTTTCGGCCCTCAGGCCAGGAATGGCGAACAAACTGGTGTTGGGGAGCCGGGTGGCCTGCGCGCCAAACACCACGACATCCGGTGCCAGCGACCGCAGGTCCCGCTCGAACCGGTCTCGCAGGGTCCGCACGCGCTCCATCTCCGGCAGGCGCGCCTGCGCCAGCCGTGCCGCCACGCCGAAGCCGACGATGCCGGCAACATTCTCCGTCCCCGCGCGCAGGCCACGCTCCTGTCCGCCCCCGCGCAGCAGCGGCCTGACGCCGCCGCAGGCATCCGCCCGAGCGATCAGCGCGCCGACGCCCTTCGGTCCGCCGATCTTGTGCGCCGAGAGCAGCAGGAAATCCGCACCGAGAGTGCGCGCGTCGAGCCTCAGTTTCCCGGCGGCCTGCACGGCGTCACAGGTGACGGTGAACCCCTGCGCTTTGAGCCGGGCGATGGCATTGCCATCGTTGAGGACGCCGGTCTCGTTGTTCGCCGCCTGCACCGCGACGTGGATGAGGTCCGGCCGTGCCCTGCCGCCGGCGACTTCGGCAAGAGCGGCAAAGTCGAAGCGGCCAGCCTCATCGACGGGCATCACGTGCCGGCGAAGCGCATCGAAGCCGCCTCCAGCGCGGATGCAGGGATGTTCGCTGGCGCCGACAAACAGCGTCTCTTCTGTCGACACCGGTTGCAACGCCATCGCGGCCGCTTCGGTCGCGCCCGAGGTGAAGGTCACCTGCCCCGGTTCGGCGCCCACCAGCGCCGCGACCTCGGCCCGCGCCTTTTCGATCGCAGCCCGCGCGGCGCGCCCTTCGGCGTGCACCGAGGACGGATTGCCGAGTTCAAGGGCGCGCGCGACCGCTTCCGCAACGTCCGGAAGTACCGGTGCGGTGGCGTTCCAGTCGAGATAGGCGCGCCGTCGTGCCAAGTCCTGCAACCCGAGGAAAAAACGATCCCACACCACAACTTATGCGCGATCATGAGAACTCTTCTAACAGCACTTAGGCCTGAGGTGACACCCCGTCAAGGTTTCGGCCCGGCTTCCGGTGCGGACGGCTGAAGCACGTATTTCGTCAGTTGGAAATACTGGTTGAAGCGGCTGCCGCCGGGCACCCACGCGCAGTCGTCGTGATCGAACGGCGCGAGCATCCACGTCACAGTCCCGCCCAGGTAGACGGCATACCCCGATGTTGCCAGGGTCGTGGCATCCTGCCGATCGACGATGCGCCGTGTGAAGCGTTTCCAGGACCGGGCCTGATCGGTCGTCTCGACGACCATGTACCGGGCAGTCGGCTCATCGATCGTTTGAACGCTCACCGATCCGTCGGGATTCGCGCTGACACGCTCCCAGCCTCCGGACCGGCTGCGCCGTTCGATCCAGCGAAAGCCCTCCAGCAGATGGCTGGTGCCGAAGTCGCCGGCGTGGGCCGATTCGAGCAGGAAGCCATCCGCCTGCACCCGCTTCACGACCTGCCCCGATGCCGCTGCATGGCAGGCCTTGTGGAATTCGCCGGTGCTATGGACGCGGTCGGCCAGGGGCGGCCCCAGCACCAGCACCGGCGCCAGCAGGAAGGACCAGCGCGGCCCGTGGCGGTACAGCAACCAGCCGACGACGCCGATCAGCACCGCTAGGACAACCGGCATCACCAGAAAGATGAGACCGAACGGGTGTAGCATGGTTTGCCCCCGGGACTGGCAACGGAAAGACGAGCGTCGCAGCATAGCCGGACCGCGGCCTGCGTCGGTGCGCCCGCTCACCTGCCGCATCCTGTCGAAATATCTTGCATTTTGCCGGTCCCCGCATGCTAGAAGGCCGGCCTTGCCCGCACTCAACCGGGGTCATCCCATGCCCGAGATCATCTTCAACGGTCCCGCCGGCCGCCTCGAAGGCCGCTATCAGCCCGCCAAGCAGCGGGGCGCGCCGATCGCGATCATCCTGCACCCGCATCCCCAGTTCGGCGGGACGATGAACAACCAGATCGTCTACAACCTCTATTACACGTTCGCCGATCGCGGCTTCTCGGTGATGCGCTTCAATTTTCGCGGCGTCGGGCGCAGTCAGGGCGTGTTCGATCACGGTCAGGGCGAGTTGTCGGATGCCGCTGCCGCGCTGGACTGGGCTCAGGCCCTCAACCCGGACGCCAAGACCTGCTGGATCGCAGGCATTTCCTTCGGCGCCTGGATCGGCATGCAACTGCTGATGCGCCGGCCTGAGATCGAGGGCTTCATCTCCATCGCTGCGATGGCGAACCGCTACGATTTCTCGTTCCTTGCGCCCTGCCCGTCGTCCGGCCTGTTCGTGCATGGCGACCAGGACCGCGTCGCGCCCTACAACGAGGTCATCAGCGTCATCGACAAGGTGAAGACGCAGAAGGGCGTCAAGATCGAGCACACCTTGATCAAGGGCGCGAACCACTTCTTCGAGAACCATGTCGAGGAATTGACGGGCGTCGTCGGCACCTATCTCGACAAGCGCCTCGGCACCAAGGGGCAGGCCGCCTGATCCCATGCTGTCGGCCGCGATCGCCGGGTTCCTGCTCGGCGGCAGCCTGATCGTCGCCATCGGCGCGCAGAACGCCTTCGTTCTGCGGCAAGGATTGCTGCGCCATAATGTCTTCGCCGTCACGCTGTTCTGCGCGGTGTCCGATGCGGTGCTGATCGCCCTGGGCGTCGCCGGCTTCGGCGCCTATGTCGCGTCTTCTCCCGGTCTGCTGCGGATCGTCGGAATCGCCGGAGCGGCGTTTCTGTTCGCCTATGGCGGCATGGCTTTCCGCCGTGCCCTCCAGCCGTCCGTTCTGACCGCCACCGAAGCTCCGGCCCCACCGCTGGCCACTGCACTGGCGAGTTGTGCGTCCTTCACCTTCCTGAACCCGCACGTTTACCTCGACACGGTGGTGCTCGTTGGCGGCCTAGCCGCGACCTGGCCGGGATCGTCGCGCTATGTGTTCGGTGCGGGCGCCATCCTCGCCTCGTTCGTGTGGTTCTTCGGCCTCGGCTATGGCGCGCGCCTGCTTGAGCCGGTGTTCCGCAGTCCGCGGGCCTGGCAAGTGTTGGATTGCCTGATCGGCCTGATCATGTGGATGCTCGCGGCAAGGATCGCGCTCCCTTTGTTTTGACGCCGCCGCCAGGATCGGAAATAAGGGCCGCTGTTTTCCGTTCGAACCGATGGCCGGCCGATGACCACCTACAAGTCCGATTTCCTCGCCACGCTCTCTGAGCGCGGCTTCATCCACCAGTGCTCGGACTTCGAGGGGCTGGACGCGAAGGCGGCCAAGGGCGAGGTCGTGGCCTATGTCGGCTACGACTGCACCGCGCCCTCGCTGCACATCGGCAATTTCCTCTCCCTGATGATGCTGTACTGGCTGCAACAGTCGGGCAACAAGCCGATCACGCTGATGGGCGGCGGCACCACGCGCATCGGCGACCCCTCCGGCAAGGACGAGGCGCGCGCCCTGCGCTCCATCGAGGAGATCAATTCGAACAAGGCTGCGATCAGGGGCGTCTTCGCCAAGATCCTGAGCTTCGGCGACGGCCGGACCGACGCCGTCATGATCGACAATGCGGAATGGTTGCCGGAACTTAAGTGGATTGACATGTTGCGCGATGTCGGCCGCCATTTCTCGGTCAACCGTATGCTGACCATGGATTCGGTGCGCCTCCGGCTCGAGCGCGAACATGAGATGAGCTTCATCGAGTTCAACTACATGATCGCCCAGTCCTACGATTTCGTGGAACTGTCGAAGCGCCTCGGCTGCAACCTGCAGATGGGCGGCTCCGATCAGTGGGGCAACATCATCATGGGCGTCGATCTCGGCCGCCGCATGGGCACGCATCAGCTCTATGCCCTGACCACGCCGCTGCTCACCACCGCCTCCGGCGCCAAGATGGGCAAGACCGCTCAAGGCGCCGTCTGGCTCAATGCCGAGCAGTTCTCGCCGTATGACTTCTGGCAGTACTGGCGCAACACCGAGGACGCCGATGTCGGCCGCTTCCTCAAGCTGTTCACCACCCTGCCGATGGCGGACATCCGCAAGCTGGAAGCGCTCGGCGGCGCGGAGATCAACGAGGCAAAGAAGGCGCTCGCCACGGCGGCCACCACCCTGCTCCATGGCGCAGCGGCAGCCGAACAGGCAGCAGAGACCGCCCGCATCACCTTCGAACAGGGCGCGCTCGCCGCGGACCTGCCGAGCGTCGGCGTGCCGAAGGCGGAGCTTGCGGCCGGGATCGGCGTGCTCAACGCCTTCGTCCGCGCG
>ERZ761609.3274-NODE-3274-length-10817-cov-5.855510_pt1 | contig 10817 bp, 9 predicted proteins | sample MGYA00511163_ERZ761609 | MGnify/ENA primary metagenome ERZ761609 (study PRJEB28899, sample SAMN02445070) | bioreactor sludge metagenome | biome: EBPR sludge | place: Australia: Brisbane, Thorneside Wastewater Treatment Plant | collected 2011-12-16 ... | reverse complement strand
GCCGCCAAAGACCTGTCCGATCGCCTGGTGGCCCAGACAGACTCCCAGCACTGGAATTTTGTCCTTCGCCGCCTCAATCAGCTCCAGACAGATGCCTGCTTCATTGGGCGTACACGGCCCGGGCGAAAGCACGATGCCTTTCGGCTTCATGCCGATGACCTGACCCACGCCGATCTGGTCATTCCGGTGGACCTGCACTTCCACCCCCAACTCGCCCAGATAATGGACAAGGTTGAACGTGAAGCTGTCGTAATTGTCGATCAGGACAAACATGAACGGGGCGGGCGCGGCCGGGCGAAGAGAGCGGGAGCTGCTATTGATCCGTTTCAGCCGGTCAGGTCAAGGCAAGCAGGTTATGATGCGCCATGATTCCGGCCCGGATGGTTGACCCTGATGACGGCGCGGCAACAGAAGAGCCATAGGCACCGGCGGCAGACCCGGAAGGTCTGGCCGCTGAGCGTGCTCGCCTTTGTTCTGGCTGTGGCGGCGGCAAGCATGTTGCGCGTCGGGCCGCCGGTTGAGAGCCGCAACGCGGCCTGGGCCGAGGCCGGCGTGCCTGCCCCGGATGTTGCCGCACTTGTGGACGCCCTGAACCCTCCAGCATCCACGCCAGGTCTGCGGCGCACGCTGGGCGAGGGGGGCGAGACCGCCTTCATCGCGCTGGTGATTGATGATGCGGGTCTGAGTGAGGCGGCAACCCGCCGCATCATAGCCCTCCCGGCCGAGGTGACACTCGCCTTTCTGCCCTATGGCGCAAATTCACCTGCGCTGGCGCGTGAGGCAGCAGCGACGGGGCACGACGTCATCCTGCATATGCCGATGGCGCCAGAGGGTGGGGGCGATCCCGGCCCGGATGCCCTTTCGCCCGGACTGGATGCGGCGGAAAATGTCGCGCGGCTGACCCGCGCGCTTGAACTCTTCCCGATGGTGATCGGCGTGAACAACCATATGGGAAGCCGCATGACGCGCGACGCAAATTCCATGGCGCCGGTGCTGGATGCGATTGGCGCGCGCGGCCTCATCTTTCTGGATTCGCGCACCACACCTGAAACCGTTGCGGGCGCGATGGCGCGCGCCCGGGGCCTGCTTGCACTCGACCGCGATGTCTTTCTCGACAACGACATGAGCGCACCTGCGATCGGGGAGCGTCTGGCTGCGCTCGAATTGATGGCGCGCCAGCGCAGCGTGGCGGTAGCGATTGGCCACCCGCATGAGGCGACACTGGATGCTCTTGAGGAATGGGTGAAGGGACTTAGCGCGCGCGGGCTGCGACTTGTGCGCCTTGCTGATGCCGCCGCAATCCGCTCGCTTTCAATCCGGCCGGTTGCGCTTGACCGGTGAGACGAACTGGATTGCGTCTTCGGCAGCCCGGATCAGTGCCTTCGACTTGTTGATGGTCTCCATGTACTCGGCTTGTGGGTCACTGTCGGCGACAACGCCGCCTCCTGCCTGCACATACATGGTGCCGTCCTTGATGACGGCGGTGCGCAGCACGATGCACGTATCCATGCTGCCATCGGCGCCAATATAGCCGACCGCGCCCGCATAGATGCCGCGCCGTTCGCGCTCCAGCTCGTCGATGATTTCCATCGCGCGCACTTTGGGTGCGCCGGTCAGCGTTCCCGCCGGAAATCCGGCAACCAGCGCATCAATCGCATCCTTGCCCGGCGCAATGTCGCCTTCGACATTGGAGACGATGTGCATCACATGGCTGTAGCGCTCGATGATGAACTGCTCCGTCACCCGCACACTGCCGGTTTCGACAACGCGCCCGACATCGTTGCGGCCAAGGTCCAGAAGCATGAGGTGCTCGGCGCGCTCCTTCGGATCGGCGATCAGCCTGGCGGCAAGGTCAGCATCTTCCGCCGCATTGGCGCCGCGCGGTGCGGTGCCGGCGATCGGGCGGATTGTCACCTTGCCATTGCGCAGCCGGACAAGGATTTCAGGGCTGGAGCCCACTACCGCATAGCCCGGAAAGTTGAGAAAGAACAGGAACGGCGACGGATTGAGCCGCCGCAGCGAGCGGTAGAGCGAAAATGGCGGCAGCGCAAAGGGCAGCCGGAAGCGCTGGCTGGGCACAACCTGGAACACATCGCCCGCGCGGATATACTCCTTCGCCCGTTCGACAACGGCGAGATAATCCGCATACGGCGTATTTGAGACGGCGCTTTCGGCCAGTACGGGCACAGCGCCCGGAACGATTGTCTCGGGCAGCGCGCCGGATAGCCGTGCCTCCGCCTCGTCAAGACGCAGCATGGCTGCCGCATAGGCCTCGGCCGCGCTGGCATCGGGCCGGGGCCATGCAATGGTGACGATCAAAAGCTCGTCGCGCACATTGTCGAACACGCAGATGATGCTGGGCCGCACCATGACGGCATCAGGCACAAGAAGCACATCCGGGTTTTTGTCCGGCAGCTTCTCCATCTCGCGCACCATGTCATAGCCGAGATAGCCAAAGAGCCCGGCCACCATCGGCGGCATCCCCTCGGGCAGCTTGAGACGGCAGGCGGCGGTGAGTGATCGAAGAGATTCAAGCGGGCGCGCAGGCTCGCGCACGAAGGGTTTGCCGAATGCGGCTGTCTCGGCCACACCGTTCTTGCAGCGCCAGACAAGGTCGGGCGCCATGGCGATAATCGAATAGCGGCCCCGCGTCTCGCCGCCCTGAACGCTTTCGAGCAGGAATGAATAGGGAAGGTCCGGTCCCAGCTTCAGAAAGGCCGAGACAGGCGTTTCCAGATCGGCAATCCGCCGCCGGAAGAAAAGGGCGGGCGTCTTTTTCGCCCAACCCTTCTCAAACTCGGCAAAGCCGGGATTGGCAGCTACAGGGTCAAAAGCGCCGTCCGCCGTCACCTGTTCCCCGCATTGGCGATGGCGGCAAGCTCGGCAGAGTTTACTTCCGTCCCCATTGCCGCCTCGATGTCCGAGATGAAGAGCGCCAACAGATCGCCAGCCAGACTTTGGGCAGTTTGCCCGCCAAGTTCGGCAAGGCGGGTGTCACCCTCGGGCGCGGCCGCAAATGAGACGCTGGTGGCGCGTGCCACAACCATCAGCGGCACCGGCCCCTCATCGGAACCTTCCGGCGCCAGCCTGGCATTGGGGGTCGTGATCCACTGGCCGGGCTTTGCGCGGAACAGCAAATTGACGGCGCCAGCGGGCAGATCATCGGTCGCCGTTGTGCGGCTCACATCTGCAAGGGACGTCAGCCGCACATTATACGTGCGCAGCATGTCCGCCATGTCCTCGCCAGACGCGGCGCGGGCCGCAAGATCGGCGGCCAGATCATTGAGGCGCTTGCCAGTATCGGCGACCCGCCACGCCTCAAGCACCTGCTGGCGGATTTCCGAAAGCGGTTTGGTGGCGGGCGGCGTGATGCCGTCAAGCCGCACCGCATAAAGGATGCTGTCCTGCGTCAGGAGCGTTTCGCTCTCCTGCCCCGCATCAAGCGCAAAAACTTCCTGCAGGAAACGCGGATCGCCGGGAATGCCGGTGACGACAGCACCCGCAGGGTCATTGCCAGCTGCGTCCATCGCCGCAACGCTGAGCAGCTTGAGATTCAGCCGTTGCGCAATTTCCTCAAACGGTGTGCGCGCGCCGCGCGCATCTTCAATTGCCTCGAAGATCGGATCGAGTTCCTCCTGCGCCTTGCGGCGGCGCAAGGCGGCCACGATCTCATCGCGCATGTCGGCAAGCGTCTTCTCCTCGCCGGGCGTGATCGACACGACGCGCAGGATCACCCAGCCGAACTGGGCCTCGGCCGCCGGCGTCGTGGTGCCAGCGGCAACTTCAAACGCAACGGCGGGAACAAGCGGGTCGCCCTTGGGCACTTCACCAAGGCTCAAGTCTTCCGGCGTCAGACCGCGCTCGGCAGCAATCGCATCAAAGCTCTCGCCCGCTGCCATGCGTGCGGCGGCGGCTTCCGCCTCTTCCTTGGTGGGGAAGACGATCTGGTCCAGTGTGCGCTTCTCGGGCCTGCTGAAGCGGGCCCGTGTTGCCTCCCACGCCGCGGCCACTTCCTCGTCGGTCACGACAATGGCTTCACCCAGCTGATCGGGGCCAATCGCGATCATCGTAAAGGAGCGATACTCGGGCGTGCGGAAAATGCCGGCATTCTCTGCCAGATAGGCCTCAAGCACGGCGTCATCGGGATCACCGGCTTCGGCAAGGGCTTCGGGCGTCAGTACGGCAAACTCGACCGCACGCCGCTCGTCCTCGTGGCGGCGCAGCGCCAGCACATAGCCTGACGGCGCGCGCGTGCCCGCAAGGATGGCGGAAACGAGTTGCTGGCGAACCACGTCAAGGCGGAACCGGTTCTCAAACTCCTGCTGCGATATGTTCATGCGCTGCAGGTACTGATTGAACGTATTGATGTCGAATGACCCGTCAATGGCCTGAAAGCCCTGGAGGCTTGTGATGATGCGGCGCAGCGTGTCGTTGCCAACGCGCAAACCCATGTCCTTTGCGTGAATGTCAAGCGCGCGCTGCGCCATCAGCCGTTCCAGCACGTCGCGGTCATAACCAACCTCGTGGGCTTGCGCGACCGAGATTTCGAGGCCCTGCTGCTGGCGCAGGCGCTGGAGGTCCTCGCGCAAGGCGCGGTCAAACTCCTGGGTTGAGATTTCCGTGTCGCCGACAACAGCCACCACCCGCTCTGACGAGCCCGTAAAGACGTCGCCAATGCCGAAAAGGGCAAAGCTCATCACGAGCACACCAATGAACAACGCGGCGATCCAGGTTTTGGACGCCCGGCGCATGGTCTCAAGCATGGTCTTCGTTTCGCTGTCGCAAGAGGAAGGGCGGAAAGGACCGCCCGGATCGGGGCCGCACTTTAGGTGACGCAGCCTTGCCCCGGCAAGGTGGCGCAAGGGCGTGATGCATGCCGTCCCGATTGCAAATCGTCAAGGCTTGCGCCATCCATGGCAGGATCCATAAAGGGCCATTGACCCTGCCAAACGACAGGAATTGACCATGCCCCGCTCCGCGCCCACCCCCGCGCCCAATAGTGTTGCCAGGCGCCGCAAACTTGCAGCCGGTAACTGGAAAATGAATGGCACGGCGGCAAGCCTGGCCGAGGTCAAGAAACTGAAATCCCTGATCCGCAAGGACCGGCTGGCGGCCGACATCCTGATTTGCCCGCCTGCAACACTGATTGAACGCCTCGCGCGAATGGCCAAGGGCAGCAAAGTTGCGGTTGGCGGTCAGGATTGCCATGCAAAGGAGCAGGGCGCATTCACGGGCGACGTCAGTGCCCCGATGCTGGCGGATGCGGGCGCATCGACGGTGATCGTCGGCCATTCGGAGCGCCGGACGCTCCACGCCGAGCGCGATGCCGACGTACACGCCAAGGCCGAAGCGGCGCACCGCGCGGGCCTTGTCGCCATCATCTGTGTGGGTGAGACACTGGATGAGCGCTCGGCGGGCAAGGCCGATGACATCGTAAAGGGGCAGGTATCGCGAAGCGTGCCAGATGCCGCCACGCCCAAAAACACGATCATTGCTTATGAGCCAGTCTGGGCCATCGGAACAGGCAAGACCGCGACCGCTGCCGACATCGAGGCGATGCACCACACCATCCGCGAAACCCTGCGGGCCCGCTTTGGCGCTGCGGCGGATGCTTTCCGTATCCTTTACGGCGGTTCGGTGAAGGCATCAAACGCGGCCGAAATCCTGCACGTGCCCGGCGTGGATGGCGCATTGGTAGGCGGCGCCAGCCTTTCCGCCGCAGAGTTTTACGAAATCATTAAGGCCGCCACCCCAAAGCGCCCGCGTTCCATCAAGGCAGCTTAAAGACCTTCTCAGCCATTCTGACCCTCCCGAGGGACGTCCGGCAGAGAGGACGAGAGTGGCAGCTTCCTACCGATATGATCTGGCCAACGCGCTTGTCTGCGATCCCGTCGCAGCCAATCGCATGGCCTCGCGCAACGCGCTCTTCGGCATGGGCTTCCGCAACATCGAGATGGTCGGATCGTGCGACGATCTGCGCCAATGGCTGGGTGACAACGATACTGACCTGCTCGTCATCGAGGCATCGGAGAATATCGAGGAAGCCTGCCGCGTGATGCAGGAAATCCGGCAAGGCAAGACCGGCCGCAATCCGTTCCTGATCATCATTGCCACCACATGGCAGACATCGGGCGAGATCGTGCGCGGTGTTGTGGGGGCGGGCGCAGATGATCTTCTGGTGCGCCCGTTTTCGGTGAAACAGGTTGCCGACCGCATCCGCACCCATGTCGATGCGCGCAAGGGATTTGTTGTGACATCGGATTATATCGGCCCCGACCGTCGGCGCGATTCCCAGCGACCGTCAGACGCCCAGCTGATTGCGGTGCCAAACTCGCTGAAGCTGCGTGCGGCAGAAGGGCTTCCCGCACAGGCGGCAGCCGTGCTGGCCGCGCGTGCAATCGAGAAGAGCCGTTCGCTGGTCAATCTCGAAAAGATGCGCCGCTCTGCTTTCCAGATTGGTGTGCTGGCTGACTTCCTGAAAGATGCCGCCAACACGGGTGCAAGCCCCGAAATGCGCCGCGCCGATGTCGAGCGTGTGCGCGCCCTCAACGAGGAACTCGCGCGCCGCGCTGCTGAATCCGGATTTGAGGGGCTCAATGACCTTTGCGGCACGGTCACGAATGTCGTCAAATCCGTGGAGGAGGGCAAAGAGCAGGAAAAGAACGCCATCGTGCTCAGCCAGCTGGCGATTGCCATGCAGGTGGTCCTGACGCCGGACCGCACTGACCTCGACCATGAGGAAGAGTTGAAGCGCGTGCTGGCCAAAGTGCGCGCCCGCGGGCGAGCCACCTAGCGGCGTCCAACTCCCTGATCCGCCTGACAATATCGGAGCTGCAACCCGGCCTTGCCGGGTGAAAGGGGCTGCGCTAGAAGGCGCGCTTCGCAAATGCGGCCCTTAAGGCCCCCTTCGCCGGACCGATATCCCCCATGGAAGTGATCGTTCTCGTCATCCACCTCTTTCTTGCGCTCGCGCTGATCGGCGTCGTGCTGATCCAGCGCTCGGACGGCAGCGCGCTTGGCGGACTGGGTGGCGGCAGTTCGGGCAGCCTCTTGTCGGCACGTGGCGCGGGTAATGTGCTGACACGCACCACGGCAATTATCGGGGCAGCCTTTATCGTCACGTCGATCACGCTGACGATTCTTGCGCGCGTGACACAACCCGAAACGATTGTGCCGGTCGAGCCGGTGTCGGCGCCACCTTCTGACCCGTTCATTCCGATGGGCGGTGAAACGGCGCCACCGGTCACGCCGCCTGTTGATGCAGCACCCGAAACGCTGCCGCCGACAACACCGGAAACGGCGCCCGATTCGGCAACCGAACCGGCGCCTGCGCCTGTAGAGCCGCCGCCCGCGACGCCCTAAGTCAGCACAAATCCGAGTTGTTTGGCCGCAGACACGCGGTAGTCATCCTTTTTCTTGCCCGGCGCAAAGCCGTATGATTATGGTGCAAGCCCATGGCGCGGTTTGTCTTCATCACCGGCGGCGTGGTCTCCTCGCTCGGCAAAGGTCTCGCATCAGCATCGCTCGGCGCGTTGCTGCAGGCGCGCGGCTATAAGGTCCGTCTGCGCAAGCTCGATCCCTATCTCAATGTCGATCCGGGCACGATGAGCCCCTACCAGCACGGCGAGGTCTATGTGACCGACGACGGCGCTGAGACAGATCTTGATCTGGGCCATTACGAACGCTTCACCGGCACGGCCTCCAGCCGCGGTGACAACATCACGACCGGCCGCATCTATCAGGAGATTCTGGAGAAGGAGCGCCGTGGCGAATATCTCGGCGCCACCGTGCAGGTGATCCCGCACGTCACCGATGCGATCAAACGCTTCGTCACCAGCAACACCGACGGCTATGATTTCATTCTGGTCGAAATCGGCGGCACGGTCGGCGATATCGAGGGTCTGCCGTTCTTTGAGGCGATCCGCCAGCTGGGCAACGATCTGGGGCCGGGCAATTCGGCCTTCATCCACCTCACGCTGCTGCCTTATCTTGAAGGCGCGGGCGAGTTGAAGACCAAGCCCACCCAGCATTCGGTCAAGGAGCTGCGCTCCATCGGCATTCAGCCCGACATGCTGCTGTGCCGCTCGGACCGCGAAATCCCTGAGCACGAGCGCAAGAAGATCGGTCTCTTCTGCAACGTGCCGCCCAGTCGCGTCATTCAGGCGTTGAATGTCGAAACGATCTATGGCGTGCCGCTGGCCTATCACCGCGAGGGGTTTGACCGCGAGCTACTGGCCGTCTTCGGCATCATGGATCCGCCGCCGCCCGATCTGTCGCGCTGGCAGTGGGTGGTTGACCGCCTCGCCAAGCCGGAAGGCGAAGTGAAAATCGCGATTGTCGGCAAATATGTCGGCCTGAAAGACGCCTATAAGTCACTGACCGAAGCGCTCGTGCATGGCGGTGTCGCCAACAACGTGAAGGTCAACGTCGAATGGATCGCCAGCGAAATTTTTGAAGAGGACGGCGCCATCCATGCGCTTGAGGGTGCGCATGCCATCCTCGTGCCCGGCGGTTTTGGCGAGCGCGGCACCGAAGGAAAAATCCGCGCGGCGGAGTTCGCGCGCGTGCGGCGCGTTCCCTATTTCGGAATCTGCTTTGGCATGCAGATGGCCGTCATCGAGGCCGCGCGCAATCTCGCAGGCCTGACCGGCGCAAGTTCAACCGAGTTCGGCCCCGCCAAACATCCCGTCGTCGGCCTGATGACGGAATGGGTGCGCGGCAACATGGTTGAAAAGCGCGACGAGAGCGGCGACAAGGGCGGCACCATGCGCCTGGGCGCCTATGAGGCCGTGCTGGCCGAGGGCAGCCGTGTCGCCGAAATCTATGGCGGCCGCACGATCAGTGAACGCCACCGCCACCGCTTTGAGGTTAATCTCGCCTATCGCAAGCAGCTGGAGGCGCACGGCCTGCGCTTTTCGGGCCTGTCGCCTGATGGCGTGCTGCCCGAAATCGTGGAAATTCCCGACCATCCCTGGTTTGTCGGCGTGCAATTCCATCCGGAGTTGAAATCGCGCCCGTTTGAGCCACATCCTCTGTTTGCAAGTTTTGTTGCCGCCGCCGTAACGCAGTCGCGTCTGGTGTGACGGTTCCCTGAAAGCCCAAGGTCAATGCAGCCCAACGCTCATGTTCGTGTCGGCAATGTGGTCATCGGCAACGACAGGCCGTTCACGCTGATTGCAGGCCCCTGCGCGCTGGAAAGCCGCGAACATGCATTCGCCATGGCGTCAGCGCTCAAGGAGATGACGGGCAAGCTCGGCATTGGCTTCATCTACAAGACGTCGTTCGACAAGGCGAACCGCACCAGCGCCACCGGCGCGCGCGGTATGGGTCTTGAGAATGCGTTGCCGATCTTTGCTGATTTGAAGCGCGAACTCGGCGTGCCCGTTCTCACCGATGTGCACACCGAGGAACAGTGTGCGATCGCAGGCAAGGTCGTGGACGTGCTGCAAATTCCGGCATTCCTGTGTCGGCAGACCGATTTGCTGATTGCAGCCGCCAAGACCGGCCGCGTCATCAATGTGAAGAAGGGCCAGTTCCTCTCGCCACCCGAAATGCGCAATGTGGTCGAAAAGGTCACAGGCGCAGGCAATCCGAACGTGCTGGTGACAGAGCGCGGCGTTTCGTTTGGCTACAATACACTCGTGACAGACATGCGCGCGCTGCCGGTGTTGAAGGCGACAGGCGCGCCGGTCGTGTTTGATGCCACGCACTCGGTGCAGCAGCCGGGCGGGCAGGGCACATCCTCGGGCGGTCAGCGCGAATATGTGCCGCTGCTGGCGCGCGCCGCCGTATCCCTTGGCGTGGCCGCGGTCTTCATGGAGACACACGAGAACCCGTCCAAGGCACCGTCGGATGGACCCAACATGGTCCATCTCGACCGGCTGCAGGGTGTCCTTGAAGACCTGATGGCCTTCGACAGCCTCGCCAAATCGCGCGAGTTGCCGAAGGCCTGAAGGTCAGAGCGTAAAGGCGAGCGATGATCCCGCCATCGCCGCAATGATGCCGGCGAGCGAGCCCAGCGTCATGATGATCGTGGCAATCGCCTGAACGCCGAAACCGGCACCGCGCTGCTCGGCGGCCTTGGTGTAGCCGATCGAATACATCTCGCGGCCGATGATCCACACGATGCCCAGAAGGCCAGCGATCAGCGGATTGATGTACATGGCAAAGAGCCACATCGAGCCCAGAAACATCGGCAGGGCCTCAAGCGTATTCATCTGAACCCGGAGAATGCGCTCGAAGTCAGGGTTGCCGGTCGTGGCAGGCGCCTTGATGTTGTATTTGCCGCGCGCCTGGCCAACCGCAATCCCCATGCGGAAATACTGGATCAGCGCAAGAATGGTAATGAGTGGAACAAGATGCACTTCCATGCTGGTTTCTCCCCCGAGATTTGCTGCAAGATGCGCAGGGTTGCCTGAGGCAGGGATTGCCTGAGGATTGGGGGAAGTCTAGCCGAGTCGCCGCCGCAATCGCGCGCGAATTGGCCAAATTGTTTGTCCGGGGGGATTGAACATGAGCGACACGCGGATCACCTGGTCGGGCCGGATGGCCTTCATGCTGGCAACGGTGGGCTCTGCCGTTGGCCTCGGCAGCATCTGGAAGTTCCCCTACATGGTGGGCGAGAACGGCGGCTCGGCCTTTCTCCTCGTCTATCTTGCGGGCCTTGTGGTGCTGATCCTGCCGCTGATGCTCGCCGAGTTCGTGGTGGGACGCCGCGGCGGCGGCAGTGCAGTCGGCTCGATCCGCGCGGTCGCCAGGGAGTCAAACACCAACCCCACCTGGACCATAATAAGCAAATGGGACGTACTCACCGAGAT
>ERZ761609.3273-NODE-3273-length-10817-cov-49.329864_pt1 | contig 10817 bp, 6 predicted proteins | sample MGYA00511163_ERZ761609 | MGnify/ENA primary metagenome ERZ761609 (study PRJEB28899, sample SAMN02445070) | bioreactor sludge metagenome | biome: EBPR sludge | place: Australia: Brisbane, Thorneside Wastewater Treatment Plant | collected 2011-12-16 ... | reverse complement strand
GCCTCGCCCGCCGGCCGGCCGGGCGTCGCCGCGCCCAGCTCGCACCGCCCCCGGAACGTCACCACCACCAGATCCTCCAGGTTGACGCCCAGCTTGATCTCCTCGCGCACGCGCCACTCGGTCGCCACATCGGCCGCCCCCAGCAGCCGGTCCATCTCGTAGCGCATCTCCCGCATCACGTCGGCGGGAATCTGTGCCCCCTGTCTGACCACAATGGTCAACGCACGGGTTTCGGCCTCCGGCCGCGACGCGGCGGCCGGAAGAGTAGCCGCAAGAAGAAGGAAACAAACGCCGAGCACTAATCTCACTTGGATAGCCCTCAAACTCGCCCGCCACGCGGCGGGTTGCGCACTATCAGTATAGTCGAGTTAGTTATCGGCTCGATAGAGAATTTTTATTAGAAAGTGAAGCCGCCCTCGATCCAGATCAGCAGTCGCTCATGAGCAGACACTCCCGCGCGCGCCGCCCGCCGCTTTTGCAAGCCAGTGACCGTCGCAATGTCTCCCGGATGGCCTGTAACTCGCGCAACTTGGCGTCGATTTCCGCCAATTTGCGCTCACTTCGCTGGCAAACGTCCGCACATGTCGCCGTCTCGTCGTTCAGCAGCGCGCGCAACTCGCCGATCTCGCGCAGGGTGAAGCCGAAACTCTGGCAGCGTCGCACGAAACGCAGCGTCTCCACCTCCTCGTCGGTGTAAACGCGGTATCCGCGCCCTTTCCCCTCGCGCTTTCCGATCAACCCGATTCGCTCATAGTAGCGGATCGTCTCCACATGGACGCCCGCTTCCCGCGCAGCCCGGCTGATAGTTCTTGGCGGCATCCCTGCCCGCAGTTTACTTCTTACAGCAGGGGCACCCGCAAGTGCACTTCGGATCACACTTTTCCCCGCACGGTCCGGGGCAGATGCACTTCTCGCAACACTTTGGTTTTGGTTTCTTCAAGTCAACCTCCTTATCTCGCTCCCAGCATAAACTCCGTACCACGCTACAGAGTCAAGAGCATCGATGCAAAGCGCTGCCGTCCGTTCCTCCATCCCCGCCCTTCGCGGAGCGGCTGCACCGTCAGCTGCGAATCACTGACCCGGGCTGCGCGCCAACTCAATCTTTTTCGCGCTGAATCACGCTCACCGCCGGACCCGCACCCGAGTTGTCCACAATCAGCCGGTCCTCGCGGCTGAACCAGGTGATCACCGCCCCCCGGCTGATCCCCCGCTGTGAGTCCTGCACCAATGGATTCCCCCCAGTCACCACCATCCGCTCCTCGCGCGCGTGATACTCCAGATGCTCGCCCCGGCCGGTCCGAGTCCGCTCCAGCGTCCGCTCCACCACCTCGGCCGCCTTGTCGGCGAACAAGCGATCGAGTTGCGTTTGTGTACCGCCCTCTTTTGTCGGCTCTTCGACAAACCAAAGCCGCAGCGTCTCGCCCTTCATGTCCAGTCCCGGCCGCGACAGCCGCGCATCGCCGATGTACGTCGCCAGCTTCGCCGCGTCGTCGTAATGCAGCGTCCGGCTCCGGATTGTCGCCATACCCCGCCCGTCCACCGGCAGCGAACTCACCACGCCGCCCTCGGCCGCCAGCGTGTTCTTTTCGCGGTTAATCCGGATCAGCGGCGCGCGCAGCCGGTTCTCCCCTTGCCACAGCAGCGCCTCGCCCTCGTACTCAATTTCCCTGTTCTCGTTGCGCGTCCGCATGGTCCGCGCCTGTGCCCGCAGCGTTTCCCCCGCGTTCACCAGCCCGCCCTGCTTCGGCTTGGCCTCGGGCAGCCTCGTCGAACTCACGCGTCCCACGGCGGTCATCTCCCCAGACTTCTGATCCATCTCGATCCGGTCCGCCTCGGTGGAGCCGCCCGCGTCCCACACCCGCGCCTGCCCGGTCAGCAGCACGCGATCAGAAGGCGTATCCAGGCTCGCCCGCTCCGCGCGCGCCTTCCGCCCCTCCTCCTCATACTCAAAATCCGGCCACTGCTCGATCAGCCGCATCTGCCCGGTCTTCGGATCGAAATCGGCCTGCAGGTCCCGGCTCCGCGTCAGCGTCACCTTCGCGTCTTTCGTCTTCGGCCGCGGCGTCTCGGTGCGCGTCCGCACATCGCCGACGGCCCGAAACCGCTCCAGCCGGTTCTGGGTGGCGTAGTAGAGCGTCATCCGCTCCGAGGTCAGGTTCCGGCGCCGCTCTCCCTCGTTCCGCGGCAAGAATTCGATCCGCCCCGGCGTGTGCGTCTGCACTTCGGCCACTTCCTCGCCGCCCGGCCGCATCTTCAACTCCACTACTTCGCTGGTCAACACCCGCCGCGGCGCCGCCGCTTTCGGCGTGTTCTCCACCCGCGCCCCACCCATCGCCAGCGCCTTGGTCAACTCGCTCCCTCCCTTGGCCTCGGCAAAGTCGAGTTGAATCGAAGGCGCATCCACATTCGTCACACCGCTCGCCGACCGCGCCTCCACCCTAGACCCACCGCCGCCATTCACCTGCCGCATCTCGCCCCGCCCGGTGAAATGTGCCGTCATCTGCTTCGCCGCGAAGTCCAGCCGCCGCTCCCCGGTCTGATCCACCCCCCGCGCGTCGGCCGCCTCCACGCGATCAATACCCCCCTCGCGCAGGAACACCGTCGCCGCCCCCGAATCCAGCCGCAGCGTGTCGCGATAAAGCCGCGCCCACGGCATCAGGTAGATCTGGTCCGCCCCCTCGATATACACCATCTGCCCCGATTCCACCCGGATCGGCTCCGCTCCCTCGCCGCGCCCCGCCCACCGCACCACCGCATCCGCCTCCAGCCGCAACTCCTTCGTCAGCGGATCATAGCTCGCCCCGGTGGAACTCCCCTCCGCGCCCTCCAGTTCAAACTCCGCATGGCGCTCCGTCCACACCTTCGACGTCCGCGCGTCATAGGAAACCCCCGTCGCCCGGATCTTCACCGGACGCCCCCCGCCCGACCCGTCCACCCGCACCCCCATCGTGATCTCCACCTCGCCCTCGGAGTACATTAGCCCATCGCCGGTGTCGAACGACGCACGCTCGCTCCGCACCAGGTCGTAGGTGGCCGGATCCTCCCCATAGAGCCGCATCTCCATCCCAGCCAGCAGCACCGCCGAAGGCTCCCGCACCTGCCGGAACTCGCGCGCCCGGATCCGCGCCTTCGGCCGGTCCCCTTCCTTGATCTCGTAATTCCAGTCTTCGGCCGTCGCGGCGGTATCGGAAGAAAGAGGAGCAGCCAGCGGCGGGCGGGCCCGTCTCTGTTCGCCCCGTTGGGCGATGAACACCGCGCTGACCGCGCCGGTGATCAGGACAATCGCAAGCAGCAGAAGCCACCGGGCGCGCCGGAGCATATCCCCAGAATACCACCGGCCCCTCCGCCGGAATCTGAGTCACATACTGGCATATTTTCTTCCTTCGACTGCGAAACTAAAGCCTCCCCGGAAGCCCCGTCAAGAGGCAGTTCAAATTTTTTTCCTTTATTCATCAATCATTTACAGGCACCCTCTAGCACTCCTCGCCAGACTGTGCTAATAATAGAACCGATGTCCGGCGTCCGCCGGACCAGAATTCTCATCCTCTGAGATTTCAGAGACCAAAACGAGTTTTCGAAGCGAACTGGAGGTTCTTAGACCTATGCACATTCGTCCGTTGTATGACCGGCTGGTGGTTCGCCGGATTGAATCCCAAGAGACCACCGCGAGCGGGATCATCATTCCCGACTCCGCCAAGGAAAAGCCCCAGGAAGGCGAAATCGTGGCCGCCGGCCGCGGCAAACGCCTCGATGACGGCACCGTGGCAGCCCTCGACGTCAAAGTGGGTGACCGCATTCTGTTCGGAAAGTACTCCGGCAGCGATATCACCATCGACGGCGAGGAATACCTGATCCTGCGTGAGGACGAAGTCCTCGGCATTCTGGAGAAGTAGGCCAGCGGTTCGGGATTTCTGTTCAGAAACAAGATTTGTAAGGAGACAGTGAACGATGCCAGCTAAACAGGTTGTTTATAGCGAAAACGCGCGGCAGGCCATCCTGCGCGGCGTCAACCAGCTCGCCGAGGCCGTGAAGGTCACCCTCGGCCCCAAGGGCCGCAACGTGGTCCTCGAAAAGAAATTCGGCGGCCCCACCATCACCAAGGACGGCGTGACGGTGGCCAAGGAGATCGAACTGAAGGATCCGCTCGAAAACATGGGCGCCCAGATGGTCCGTGAAGTCGCCTCCAAGACCTCCGACGTCGCCGGCGACGGCACCACCACCGCCACCATCCTCGCCCAGTGCATCTTCCGGGAAGGCGCGAAGGCCGTTGCCGCCGGCGCGAACCCGATGGCGCTGAAGCGCGGCATCGAGAAGGCCGTCGAGGTCGTCGTCGAGGAAGTTTCCAAGCTCGCCAAGCCCGTCTCCGGCGACGCCATCGCCCAGGTCGGCACCATCTCCGCCAACGGTGACGCCGAGATCGGCAACACCATCGCCGAAGCGATGAAGAAGGTCGGCAAGGACGGCGTCATCACCGTCGAAGAGTCCAAGACCATGTCCACCGAACTGCAGACCGTCGACGGCATGCAGTTTGACCGCGGCTACCTCTCGCCCTACTTCATCACCGATCCGGACCGGATGGAAGTCGTTCTCGAGGACCCCTACATTCTGATCAACGAGAAGAAGATCAGCAACATGAAGGACCTCCTGCCGGTGCTCGAGCAGATCGCCCGCTCCGGCCGTCCGCTGCTGATCATCGCCGAGGACGTGGAAGGCGAAGCGCTCGCCACCCTCGTGGTGAACAAGCTCCGCGGCACCCTGAACGCCTGCGCCGTGAAGGCCCCCGGCTTCGGCGACCGCCGCAAGGCGATGCTCGAGGACATCGGTATCCTCACCGGCGGCAAGGCCATCATGGAAGAGACCGGCATCAAGCTGGAAGGCGTCCGGCTCGAGGACATGGGCCGCGCCAAGCGCGTCACCATCGACAAGGACAACACCACCATCGTGGACGGCGCTGGCGACCAGAAGGCCATCGAGGGCCGCATCAAGCAGCTCCGCGCCCAGATCGAGGAGACCACCTCCGACTATGACCGCGAGAAGCTCCAGGAGCGCCTCGCCAAGCTCGCCGGCGGTGTTGCGGTGATCAAGGTCGGCGCCGCCACCGAGACCGAAATGAAAGAAAAGAAGGCCCGCGTCGAAGACGCCCTCCACGCCACCCGCGCGGCGGTCGAGGAAGGCATCGTCCCCGGCGGCGGCGTCACGCTGGTCCGCGCCGCGAAGGCTCTCGACAGCCTGAAGGGTGAAGGCGACGAGCAGATCGGCATCAACATCATCATGCGCGCCTGCCAGGAGCCCCTGCGCCAGATCGCCGGCAACGCCGGTTATGAAGGCGCAATCGTGGTCGAGAAGGTCGCTGCCGCCAGCGAAGCCAACTATGGCTTCAACGCCGCCACCAGCGAATACCAGGACCTCGTGGCCTCCGGCGTTATCGACCCCGCCAAGGTCACCCGCACTGCTCTCCAGAACGCTTCCTCCATCAGCGCCCTCATGCTGACCACCGAAGCGATGATCTGCGAGATCCCCGAGAAGAAGCCCGCCGCTCCGGCCGGCCCCGGCCACGGCCCCGAGATGGACTACTAATCCATCCGGTCTTCAGCCTCCGATTGGTGGACCGCCCGTTCCGGCCTCGGCCGGGGCGGGCGGTTTTTTCTCTCCCTCGGCCCACTTTGCCAGCGTCCGCGCCAGCGCCTCCAGGCTCAGCGGCTTCGACAGGTAATCGTCCATGCCGGCATCCACGCACCGCTCCCGGTCCCCCGCCATCGCATTCGCAGTCAATGCAATGATCGGCACTTTCCGGAAGGGTGATTGTGACGCGCGAATGCGCACTGTCGCTTCGTAGCCATCCATCTCGGGCATCTGACAGTCCATCAGAACCGCCCCATACGGTTCCTTCTCCAGGGCCTCCAGAGCCTGGCGCCCGTTCGCCACGCAATCCGCCTCATAGCCCAGCTTCGCCAGTTGCCACAGCGCCACCCGCTGATTGATGGCGTTGTCTTCCGCCACCAGAATCCGCGCCCCCGGCGCCGCCCTCTCCACAACGGCCGCCGCCTCGCGCTCCGCGCCTTCCCCGGCTGGCATCAGCGGCAGTTCACACCAGAACCGCGACCCCACCCCGAATTCGCTCGACACCCCCATCCGCCCGCCCATCATCTCGGCCAGTTGCTTCGAAATCGGCAGCCCCAGCCCCACCCCGCCCCGCTTCCGCCGGTTGCCCCCATCCACCTGGACAAAGCGGCGGAACACCAGCGGCTGATCGGCCTCGGCGATCCCGATCCCCGTGTCCGTCACCGCAAATCGCCACAGGTGCCCCTCGCCCGCAAGCGGCGCCGCCTCCAACGTCACCTCGCCCCGTTCGGTGAACTTGATCGCATTACTGAGCAGGTTCAGCAGGATTTGTTGAATCCTGGCCGCATCACCGGTCACCAGGCCCGCCGCCTCCGGCGCCGCCTTGACCGTCAACGCCAGGCCTTTGATCGCAGCGTCCGCCGCCACCGCCTCCACGGCCCGTTTCACCACCTCATCCACCGCCATCGGCTCCATCCGGATGCTCAGCGTGCCGGCCTCGATCTTCGCCATATCCAGCAAGTCGTCAATCAGGCGCCGCAGGGCCCTTGCGCTCTGTTCGAGCATCCGCAGCACTTCGCTCTGCTGTCCGCTCAAGCTCGTCTCCGCCATCATCGCCAGCAAGCCCGTGATCCCGTTCAGCGGAGTCCGGATCTCGTGACTGACGTTTGCCAGAAACTGCGACTTCAGCCGCGACGACGCCACCGCCTCGTCCCGCGCCGTCGCCAGCGCCTCCTGCGCCCGGCGCCGTTCCTGAATTTCGGTCTCCAGCCGTTGCGTGCTCTCCCTCAATTCGGCCGTCCGCTTCTCCACCTCACGCTCCACGCCCAGCGCCCGCGTTGCGTACGCATTTGCATAAGCCCCCAACAACGCCGTGATCACCAGTCCCACCACCAGAATCAACTGCGGATACCGGCTCATCGCCTCGTCGTACGCTGCCGCTGCCTGGCATCTCACCAGCCACCTCCGGCCCGCCACCGGGATCGCCTCTTCATACATCCTCAGCCGCGCGAAAACCCCCGGCCCCTTGCGTGACTCGTGCCGGTAGAGGGTTACATCCGGCTCCAGTTCGTCCCGCACCTCGATGTGCACCCCGTGCGGCTTCAACGTCTGCAATCCGTACTCGAGCAGGTTCGAAGCGTAGATGGCGGTGGTCAAGATCCCTATCAGCCGCTGGCTCCCATCCTTGTACACCGGCACGAACGTCACCGCTCCCAACTCCGGCCCCTCCCTTTGGACCAACCGCAATCCCCTGGTCGCTGCAGCCGCCCGCGTCCGCTTTGCCTGCGCGATCGCCACCACGCTCTCTGGCCGGGCCCCGGCGTCCAGCCCCCACAGCCCCGGCTCATCCTCCTCCTCCCGCGAGATGATCCAGGTCAACGGATAGTGCTCAGCCCGGTCAGGTGAACGCGGCCGGTCCGGCGCCGGATCCCAGATCCCCTGCCCCACTCCGTGCTCCCTCCGGAGCCATGCCTCGTATTTCGCCCTCTCCGCCGCCTCCACCCGGGGAGCCCAACGCAGCGTGTAGCGCACGGGATGAATCCGCGCCGCCACCGCCAGCAGGTGCTCCCGCTCTCCCGGATTGATGCCCCCCATCACTTCCCCCAAAGCCGTGATCAACCCCAGGTGCGCCTCCACCTCCCGCCGCAGCGCGGCTACCCGGTTGCCTGCCGCCGCGTCAAAGTCTGCCTGCAGCGCATCCAGTTCCCGCTGCCATGACACACGCGCTGCTACCGCCGTCAGTGCCAGCCCCAGCAGGACGAGCGCGGCGGGAAACTGGCGGCCGGGCAACAGCTCGGAGACCCACCGGACCAGTGCATAGCGCTCCACATCCTCTCTATCGGCAGGGTCCGCCGATTACTGAAGACCTATTTCGGCGTTCGCTGGGACCATCCGCCCCCGCCACCACGCCGCCACCTCCCGCCACACCGGATCGGCCCGCCGTCCGTTCAGCACCACGCCCACCCAGGTCGGCCTCACCAGCAGGTCGTAGCTCAAATACACCACTGGAACCGCGAAAGCCAATCCAAGCAGGAACTTAACGAACGACGGAGCCGCCAGCCCCGTCATCGGGTACTGCACTACAACCAGCGCCACCGGGTGGATCAGATACACCCAATAAGCCGAATCCGCCAGATACCGGCCCACCCGTCCGGGATTCGCGAACCGCCGTTGGAAGACCCCCAACAGCCCGTAGATCATCAGCCACGCCATCGCCGCCGACAGCGCCGCCGTTGCCACATAGGCGCCCCAAACCCGCGTGCCCCGCTGCTCGATCTGCACGATCAGCACCCCAATCACTGGAACCAACAGCACCGCCGCCGCCACCATCTCCGGCCACCCGCCCCGCCGCAGCGCGCCCAGCGCCCCCCGGTTGCAGTACAGCCCCCATCCGAAGGCGAAAAACACCAGATACGAGGCCACCACATGCCAGTGCGGCGAGAACCCTTTCGGCGTGTCCAGCAGACCCACTTCGGTCAGCAGCAGCGTCGGAAACGAAACCGCCGCCATCGCCGCCCATCCCATCCGCGACGTCATCACGCGCCGGAACCAGAGCCCCGCCGCCAGCCGGTCCAGCCACCGCGCCCCGGCCGTCGCCACCAGAATCGTCCACAGCAGCGTCTCCAGAAACCACATATGGCCCGGCTCCAGAGTCGCCGTGAACCGCCCCCGCCGCAGCCAGTCCATCAGCGCCACCCCCGGCGCCGCACCCTGCCCGGCGAAGTGGGCATAGACGCTCGCCAGCTTCAGCACCGGGTAAATCGTCACCATCGCCAGCAGAAACGGCAGCCCCAGCCGCGCCATGCGGTTCTCGATCATCGCCTGCCACCCCCGCTTCTCCCGCAGCAGGCAGGTGAAGAAGCCCGCCATCACGAAGAACGCCGGCAGCCGGAAGGCATGGATAAACCCGATCAGTGCGTCCGCCCAGCGGCCCGTCGCCGGATCCTTCATCCACCACACCCCGTCAATCGTCGAATACATGGTCGCGCTGTGGAGCACCACCCCAAGCAGCATCATCGCGCCCCGCAGCGCGTCAAAAGCGTGATAGCGTTCGGCGGTCATGGGTCCAGTTTCCGCCCCACAAGCCCCGCCTGGCGAGTAGCGCGCCGTAGGATTAACGGTATATTGGCTCTGTAACCTGTTCAAATGGCGACACCGCCCCCCTCTGATGCCGATGTCCGGGCCGAGCTCGCCCGTGTGCTCGCCAGCCCTGGTTTCCGCGACGCCGGCCGCCTTGGTCCGTTCCTCCGCCACCTCGTCGAGCGCACCCTCGAGGGCGAAACCGACCGTCTCAAGGAGTCTGTCCTCGGCGTCGAAGTCTTCCAGCGCCCCACCGACTACGACCCTCGCACCGACCCCATCGTCCGCGTCGAGGCCCGGCGTCTCCGCGCCCGTCTCGAGGAGCATTACTCCTCCCTCGGCGCCTTCAGCCCCCTCCGTCTCCATCTCCCCAAGGGCGGCTATATCCCCGAATGGACCCTCACTGCCGCCGCCGCCCCGCCGCCGCCTGTTCGCCCTTCCAGTTGGTCCCTTCGCAAATCGATCCTGATCGTCGCCGCCCTCATCCCCCTGTTCGCCCTCGCCGCCCTCTACGTCGCCAAACGAGCCGCCCCCGCCCCCACCGGCCCCATGACCGTCGCCGTTCTCCCCTTCCGCGACCTCAACCCCGAGGACGGCGCCGGCCATATCGCCGACGGACTCACCGAGGAACTCATCGACCGCCTCGCCCGCCTGGCTGAACTCAAGGTCGCCGCCCGCAGCCTCACCGCCGGCTTCCGCGGAAAAGCCGTGGACCTGCATAACGTGGCTCTGGCCACCTCCGCCCGCATCATCATCGAAGGCAGCGTCCGCCGCCAGCAGGGCCGCCTGCGGATCTCCGCCCGCGTCGTCGATGCCAACCACGGAGCCACCCTGTGGTCCGAGACCTACGACCGTCCCGCCGGCGACATCTTCGCCATCCAGGATGAGATCGCCGCCTCCGTCGCCAACGCCCTCCGCGTCCGTGCGCAGCCGCCTGCCTCAAGCAGCGTCCCCAGCCGCTACACCACCAATCTCGACGCCTACCAGAATTACCTCCGCGCCCGCCAGCAGGCCAACCGCTACTCCGCCGAAGGCATGGAACTCGCCGCGCGCTACTACCGCGAGGCTCTCGCTCTCCAGCAGGACTACGCCCCCGCCCTCGCCGGCCTCGGTCAGGTGTATGCCCTCGCCTACTATTACAACGCCCTGCCCCCTGGGATCGACCCGGCCGAACCCCGCCGCCTTGCCGAACGCGCCATCGCCCTCGACCCCAAACTCGCCGAAGCCCACGCCACCCTCGGCATGGTCCTCGGCATGAACGACCACCAGTGGCCCCAGGCCGAGGCCGCCGCCCGCCGCGCCATCGAACTGAACCCCGCCTCCGCCGACGCCCACGGCTACTATGCCGCCGCCGTCCTCCTGCCCCAGGGCCGCTTCCCCGAGGCCCTCGCCGCCTTCCGCCGCTCCCTCGAACTAGAGCCCCAGGCCTCCTTCATCAACTTCACCTTCGCCTTCGCCCTGCTCGCCTCGGGCGATACAACCGCCGCCATCGAACAGTACCGCCGCACCCTCTCGCTCCAGAACATCCATCCCGACATGGAGTGGGACTACGGCATGGCCCTCGGCTTCTCCGGCCGCCACGCCGAGGCCGCCGAAGCCTTCTTCCGCTCACGCCGCCTCCGCGGGGAAGCACCCCGGCTCCCTTTCGGCATCGAAGCCCTCCTCTGCGGTCAACT
>ERZ761609.3272-NODE-3272-length-10819-cov-28.465255_pt1 | contig 10819 bp, 9 predicted proteins | sample MGYA00511163_ERZ761609 | MGnify/ENA primary metagenome ERZ761609 (study PRJEB28899, sample SAMN02445070) | bioreactor sludge metagenome | biome: EBPR sludge | place: Australia: Brisbane, Thorneside Wastewater Treatment Plant | collected 2011-12-16 ... | reverse complement strand
AGCCGTGCGGCGCCGGCGTGGGCGGTAACGCGCACCGCGATGGTGGGGCGTCCGCCGGTGAGCAGGGGCGGGCAGGCGATGGAAGCGGGCACCACCCAGGTCACGGGGCCGGGCCAGGTGCGTTGCATCCGTGCCCGGTCGGGCGCACTCATGGGGCGCACAAAGGGTTGTAGTCGCTTGAAGCAGTCGGCGATCAGCAGCAGGCCCTTGGCGGCGTCGCGGCCCTTGATCCGGATGAGGCGCTTCAGTGCGCGCGGGTTGCGCGGGTCGCAGCCGAGGCCGTAGCAGGATTCGGTCGGGTAGGCGATCAGGCCGCCGCGCCGCAGATACGCGCGCAGGTTCGTCGCCTCGCCGCTCACGCCTGACGTCTCACTTCTTGCGGTCGAGCGCGCGCCAGCCGATGTCGCGACGGTATTGCATGCCTTCGAAGTGGGTGCAGGTCACCGCCTCATAGGCGCGTTTCTGCGCCATGCGCACGCTGTCGCCGAGCGCGGTCACCGCCAGCACGCGGCCGCCGCTCACCACGGTGCGGCCATCCTGGGTGGCGGTACCGGCGTGGAACACGTGCAGATCTTCAGCCGCGGCCGGCAGTGGGCCGATGACTGCGCCCTTCTGCGGGGCGTCGGGGTAACCGGCGGCGGCCAGCACCACCGCGAGTGCGGTGCGGCGGTCCCATTCGGCCTCGACCTCGTCGAGCCTGCCATTGACCGCGGCTTCCACCAGTGCGACGAGATCGGACTTCAGCCGCATCATGATCGGCTGGGTTTCCGGGTCGCCCATGCGGCAGTTGAATTCGAGTACTTTGGGGGCGCCATCGGCACCGACCATGATGCCGGCGTATAGAAAACCGGTGTAGCGGATGCCGTCGGCGGCCATGCCCTCGACCGTGGGATGGATCACCTCGCGCATGATGCGCGCGTGCAGTTCCGGCGTGACCACCGGCGCCGGCGAATAGGCGCCCATGCCGCCGGTGTTGGGGCCGGTGTCGCCGTCGCCCAGACGCTTGTGGTCCTGGCTGGACGCCAGCGCCAGCACGTGCTCGCCGTCGACCATGACGATGAAGCTGGCTTCCTCGCCGATGAGGCACTCCTCGATCACCACGCGGTGGCCGGCTTCGCCCATGCTGTTGCCGGACAGCATGGCATCCACGGCAGCGTGCGCTTCCTCGGCGCTCGTCGCGACGACCACGCCCTTGCCTGCAGCCAGGCCGTCGGCTTTGATCACGATGGGCGCGCCGTGCTGGTCGATGTAGGCGTGCGCCGTGGCAGCGTCGGTGAAGGTGCCGAACGCCGCGGTGGGAATGGCGTGGCGCGCCATGAACTGCTTGGCGAAATCCTTGGACGATTCGAGTTGGGCAGCGGCCCGGGTGGGGCCGAAGATCTTCAGCCCGGCGGCGCGGAAGGCATCGACCACCCCCGCTGCCAGGGGGGCTTCGGGTCCGACCACGGTGAATGCGATGTCTTCGTCACGGCGGGCGAACTCGACCAGCGACGCAATCTCCGTCAGCGGCACGTTGACGAGTCTGTCCTCGGTCGCGGTGCCGCCGTTGCCGGGGGCGACAAACACTTGCGAGACACGGGGCGATTGCGCGAGCTTCCACGCCAGTGCGTGTTCGCGTCCGCCGGGGCCGATGACTAGGATTTTCATATGAGGGGTCAGGATTCAGGGGTCAGGATTCAGGGAGTGGGGACAGGGGAGGGGGTTGGATGGAAATCGCGGCTTGAGCCGCGCATTCCCTAATCCCTGAATCCCGACCCCTGATCCCTAGTGCCGGAAATGCCGCGTCCCGGTAAACACCATCGCAATGCCGTGTTCATTGGCCGCGGCGATGACTTCGTCGTCGCGCATCGAGCCGCCGGGCTGGATCACCGCTTGGATGCCGGCGGCCGCGGCCTGGTCGATGCCGTCGCGGAAGGGGAAGAAGGCATCGCTCGCCATCACCGAGCCGGGCACCGGCAGGCCGGCGTGCTCGGCCTTGATTGCGGCGATGCGCGCGGAATTGATGCGGCTCATCTGTCCGGCGCCGACGCCGACGGTCATGCGGCCTTTCGCGTAGACGATGGCGTTGGATTTGACGAATTTGGCGACGCGCCACGCGAACAGGAGGTCGTCCATTTCCTGGGGTGTCGGTGCACGGTCGGTGACGGTCTTCAGCTCGCCGTGCAGCAGCGCGTCGGCGTCCTGCACCAGCAGGCCGCCGGCGACACGCTTCATGTCGAGCTGGGCGATGGGCCCCGTCCATTTTCCACATTCGAGCAGGCGCACGTTCTTCTTGGCGGCGACCGCGGCGGACGCTTCCGGGCTCACCTCGGGCGCGATGATGACCTCGACGAACTGGCGCTCGACGATGGCGGCAGCGGTTGCGCCGTCGAGTCGGCCGTTGAAGGCGATGATGCCGCCGAAGGCTGATTCGGGATCGGTCTGGTAGGCGCGGTCGTAGGCCTCCAGCAGGGTCGCGCCGTAGGCAACGCCGCAGGGGTTGGCGTGCTTGACGATGACGCAGGCCGGTGCAGCGTCGAACTGCTTGACGCACTCGAGCGCGGCGTCGGTGTCGGCGATGTTGTTGTAGGACAACTCCTTGCCCTGGATCTGTCGCGCAGTTGAAATCGTGCCGGCGGGCGCTTTGGCCTCGACGTAGAAGGCGCCGGCCTGGTGCGGGTTCTCGCCGTAGCGGCAGGTCTGCGCGCGGGTGAACTGCAGGTTCAGCTTTTCGCCGAAGGCCTCGCGTTCGTTGCTGGCGTTGAGTGCGGTGAGGTAGTTGCTGATGGCGCCGTCGTATTCGGCGGTATGGGAGAAGGCCTTCTTCGCCAGCGCGAAGCGGGTGGCGTCGGTCAGCGCGCCGCCGTTGGCCTGCATTTCGGCCGCCAGCAGGGGGTAGTCGGCGGGGTCGGTGACGATGGCGACGTGGCGGTAGTTCTTGGCCGACGAGCGCACCATCGCCGGGCCGCCGATGTCGATGTTCTCGATCGCATCGTCGAGCGTGTGCGGCTTGGACACCGTGGCGACGAAGGGATACAGGTTGACGCACACCAGGTCGATGTAAGACATGCCGTGTTCGGTCATCGTCGCCACGTGCTCCGGCAGGTCGCGCCGCGCCAGGATGCCGCCGTGGACCTTCGGATGCAGTGTCTTCACGCGGCCGTCGAGCATTTCGGGAAAGCCGGTGTATTCGCTGACGTCGATCACCGCGAGGCCGGCGTCGCGCAGCGCCTTGGCGGTGCCGCCGGTGGACAGCAGTTCGACGCCGGACGTGGCGAGCGTGCGGGCGAAATCGACGAGGCCGGTTTTGTCCGACACGGAGAGCAGGGCACGCTGGATCTTCATTTGGCGAGGGTGGGGAAAGTTAGTCGGAGAGGCCGTGTTCGCGCATCTTCTTGCGCAGGGTGTTGCGGTTGATGCCGAGCATGTCGGCAGCACGCGTCTGGTTGCCTTCGGCGCGGTCGAGGATGTAGATCAGCAGGGGTTTTTCCACCGCGCTCAGCACCATGGTGTAGATCTCGCTCGGTGCCTCCCCGTCGAGATCCTTGAAATAGCGGTTGAGCGATCGCCGCATGCAGGCAGCGATTTCGTTTTCTTCCATCATCTTGAGGTTCCCCTTTATGCCGCGAGTCGTGTGACAGCCGGCATGTCGTCCGCGTTATTGTTTTGTTGTTCGTAGCGCAGGCGGCTGTCTGCGCGCGCCGCCTGGGCAAAATACTCGTTGACCATCGCAAGCTGCCCGGCCACGGTGTCGAGCTGATTCATGGCGTGGCGGAACGCGCTGCTGCCGATCAGCCCCCTGGTGTACCAGGAGATGTGCTTGCGCGCGACGCGCACGCCGGTAACGTCGCCGTAGAAGGCATGGAGGTCATGGATGTGCTCGAGCAGCACGGTGTGGATTTCCGCCACTTCGGGCTGCGGCAGGTGCGTGCCGGTGACCAGGAAATGCTCGATTTCGCGGAAAATCCACGGGCGCCCTTGCGCGGCACGCCCGATCATCACGGCGTCGGCGCCAGTGTATTCGAGGACGTATTGCGCTTTTTCCGGGGTGGTGATGTCGCCGTTTGCGATGATGGGGATGCGGGCCCCCGCCTTCACTGCGCGGATAGTGTCGTACTCGGCCTCGCCGGTGTAGCCGCAGGCGCGGGTGCGGCCGTGCATTGCCAGTGCCTGCACCCCGGCGTTCTCGGCGATCTTCAGGATGTTGAGCGCGTTCCTGTGCTCGCGATCCCAGCCGGTGCGGATCTTCAGCGTCACCGGCACCTCGGGGACGGCCTTGACCACGGCGTCGAGGATGCGCCCGACCAGGGCTTCATCCTGCAGTAGGGCGGAACCCGCCATCACGTTGCATACCTTCTTCGCCGGGCAGCCCATGTTGATATCGATGATCTGTGCGCCGCGATCGACGTTGTGGCGTGCGGCCTCGGCCATCATCGCCGGATCGGCGCCGGCGATCTGCACGCTGATCGGGTCGACCTCGCCTTCGTGGTTGGCGCGCCGCGCGGTCTTGGCCGAGCCGTATAGCAGCGAGTTCGACGTCACCATTTCGGACACGGCCATGCCCGCGCCCAGCTTCTTGCAAAGCTGGCGGAAGGGCCGGTCGGTCACCCCGGCCATGGGGGCGACGATCAGGCGGTTCTTGAGGAGGTGGCTGCCGATACGCATAAGGGATCGCATTTTACCCGCGTCGCGGGTCCCGACCAAGCCGGTGAGAATTTACATTTCGGACTGGAAGCATGCCACCTTAGCGGCTACCATCGGTAAGATTGTCTTTCATCGAAAAACAGGGGGAAAACATGAGTTTCATGTCTGAGTTCAAGGAGTTTGCGGTCAAGGGCAATGCCATGGATCTGGCGGTTGGGGTCATCATCGGCGCTGCCTTCGGCAAGATCGTCGAGTCGGTCGTCAACGATCTCATCATGCCGCTCATTGGCGCGGTGTCCGGCGGCTTTGACTTTTCCAACCTGTTCATTGCCCTGGACACGGTACCCGAAGGCGTGGCGATGACGCTGGCCGAAGTGAAAGCGGCTGGCGTTCCGGTGTTTGCCTACGGCAACTTTCTGACCATCCTGCTCAACTTCATCATTCTGGCGTTCATCGTTTTCATCCTGGTGAAGCAACTCAACCGGCTGAAGAAGGAAGCGCCGCCCGCCGCTCCTGCAGCGCCGCCGGAGGACATCGTGCTCTTGCGCGAAATCCGCGACAGCCTGAAAAAATAGGGCGAACGCGCAGCGAACCGAAAGGCAGCCCGGCCGGGCTGCCTTTTTTCATCGGCACCGGCGATGGGTTAGTGTGCGGCTTCCCAGTTGCGACCCGTTCCCACGCCTACGCGCAGCGGCACCTTGAGCGACGCGACATTGCACATGTGCCCCGGCAGCTCGGCGCGCACGTGGTCGAGCTCGTTTTCCGGTACTTCGAGGATCAGTTCGTCGTGCACTTGCAGCAGCAGGCGGCTGGCCAGTTTTTCGCGATCGAGCCAGCCTTGCACTGCGATCATCGCCAGTTTGATGAGGTCGGCCGCGGTGCCCTGCATCGGCGCGTTGATGGCGGCGCGTTCCGCGCCCTGGCGGCGCTGCGGGTTGCGCGCGTTGATTTCCGGTAGATACAAGCGGCGGCCGAACACGGTCTCGACGTAGCCCTGGCTGCGCGCGGCCTCGCGCGTGCGCTGCATGTAGCCGGCCACGCCCGGGTAGCGCGCGAAGTAGCGGTCGATCCAGGCCTGCGCAGCGGCGCGTTCGAGGTTGAGCTGGCTGGCCAGGCCGAACGCCGACATGCCGTAGATCAGGCCGAAATTGATCACCTTGGCCATGCGCCGCTGCTCGGCATTCACGTCTGCCAGCGGCACGCCGAAGACTTCGGCGGCGGTGGCGGCGTGGATGTCCTGGTCGCTGGAAAACGCATTCAGCAGGCCGGCATCGTCGGACAGGTGCGCCATGATGCGCAGCTCGATCTGCGAATAGTCGGCTGATACCAGCACGTGCCCGGCCGGCGCGATGAAGGCTTCGCGGATGCGGCGGCCCTCGGCGGTGCGCGCGGGGATGTTCTGCAGGTTGGGGTCGGAGCTCGCCAGCCGCCCGGTTACCGCGGTCGCCTGCGAATAGCTGGTGTGCACCCGCCCGGTGGCCGGATCGATCATCTGCGGCAGCTTGTCGGTGTAGGTCGACTTCAGCTTGGCCAGGCCGCGGTAGTCGAGAATCGCCCGCGCGATGGGGTGGTCGAGCGCCAGCTGCTCCAGCGTCTCCTCGTCGGTGGAGGGTGCCCCGCCCGGGGTTTTCTTGACCACCGGCAGGCCCTTCTGCGTAAACAGGATGTCGCCGATCTGCTTGGGCGAGCCGAGATTGAACGGCTGCCCGGCTTCCTGATAGGCGCGCTGCTCCAGTTCAAGCATCTTCCTGCCAAGCTCGCCGCTCTGCACCGCGAGCAGGTTGCGGTCGAGCAGCACACCGGCGCGTTCCATGCGAAACAGAATCTGCGCCACCGGCAGTTCGATGTTCCTGTACACGAAAGCCAGCTTGTCGGAGGCGGCGATCTGCGGTGCCAATGCATCGCGCACCCGCAGCGTGATGTCGGCGTCTTCCGCCGCGTATTCGCTGGCGCGCTCGATCGCCACCTGTTCGAAGCCGATGCGCGACGCGCCCTTGCCGGTGACATCGTCGTAGCTGAGCGTCGCCAGTCCGAGGTGGCGCGTTGCCAGATTGCCGAGTTCGTGCGACTGGTGGGCTTCGAGCACATAGGACTGCAGCAGCGTGTCGTCGATGACGCCGCCGAGCGCGATGCCGTAATTGGCGAAAATATGGCGGTCGTATTTGAGATGCTGGCCGATGATTCTGGGTTCGGGGTTTTCCAGCAGCGGCTTCAACCTGGCCAGAACGGCAGTCCGGCCAAGCTGCGCAGGCGCGCCGGCATAGTGATGCGCCAGCGGCAGGTAGGCCGCTTCGCCGTGGGCCGTGGCGAACGAGATGCCGACCAGTTCGGCCTGCATCGCGTTGAGGCTGGTGGTTTCGGTGTCGAGCGCAAACGCCGGCGCGGCTTCCAATTTGGCGATCCAGGCGTCGAGCTGGGCCTCGGTCAGGATGGTTTCATAGCGGGCGCGATGCTCGCCGCTGCAGTCCTGCTCGGGCGTCGAGGCCGCGCCGGTGGCGGCGGCGTCGAGCTCGCGCAGCCAGGTGCGGAACTCGTAGCGCTCGAACAGCGTGCGCAGTGCGTCCCGGTCGCGCGGCCCGAGGACCAGATCGTCGAAATCGAACGGCAGCGCGACATCGGTCTTGATAGTGATCAGCGCGCGCGCCTGCGGCAGCCAGTCGCGGGCGGCGCGCAGGTTGTCGCCGACCGCGCCCTTGATGGTGTCGGCATGCGCCAGCAGATTGTCGAGCGTGCCATATTCGGCGAGCCATTTCACCGCGGTTTTCGGCCCGCATTTGGCGACGCCGGGGATGTTGTCGACGGTGTCGCCCACCAGCGTGAGGTAGTCGATGATGCGCTCCGGCGGCACGCCGAACTTGGCGGCCACCCCGGCCTCGTCGAGCGTTTCCTGGCTCATGGTGTTGACCAGCGTCACGTGGTCGTCGACCAGCTGCGCCATGTCCTTGTCGCCGGTGGAGACGATGCTGTGGATCCCCTTCCGCTCGGCGTGATGCACCAGCGTGCCGATCACGTCGTCGGCCTCGACGCCGTCGACGACGACGAGCGGCCAGCCCTCGGCGCGGATCGCCTCGTGCAGCGGGTCGATCTGGTTGCGCAGATCGTCCGGCATCGGCGGGCGGTGCGCCTTGTAGGCAGGATAAAGCTCGTCGCGAAAGGTCTTGCCCTTCGCGTCGAACACGCAGGCGATATAATCGGCCGCGTAGTCCTTCCGCAGTTTGTGCAGCATCGCCAGCACGCCCTTGATCGCATTGGTCGGTTCACCCGCCGAATTGCGCAGGTCGGGCAGCGCATGAAATGCGCGATACAGATAGGACGAGCCGTCCACCAGGAGCAGGATTTTTCTGGGTTGGCTTACACTGAAATCGTTCACGAGGCGCTCGAAAAATGCACATGGATAAATTGCCCGTCGCTGTCGACCCGGGACGCGCCGCCGAGATTAATTATTCGGCGCGTGAGTCGTGGCGGATGCTGGGAATTATGGCAGAGTTCGTCGAGGCGACCGAACGGCTGGCGTCGATCCGTCCGGCGGTTTCGATCTTCGGCAGCGCGCGCACGCCGCCCGATCATGCGTATTACATGCTCACCGAAGACATCGCGCGCAAGCTGTCCGATGCGGGCTTCTCGGTGGTCTCCGGCGGCGGCCCCGGCATCATGGAAGCCGCCAACAAGGGGGCGTATTTCGGCAAGTCGCCCAGCGTCGGCCTCAACATCCAGCTGCCGCACGAACAAAGCGCCAATATGTATCAGGACATCAGCCAGACTTTCCAGCATTTTTTCGCGCGCAAGGTCATGTTCGTCAAGTTCGCCGCGGCCTACGTCGTCATGCCGGGCGGTTTCGGCACGCTGGACGAGCTGTTCGAGGCGCTGACCCTGGTGCAGACCGGAAAAATCGCCGGTATCCCCATCATCCTGGTGGGCTCGAAATTCTGGGGCGGGCTGGCCGAATGGGTGAAGGGCCGCCTGGTCGGCGAGGGCATGATTTCCCCCGATGACGTTGAACTGATGCGCATCATCGACCGGCCGGAAGAGGTGATCGATGCGATCTTCAGTCACTACGAAAAACGCGGTTTCATGCCGTCGCTGGCCGAGCGCGAAATCCAGTTCAATCTGTAGTCCCCGTTTCCTTTTGACCTAAGCTGACAATATTCGCTTTCTGGAGCCTGCCATGCGTTATCCCGTTGTGTTGCTGACCCTGATGCTGAGCGGCCTTGCCGTTGCCGCCACACCGCCCGAGCATCCACCCGGGCTGAAGCCGGTCCCGGATGGCGCGCCGGGGCCCGGCGACGCACCTGCGGTGACGATCAAGCCGAGCAGCCAGGGCCGCGTCGTCGAATACCGCGCCAACGGCAAGCTGTACATGCTGAAAGTCATTCCCAGGGTCGGCAAGCCGTATTTCCTGATCGACCAGAAGGGCGACGGCCAGTTTGCACGGCAGGACAGTCTCGATTCCGGCATGCGGCCGCCGATGTGGGTGGTGAAGGAATTCTGACCGGTTGCAGGCGCACCGGTTATTCCATTGGCGGGGCCCCCGATCGTTCGCGGCGCCCGTCAATGACAGCCCGGCTCGAACGTTTCCTTTTCGAGCCGATTCGTGCCGTACCAACCCAATCCGCTGCATGACTATTGCATCCAATCAAGACATTCCGCGCAAGGTCGCGGCCAGCCAAGGCTTCCAGTGGCTGGTCGCGGGCTTTCGCCTGTATCGAAAGAGCCCCCTTCTGCTGTCCGCCGCGTTCGGCGCGCTGTTCGGCGCGGTGATGGCGCTCGGCCTGATTCCCGTGATCGGCGGACCGCTGTCGGAGCTGGCTTCGCCGCTGATAGTGGCTGGATTCATGGCGGCATACCGCGCGCTCGACGAAGGCCGCGAACTCGAACTGCCGAATTTTCTGGCTGGAGTTCAGGGGCCGGCGATTCCGTTGATGGCCGTCGGCGCGGTGCAACTGCTGGGCACCTTGCTGATCGGCCAGGTCATGCTCGGCATGGGGTTCGACCCGGTGGCGATGATGGCTGCCGCCAAGGAGGGTGCTTCGCCAGCGGAAATGCAGGCGATACTGAATCAGGCCACGCCCGCGCTGCTGGTCGGGCTGGCGTTGTTTGCTCCGCTGATCATGGCCACCTGGTTTGCGCCTGCGCTGATCCTGTTCGGCGGCGCGCGTCCGGCCACCGCGCTGGGGGTGAGCCTGCGTGCGGTAGCCAGAAACTGGGCGGCGATGCTGGTGAACAGTTTCGCGCTCGGGATGTTGCTGTTTTTTGCCGCGCTGGTGCCGATGCTGCTTGGCCTGCTGGTGGCGATGCCGGTGCTGTTCGGTTCGCTGTATGCCTCGTATCAGGCGATTTTCGCGGTATGGGCGGACGACGCCGCGCCCTACGCGGGCGACAACCTGGCGTAGGCCAGCGCCAGCCACTTGGTCCCGGCCTCGCGGAATTTCACCTGCACCCGCGCGTCCGGCCCGCGCCCCTCGAAGTCGATGATGATGCCGGTGCCGAACTTGGCATGGGCGACGCTCTGCCCCACCCTGTAGCCGGTGTCGTTGCCGGTCTGCGCCGGGTGCTTTGTGCCGTAGGCGCTTGCCGGCTGCTGGACGCTTGACGGGTAGCCAGGGTCGCTGCGGCGGTTCAGGTGCGTCAGCACCTGTTCCGGCAGCTCATCCAGAAAGCGCGACGGCAGGCCGTAGCGGATCTGGCCGTGCAGCATGCGCGACTGCGCGTGCGACAGATACAGGCGGCGCCGCGCGCGGGTGATCGCCACGTACATCAGCCGCCGCTCCTCCTCCAGGCCGTTTTCCTCGTGCGCGCTCTGCTCGTGCGGAAACAGGCCTTCCTCCAGCCCGGTGATGAACACCGCGTGAAACTCCAGGCCCTTGGCGGCGTGCACCGTCATCAGCTGCAGCGCGTCGTGTCCGGCGCCGGCCTGGTGCTCGCCGGCTTCCAGCGCGGCATGGGCCAAGAAGGCGTCGAGCGTGTTTTCTTCGGATTCCTCCGAGAACAGGGCCGCGGCGTTGACCAGTTCGTTGAGGTTTTCCAGGCGGTCCGCGCCGTCCTTGTCGGCGCGGTAGTAGTCTGCGAGTCCCGAAGCCTCGATCACATGGTCGATCGCTTCGGGTAGCGGCAGGTCGCGCGTGGCGGCCTTGATTGCCTCGATCAGCTTCGCGAATCCCGCGACCTTGCCGCCGCCGGTACAAGCCGCCTGCCACAG
>ERZ761609.3269-NODE-3269-length-10822-cov-5.913718_pt1 | contig 10822 bp, 8 predicted proteins | sample MGYA00511163_ERZ761609 | MGnify/ENA primary metagenome ERZ761609 (study PRJEB28899, sample SAMN02445070) | bioreactor sludge metagenome | biome: EBPR sludge | place: Australia: Brisbane, Thorneside Wastewater Treatment Plant | collected 2011-12-16 ... | reverse complement strand
AGAATTCGCCCGATTCGTTCTGCAGGCGTACTTCCAGCCGGAGGTCAACTTCTTTTCGCGTAAGGCCGCGCACCAGTGTTTCCCGAATGCCCCCTTCAACAAGCGACTTTGTTTCGGACACAAGATCGATTCTTCCGTCACTATTGTAATCAGTGATCGATTGGAAGGGTTTCGGCCCAAGACTTCGCACCGAGAAGAACGATTTACCCGCGGAGGTCGACACTGTGGTCTCGACAATCGGTGTCGACAAGGGCGGCGGCGTCTCACCCACGATTCTCACGCGAAGCAGATCAATAACGGCATCGTCGTTCAGCCGAACCGGATCGAAACCATGATCGACCGTGTTTGTTGTTCCTACGGAGACCGGCGCGGAAGTTAATGCAAATTGATTGGAAGCATCGAACGTGTATTCAAGTTGGCGCACCCGATGATGTCTGCTCCCCATCGATTCAACTTGAATGACCTTAACCGCGTTACCGGTGAGTTCGACCGTCCCCAGCGCGCGAAGTGTTGGCAATGCAATGGCGCGCTGCGATGCTGGCCATAACGCCGTCGTAGTGATACCTGCAACAGGACGCTGGAATACCGGCCAAACCGCGGACGGCTCGTAAAAAAGGTCTCGGCGGGAGTATACATGTACACCGTCTGGCGCAGTGCGGACTACCTCCGGCCGGTCATCCCCATCGAGATCACGCAAAAACCGCTCGAACTTCATCGTCTCGTTTTCAGATGAGTTGGTACCCTCGTGATCGGCGGGCCAAGTCATCGGCTGGCTCAATGTTCGCTGCCAACCGGAGTCGGACCAGCGCAGAACTTCTATTCGTTCCGGCGTCAATACGAATATCTCGTTCTTCCAAACGTCCGCGATTGCATCTGCCCCAAGTTTCGGCAGTGGAGTTTGCTGCGCTCGCGGAAAGCTGCCCGCGCGCTGAAAGGCAACAGAAGTTGGCGTAATGATATCGTTCTCGCCATCACCGTCCATATCGGCGTACCGAGAATTGACGACCTGTCCAAAATGATCCATCAAGTAGTCATCAATCGGCTGTTCGACAAAAACAACGGCAGAAACTGCCAGTATGGGGACGAGCGCTATCATCCGTGCAAATTGCGGCGGTGCAAACTAAAAATCGCAACGGCGCAAAATACCAGTGCCGCTCCCGCCGAAGTGCCCATGCACCAGTAGAGGTCCGGCGTCCATTCCGCAAGCGATCCTTCAGCCTGCGCGCGAAATACGCTCCAAGGCATGTCTACATACGATCCAAATAAGTACTTGTCGATTCGCAATGGATACTTCACCGCGTCGCTGACTATCCATATTCCGATTGCCGTAATCACTGCCGCGCCGGTGTTGCGAACGAGCGTCGAGATCATCACCGCAAACGAGACAAATGCAAACTGCGGCGCAAACGCAACAAGATATCCCAGCGCGTATGCGCGAATCATGCTGCCGCTGGTGTGCACGACTTCTCCACCATACTCCACCGCGGACAGATTGCCGAGCGTTAGCGCCATGGACCACGATGTCACGGCGGCGGCAAGTGTAAGCACGAATGCATAGGTCGCCCCGGTCAAAAGTTTCGCTATAATGAATTCGTGACGAAACAGCGGCCTCGTAAGTACAAGTCGAATCGTGCCACTGGACGCCTCCGTTGAAACCAATCCTGCGCAATAACTGAGCGACAGGAATATTCCGAGAAGGTTAAGCGAGGATGATGTCGCAAACGCGATGAATCGGTATGAGTTCTGATCTTCTCCTCCCACCGGATGCAACAGCGGCGCAAGCGCAACGAGGATGATCACAAACACTGGCCCGATGAAAGTGAATTTCCAGCGCAGCGCTTTCAGCAGTTCGACAAGATATGCCGTGGCGATCCGATCAATCATCGGTTCAATACCTTCAGGAAGTATTCCTGCAGCGTTCGCTGGCGCGGCATGATCCCCGAAACTTTGTAGCCAGAGCTGACGAGGAATGCCGTAAGTTGATGTACCGTACCGCCATTCAAGTGCACCCGGAGTCGCCCCTTTGCATTCTCAACAGATTTTACCCAGGATTGCTCCGCCAATCGTTTCGATGCGGATTCGAGCGAATCGACCAACACGTCAACCTGCGACGGATCGTAAGACAGGAGATTCTCGACCTCTTCACACGCAACGAGTTTCCCCTGGTTAATGACGCCTACACGATCGCAGAGATACTCGACCTCCTGGAGCTGGTGGCTCGAAAAAATGACCGTAACCTTGGCCTCGTCCGCAAGAAACCGCAACAGTTGCAGAATCTCCTGTGTCGATTCCGGATCCAGCCCTGCCGTCGGCTCGTCGAGAATAACGAGCTCGGGCTCGGAAAGTAGCGCTTGAGCAAGCCCCAGACGCTGTCGCATTCCGTGCGACAGGGTGCCCACCCTCCGCTGGGCGACGTTCAAGAGGCCCACCCGGTCAAGCGCCCGGTCAATATTCACATCCTTATGTCCAAGCATGGCAAGGAGTTGCATGTTTCGGCGGATGGATAAGTGGTTGTAGAAAGCAGGCCGCTCCGTCAGGATGCCCACCCGGGAGATAACCGGGATGAAGTTGTCATGAAGGTCACGACCGAACAGCGTCACGCTGCCGCTGGTTGGCGTGACGAGACCGCAAAGCATGTACAGGGTCGTGCTCTTGCCGGCACCGTTGGGGCCCAAAAGGCCAAACACCTCTCCCTCGTTGATCGCCAACGAGAGGCCACCCACCGCCGTTATCGCCCCGTACTGCTTCACAAGATTTTCAGTCTGTAGACAGACTGGCATAAAGCGAATGGTACCAGTAAGTACACGTATACTTGCAACCCGATGGCCTTGGTCCGCAAGACACCGCCTTGACGCAGCGTTTTTAAGAGTGCGAAACTCACGGGCTGGAATTAAACGAGGGGTCTGACGGATGGGTGACGACGTGAAGTCAAAGCGGCGGCTTCCGCTGCGCGAGCTGTTTGTAATTCTGTTGTTGTTCGTGGTCGCGACGATGCTGGTGCTCCCTGTGTTGCGAACAACCCGCACCGCCGTACTAGACCGGACCTGCGCCGGGAACTTAAAACAATGGAGTCAAATATTTAGCCAGTATCGCTCGGAAAATGACCGCCTCAACCCAACTCCACATGGTTTCGAGCCATATGGCGCCGCTTCCAACGCCTCCGGATGCTCAAATATCGACGACGCCTTTGATTTTGCGCCTTCCGTACCCTTGATCTTCCCCGACTATGCAACGGATTTTACGCTGCTGGCATGCCCCGATGCGCCGGGTATTCTACCCCCGGTTATGCTCGGGCCTGCTGTGCTCAGACCTCCCCGGCTCGATCCGGGTGTCTTCGGCATTGCTCAAGGATCGTGTGATGCGACGGGATCGATTACGCGGCCCGGCGCAAGTTACACCTATCTCGGTTTCGAACAAATCTATTCCAACGATCGCGACCTTCAGATTTCGCAGGAAATGGCCCGCCAGGCAGGGTTGCCAGCGTCCGGACCCGCGGGGGTCGTTGCATTGCTCAAGCGGTTGCAAGTGACGAGAAGCGATTCGTATGACATGATTCAAGGTGTTTCCGGTCAGGCGTTTATCGTATCGCAGATTCTTGAGGCACTGGGTCCCGCGCATGCCGAAGAGCTAAAGTACATGATGCTTCCGCTCAGTGAACAGGCCAATAATCCAGCTTTGGTCGTTGAAGTTGGCGTTGATCGGTCGGATGAAGTTGCGCGATACCCAATATTGGCCGTGATGTGGGACGCCATTAGGCAGGACTCGTCCGGTAACCCCATTTTCCATCATAACGAACCTGCCGGTTGCAACGTCTTGTTCATGGATGGCCACGTGGAATTCAAACCATATCCCGGCGATTTTCCAGTTTCTCGTGGCTTCGCGACGATGCAGGCAGTTCGCTAGCGTGGCCCAAGGCAGCGCCGATCTCTCTAAGCTGAAGCATTTCCTGCTCGATCTTGACGGCACAATCTATCTTGGCCCGGGAACAATTCCCGGTGCGCCCGGGTTCGTGCAACACCTGCGGGATACCGGCCGGCGCTTCCTCTTCTTCACGAACAATAGCTCGAAGGAAGCTGAATCGTACGCCAGAAAGCTATCGGCAATGGGTATACCCTGTACCCCCGACGAAGTGCTAACTTCCGGAGAAGCCACCATCCGATACTTGCTTTCGGAAACGCCCTTACGCCGCGTCTATATTGTCGGCACGCCGTCGTTCGAACAGGAAGCCAGGGAAGCTGGCTTGCACCTTGCCAGCGAGGACCCGGAAGCCGTTGTCCTTGCGTTTGACCGCACCCTGACCTACGCAAAAATCGAGCGCGCGTGCCTGCTCTTGCGCGCGGGCCTTCCCTTCTTTGCAACAAACCCGGACAAGGTCTGTCCAACCGACTACGGCTACATACCGGACTGCGGAGCCATGGCCGCCTTATTGTTCGAAAGCTCTGGACGCGCGCCGACGTTCATCGGAAAACCGAACGTGGCAATGGCGCAGATGGGCATGCAGAAACTCGGCGGCTCGCCCAAAACTACCGCAATGATCGGAGACCGGACCTACACCGACATGCAAATGGCCTACAACGCGGGTATTACGTCAATTCTCGTCCTCAGTGGTGAAACGCGGCGCGAAGACTTGTCGGCCATCGACCGCATGCCCGATTTTGTATTCGAATCGGTGCAGGATCTGCACGCAGCACTTATGGCGCAACCGGCCTAGGCGCGCATGGGCCGCGTCTCGTCGCATACCACGATGCCGCCGGCCAGGGCGACGCAGTGGCGTGCACACGCCTTGCTCATCGCAGTCACCGTTGCATCGTTCCTTCCGGTACTTCAAGCCGACTTTCTGCGCTACGATGACACGCTTTATGTCACAGACAATCCGGGTGTAACACAGGGCCTCACATTCGATGGCATTCGATATGCCGCAACGGAAATCGTTTCGTCGAACTGGCATCCGCTAACAATATTGTCTCATCAGCTTGATGTAACCCTGTTCGGCCTTCAGCCGGCGGGGCATCATGCCGTGAATCTATTTTTTCACGTGCTGAATGCGTGTCTGTTGTTTCACGTCTTGACGCTAATGACCGGCGCTTGGCGCAGAAGCCTCGCCGTTGCCCTCCTCTTCGCGGTACATCCCCTGCACGTCGAATCGGTCGCGTGGGTTTCCGAAAGAAAGGATGTGCTGAGCACGTTCTTTATGTTCCTCGCGATGGGCGCGTATACCAAGTTTGCACGGGGTCACGGCATCGCCGCCTTCGCGCGCACGGCCCTGTGGTTTGCGTTGGCCCTCCTGGCCAAGCCCATGCCGGTTACCTTGCCCTTCCTGTTTCTCCTGTTGGACTATTGGCCCTTGCGCAGAATCGACAACGAAAAACGGCTGACTGCCCTCGTTGTCGAAAAGATCCCGCTGTTTGTGATGAGTGCGGCGTTTTCGTTGCTCACATATCTTGTGCAGCAAACCACTGGCGCAACGCGTTCGCTGGAGGTGGCGCCGTTCCTCCCGCGTGTCGAGAACGCTATAGTCGCCTACGCCGCCTACTTGGGCAAGATGCTCCTCCCGCGAGATCTTGCGCCGAACTATCCGTTTGTCGATCACCCCATCGGCACTGTGTTGGTTTGTGGGCTGATTCTGCTCTCGCTTACGGCGCTCGCCTTGTGGCAAGCGCGTAAGCGTCCGTATTTATTTGTAGGGTGGTTCTGGTATGTCGGAACGCTGGTCCCCGTTATCGGTCTTGTGCAAATCGGACATCAGGCAATGGCGGACCGGTACACCTATACCCCATTGCTCGGCATCTTCATTGCCGGCATTTGGTTTGCCTCGGAAGTTCTACTCATTCGGCTGCGCGCGCCTCGCATTTGGGCTATCGTCGGCCTCGCCATCACCATATCCGTGCTCGCGCCACTTACCTATATGCAGTGCCGCTACTGGCGCGACAGCAGAACTTTGTTCACCCACACGCTTACGGTCTCGCCGAACAGCGCCGTGGCCCACACGGTGCTTGGGCTGGTGAACACAAAGGAGTTAAACCACGCAGCCGCCGTGCTGCATTTCGAGAGGGTGCAGAAACTCAACCCGAATCAGCGCGATGCCGCCTTTAATCTTGGCACTGCGCTCTTGAAACTGGGCCGCCATGATGAGGCGATTCCGTGGTTAAAGTTGGCGACGGAACAGTACGACAAACCCGCGGACGCGTTCGCCAATCTCGGGAACGTGTATCTGGAGAAAGGCGACCTCGCGCAGGCGGAATCCAACCTGCTTCGTGCAATCGAACTTGATGAGAATCAGGTTCGGGCGCGCATCAACCTCGGTATCGTTGCGGGTATGGCGGGTGACAACAACCGCGCTCTCGAGATTCTGGCGGAGGCGGTTCGGCGCGCGCCGAACGATGCCGATGCGCGCCATAACTACGGCTTCGCGCTTCTCCAGAGCGGTCGAGTTGCGGAGGGGAGGCGCGAGCTAGATATCGCTTCAGCGCTGCAATCTGGGTTCAAAGATGCCGCGTCGTATCTGGACACAATTAATCGGAAGAAGCCTTAGCTGTCGTCAATCGTCTCAATCCCTATAACTTTCCGCGACAGTGCTTCACCCCACACACGCATCGCATGCCGTTTGCGTGCGGGGTAACACCATAGTCGATGGTCAGCTCCGTGCCGGCCTTAATCTCGCGCAGGGTATACATCTCGACCCGGGTGTTTATGATTCGCAGATAACAATTCGGCGCGCAACTGTGGTTGACGCACGCAAGACTGTTGCCGCGCGAACAGTCGAGCGCCAATCGATTGGTCAACTCGACGAGATAAATCCGCTCCGTGTGCTCGATCGCTTTGCGCGCCTGCGGTAATCGAACAAGTTCTCCGGTGATCTCCCCGATCTTGCGGCGGCGTGGCAGGTTTGCAAGGGTGAATACGCCGATTCCCTGGATCTCGCTCTTCTTAACCTTGAACGGATAGCGTTCCGGCGCTCTTGCTGTAACGGGGCCTTGTCGCTTCATGCGTGGAACTATCACCCGAAAAGCAACACAACTTCAACATGCGTGCGCAGCAGCGACCCTATCGTCGCGCGGGTTTTTTCCGTTTCGATTTGCGATCGGTCGACTTGCGGGTGCTCGTGCGCGTTCGATAGAGCTTGTAGTCGATGCTGTCGACAAGCGCGTGTACCGATGCGGTAATGATGTTCTCGGATACGCCCACAGTGTCCCATTCGGTGTCGCCATCGGTGGATTCGATGAATACCCGTGTCTTCGCACTGGTTGCCGCCTGGCCATCGAGAATTCTGACTTTATAATCCTCGAGGTGTACTTTCTTCAGCTCGGGGTATTCACCTTCCAGGGCCTTGCGCAGCGCGTTATTGATCGCATCTACCGGACCCTGGCCTTCCGCGGCCGTGTGCATGCGCGCACCGTTCGGAAGCTCCACCTTTACCGTTGCCTCCGACAGGGATCCATTCTGGTCGCCGGCTGTCTCTACACTGACGCGATACCCAAGCAACGTGAAGAACTTCCTGGCGTTCCCTTTCGCGCGATGCATAAGCAATTCAAGCGACGCGTCCGCTCCCTCAAACTCGTACCCTTCGCTCTCCATGTCCTTGACGCGTTTTAGGACTGCTTTCGTTTCGGGCGCATCGCGGTCAAGTGAAATGCCAAAGTCTGCCGCTTTCTGCAAGAGGCTGGATCGCCCCGCCACTTCGCTTACCGCAATGTGCGTGCGATTGCCGACAACCTCGGGCACGATGTGTTCGTAACTCGACTTTAGCTTGTTTACCGCGTCCGCGTGCATGCCGCCTTTGTGCGTGAACGCGTCTCTTCCAACATACGGATCGGAATCACGCGGGTTCATGTTTGCGAGTTCTGCGACGAGATGTGACAGGTGCGTGAGTTTTCCAAGCTGCTTGTCGCTGACGAGTCTCGTGCCCATCTTGAGTTGCACGGTCGGAATGATTGTCGTCAGGTTTGCGTTGCCCGTGCGCTCGCCATATCCGTTGATCGTTCCCTGAATGTGCACCGCGCCTGCTTCAATTGCGGCTATACTGTTGGCGACTCCGCAGCCGGCATCGTTGTGCGCGTGGATGCCGACCGGCGCTTTAGGCAGACGTTCGATCACGGTGCGCGTTGCATGTGCAATTTCGGAGGGAAGTCTTCCTCCGTTGGTGTCGCAGAGGATCAACACTTCCGCGCCGTTGCGCCACGATACGTCGAGCACCGCCAGGGCATATTCTTGATCTTCGTTGAAGAAGGCGTCGAAAAAATGCTCGCCATCGAGGAAGACGCGCTTGCCCTGGGCTTTTAGATACGCAACGGATTCCCCCGTGAGTTTCAGGTTTTCATCCAGCGACACGCGCAAGATTTCTTTCGCATGCATTGGTGAGGACTTGGCGAAGATGGTCACGACTTCCGTTCCCGCTGCCAGGAGCGCCTTGATGTTGGCATCATCTTCCACAGCGGATTTTGGATGGCGCGTGCTTCCAAATGCCGCCATCTTCGCGTGCTTAAGGTTCATGTCTTTCGCGCGTTCGAAGAGTTCCGCCGCTTTGGGGTTCGAGCCTGGTTGTCCGCCCTCAATATACGCAATACCGAAATCGTCAAGCGCGCGCACGACGCGGAGCTGGTCTTCTGAGGAGAACTTGATTTGACGGCCCTGCGCCCCGTCTCGGAGCGTGGTGTCGTACAGCTCTATTTTCTTCGGCACGTTGCGGATACTCCCGGATCGCTTGGTTTACCGTTATTCGGTTATATGCACATGTTTTGGCATTGAGAAGCGGCTATTTTAGCAAAAGCGCGAGTCGTTGGATCAACGCGCTGCCGCAGGCTTTGCGCGAGGGACGCGGCTGTCCAAAGGTCGCTTTCGAGTGTGACAGGAACTTTCTTTATTGATTGATGGCGGACGCCGTTATGATTGGCTTCTGTATGATCGCGGGCAGCAGCTCATGCCCTTCCGGAAAGAGCACCCCAGCCTTTGTGCCTTCGGGTTCTGAGTAACAGGCCGCGCCGTTCGGTTTGATGCCGGGACCGCAAAGGGCGAAGGGCACAGGGCCCCCGGCGTGTGTCTTAGTGGACAGCGCGGTGACATGGTCCGGCGCGACAAGCACGCGAACATCGCCGCGTTCCTTCGCATAGGCAAGACACGGCGCAACCACGCGTGAATCGAAATCTTCTATCGCGCGAAGTTTTAAATCGAGTTTGCCTTCGTGGGAGGTTTCGTCGGTCGCTTCAATGTGCAGATAGGCAAAATCCACTCGCTCCAAGGCTTCTAGCGTCGCGGCGACCTTCCCTTCATAGTTTGTATCGAGATAGCCGGTCGCGCCAGGCACATTCAATACCTCCAGACCGGCGCATACGCCGATTCCGTTAACGAGGTCTACTGCCGAGACAACCGCGCCCCGTATGCCGAAGCGATCATAAAAGGGCCGAAGACTTGGCGATCTACCTTGGCCCCACAGCCATACACTGGTCGGCGCGAGTTCGCCGCGCGCCACGCGTTCGCGGCAAACCGGATGGTCAGCCAACACTCCGTGCGAGCGTTCAATCAGTTCGCGGAGAAAGCTCCCCGCGCTTCCGCTCGGCAGATAAGGGGTGTATTCTTGGTCGGTGATGTTATGCGGAGGCTCGCATTTGGCAGCGCTGAGGTCTTCCAAGGAGAGTTCTCCAGCGCGTACTATGCCCAAATGACGGTAACTTACTCCAGGATAAAGGGTTATGGGATATTTTGCGAAGGCATTATTAAGAGTAGGGATGATCTGGGCTGCTTCCTCGGTCGAGATGTGGCCTGCGGTAAAGCTCTTCATGCGGCCATTTTCCAACGTAACTAGGTTGCACCGGAAGGCCACGTCATCTGCGGTAAGCTTGATCCCCTGTCTTGCCGCTTCCAAGGGCGCCCGGCCGGTAAAGGTCTCGTGCGGGTTGTAGCCAAACATGGTAAGGTTGCCGATATCGCTGCCCGGTGGCAGGTCGTCGGGGATGGGTTTGAATAGCGCGCAGATGCCCGCTTGGGCTATCGCGTCCATCGCCGGTGTTCTAGCGGCTTCCAAGGGCGTGCGACCATCCAATTCAGGAATGGGGAAGTCGGCCATGCCGTCGCCCAACAGCACGAGATATTTCACGAAAAAGGCTCCCGTGGTAGTACAATTTGGCAGAATACGCGAGCGTAACATAGGGCGGGGTGCAAGTCAAGGTATGTGCTTGTTATCACAAGTGGTTACAGTCTTTTTGTTTGGGGGATCTCGATGAAGGGCGGGGCTCAGACGGAGTTTCTGGATCGCGCACGTCTTCTGCTCAAGGAAGCGGGTATATCGATGCCTGATTCTGCGGTGGATCGTCTGGAACGGCATGTTTCCTTGGTACGCGATTTCAATCGCGTTGTTGGGGTGGTGTCTAGAGCGGAAGTGGACCATCTATGGGAGCGTCACGTAGTCGATGCGTTGAGTCTTGCGCCATTGGTACGGCGGTATGCCGGAAAGGGCGCTTCATTACTCGATATTGGTTCGGGCGGCGGTTTCCCGGCCCTGCCGCTGAAAGTGGTACTTCCGGACCTTCAAGTTACCTTGCTGGAGCGTGCCGAGGGCAAGATTGGCTTTCTGCGGAAGGCCGTGGCGGCGTTGGGACTTGAAGACGTGCTGATTCTCCATGGTGCTTTCCCTGCGGCAGTTGCTGGCATGACCCCATCTGTCATCACCGCGCGTGCTGTTGAACGTCCGGAGGGACTTCAGAAGGATATTCTATCCTTTATCACGAAGGGTGCCGTGTATTTGTGCCAATCCTCGGTAAATTTTGGCGATGACGTCGAGGTTCTACCGGTAAATGATGGGTGGAGTGACGCCGGGCTGCGCCGTGGG
>ERZ761609.3268-NODE-3268-length-10823-cov-8.729755_pt1 | contig 10823 bp, 11 predicted proteins | sample MGYA00511163_ERZ761609 | MGnify/ENA primary metagenome ERZ761609 (study PRJEB28899, sample SAMN02445070) | bioreactor sludge metagenome | biome: EBPR sludge | place: Australia: Brisbane, Thorneside Wastewater Treatment Plant | collected 2011-12-16 ... | reverse complement strand
GCGCACTTGCATGGGGTGCAAGGGGTCGGAGGTTCAAATCCTCTCAGTCCGACCATTTTCCTCAAAAAGCCTGAGATACAGAAACATGCGATACGTTCAAGTTTCGCGTGTCTGCAATTTTTTCACTTTTCGTGCTTTTCCACCTCCGCGCGGCGTCTGCCGGCTTCGGCGGTTTTTATTTCCTTCATAATGAAATCGCCGATGTTGTCCGGTCCGTTGAAATAGTTCAGCACGCCCCTGTCGTCTTCGAGGTGGTAATAGAGGCCGTTTTTATAGACGAGTTTATAATGAATGCCGTAAGGCATCAGCCCCGGTATATCACCAAGATATAATCCCTTCGGGTCGTCGTCATCTTCTTCGCGGTTGAGGTCGATGGAATAGTCAATCATCAGGACATCATCCGGCTTGGCCGCACCTTGCAGCCCTTGCGTGCCGTATATGTTGAAATAGCGCCCTTCGCAGCTGCCGCATTTGCTGAGCAGGTACATGAAATCGACGGGCAATTCCGGCAGTTTCGCCTCGGCCAGTAGCGCGTTCAGGCGCGCCAGCTCTTCGCGTGAGGCGGGCGGGGCGAAACTGGTCTTTTCCTCGGCGTTTTGGAGGGCTTTTATCGCCAAATCGACTTTTTCGAAAACGGTCATGGCTTTTCTCCTGAACTGCGGGGCATATAGCCGATTTTCGCCGCTGGGCGCGCGGTCTGTCAAGTCTGCGCCCGCATTGTCAGCGGCGGCGGGGCTGTGCTATTTTAAATGCCGTTCCGACGTTTTTATGTGTGCAGGTTAACATGTCAGGCGAAAGCATTACCCAGATACAGGAAATCCTGATGCATCAGGAACAGCAAATCAGCGACCTCAGCAAAACGGTGCTGCAACAATGGGGGGAAATTGATTTGCTTAAAAAACACATTCGCAAGATGCAAAACGAAATCGACGCCGTGAGCGAAACCGCCGACCGCCTGTCAGGCGCAAGCGAAAAGCCGCCGCATTATTGAGCCCCTGTCTAGACGGATACCGAATGTGACCCCGCATCCCATTATCAAAGCGCTCGAAGAATACGAAGCCGCCGCAAATATAAAGGCTGTGGCGGCGCCACCGTTTTTTGCGTGGCGCGAACCGTGGCTTGCGCGGCAATTGTGGTTGCAGGGTTGCGTGCCCGGATATAGCCACGCCGATTTCCTGCGTAATGTGCTGAGCCGTCTTTCCTGCCGTGGCCAGAAAATCGCCAGCCGTGCCTCAGCGGTTCAGCTCAAACACGACATGACGCGTCTGCGCGCTTTTTACCCTGATAAAGCAGGGGGCGGATACTGCGTCAAAATCGTGCAGGCCGACGGCGTCACCGGCAGCCGCATGCGCGAGGAACTGAAGCTGCGCGGCCGTCTCGCCGTACTCGGTACGGTCACTATTCCGGCCATGCGCGAAACGTTCGAGCGCGGAAATTATATTTACCTGATTGAAGACATCATCATCGGCCGCCGTTTCGATTTTCGCCGCGATGCGGATGATTATATCGCGCGCGGGCTGCCGCAGATGGTGGCGACGTATAACAAAGCGGGCATTACTTTTGAACCACTCTCCGCTCATTTCGATGCGGCGCTGCCCGCGCGGCTTTCGGGTATTAAAAATATCGCGCCGGATTTTGTCGCTGCGCTTGATGCGGCCTTTGCGAACAATCCGGCTGTTCCGGTCAGCCTGTGCCATGGTGATTTGCTACCGTCCAATCTTTGCATCGGCAAGGATGCTTTTTATCTGCTGGATTGGGACCGCAGCTTCACGGGGGCGATTGCCCGCGACCTTTTGCGCCTGCCCATGAAATATCCGGCGCAAGGGGGCAGGGTGGGGGCGGCCGTGATGGCGGTATTGCGCACGGCATCCGGCGGCGATGCCGCCGCCGCCGATGCCCAACTGGCGGCCTACGTCGCGCAGCGCATCGCGGATACGCCTGAAAAAGCCCTTATATATCAATCTTTTTGGCGGCGCTGCCGCCTGGCCTAAGGCGCATTCGGGCGCGGCCTGCGGCTTGACACCCGCGGGGCGGCTGATTACAAAGGTCTTTCCAAAAAGGAGAAACCGATGACCATGGCCGCAGCCCAAACCGACGCAAGCCCCAAAACGCGCCCGTGCCCGATTTGCGGGCATGTGGAAACCCGTTTTTTCACTGAAAAAAACAACTACACGTTTTTGAAATGCCCGTCGTGCGAGCTTTGCTTCATCCATCCCGTGCCGACGCCGGAAGACCTCGCGCCGCTGTATAACCAGCAGGGCGCGCCCAAGGACGGCCTGCGCTATCCGTATAACAAAGTCGAACATCGCCGCAAACGTGCGAAGGTGCGCGCTGGCCGCTTCAAAAAATATTTCATGGGCAAAGACGCGATTGATATTGGCTGCGGTGGCGGCTACATGGTCGATGCCATGCAGAAAATGGGCGCGAACCGCGCTTTTGGTATAGACCTCGACCCCGAGGCGATGGAATTTGCGCGCAAAAACCACGACCCGCGCGCAACCTATTACTGCGAAGCGATTGATGATTTCATCAAGCGCGGCATGACCTTCGATTTCGGCCACTCGTCGCAGGTTATCGAACACGTCGGCGATTTTAACGCCTTCGTCGCGGGCTGGGCGTCGTTGGTGAAGCCGGGTGGATATTTCTTCCTCAAAACGCCCGACCGTCGCCACTGGCTGCACGGTGAAAAGCCGGAAACGTGGCCGAATCCGCCGGAATACACGCAGTATTTCAGCCGCAAGAATATTCGTATTTTGTTTGAAAAACACGGCTTTGAAGTTCAGAAGATTTTCTTCAACATCAAGCCGACGATGGAAATCCTCGCCCGCCGCAAAGAAAAATAATAGGGGCGCAAGTCCTCAGGCGTTTTGGCGCCGCGCTTTATCAAGGCGCGCAATGGTGTCTATGATAAAATCCGCAATGCTGTCATAGCTGCGGAATACGTCGCGCGATGTTTCATCGACGATGTGATATTGCCCGTTCTGGTGTGTGATAACCACGCCGCCCGACATTTTGCCCAGAACCAGCGTTTTGGGCGCGTCGTCATCCGCCCATTGGTTGAATGATTCCGAAACTTCCAGAATACCCGGCTGCAGCGCGCCGCCCGCCATTTCCATGCCGCCCGTGCTCAGGATTGTGAAATAGGGCCCCATGATGCCGCAGGCATGGCGCAAGAGCGCTTCGAAATCTTCCGGCAGCTGCGGGTATCCGTGTTCGTCCAAAAGGCTGTTGCATACCCTGAAAACAAGGTCGTTTGCGCCCGGGCGCATATAGGACTTTGCATCGGCGTTTTGAATGGCCGAAAGGGCTGCGTCGGTTTTTGCGGTATCAGGCGCGGGCATCGTTGCGTTTTTCCTGCTTGTTCTGCGCTTTGGGCGCAGCGGATTTGTTGTCACCCGCGGGCGTCAGGTGTGCATAGATACGATTGCTGATGTCGCGCAGGCTGTCAACGGCCTCTTTGGGCATATTGGCGTCGGCCATGGCTTTTTCAAGCGGCTTCAGATAACCGTCGCAGTTGTCGCGCGTGCGTTTGATGTCGGCGGGTTTGACTGTGCCGTTTTCAATCCCGTGGTCGAGCGAGGCGACAAGCGCCTGCCAAAGCTTGAGCGTGTGATTGAATGTGGGTTCAATCTGCACCTCGAAGAAAACGCGGGCATGTTCTTCCGGCGGGGCGATATTGTCGCGCATAAGACGCTCAAGGTCGCGCGTGATAAGCAGCGAGGGGCCGAGCGCGAAATACGACGTTTCCGGCGGCGGCTGCATACCTGCGCGCAGTTCTTCTTTTTGCAGCATCATCAGGCGGTTTTCATCGGTGGGCACAGCCATGCAAATGCGTTTGGTTTCACCGACGGCAATGTCGCCCAGCCCTTGCTGGTTGTTGATAACGTTTTTGGTTTGCGTATGCACATCGCGCATAATCAGGCACAGGTTCGACACATGGTTGACCAGATACATGGGCGCACCGCCGTGCACGGGGTCAACGGCTTTTTCGGTGGACATCGCGCCGCCGCCGCCGCGTTCGACCAGATGGTCGATATCGACGTTATAACTGATGCCCTCTTTATTTGTGGGGCCCAGACCACGGCGCATGCAATCCAGCGCGTAATCGCAAAGCCCTGCCGCGCGCAGTTCTTTTTCCTGCGTCGCGGCCAGATGGCGGTAAAACGCAGGCTCGGCCCGTTCCTGAAATTCCAGCCAGACGGCGTCGTTTTGCTCTTTGGCGATGCGGGTGTAGTCGGTGGTGATGATTTGCATACCGGCAGGCATTTCGGCCATGCGCTCGATAACGGTGCTGAGCTTGGCCTGTTTACCCTCGGCCAGTTTCAGCATCACATCGGCGAAGCCTTGCTGTTCGAACATCGCGGCGCTGCGCTGCGCCAGTTTTTGCTGCTGTCCGTCGCCAAGCGCGGCGAAGGCCGCATCAAATTTCTCGCCGGAGAGGCCTTTTTCCGCCCATATTTCCCGCAGGATAACGGGCGGCTGCATGGCCGCCAGCGTTTGCAAAGTTTCCGGACGTTGATGAAGATTGGCGGGCGTCGCCGCTTTGGGCGCGAGCAGGGAGGCCTGATATTCCGTCTGCATCCCCTCGGTCGGCGTGGTGGCCACGCCGACGGCCAGCGCGGCCGCCACGGCAAGGCGGCGGCGGGCGGAATTATTAAACGCATCTTTGGTACGTTCGGCCATGTGGCCAATTTACCGTAAGCGTATTAATATTTCATTAATGTCTGGACAATCCCTTGTTATCAAGGGGCTGCGGGCGTGCCGCCTGTGCCGTAATGCACGGCCAGCACAATCGCGACCGATACCGCAAGCCCGACCATCATCTTGAGGAAATCCTTGCCGATAATCGGGAATACATAGCCGAGTTTATAGGCGGGATTGGCCGTGGCGATAGCGAGTTCGCGGCCGCACAAAACCCCGACAAAGACCCACGTTGTGGACATCGGCAAATCGTTCAGTTCCTTGAAAAACAGAAGGATGAGCGCATAGACGATATCGATGATGGTGGCGGAGCGGATAAAGCGCGAGCCGGTTTTTTCAAGAATGATTTTTTGTATCTTGCCGCCATGGTTTTTGAAAATGCAGGCCAGCCAGCCGCACAAAATCGCAATCGCGCCTAAAAGCATCCACAGCGGCAACTGACGGGGCAGGAAAACGGCGATATTCGCCATGTCATGCGTCAGCCATGTGAACCAGAGAAAGCCTGTCGCCATCCATTGCGCCACACGCCACTGCGTGCGGTGTTCGCGCTTCACCGTATTGAATTTCTCGTTGATAAAGCGCGACAGCACTATCCAGATGGCATAGGCAGATGCGGCCGCGACGGCATAACCGACGAAGCTTTTGACCAGCATGTCTTGCAAAACAACGCCGGTTGCAAAGGTGGATAGAACAAGAAACGTGGTCGAAACCGGAATACCGAAGCGCGTCAAAAGCAAAAGCCCCAGTGGCGCGGCAGCGTGATACCACTCAACCTTCATTTCGGGGATGCGGTTCAGGCGGCCAAACGAAATATCGCCGTCATGCGAGGCCCATCCGTAAATCAGCGTGGCCGCCAGCACCGATGCGGCGGCAAGCCAGAGCCAGTACCATTTGACGATGCGGGTATTGGACGCGATAAACGTACCGAGCGTTTGCACGGAATCATTGCCGATAACGGCATAGGCGGCCAGCATGAAGCCAATCAAGGCGTAGAGGTTGTGGATGTCCATGCGGAAATTCCTCTGCGTCGTGGATATGGCAGAGGGATAGCGCATTTTGCTGCGCTGCACCAGAAGAATCTTGTTTGATTATGAAAGCGCTTTTCAGTTCTGCGGTTTTGCAATGAAAAGGGCGAGATAGGGGGCGTAGAAATAATCGTCCAGCTGCTGCGGCGTGGCCAGCTGCGCGGCGAGGGCGTCAATCGGCGCGGCGTCTTTTGTCAGCTCCATCGCGCCCGCATCCAGCCGTTGCAGGCGCAGGTTCAAAATGCGCGGACGCACGGCTTTGAGCAAAATCTCCGATGCTTTCAGCGGCAGCCAGAAGGCGTAGCGCGCAATCACATTCGCGCTGCGTGCCGCATGAAACGGGAAATGGCCAAGGAAGCAGAACATGGTCAGGAAGTAGGTATCCTTGGTGTAGAGCCGCTGCACCGCTTGCGCGGCGAGGGCTTCTTGCAGCGCGGGCGAAAGTTTCAATGCGCCTGCCGTGACGATAAGGGCGGATTTTCCGCCCACGCCTTGCGCAACGGCGGCGGTGACGGTTTGCGGCGGTACGGTGGTGTCTTTGAAAACGTAAAGCGCAGGCATTTTCAGCCCGCGTGATATGCACATGTTTTCAACCGCGCGGTAAAACCTGTCGCCGCTGTGCAGGCTGAGCGGGCTTGCGCTGAAAATATTGCCGATATTGTTGATGTCGCGGTAAATAAAATAAAGCGTCATGCCGCCCGCAAAGAAAAATATTTTTGCGAAAAAACGCAGCATGCGTGTTTGCATTTTCGGGTCTGCCATCATTTGCGGCAAAGAAACGCCGCTGTCCGGTATCAGCGATACGGGCACGGCCACCATTAAAAAAAGTGTCAGTGCGAAAATGCCCATGCCCGCGATAAAGAAAATGCACATCGCCCCCGATTTCAGCCGGTTGTTCCATTGCAGGCGGGCGATATTGGCGGGCAGGGGCACGGCGGTCATGGCAATCCTTTATACGAGGTTTTATTTTTTGCGGGTCATGGAGCCCAGAAGCCCGCGCAAAATCTGCTGGCCAATTTGCCGGCCGATGGTGGAACTGACGGAGCGCACCGTTGTTTTTACCATCGTATCCACAATGGTGTCTTTCGGGCGGCCGGGTTTGCCGGCGGGTTTTTCGGCCTTGGGCGCGGGGCTGCGCGGCGGGTTTGCAGGGGGCGGCGTTTGCGCTCGTCCGCCCCACGGGCTGCCTTGCGGCTGCGGCGCGGGGGCGTGTTGGTTTTGGCTTTCGTGCGCGGCTTTTTTCTGCCCGAGCGTTTCATAGGCAGAAAGGCGGTCAATTGCCGTTTCGTATTTTCCTGCAACAAGGCTGGTCACCATCATTTGCTGGCGTTCGTATGTTTGCAGCGGGCCGAGGCGGCTGTCGGGCAGGCGTACCTTCACACGCTCGACCACTGTGGGGGCACCTGCGGCGTCCATGACAGATACCAAGGCTTCACCAACGCCCAGCGTGCCGATAACGCCGAACGTGTCAAACGCCGGATTGGGGCGCAGCGATTCCGCCGCGGCCTTGACCTTTTTCTGCTCCGCCGGCGTAAAGGCGCGCAGCGCATGCTGTACGCGGTTGCCCAGCTGCCCTTGCACGTCTTCGGGGATGTCGGCAGGGTTTTGCGTGACGTAATAAACGCCGATGCCTTTGGAGCGTATCAGGCGCATGACTTGCCCGACTTTTTCAATCAATGCCTTGGGTGCGCTATCGAACATCAAATGCGCTTCATCGAAGAAGACGACAAGCTTCGGCACGGGCAGGTCGCCGGCTTCGGGCATTTGTTCGAACAGCTCCGACAACAGCCACAGAAGGAAACAGCCGTAGATTTTCGGTTTCTGCATCAGCTCCGCCGCGTGCAGCACGCTGATATAGCCTTTGCCGTCGGGCGTGGTGCGCATCAGGTCGGCAAGCTCTATCGCAGGCTCGCCGAAAAACGTATCGGCGCCTTCGTTTTCCAGCGACAGCAAGCTGCGCTGTATCGCCGCGACGGACGCTGTGGAGACGAGGCCGTATGTCGCGCTTATTTCTTTGGCATTGTCGGCAAGGTGTTGCAGCATCGCGCGCAGGTCTTTGAAGTCAATCAGCAGAAGGCCGCTGTCGTCCGCGACTTTGAAGCAAAGCTCCAGCACGCCGCGCTGCGCATCGCTGAGGTCCAGAAGCTCCCCCATCAGCACGGGGCCGAATTCGGATATGGTGATGCGCACAGGGTGGCCGCCTTTGCCTGCCAAATCCCAAAACAGGCAGGGCGGGCTGACCAGTCCCGCAGCCTTGGGCAGGGCGATACCCGAAAGGTCGCCTTTGACATCCGTCACAAAAACCGGAATGCCCGCGCGCGCCATGTTTTCGGCCAGCGTTTGCAGTGTGACGGTCTTGCCTGTCCCTGTCGCGCCTGTAACCAACCCGTGGCGGTTGATACGTTTCAACACCAGCCCGGGGGCAGGCGTGCCCTCAGCGCCATCGGCGAAAATCAGGGCATTGCCGGTTTGTGGGGCGGCGGGCTGTGGCGGGACGGGTTGTGACATGGGCGCTCCTCGTATCCTCTAAAAAGTAGATGAATTTGAGATTAAGCCCCTGCATGGGTATCCGCAAGAACGGTGTACTTTTCCGCGATGCAGCATACGCATGAATTCAAACTGATAGCGGGAAGGTGTTTATATTTTCATAAAATATGATAAAATTGTAGTAATACGTCCATAACCCTTTGCAGTGCAGCAGGGGGCTGGATATACTTATCCACACAATAAAAAAGTCATCCTGAAGTCATTTTCAACTTCTGTTATTTGAAAGCACCGGCCATTGGTAAACCCATTGCCCGATTTGAACCCCGAAACCGAGCAGCGGATTGAACGTATCCGCAGCTTCAACCGTATGTATATGCACCGCATCGGTGTGCTGGCGGAAAAAATCTTCGGCAGCTCGTATTCGCTTGCGCAGGTGCGCGTGCTGAACGAACTGAGCTTCAGAAAATCTGTGACGGCCAGCATCCTCTGCCGCGACCTGCGTATGGACGGCGGGTATATCAGCCGTATCCTGCAAGGCTTCGAGCGCGAGGGGCTGATTACCAAAGAGCGCTCCAAAAGCGACGGCCGCCAGCGCACCATTCGCCTGACGCGCAAGGGGCAAAAAGTCGGCGAAAGCGTGTCGGCCGAAGCCAACCGCAAGGTGCAGGAGATGCTTTCCCCCGTCTCTTTACAAGACCAGATGCGCCTGGTCGAGGCGATGAACGTTATTGATGAAATACTCAACGCGAATATCAACGCCGCCGTGCTGGAGGGCAGCACATGGGTGCTGCGTCCGCACCGCCCCGGCGATATGGGGTTGATTATCCACTCCCACGCGGTGCAATTCGCCGAAGATTACGGATGGAACGAGGAATTCGAAGCCCTCGTCGCCGAAAAAACCGCCGAATTCATCCGCAATTTCGACCCCGCGCGCGAGCGTTGCTGGCTGGCGGAGCATCAGGGGCGCATGGTGGGTTCGCTCTACCTTGTGCGCGTGAAAGAAGACGTGGCGGAACTGCGCCTGCCTTTCGTTACGTCCGAAGCGCGTAACCTCGGCATCGGCAAATCCATGCTGGCCGAAGCCATCCGTTTTGCGCGTCATGCGGGATACAAAAAAATCACCATGTGGACCGAAAGCATCCACGAACACGCCCGCGACCTTTTCGAAGACGCCGGCCTGCACATCTCACGCGAAATCCAGCACCACCGCTTCGGCAAAGACCTCACCGGCCAGCACTGGGAAATGGATTTGTAATTTTTCCTTTCATCTCTTTTTCGATATTCACGGGGGCAATGTGAAGCTTTCTGTTTTGTCTGCACCATGCGCTTTGTTATTGCTTTGCGTGTCTGCCTTTCCCGCTTTTTCTGAGAAAGCTGTGTCCGAGGCCGCGGCAAAACCGATGATTCCAGACAAGGTAACGCTGGATGGTGTGGAATATACACGCTACGAAATAGTCACGACTTTCCTCAAGTCGGCGATAAGTGCCGATATATCAGTAGGGCAGGGGCTGTTTGATAACGCGCTTGTCCCGCCGTTCATGTCTTCGGATGAAACGGATGACGCTCTCGCGACGCCGGAGGGGTATCGTGTTCAATATCCATGGCTCTACGAATATTTATATCGGGAAAAAGGCATGCCGCGTTATGTGGCTATCAATAAGTGGGATAGCACAAAACCGCTGCGTATTGCGCTAGGCTTTCCGAATGACCTTAAACCGTATGACTGGTTACGCCTGCCGATAGCCCCTTCTGAAGGCTTGGCGGTGTTTAACGCGAACCAAGAAACTATGGGGCTGCCAAAGGTTTTTGCTGTTGAATCTGCTTTTGTGGAGCAGTCGTTGGCTGCGCCTGATGAACGGGCTGTGCAGATAGCCGAGAAAGAAATCGCCAGTTTTTCTGTTGAATTATCGGGCTTGACCGGGCTGGATATATCCTACGTCCCAAAAACCGACGAAGGTAGCGCCAAGGAAGGGGAACTGCGTATTGTTCTGCTGCCTCAAATGTACAGACCCAATAACATTTTTAAAAATGGTGTCTTCTCTATCAAAACATCATATTCATTCAGCGTTCCGGGAAAGAAAATCAGCCATTTTATCGGCGGGGTTCAAAACTTTTTATTTTTAACAGCCGTGAGGTTTACCCCCTATTCGGAAAAACAGGTGGATGGCTATTTTTTGCCGAATGCCAATAATACGATTGGTATGTCCATTTGCTATATCTGGCAGGGGCATGTGCCTGAGATGCTGAGGGCCTTGGTGCGCGAATGTATGCTTCGTTCCATGGGGCTGCCGGACGCAACAGCAGCGCAGTCGCGTGGCTATCTTGACCTTTGGAATGACCCGCAAGATTTTCCGCGCCGCTTTAAAGAGCCTGCTATAGAAACGATAAAGCTGGGCGAATACGAAATACCCAAAGAATTAAGCGAATATGACCGCTATTTTCTAGGTCTGCTGTATAATCCCGCTATAAAGCCCGGCATGAGCGCGATTGACGTTTATCATGCGCTGACAGGAAAATAGTTTTTTAAATTTTTGTGTCTCAGCTTATCCGCATCGCGGCTGTGGGTTTTGCGGGCGGGCGGGAGCTGGTTTCGGGGGCTTTCAGCTTGTC
>ERZ761609.3267-NODE-3267-length-10831-cov-23.022921_pt1 | contig 10831 bp, 7 predicted proteins | sample MGYA00511163_ERZ761609 | MGnify/ENA primary metagenome ERZ761609 (study PRJEB28899, sample SAMN02445070) | bioreactor sludge metagenome | biome: EBPR sludge | place: Australia: Brisbane, Thorneside Wastewater Treatment Plant | collected 2011-12-16 ... | reverse complement strand
TCGTGAAAAATTATTTAATCTTTTCTTCCATCTCGGCAATCTTTGCCTGAGCCTTGGCCACTCCTAACGAAAGGGCTTTCTTGTACATATCCAATGCCTCCTGATAAGTCTCCTTTTTCTTTCTGGGAGCCAGTTTGGTTCTGTTGGCTGCCTCTTCTATAGCTTCACCTCTGGCATAGTAAGAATCTCCCTCACTCATTTTACTCTGAATCATCAACTCCTGAATGCGTGCTTCAATAAGCGCCAACTCCTGTTCTTTCTGAATAATCTTAGCTTCTTTATCTCCCAGTTCTGCCTCCTGTAGGGTCACTGTTTGAATTAGGTTTTGATTCTCATTTCTGTATTTATCCACCTGTGCCTGAAGTTCCAGTATTTCTTCATTTCTAGCTTCCAGATCTGCTTTTAGCTTTTTAATCGTGGCTGAAAAAGCATTGGATGTACCTCTTGATTTTTTTAGCGCATTTTCCAGGGCTTCTATTTTCTTCTGACTATCCTTAACATAAGCATTGATATCTTTCATTCTTGCCGTGTAGTCGGTAAAAGTTGTACCCTCAACCATGCCTAACTTCAACGCTTGTCTGTTGGCATCAATGGAATCCATCATTACCCCCACCTCTTGCAAAGTAATGGCCACTTCCTGGTTTTCTTCCAATACCTGTGTCAGGCTATCTATAGCCATCTGCATTTTTTCATTTTCACCTCCTCCACAACTCATAAAAAAAACACCAACAAGAAGAACAAAAGCGAGCTTTTTTATCATAATTTTTATATTTATCTGGCAAAAATACCGTGATTGTGAGTGAAATATAAGGAGAGATCAAAATAATTTTTTATCCCTGCCTTAAATCCTGCCAGTTGGTGTAACTTGGCATCCGATTTTCAAAAAAACGCGTCTTGAATCCCGATTTGATCACTACAAGAACCCGCATCGCAGATCAGGGAGTACCTCGAATTATTATTATAGGTGGCGGATTTGGTGGCTTAGAACTTGTAAAGGGCTTACGGAACGTCAATGCACAGGTGGTGCTTTTTGATAAATACAACCACCACACCTTTCAGCCATTGTTATATCAGGTGGCTACTTCAGGTTTAGAAACCAACTCAATCGTTTTTCCATTTCGAAAACGCTTTGCCCATCAAGCTGATTTTTTCTTTAGACTAGGTGAGGTTATTCAAATCAAACCTGAAGAAAATTACATAGAAACTACAATAGGCGGAATCAACTACGACTACCTGATTATGGCCACAGGTGCCACTACCAATTTCTATGGTATGCAGGAATTGGAAGATCATGCAATGGCTTTGAAAACAATTACTGATGCCATTAGACTGAGGAACCGTATCATTCGAAACCTGGAGTTTGCCTTGCTGACAGATAACAACGAGACCATGAATAGCCTTATGGACTTTGTTATTGTCGGTGGTGGATCCACAGGTGTAGAATTGGCGGGTGCTCTGTCAGAATTAAAACGCAACGTATTTCCAAAAGATTACAAAGAGCTGGACTTGAGCCATATGGACATCCATCTGGTGGAAGCAGCCCCTCGTCTATTAAATGGGATGAGTGACATCGCAGCCGAAAAAGCACTTTCCTATTTAAGAAAGATGGGCGTGAAAGTGCACCTCAACCTGGCTGTAAAATCATACAATGGATATGAGGCAGTCTTTAACAATGGAAAAAAAATACTCACACGCACTTTGGTCTGGGCCGCAGGTGTTAAGGGAAATCCTATCAAAGGGTTTGCAGATGATAGCATTTCCAAAGCCAATCGTCTCAAAGTTGATCAGTACAACAGGGTGAAGGGTCATGAAAACATTTTTGCCATTGGTGATGTGGCTGTGATGGAAGGGGATGAAAAATTTCCAAACGGTCATCCGATGATGGCACCACCCGCCATGCAACAAGGAAACTTACTGGCCGAAAATATAAAACGGCTAATGGCTAAAAAACCTATGAAGCCATTTTCCTACACGGATAAAGGCAGTATGGCCACAATTGGCAGAAATAAGGCAGTTGTAGACACAAAAGGCATAAAAATACAGGGATTCATTGCGTGGTACATCTGGATGTTTGTTCATTTGATGTCCATCATGGGATTTAAAAACAAAGTATTTACCTTTTTCAGCTGGTTGTGGAGTTACTTTTCTTACGACAGAAGTAATCGACTGATAATAGGAAGACCCAAAGAAGATATATAACATGGATTCAGGCACAATCAAACAAAGGGTTTCTGCAGCAGGAGTTCTGGTTTCAATGGGAATTATCTATGGAGACATAGGCACTTCCCCTCTGTATGTTTTCAAAGCCATTGTGGGCGAAAGCATAATCACGGAAGACCTCGTTTTGGGTGGTGTCTCCTGTGTGTTTTGGACACTCACGTTAATTACCAGTATCAAATACGTTTACCTTGCGCTCAACGCAGACAACAAGGGTGAAGGTGGAATATTTGCATTATATGCCTTGGTCAGAAAATACAAAGCAAAATGGGTGGTCTATCTGGCTATCATTGGTTGTGCCACTTTGATCTCTGATGGATTTATTACTCCGGCTATTAGTATTTCCTCAGCCATTGAAGGTCTTACTATTAATAATCCAAACATCCCCACCGTACCTATTGTTATCGTTATCCTCATCCTGCTGTTCTTCTTTCAGCAATTTGGTACCAGCGTAGTAGGAAAAACTTTTGGCCCCATCATGATGGTTTGGTTCATCACGCTGGCTGTTTTTGGAATGATTCACCTATCACAGAATCCTTCTGTACTAAAGGCATTGAATCCCATGTATGCCATCAACCTGTTGGTCAACTATCCCGGTGGCTTTTGGCTTTTGGGAGCTGTCTTTCTCTGTACTACAGGAGCAGAGGCGTTGTATTCTGACCTTGGACACTGCGGAAAAAACAACATTCGAGTGGGATGGGGATTTGTGAAAGTAAGTTTGCTCATCAACTACTTTGGGCAGGCCGCCTGGTTGCTTACGCTGGAAGGGTCGACTTTAGATGGTCAAATACCTTTCTATGCCATCGTACCCGATGGATTTCTAATCTTTAGTATCGCAATAGCCACCATGGCTGCGGTAATCGCCAGTCAGGCATTGATTTCAGGTACTTTTACCTTGGTGAACGAGGCCATGAAATTAAAGCTATGGCCAATTACAAAAGTACGCTACCCAAGTCAGATAAAAGGACAGATTTATTTACCTACTATCAATTGGATGTTGCTGGCGGGAACCATATTGGTTGTACTTATTTTTAGGGAGTCTTCAGCCATGGAGGGTGCATATGGTTTAGCCATCACTTTTGATATGTTGATGACCACCACCCTTCTGGTTTATTTCTTCACAACAGTAAAAAAATCAAAACTCAGATCCACCATACTTGCATTGGTGTTTTTCTCCATTGAAGGTATGTTTTTGATTTCCAATCTCAGCAAGTTTGAACATGGCGGCTGGTTTACTTTTACGATAGCTCTGTTCTTTTTCTTGCTTATGTTCATTCTGGTGAAAGCCAGGGGCCTTCGGGACCGGCATACAGAGTTTGTTGACCTGAAACACTACATTCCCATGATGCAGGATATGCAGGCTGATACCTCCATTCACAAAGAAGCCACCAACCTCGTGTACATGGCTGTGGCTGATAGCCAGCGAGCAATCGATTCAAATATTATATACTCTATATTCAAAAAAAGACCCAAGCGGGCTGATGTCTATTGGTTCATCCATGTGGATACAGTAGACAGTCCCTACACCAGTAAATATTCGGTGGATACTATCATTCCTAAAAAATGTTTCTTCATCAGAATCAAGCTTGGGTTTAAATCGGATCACAGGGTAAACATTTTATTTAGCAGGATCTTGCACGACCTGGCTGAGAATGGTGAGATTGATTTGGTAAGCCATTACGACTCACTGAAAAAACACAGTATGCCGGCAGACTTTAAGTTTATCATCCTTCATTCCCTGGCTTCTATAGATAGTGAAATTTCCACTTTCGATAGTTTGATCATACAGGGATACCGGTTTATCAAGAGACACAGCCTCTCTGCTGAAGCGCAGTACGGACTAGAGATGGCCAACGTGGAAGTAGAAAGGGTACCTATCATGGTGGGCCCTCCGGCCAAAGTGAGGATAAAACGTGAGCGATCAGACATTGAACGCGAGAAGGAAATACGGTATCATGACGATTACTGATCATTTTCGAACACTTTAGTGTTCAAAAAAATATAGTTCTAAGCATCTATTGTGGGTTTAAAGAGTCATTAGGCAGATGTAACTATTGGCATCTTTTTAGGTATTACCATACAAACCATCTCGTATGCTTAGAAACTATTTTAAAATAGCAGTGCGTAACCTGCTCAAGCACCGGACTTTTTCTGCCATTAATATTATTGGGCTATCAGTGGGTATTGCCTGTTGTGTGTTATTGGCGCTTTACATCAAAGATGAATTTAGTTATGAGAATAAATTCAGCAATACAGATCGTATCTACCGCATTTACACCACTTTTACCAAAGACGGTGTACCGGAAAGATATCCACGCACATCCCCTCCAATTGCTATTGCGCTCCCTGATCTGATTCCAGAGGTAGAAATAGCCACACGCGTTATCAACCCACCGGAAGTAGAGCAACACCTGATCAAATATGGTGATGAGTTGTATTATGAAAAACTGGGCTACCTGGTAGACTCCACCTTTTTCGATGTTTTCGATTATGCCTTCAAAGAAGGAAACAGAGAGACCGCTATGGATCAGCCTGCATCGGTTGTATTATCCAGTGAACTCAGCAAAAGGATATTTTCAGACAAGTCTCCGTTAAATGAATGGCTCATCATCAACAGTGGCCCGTCAAAGGATACGTTTATGGTTACTGGTGTATTACAGCCCTACACCAGCAAGTCGCACCTCGATGCAGGTTTTTACATGTCGCTTCGGAGTGAGGGCTGGGGAGATTTTATCAACTCAGTAGACTCCTGGGCATGGCAAAACTTTGTTTCTGGATATGTGCGACTGTTCCCTAAAGCATCTCCGCAAACCGTAGATGAGAAATTTCCTCAACTCATTGAAACGTATGCTGGGGATGTACTACGAGGTGCTGGCATGAAAAAGGATTTGAATCTGCAGGCACTGAATGACATTCATCTCTATTCCGATTTTAACGATGGCTTTCAATTAGAAACCAATGGCAACATCATGTATGTCTACATTCTGGGTTCTATTGGTATTTTTATTTTACTTATTGCCTGTATCAACTTTATGAACCTCACCACAGCCAAGGCATCTCAAAGGGCTGGAGAAGTGGGTGTAAGGAAATCGTTGGGTGCATCACGGCAAAACTTAATAGGGCAATTTCTGGGGGAGTCTTTTACTATTGTGGTTGTCTCGATGATCCTATCAGGAATCATCATTATACTGACCCTTCCTTTCTTCAATCAGGTAACACACAAAGACCTTAGTCTCAATGGCAACACGGCAGCCTATGTCGCCCTCTCCATGCTGGTCATTTCTATTGTTACTGGATTTGTTGCGGGCAGTTACCCCGCCTTCTTTCTCTCCTCCTTTCAGCCTGCCAAAGTATTGAAAGACAAAAGGCTTTCGGGGGGCACTCAATGGTTAAGAAAGTCACTGGTCGTATTTCAGTTTATCGTTTCCATTTCACTCATCTCAGCGATACTTATTATCCAGAAGCAGCTGGATTTTATTCAGAACAAATCTTTGGGCTTTAATCCCGAACAAAACATTGTGATCCCCATGCGAACAAGTGAGGCACGGAGCAACTATGTAGAGTTAAAGAACAGCATTCAGCAAATAGCAGGCGTATCACAAGTTTCAGCCACCACCAGCTTGCCTTCAACCCCTTTGCTCAGAGACTACGGATTATACTTACAAGGTTCAAGTCCGGATACAGGCATTTTGCATCGGATGATCAACACAGATGAAAACTACTTTGATCTGTTAAAGATCAAACTGATAGCCGGAAGAGACTTTGACGACCAAAGGGACAAATACAAAGAAGAAGATGAAACTGTCAATGTAATTGTCAATCAGGCGAGCTTAAGAGAGTACAACATTGACCTGAAGGATGCCGTGGGCACGACACTGCTCAGTGAGTACGATGGCACAGTGCGCTATCATAAAATCATTGGCGTAGTAGAGGATTTTCACCAATTCTCGCTTCACGATAAAATCGTACCCATCATGTTCAAGATACCTGAATCCAAAAAGAATTTCATCTTCATTACCATGAGTGTAGCGACTGCTGATTATAAAAACATCATCAGTCAGCTGGAGAGCAACTGGAAAGCACAAGTGCCCAGCACTCCTTTTGAAAGTACCTTTCTCTCTGACAGTGTGAACAAACAATATGAGGAAGATCAACGCGTGGCCTCTATCATGACCAGTTTCACCCTGATCGCCATTATTATATCCTGCATGGGCCTTTATGGACTATCGGTGTACATGGCAGAGCGCAGGATAAAAGAAATAGGAATAAGAAAAGTGCTAGGTGCAAGCGTTACCGGGATTGTAAGCCTGCTCACAACGGACTTTCTCAAATTAATTCTCATTGCCTTTGTCATTGCCGCCCCGTTGTGCTACTACGCAATGGGTCAGTGGCTCCAAAGTTTTGCCTATCAAACCACGCTGGGCGTATTTGTATTCGTACTGGCTGGTACAGTCTCCATTGCTATCGCCTGGATCACCGTGGGCTTTGAATCTTTTCGTGCCGCTGTTGGCAATCCCGTAAACTCATTAAAAACTGAATAACTTCCTCTACACATGTTAAAGAACTATTTTAAAATTGCCATCAGGAGTTTAATGAAGAACTCCGTGTACTCCTTCATTAATATCACTGGACTTGCTGTTGGCATTGCCTGTAGTATTCTGATTCTGCTGTGGGTCAATGACGAAACTTCGTATGATAAATTTCATCCCAAGGTGGACAGGCTGTATCAGGTGTGGACCAACGCCTATTTTGATGGCAAGATCAATTCATGGATCTCTGTGCCACAACCCCTAAAGAATGCGTTACAGGAAGATATCAGTGACATCAAAAACGCTGCGATCTCAGAGTGGGGAGGCACGCATTTGTTAACCGTTGGCGACATGAAGCTCAACAAACGGGGATACTTTGTAAGCTCGGAGTTTTTAGAAATGTTTGAGTTTCCTCTGCTAAAAGGATCGGCAGCAACCGTACTCGATGAGCCCTACTCTATCGTACTTACAGAATCAGCAGCAAAGAATCTTTTTGGGGATGAAGACCCCATCAACAAACTCATCCGACTGGACAGCGATGCAGACGTAAAAGTAACAGGTGTGTTGAAAGACATACCCTCAAACTCTTCTTTCGAATTTGACTACCTCGTGCCTTTCAGTTTGATGCTGGCCACCCAGGAGTGGGCTAGAAATGCGGAGAACAACTGGGGCAATAGTTCCTTTCAGGTCTTTGTTGAACTGCCAGAAGGAACTACCAAGGCACAAGTGGATGAAAAGATCAAAAACTTTCTGATGGAGAAAGAGGATGAGGATGGCAGTTTTAAAAAGGAATTGTTTCTACATCCCATGAAGGATTGGCGACTACGCTCAACGTTTGAAAATGGAGTAGCAGTAGGTGGCATGATTGATTACGTTAATTTGTTTTCTATCATTGCCATTTTCATTCTCATCATCGCTTGTATCAACTTTATGAATCTGGCCACAGCCCGATCAGAAAAGCGGGCGCGTGAAGTGGGCATCAGAAAATCAGTGGGTTCAAAAAGGCAAGATCTGATCTTTCAGTTTCTGGGAGAATCATTACTCATTGCCTTTATTTCTTTTGTTCTGGCACTCATCCTGGTAGAAGGTACCCTCCCCTTTTACAACGACCTGGTGGAAAAGCAACTGCATGTTCCCTACCTCACCATGCAGTTTTGGGTTTTTGCCCTCACTATGATATTAATCACGGGAATTTTATCGGGTAGCTATCCTGCACTTTATCTTTCCTCATTCAATGTGGTAAAAGTTTTAAAAGGAAAAATACAGGTAGGTAAAAGCGCCAGTATTCCAAGACAAGTATTGGTGGTATTGCAATTTGGTTTTTCTATCATTTTGATTGTTGGCACCATTGTGGTCTACTATCAGATTCAACATGTCAAAAGCCGAGACCTGGGCTATGATCAGGAAAACTTAATTTCTGTTCAATACAATGATGAACTGAGAGAGAACTACAACACCATCAAACAAGAACTGTTGCGCACCGGTGTGGTAGAAGCGGTCACCCGATCCAACAGTCCTATTACCGAAATCTGGTCCAACAACTTTTTGGGATGGCCGGGAAAGCCCGAAGAGTTACGGGTAATATTCTCCACGGTGGCGACCGAATACGATTACACCAAAACCATGGGCATTAAAATGCTAATGGGCCGGGACTTCTCTGAAGACTTTAAAAGTGATTCGTCTGCAATCATTATCAACAAAGCGGGGCTTGACTTGATGAATTTGGAAAACCCCATAGGCACCAAGCTCGACCTGTGGGGAAGTGAACGCGAACTGATAGGTGTGGTTGACAATACATTGATGGGCTCACCCTTCCGTGCCGTGTCTCCACTGTTTATGGTTTTTGACCCGGAGTGGATCAGTGCCGTTTCTATTCGCCTTTCCAAAACCAACGACTTGCAAGGATCCATCAGCAAGGTGGAAGATGTATTCAAACAATTGAATCCTGCCTATCCCTTCGAGTACGATTTTGCGGATGTTGAGTTTAAGGAAAAGTTCACCACCATTGATTTGATTGGCAAGTTGGCCAATTTGTTTGCCTTCCTGGCGCTGTTGATCACCGGCCTTGGTCTGTTTGGATTGGCTGCCTTCACGGCAGAACAACGCACCAAGGAAATTGGCATTCGCAAAGTACTGGGTGCCACCGTTACCGGAATGGTGATGATGATCTCCAGGGACTTTTCAAGACTGGTTTTAGTATCCTTCGTTATCGCAGCACCCATTGCTTGGTATTTTCTGGATTCCTTCCTGGAGCGCTATCCGATAAGGATTGCTATTCCCTGGTGGACCTTCCCTGTGGCAGGGTGTTTTGCACTGATCATGGCCATCGGAATTGTCAGCCTGCAGGCGTATAAGGCGGCTATAGATAACCCCGTGAAATCATTGCGATCAGAATAGAGTTTATTCTGGGTACATGCAACCATTAGGTGCCAAAGTGCATCTTTGGGGCATGTACTCGTATTATCTAACTTAGGACATATGAAACCGACACTACTCTTCACCTTCTTATTGACATCTACCCTCCTTTTCGCACAATCAGAAGAAAAGCCCCTGGATTCATTTGATCGAATCGTAGCCTCGCAATATGTCAATGTGATCCTTGAAAAGGGTGAGAAGGAATCCATCCGGATAGAATATACCGGTGTTGATCCTGAGGTAGTGAATATAAAAGTAAGGCGGAAAAGGCTGCACATCTATTTGGATGATGCCAAGCTGGTAGGCAAGCAAGAGAAATTCTACTACAATGGAACAAAGCAAACACGAAGCATGTATCGCGGTAGCTCGGTAACAGCCTATATCACCTACAAAGAACTGTGCGGCCTGGAAATCAGAGGAGAGGAAGAGCTGGTGTGCAACGGAGCCATCAATGCCGATAAATTTAAACTGAAGGTATACGGTGAAAGTGAAGTTACGTTGGCGTCACTGCAAACCAACAGATTTAAGGCTTCCATATTTGGTGCCAATAAGATAGAAATCAAATCAGGTGTGGCGGGGCATCAGTTGTACCGATTGTTCGGTGAGAATAAAATTGACACACAACACTTGTCCAGCAATACCACTGCCTCGCGCATTTATGGAGAAGGCCGCCTTACCATCAATGCCAATGACGAATTAAAGATTACCGCTTTTGGTGAGCCTGAGATTCGTTTAAGTGGACCTGCCCAAATCAACAAGAATATTATTCTTGGTCGTGCGGACATCAAGGTGAAACGTCAGTAGTCTCAAGCGTGTGCTACACACGCAAAAATCATTTCATTACGAAAACTTGATGGGTGCTCGCCTATTTGGGAGACATCCTTAAATCCGGCATTCGATAAAAGCGCCTGGGCCATCTCGTAAGTCACTGGGAAAGGAACCCACTGGTTGCTGCGCTCCGTATCGTATTCCACCAAAATCAGTTTACCCGTATCTTTTAGATAGGAACGCAGGTGTTGCAGAAAATCTGCCTGGTCTTTGATGTAGTGCAAAGTGTTGGCGATGATGATGCCATCCAGCGCTTTCAAAGGTAACTCCTGCCGCTCGATATCTGCCTGAAGAAATTCAATTTCAACCTCCCCCCTCTTCGCGCCAAGGTACTGCGTGAGCTTATCTACCGCCCATACCTTGCTTCCATCGCCCAATAGCTCAGCTACGGCATAGGTGAATGTACCGGCACCACAACCCAGATCTGCCCAGGTGGCGGTGGTTTTATTGGGAATAGCTGCTTCAATCAGCTGACGTGCGTCTGTTGGATTCATACAGGGTGCAAACTTAAAAGATTTTTTGGGATCAAGGTTTTTATGGCGAGCCAGTAAGTGTGTATAGCGGGTAATTTGAATGCACACTTGGGGTGGTTGGTTGTACAATCGCGGTGGGTGGTTTTGCACTCGGGGTGGGTGGAATGTATTTACCGGTGGGTGGATGTGCACAAGCAGTAAGTACAATGCACCCTTGGGGTGGTTGGTTGTGCACTTGCGGTGGTTGGTTTTACACTCGGGGTGGGTGGAATGTATTTACCGGTGGGTGGATGTGCACAAGCAGTAAGTACAATGCACCCTTGGGGTGGTTGGTTGTGCACTTGCGGTAAGTACAATGACCTGACGGGG
>ERZ761609.3264-NODE-3264-length-10860-cov-10.020083_pt1 | contig 10860 bp, 8 predicted proteins | sample MGYA00511163_ERZ761609 | MGnify/ENA primary metagenome ERZ761609 (study PRJEB28899, sample SAMN02445070) | bioreactor sludge metagenome | biome: EBPR sludge | place: Australia: Brisbane, Thorneside Wastewater Treatment Plant | collected 2011-12-16 ... | reverse complement strand
GGTGGCGGCGGCGGCGGCTTGTAGCCGGGCTCGATCTTGCCATCGAAGGGCGAGGCCGGCCGCGGCGCGCTGACCACCTGCTCATTGCGCGCCTTGAGCGCGTTGAGTTCGTTCTCCAGCGCGGTCACCGAGGCGCCCTGGCGCACCGGAATGGCCGGCTGAGGCGGTGTGACACCGACCGGCAGATAGTCCTCGCGCCCGGTGCGGTTTTCGCGCACGAATTCCTTTGGCTCGACAAGCTGGCCGGTCGCCCCCACGGTCGTCGTGACCTTGCGGAATATGCCGTCTTCCTCGAACGGAGCCAGCGCACAGCCCGACAGCAGCAGCGCCAGCGCGACGGCCGGCCCTGCTTTATGGGCATTGCGCAACCCCGGAAAACCGATCATCCTTGCCGCCTGAGTGAACCTGCCTGCCACAAGACCTACATATCCGACGGGTTCTGTTGCAACAAGGCGGCGCGATTTCGAGGGGAAATGCATCATGACGGGCGAACCAGAGGACAGGCCGGAGAAGGACCCATTTGCAGCCACGGCTGCCGATGTGGAGAAAATTGCCGAGAATTCCGCCCAGATGATGGCCGAAATGGGCAAAGCCACGCTCAATATGGTCAAGGGCATCGAGGAAGGCGAGGTTGTCCAGCCCGGCACCTCCAATGAAGTGGCCGATGTGGTCAAGACCTTCACCGCGGTTGCCGAACGCTGGCTGACCAATCCGCAGAAGGCCATCGAGATCCAGAAGAAAGCCTCCGACGATGTGATGGCGCTGTGGACCGAAGCCTTCAAGATGATGCAGGGCGAAAAGCCACATCCGGTGGTCGACATGCCGGCGCGCGATGCGCGCTTCACCGATCCGGACTGGGAGAACAACCCCTATTTCAACGTGCTCAAGCAGGCGTATTTCGTCGGTTCGAACTGGATCAATGCCTTTGTGAACGATGTCGATGGCCTCGATGACCAGACCCGGCGCAAGGCGCAGTTCTATGCCCGGCAGCTCCAGGCGATGATGTCGCCCTCCAACCATGTCCTGACCAATCCGGAACTGCTGCGCACCACGATCGAGGAAAAGGGTGCCAACCTCGTGCGCGGCATGCGCATGATGGCCGAGGATATCGAGCGCGGCCGTGGCCAGCTGCGCATCCGCCAGAGCGACGATTCCAATTTCGAGGTGGGGCGCAATATCGCCAACACCCCCGGCAAGGTGGTGTTCCGCAACGAACTGATCGAGCTGATCCAGTATACGCCGACCACGAAAGAGGTGTTCAAGATCCCCTTCCTGATCGTGCCGCCCTGGATCAACAAGTTCTACGTGCTCGACCTCAACCCGGAGAAATCGTTCATCCGTTGGGCGGTGGAACAGGGGCTGACGGTGTTCACCCTGTCGTGGATCAATCCGGACGAGCGCCACAAGGAGTGCGGCTTTGCCGAATACATGAAGCTGGGGCCCATCGCGGCGATGGAGGAGATCGAGAAGATCACCGGCGAGGCGAGCGTGCACACGGCCGGCTATTGCGTCGGCGGAACCATGCTGGCGGTCACCCTCGCCTATCTTTGGGCGAAGGGCCAGGGCAAGCGGGTCAAGTCGGCAACGCTGTTCACCACCCAGGTCGATTTTACCTATGCGGGCGATCTTCTGGCCTTCGTCGATGAGGAGAAGGTAGGCGAGGTCGAGCAGGCGATGAAGCCCAAGGGGTATCTTGCCGGCGCGAAAATGGCCAATGCCTTCAACATGCTGCGCCCGGTTGATCTGATCTGGAACTACTACGTCAGCAACTATCTCAAGGGCAAGGCGCCGGCTGCCTTCGACCTTCTCTACTGGAATTCGGATTCCACCCGCATGCCGGAGGCGAACCATTCGTTCTATCTGCGCAATTGCTACCTCGAAAACAACCTGTCGAAGGGCAAGATGGTGGTGGACGGGGTGAAGCTGTCGCTGAAAAAGGTGAAAACGCCGATCTACAATTTGGCGGCGCGCGAGGATCATATCGCTCCGGCCAAGTCCGTGTTCGTCGGCTGCCAGTATTTCGGCGGCCCGGTGCGCTATGTGCTGGCGGGGTCCGGCCATATCGCCGGTGTGGTCAATCCGGCCACCAAGCCGAAATACCAGTATTGGCTGGGAGGCGAGGCGGTGGGCGATTATGATGCCTGGGTGGCCAGCGCCAAGGAATACCCGGGGACCTGGTGGATTGACTGGATCGACTGGGTGACCAAGGGCGACAAGAAAGTTCCGGCGCGCGAGCCCGGCAGCGGGCGCAAGACGCTGGGCGATGCGCCGGGCGAGTATGTGCGGATGAAGGCGTGATACCAGTGGCCCTCACAAATGACCTGCCGGTCATTTCCCGGGCCGTCCCTCGCAACCGGGCCTTCGGCCCTGCTCGGCGTCGCATTCGCTCCTGACCAGCCGCCTGCCAATTGCCCCGAACGGTCAATTGTCAGGGCCGCTGGTATGAGCCCCGAACCGATGTGACCTGCCGGGCAATCCGGAAGCGCCGTCCTGCGGCGCCTTCGGGGTTTTCGCCGCACCGCGCGGCGGACCGGGCGGGCTTCGGCTTTCATGCCATTTTTCGCGACTCCAACCATGAATTAAGGACGCATCGCGTATAAGGGGAGCCTGTTCTGAGGCACCCGTCATGCACGTTCTCGTCACCGGCTCGGCCGGCTTCATCGGCTTCCATGTGGCCGAGCGCCTGTTGCAGGGCGGCCATTCGGTCACCGGCATCGATGGATTTACCGACTATTACGACGTGCGGCTGAAGGAACGGCGCGCGGCGCTGCTGGCCAATCACCGGCGCTACAGCGGCCACCGGCTGCGACTCGAGGACCGCACGGCAACGCTGGCGATCGCGGAGGCGGCAAAGCCCGATATCGTGATCCATCTCGCCGCACAGGCGGGCGTGCGTTACAGCCTGGAAAATCCGGCCACCTATCTTGATTGCAACATCACCGGATTGTTTTCGGTGATGGAGGCGGCGCGCGCGGCCGGGGCGAAGCATCTGATGTTTGCCTCGACCAGTTCCGTCTATGGAGCGCCGCGCACCACGCCGTTCCGCGAAACCCAGGCCGCCGACCGGCCCCTGAGCTTTTATGCCGCAACCAAAAAGGCGGGCGAGGCGCTGCTGCATGCCTATTCCCATGCCTGGAACCTGCCGACCACGGCGTTTCGCTTCTTCACGGTCTATGGCCCGTGGGGGCGGCCGGACATGGCACCACAGAAATTCATCGAGGCGATCGAAGCCGGACGCGGCATCGATGTCTACAATCATGGCCAGATGCGACGTGACTTCACCTATATCGACGATATCGTCGAGGCGATCCTCAGGCTGTCCGGGACGCCGCCGGTGGTTGGCCAGCCGGCCGGGCCGATGGACACGCTGTCGCCCGATGCGCCGTTCCGCATCGTCAATATCGGGCGCGGGGCACCGGTCGAACTGATGGATTTCATCGACTCGCTGGAGCGGGCGCTGGGCAAGACCGCAGAGAAACGCTTTCTGCCGATGCAGCCGGGCGATGTGCCGGAAACCTATGCCGCTACCGATCTTCTGTCGGCTCTCACCGGCTTTACGCCCTCGGTCAGCCTCGATGACGGGTTGCGCCGCCTGGTCGACTGGTATCGGGCCAACCCATTGTAGGCCCGAACGCCGCCGCGATCAGCCGCCCGGATGATCGGGCCGGCCGATGCTGGAATAGGCAAAGCCGTGGGCACGGACCTGTTCGACGCGGTAGATGTTTCTCAGATCCACCATGACAGGGGTGCGAACCAGACTGCGCACCCGCGCCAGATCGAGCGCGCGGAACGCATCCCATTCGGTCACGATCACCACGGCGTCGGCGCCGGCGATGCAATCATAAGGGCCCTTGGCAAAAGCGAGGCCGGGCATCAGCCTTTCGGCCTGTTCATGCGCCTCGGGATCGAAGGCAACGACATCGGCGCCCAGCGTCTTGAGTTTCGGCACGATGACCAGCGCGGGAGCATCGCGCATGTCGTCGGTGTTGGGCTTGAAGGCCAGTCCAAGGATGGCGATGCGCTTGCCGGCGACGCTGCCACCTGAGGCTGCAACGATCTTGTCGACCATGGCCGCCTTGCGCTGATCGTTGATGTCCACCACGGTCTCGATCAATCGCACCGGACGGCCGGCATCGCGCGCCGTCTTGACCAGCGCCAGCGTATCCTTGGGAAAGCACGAACCGCCATAGCCGGGGCCGGGATTGAGAAACTTGGCGCCGATGCGCTTGTCGAGGCCGATGCCACGCGCCACGGCCTGGACATTGGCGCCGACCGCCTCGGCCAGATCGGCCATCTCGTTGATGAAGGTGATCTTCATCGCCAGAAAGGCATTGCCGGCATATTTGGTCAGTTCCGCATCGCGCCGGCCCATGAACACCAGCGGCCCCTCGTTGAGATGAAGCGGACGGTAGACCTCCTCCATCACCGCGCGGGCGCGCTCGTCGCTCGTGCCGATGATGATGCGGTCGGGGCGCTTGAAATCGCCGATCGCGGCGCCCTCACGCAGGAATTCGGGGTTCGACACCACGGCAAATTCCGCATCCGGCCGCGCCTCGCGAATGATCCGCTCGACCTCCTCGCCGGTTCCGACCGGGACGGTCGATTTGGTGACAATGACGGTAAACCCGCTGATCAGCCCGGCAATCTCGCGTGCCGCCGCATAGACATAGCTCAGGTCGGCATGGCCATCGCCGCGCAGGGTGGGCGTTCCGACTGCGATGAAGACGATGGCGGCCTCTGCCATGGCCTCGGCGAGACTGGTGGTGAAAACCAGACGCCCTTCGGCGGCATTGGACTTGACCATATTGGCCAGACCCGGCTCAAAAATCGGGACGCGCCCATCGCGCAGACCGGCGATCTTGCCCTCGTCCTTGTCGACACAGACTACCGTATGGCCAAAATCGGCAAAACAGGCCGCCGATACCAGCCCGACATATCCCGAACCGACCATCGCTATGCGCATGAGTCCCAGTCTCCGCTGCAAAAACCGGCGCCACGTTAGAACATAGACCTTAACGTTTGGAACAGGCCACGGCCGCGGACAGCGCGACCGGGCAGACGGCGCGATGCATCAGGGAATGTTGACGATTGTCTCGGCCTCGCCATCCTCGCCAGCGATCTTTTCGCGCAACTCGGCCATCATGCCTTCCAGCGGGCGGAATTCGTAGACGATGGTGTGGCGACCGGGCGGAATCTGGACAGCGCGAAACAGCACATTGGCCTTGAGGATATCGGCCTCCTCGCCGTCGACAGTCGCCCGCCACCATTTGTGCCAGACATCATTGAGCACGACAAAGCCGGCGTCAGGCGTCTCGACGTCGATCTCGATGCGGGTATTGGTATAGGAGCGCAGGTTGACCAGCGCCAGGCCGGTGGTGCGGCTGCTGGCGGGCAATTCCGGCGCCTCTTCAAGCAGCACTTCGGTGGTGGGGTTGAATTTCGGCCACCTGCCGGTTTCCATCAGGTCATCGAAATCGGCGATCTTCCAGCCACGCACGAACAGGGCGCGCGGCAGCGCTCCGGTATTCTCGTAGACGTAGGCATCCTCGGTCCTGGCAAGGAATTTAAGGTCACCCGGCTGCAATCGCTTGTCGATCTGCTCGATCGGCACCGACGAGGCGATGTAACGCAGCCCGATCATGTCGGCGAACAGCGAGCCGTAGGAGGGAAACAGCGGTGTGAACACGCGCTGGTCCGGGCCGGCAATCGTATCCTGCGCGCCCGTCGCCTCGACGAAATCCTTCAGCCGGAGAGGGTTGTAGCCCAGCACATGATCGAAGCGGTGAACGAGGCCGAGATTGGGCCATTCAAAGCCGACGCCGAGCAGTTCGACACGGTCGCGCTGGGCAGGACCGCTGCCTTGCGCCAGCTTCTGCTTGAGCAGCTGAATGGTGCTGTTACGGGTCGCCGGATCCATCATCTCATAGTCTTTCGGCGGCAGACCCGTCGATTCGTTGGGGCCGTTGTTCAGCCCGAGATCCACCACCATGAAGGCCGCCAGCGCCGCCGCAGCCAACACCGGAAAGCGCTGGGCATGGGCCTGCAGAAGCTTGACCAGCCCCAGGCCTGAGGCGGCCAGCAGGACCGCGATGCCGATCGGCCAGGCCGCTTCGGCAAGCCGGTTGAAATAGGCGGCAACGCCAAACGCCAGTGCGAAGCTCAGGGTCAGAACCGCGCCCTTGATCGCCAGCCGCCAGGGGTTTGGCAGGTGGAACCGGTGCGTCAGCCAGCAATGCACCAGATAGCCGCCGACAATCGCGCCAAGGCCGCCGATCAGAAAGGTTGCATCGGCCGGACGGCGGAAGGCACTGACGCCCGGCAGGAATTCATACATCAGCCGGAAACCGGGCGTATACATGCCGAGCGCGTAGATCAGCATCAGCCCCAGAGCGATGGTGAAAAAGCGGATCTCGCGCGCCAGAACCAGTCCGCGAACCAGGCCGATGGTCAGGATCGCGACAATCGGCAGAATGCCGAAGTAGATCTCGCCCATGTTCTGCGACAGGGTCAGCACGCCAGGGCTCCAGGTGCTGCTCGACGGTCCCCAGTAGTCGACCCGGGCGTTGCCGGCGCCGAACAGGTCGCCGACCAGTCCGGTCAGCAGCGATCCGGGATGGAGCGAGCCGCGCACCGCTTCGGAATAGGCGATCTCAGCGCGCTGCGAGGCATCAGCAAACATGATCGTCATCAACAGCGGGATGCCCGCCAGCAGCGTCGCCGTGACAGCTCCGGCAAGCAATGGCTTGAGGCTGGCAACAAGAGCCGCTTTCCGGTCGGGAGCGCTCAACCAGTGGCAGACGACGTAACCCGCCAGAATATAGACGGACAGCAGACCGACCTGATCGGGCTTGACCACCATCAGCGCCGCCGAAGCGCCGGCCAGCATGCCGTAGAGCACCGACGGGCGATCCAGCGCGCGTGACAGCAGCCAAAGCGTGATGCCAAACTGAGCAAAGCTCATCACCTGCCCGATATGCTGGATGCGCCAGGCCGCCGCCCCGCCGAAGGCAAAGGCCAGCCCGGCGACGATGCCGCCGGCCGGATGCCAGCCGCGATCCCTGAAGAACATCAGGACAGCCAGGCCGCCGAGGCCAAGCAGCCCCAGAACAAACGAATCCAGCGCACGGATGCTCGGATTCGGCACCAGCCCAGCCAGCAGAATGGCCGGCGAGAAGATCAGCGATTGCGGATCGGCGATCTGCGGCGAGCCGCCGAAGACATTGGGCGTCCAGAACGGCGACTGGCCATTGTGCAGCGATTGGGCCAGGAACTGCAATTGCGCCTGGAAATGCGCCTTGGCATCGTAGGGAATGGTGACGCGGCCCGACAGCCACGGCATGCCGAACGAGGCCCAGGCAGCCGCAAACACCAGCATCACGAGCACAAGGCGACGCCGCGTCCAAAGACGCGCCGGAACAACCGTGGTGTCCCTGATCTGCCCCAACAACCCGCCCCCTCCAAGCGAGCCCGGCTCACGCCGGCTTTCGCTCATGCTTCGATCCCAGAGACCGCTCGGCTCATACTGTCGCGCACGCCACCTGAACAAGGCCTGTATGCCCCGACAGAGCGTCGTTGCGCCATTGCGGTTAAAGCAACGAAGAAAATAATTCTCCCGATGGTTCACCATTCAGTGATGCGTGACAAAATCCGTCTCCGGTCGTTGCGATTTGGCCGGGATTGTGGCTCACTTGCTTGTCATCTTTTTCAATAGGTGAGTATAAGAGCGGCATTCGGGGGCCATTTGATAGCAAGTTATAACCTGAAATGGGCAGCGGGAGGCGGGCGTGAAATTGGTTCGTTACGGCAGAGCCGGCCATGAAAAGCCAGGGCTCGTGGATGGCGATGGCAAAATTCGTGACTTGTCCAGCCATATCGACGATCTTGCCGGCGAGGCTCTTTCGCCGAGAAGTCTGGCGCGCATTGCCCGGCTTAAGCCGGAGCGGCTGCCGCCGGTGCGCGGGCGGCCGCGGCTCGGACCCTGTGTCGGGGCTGTCGGCAATTTCGTCGCGGTCGGGCTCAACTACGCCGACCATGCCAGGGAGACCGGCGCCAAAATCCCCGGCGAGCCGATCCTGTTCAACAAGGCGCCCTCCTGCATCAGCGGACCGAACGATGATGTCGTGCTGCCGATGGGATCGCAGAAGACTGACTGGGAGGTCGAGATTGCCGTGGTGATCGGCACCCGCGCCAGCTACGTCAGCGAGGCCGAAGCGCTCGATCACGTCGCAGGCTACTGCATCTGCAATGATGTGTCTGAGCGCGCGTTCCAGGCCGAACGGGGCGGCCAGTGGATGAAGGGCAAGGGGTGCGCCACCTTCGGCCCGCTGGGGCCTTGGCTGGTGACGCGCGACGAAATCGCCGATGAGCAGAACCTGCCGATGTGGCTCGATGTCAATGGCGAGCGGATGCAGACCGGCTCGACCGCGACGATGATCTTTCCGATCCGGATGCTGGTCTCCTACATCTCGCAGTTCATGATCCTGAACCCGGGCGATGTCATAACCACCGGCACGCCGCCGGGCGTCGGCCTCGGCATGAAGCCGCCCCGCTTTCTCAAGCCGGGCGATATCATGCGCCTGGGTATCCAGGGCCTCGGCGAGCAGCGCCAGCTGGTCTCCGCCTTCCGCAAAGTGTGATTGGCGTGATCGGCGGCCGGGATCCCCATCCGTAGCGCCCGGGCCTGACCGGCTGGTCACCCTCGGACCGCCCGCATCGGACGGGTCAGGTGTCTCCTGGCGCCTTCTCAGGCAGCTCCACCGGTGCGCCGGCCTTCTTCCAGGCGCCGAACCCGCCTTCGACATGGGCGACGGGTTTCAGGCCCATATCCCGCGCCGCCTTTGCCGCCAGCGCCGAGCGCCAGCCGCCGGCGCAGAAGAACACGAACTGCCTGTCCTGCTGGAAAACCGGCTTGGCGTAAGGGCTTTCCGGGTCGATCCAGAATTCCAGCATGCCGCGCGGGCAATGGAAGGCGCCGGGAAGCCGCCCTTCCCTGTCCAGTTCGCGGGGATCGCGCAGATCGACAAAGACGACGCCGGGGCTGCCATGCAGGGCCATGGCCTCGGCAACCGACAGCGTGCGAACCTGACTGTTCGCCTCCGAAAGCAGGGCTTTTATTCCCTTGGTGATCGTCTGCGCCATGCCTGTCCTCATGCTGCGCCATTCCAACATGGCGGTTCCCTCACGCGCCCGATCATGCGATCAAACCGCCGCGCGAGGCAAGCACAGCGGCGGGCAACGGACATGATTCAGGGTTTCACGCAGATCGACATGATCGCCATCAGCGTTTTTCTGGTGTGCTGGGGGAGCTATCATTTCCTCATCGAGACCAGGACTTTCGGCGGCAACAGCCTCAATGCCAGGATGAATGCCTATCGGCAGCGCTGGATGAGCGAGATGCTGCGACGCGATAACCGGATGGTCGATGTGCAGGTGATGGCGGCGCTGCATCAGGGGTCGGCGTTTTTCGCCTCGACCTCGCTGATTGCGGTCGGCGGCTCGCTGTCGCTGATCCGTGCCGGCTCGGACCTTACCGCCCTGCTTGCCAGCCTGCCATTCGGCGCCGTGCCGTATGCCGCGTTGTGGGAATTGAAGGTGGTGGGGCTGGCGGTGATCTTCGTCTATGCGTTTTTCAAGTTTGCCTGGGCCTACCGGCTGTTCAACTAAGCGGCGATCCTGATGGGGGCGACGCCAACCGCATCGCGCATCGATGCCGAGGCCGAGTTGCAGGCCCGCCGCGTCGGCGACATGACGGTTGCCGCCGGGCGGCATTTCAACCGCGGCCAGCGGGCGTTCTTCTTCGCTCTGGCCTATCTCGGCTGGTTCCTCGGGCCGCTGGTGTTTCTGGCGTCCACGGTGGCGGCACTGTTCGTCATGGCGCGGCGGCAATACGGGTCGGATGCGCTGAGCTCGATTCTCGATCCGAAATGAGCGTCATTGCCGCATCAGCAAGGCAACGAAGAACCCGTCGGTGCCGGTGCGGGCCGGGCTGAGCAACAGCCCCTGCCCGGTGCAGTCGGAATGTCCGGAAAGAACGCCAAGCCCCGCCGCCGCCGCCGCTTCAGCCGGGGAAACAACCGAGAACTGCCGGTGCCGCGCCAGAAAGGCGCTGACCTGTGCGCCGTTCTCCTCATCGAGCAGCGAGCAGGTGATATAGGCAAGGCGCCCGCCGGGCTTGACCAGCGGAGCGGCGATGTCCAGCACTTCGCCCTGTTCCTTGACCCGCTGCTCCAGCGAGCCGGGACGGATACGCCATTTGGCGTCCGGATTGCGCCGCCAGGTGCCGGTGCCGGTGCAGGGGGCATCGACAAGCACCAGATCCATGCGCCCGGAGAGCCCCTCCACTTTCGGCGCGCGGGCGGTCGGCGTGCGCACCTGAACATTGCGGACGCCGGCCCGCTCGAGCCGCTCGTGGATGTTCCTGAGCCGGCGGGCATCGTTATCGGTCGCGAAGATCTGGCCGCTGTTGTTCATCGCGGCGGCGAGCGCCAGCGTCTTGCCGCCGGCGCCGGCGCAAAGATCAAGCACCTGTTCGCCGGGCCGTGCCCGGGCGATGGCGGCAACCAGTTGCGAGCCCTCATCCTGCACCTCGACCGCGCCCTTGATAAAGGCCGGCTCGGCCTGGACATAGGGAACCCGCCCGTTGTCGCGCGGGGCCAGGCGAAGGCCGAGCGGGGAAATCGGCGTCGGTTCCGGGGCGAGATGGCCGATGGCCTGCATGATCTGTGCGCGGACCGCCTTGAGCGCATTGACGCGCAGATCGAGCGGCGCGCGGGCCGCCAGCGCCGCGATCTCCGCAACCCGCGCCTGGCCGAATGCGCGTTCGAATAACGGATCGAGCCAGTCGGGATAATCGCCGCGGAC
>ERZ761609.3260-NODE-3260-length-10866-cov-8.313477_pt1 | contig 10866 bp, 6 predicted proteins | sample MGYA00511163_ERZ761609 | MGnify/ENA primary metagenome ERZ761609 (study PRJEB28899, sample SAMN02445070) | bioreactor sludge metagenome | biome: EBPR sludge | place: Australia: Brisbane, Thorneside Wastewater Treatment Plant | collected 2011-12-16 ... | reverse complement strand
AGCCGGCGCGCACGTCTACAAAGCCTTCAATACGCTGGGATTTGAGAACTTCCAGAACCCGGTCTTTGAGGGTGAGCGCGCGGACATGCTGTTTGTCGGGCCGGGGGCGCATCAGGAACGCGTCGCCGGATTAATCCGTGATGTCGGGCTCAATCCGCTTTACGTGGGCGACCTGGATCAGATGGGCGTACTGGATGCGGCGCTTACGCTGTGGTTCGGCCTTTCGCGGCGACTCGGGCGCCATCTGGCGTTCAAGGTGCTGCACGATGGCATGACACCCCAATCCTAAGCGCTCAGCGGCGCTGGCCCGGCGAAGCAGACGCCGCCGCCGGGCCTGACTGCCTGGCGCAAGCGTGGAGGTCACTTGCCTAATTCTCCCGCCAGTCGCGCTGTGCCTGATCTTCCGCATCGGCCAGCCCGTGACCGCGCGCGATCCGTTCGTACAGCTCGCGCGAGGCGACCTGTCGCCCGGGGGAAGTGGACTGCTCCGGCAGCGATTGCGTGGACTCCTGCGGTTTTGATTGGGTTCTGGATTTCGTTCTGAACAGCATGGTGATGTACCTTTCGATTTGCTCCTTTATCACACCATAAGCCCATATGAACGGTCAGGCCAGGACATATGTCCCGACCAGCGGCGAATCTGCCGGGTACAATAGATTCGAAGCACGCAGCGCAGGTAGAAGGGCGGGTGTCCGATGCGTATCGCTCAGTCTGACGAGATCATTCAGAAGTACGTGGCGCAGTACGAGATGCAGCGTTTTCTCAACAGGGACTTACTGCGCAGCTTGCAGCTTTTTCAGTTCCCGCCCATGGCGAACGTCTATTATGAACAGGATGAGCAGCACTATCTGCACTTTCTGGTGGAGGGCGCGGTGCAGTGCGGCCATTATCAACTGAACGGTCGGGTCGCCGTTTTCGCGCTGTCCACACCGTTCACGGCACTCGGTGATCTGGAGATCCTGAGCGATGAGCCGGTGTGGAGCAGCGTGATCGCCATTGAGCCGTCCACCATGCTCGGCATCGACCGCAGCATCGTTGAGCGCTACGGCGCGGACGATCCGAAGTTCCTGCGTTTCCTGATCGACCAGCTGCGCGACAAGCTGTATAAGACCAACGGTCTGCAGGCCAACCAGATCATGCCGGTCATTCATCGGTTGGCGATGTATATGCTCGCGCAGCAGAAACAGGGCGACGATGTGCTGCTGCCCGGCAAGGAGCAGCTCGCGTCCCTGCTGGGGACGACCACACGCCACCTGAACCGCGTGCTCAAGCAGCTGGTCGAGTCCGGCGCGATCAGTGACACCTATCCGCGCGTACGTTTGTTGGATCGACCGCTGCTGCTCAACTTGCCGGTGTGAGAGTCCGTCGCTTCCCACGACCGGCCTATGAAACTGAGACCGGTCGTGACAACGCTGAACAGGCCCGGCAAGCGCTGCGGAACCCGAGATCGTTCAACGATTGGCGGCGGTCGTTTCTGCCTGCGTTTGTGCCAGCACGGTATTCACCATCACGCCAGTGAAGCGCGCGGGTTCGTCCCAGCTTGGCGTGTGGGCCGAGTCTTCAAACCAGAACCACTGCTTGTGCGGTGCATCCAGCAGTTCGAAGTATGTTTCAGCGAGTGCGTTGCTGGCGTTGAGATCCCAGCGGCCTTTCACGACGTAGACCGGCACATCTAGTGTCACCGCCTGGGTTCGCAAGTCCACAGCGTCGAGCTGCGAATACACATTCGGGAAGGTGTTCAGCAGGGACAGGCCCCAGTAGACCTTGTCGAGCAGGCCGTATTCGGGCGCACCCAGCGAGTCAAACATCAGGTTATGCCCGGTGCCCTCGCCGTGCGCGTGAGCGTGCATGTAGTTGTTGACGATGCCGTTCATCGCCTGGAACTTGCCGACGAGTTCGTCGCGGGTGTAGGGTGGCGGCCCGTTGCGGCGCAGTGCTTCGACCGCCTCGGTGCGTCCTTGCTCCGTCGCCTGTGCCAGCGCAAACTCGTACATCTCGATGTCGTTCGCGACGGGCGCGACCATCTGCCCGGTGGTGACCAGCGCATGATACAGATCCGGATGCTGCTGCACCAACCACACACCCACGAGGCTGCCCCAGGACTCCCCGAAAATGGTAATCTTGTCCTCAGCGAAGCGTTCGCGCAGGTAGAGCGTCAGCGCGTATCCATCGCTGATAAAGCGTTCCGGTGTCAGTTGATCGCCCGGGACGGCGTTGTAGGACTTGCCGACACCGGGCTGCTCCCAATTGACGATGATGAAGTGCTTTTCCAGTTCGGCCAGATAGCGGCGCGTCATCGCCAGTTCGCTGCCGCCCGGGCCGCCTGCCAGGAACAGCAGCACCGGCAGATCCTGGCTGTGACCGCGAATGGTCATCCACTGCGTGCTGCCGTTGAGTTCGACGCTTTCCAGTGAGGCGATGCTGCCAGGGACGACACGACCTTCCGCGTCGGTGATCGGCGGTGTGGTCGCATAGTGCTGTGACAGGAGCACCGCCAGCACCGCAACCGCGATCCAGCCCGCGACCGCGCCAATCAGGGTCAGCGGCGTGCGATCCAGCCAGACCAGCGCGGCGATGATGCCGAGGTCGATCACGACCAGCCCCGCCGCGACGAGCGCGGGAACGGAGGTGATGAAAAAGAGCAGGATCACCGGCAGCGCGCTGATCAGCGCAGCGAGGGTGACCATCACCGCCAGTAAGCCGCCGCCGATGCGGCGCAGGATGCGCGGCCGATCCTGATTCGGGGCCGTGCGGGCGTCTTGTTGCTGTTCGAGTGTAGTGGTCGTCATGTTTTGCTCCTGGTTGTGCTGCGAGTCTTGTTCATGGGTGAATGCTTGCTGGTTTGAGCAAGCGCTATCCTCACGATAGCCGTAAACCACCGCGCGCTGTCATCAACCAGAAGTTGGATTTCGGGGGGATGCAAAACGGAAACACGACGACTGTCCCGGCGTCAGGTGCTGAAGCGTGGACGCGCTGGAGTGCAAGGGACACGACATCCTCGTGTCCCTTGCACTCCAGCTTCCTGATTCAGAACGCTGCTTTACTCGTAAAACGCCGGCGCTTGTTTGAGGGTTTTCCACTGCTCGCTGTCATGACCGAAGATCACCAGTCCGACAGGCTCCCGTTCGACCAGATCAAGAAGTTTGTTCGTACTGACGCGGGTCGCTTCCGCGTCCGGATTGCTCCCGTTATGCTGCACGTCACGGGTGAAACCGTCACCGAACGGGACGGCATCAATCGTCAGTAAGACCGTTCCGGTTTGGGGCAGTCGTACCAGCACCGATTGATGTCCCGGCACATGCCCGCTGGTCTCAAGCAGCTCCAGCCCCGGGAGCAGTTCCGTGTCGCCGTCGACCAGATCAATACGCTCCATGGGTTGATCCCACTGTGAGCGAATGGACGCATAACGGGGGTTCGTCGGCGCATCCAGATGATGCACCCGCTGAACGACATATCGCGCCTTCGTGAAGGCCGCGTGTCTTCCGGCATGGTCGCCATCATAATGCGTTGAAATGACGGTATCAATCGCGTCCGGTTCCAGGCCAAGGCCCGCCAACTGCTGAATCACATCATGCCCATTCTCGAATTCGAGGGCGTCTTCCGGGATGATCTCGGGCAAACCCGTGTCAATCAGAATATTCCTGCCATCAGCCGTTTGCACCAGATAGCAGACAATCGGAATCTCGTATTCCGGCATGGATCCCACCTGCATCAGGTAAAGACGCTTCACTGCACTCTGGCTCATCATGCCCTCCTTTATATTGGAACATATATTCTATCATACAAATGATTTCGATGTACGGATCGCAGGAACGCCACAGGAGGTCGCGCACGTAAGTTTCGAGACAGTAGCAGGTACACGTGATCTGTGTGCTGCGCTCTTTCGCTCATCCAGATTGCCCACCTGACCTAAATCAAGACCCACCACTTACCTCATGATCCTGAGACACGATGCGGCGATAATGATATATGAAGCTGAAGATAACAGGACTAGCAGCAGAAGCGGTAAGCTGCTCAGCTTCTTCGTAAGGACTAAGAGGAGAATTGTTCCGAAAATGGCCTGAGGTTGGGCCGTCAGGGCAAAAGGAGGAAGTCATGATCTTCAAAAATGGTGCGGATGTGTTCACAGCGGAAGGCAATCACGTTGGCGGCGTCAACGGCGTCGTCATTGATCCAAGCAATGACGAAGTCACGCATCTGATTGTGAAGCAGGGTTTCCTGTTCACTGAAGACAAGGTGCTGCCTGTCGACTGGATCGGTGAAACCCATGAGGATCGTATCACACTGCGGCCGGACGTTGTTGATCTTGATGGGCTGCCGAAGTTCGAGGAAACGCACTACGTACCCCGGCACGAAGAAGACCTGGCCGGATCAGACAGCACGCACGTGTATCCCGGTGTCATCCCTGTCTATCCCTACCCGCATTATGGATTGGGAGCCTGGCCGATCTACGCCGTAGGCGTCAATGACGACGTGCAGAAGCGCGTGGAGCAGAACATCCCTGCGGAAACCGAAGCGCTCAAGGCCGGCGCAACCGTGTTCAGCGCCGATGGCGAACAGGTCGGGGAAGTTGAAGGCGTCCTGATGGACGAACAGGCCAATCGCGTATCCCATTTCGTGATTGAGGAGGGTTTCTTCTTCAAGAACCGCAAGCTGGTTCCCGTGAGCTGGGTCAAGACCGTCGCGCAGGACGAAATCTATCTGGGCGTGGGTTCCAGGACGCTCGACAACCTGCCGGAGTACCAGCCCTAAAACCAACACCTGCTCTGGAGCAGCACGCGCCGCCATGACCGGCACAGCGTAAAACTGGAATGCCACCGCCCATGGGGTCGTGGCATTCTGTGATTCGGCGGCTGTACGTGATGCGGAACAGCTTCACAGCGATCCAGTGACGGCTCAAGTGACGGATCAAGTGACGGCTCAAGTGATGGCTGATCAAAAAAGGAGGCTCCAATGCCATACAAGAATCTAAGCGACCTACCGGAGAACGTCCGCAACCATCTGCCGAAACACGGACAGGAGATCTACAGGGCGGCCTTCAACAGCGCCTGGGAGCAGTATAAAGACCCGGAAGACCGTCGGGGTGACAGCAGCCGTGAGGAGACCGCCCATCGGGTCGCCTGGGCTGCGGTGAAGAATGAGTACGAAAAGGACGACTCCACCGGCGAGTGGAAGCGCAAGTAGGCAGCTTTGGTACGCCGGTCTAGGCCTGTTTTGCAGCGCATCCACACTCATGCCAGGCAATAGCTGGGCGGCATGGATGCGGATGCGCGAGTCTATCTGTAAACCTCAATCCGATCAGCCGTTAGGCCATCGTCACCTGCACCGAATGGCTGCCACCGTCATCCTCAAGCGGGATCACATGCGCGGGGAGGCGTTGGCCGTCCAGCGTCACGGCGGCGACCTGTGACTCGCTGTGATTCGGGTTGTCCACGCGGATGTGATAAGTCGTCTGACCGTAGCGATAGTCAACTTCGAAGTGCGGCCAATCGCGCGGAATGCGCGGTGTGATGCGCAGGCTGCTGCCTTCGCGTCCCAGACCGAGCAGCGCCTCGATCCCCAGACGATACATCCAGCCAGATGAGCCGGTATACCACGTCCAGCCGCCGCGACCGGTATGCGGGGCTTCGCTGTAGACGTCCGCTGCGATCACGTAGGGCTCGACGCGGTAGAGGTCGGCCTTTGCGGGCGTGTCCGCATGAAGAATCGGGTTCAACAGCCGGAACAGTTCGCCGGCGCGCTGGCCCTGACCCATTTCGGCGAACGCCCAGATGACCCACAGCGCGGCATGGGTGTACTGCCCTCCGTTCTCACGGATGCCCGGAGGATAGCCCTTAATATAGCCCGGATCGTGAATCGTGTGGTTGAACGGCGGCGTGAACAGCTTCAGCAGTTGATGCGACTCATCGACCAGCCACTCGTCCACGGACTGCATGGCCTGCTGCGCGCGCTTGGAGTCGGCGCCGCCGGACAGTACCGCCCAGGATTGGCCCAGCGAGTCGATTTTGCACTCGCTGTTCTGCGCGGAGCCGAGCGGTGTGCCGTCGTCATAATAGGCGCGGCGATACCACGCCCCATCCCACGCGTTACGCTCGGTGGCGGACTGAAGGTCGGCCATGCGCTGCCTGTACAGCTCTGCCGACGCCGTATCGTCGAGGACTTCACACAACGGGATGAAGCGATCCATGGTCATGTACAGGAACCACGCCATCCAGACGCTTTCGCCGCGCCCCTCGATCCCGACCCGATTCATGCCGTCGTTCCAGTCACCAGCCTGCATCAACGGCAGTCCGTTGATCCCCTGCGTGAAGCCTCTTTCAAGCGCGCGGCGGCAGTGCTCGTAGAGCGTGCCGGTCTCGTCGGAGGTTTCGTAGAAGCCGTAGCGCTCTTCTTCGTCCGGTCGCAGCGGTTCGCCCTTGAGGAAGGGCACGCGCTCATGCAGAACCGACACATCGCCGGTCGTGCGTACATAATGAGCCACCACGAACGGCAGCCACAGCAGATCGTCCGCGAAGCGCGTCCGTACGCCGCGGCCGGACGGCGGATGCCACCAGTGCAGCACATCGCCCGCGTCGAACTGGTGGCGCGCCGCGCGCAGCAGGTGATCGCGCGTCAGCGCCGGATCGACGTGGATCAGCGCCATCACGTCTTGCAGTTGATCGCGGAAGCCATACGCGCCGCTGGATTGATACAGCGCCGACCGGCCCCAGATGCGGCAGGCGAGCGCCTGATACAACAGCCATGGCAGGATCAAATTCATGGCCTGATCCGGTGTGCGCACGATGATGCTGTCCAGCCGTGCGCGCCACGCGTCGCGCGTGGTCGTCCAAGCAGACTCGATGGCCGCGCGGTCACGGTGCTGCTGGCTTAACGCCAGTGCGCTGTCACGGTCAATGCCCTGACCGAGAATGAAGCAGACTTCTTCTTCGCCGTCGACCGGCAACGACACATGCACCTGCACGGCCGCGCACGGGTCGGTTCCGGCGGCGGTGGCCCCACTCAGGCCGATACGCTTCAGCGCCTGCGGGGATTGATAGTTTCCCATGCGGCCCAAGAACTCGGCGCGGTCAGTCGTCAGACCGTGGAACGGCCGGTCAGCGGTGATAAAGGCATGATAGCTGCCGAACTCGATGCTGTAGGGATTCCGCACCAGCAGCGTGTGACGTTCGGCCTCGTATGACGGGATCAGATACTGCTGGGTGATGTCCCGCGTGGGGCCGAGCACCCACTCGGCATAGTAGGTGACGGTGATGCGCCGCGCCCGCGTCGACGCGTTCTTCAGGCGAATCCGTACGAATTTGACCGGGTCTTGCGGCGCGCCGTAATAGCGCACGGTCTGCTCGACGCCGTGGCTGTGATGCTCAAACTGTGTGTAGCCCGCGCCATGACGCACCACATACGCTTTGCCGGAGGGGGCGGGCAGCGGCGTCGGTGACCAGACCGCGCCGGTCTCCTCATCGCGCAGATAGACCGCCTCGGCGGGCATGTCGGTCACCGGATCATTGCGCCAGTGGGTGAGGCGGTTTTCGCCGCTGTTATAGGCCCACGAATAGCCGCCGCCGCTCTCGGTAATCGTAAAGCCCGCGTTCTCGTTGGCGATGACGTTCGTCCACGGCGCCGGCGTCGGCTGACCGGGCGCGACGGTGATCACGTATTCATGGCCGTCCGGCGTAAAGCCGCCCCGGCCGTTATCGAACACGAGGTCAGCCGGATGCTGCACTTCTCCCGGACTGTCGTTCCCGGACGGCGCGAGTGTCGGCACAAACGCCGGCAGGGGGATCGACCGGGTGTCATGCAGGGCAAGCTGCTCGGCCAGCGAGCCGTCCCGCCCCTTGAGGACAATGCGTGCAGCGGCTCTTAGCTGGACGCGGTTGGCCTCGATAAGCTGCTCATTACGCAGGATGAAGATGCCGTCGTGACGGTTGAGCCACAGTTCGCTGTGCATGCGCGCGATCAGGCTGTGAAGCTGGTTATAAAGTGCCTGATCATAGCCGGTATCGTGCAGGTTGAGGATCACCAGCGTCGTCTTGATGCCCTGATTGCGCCACAGCGTGTGCGCCTGCACCAGTTCGCGCACAATCCCCAGCGTATCCTCGGCACTGATCTCGACCAGAACGATCGGGTGTTCACCGGAAATGCCAAAGGCCCACAGGCCGGATTGCGCCAGCGTGTTCCGGGCCAGCGTCCCCGGCTGGGCGCGCAGCAGCGGATGCGGATACATCAGCGCGGAGAACAGCCGCTGGATGCGCTGCAGTGCCGCCGTATCGAGCGTCATCTGATGCATGTCGCGCTCGGTATGATAGCGTGCCTGATCCACCGCATGTTCGATATGCGCCCACGAACCATAGGCGCGCGCCGGGTTCACGACTGCCGACCACTGATCACCGGCGGCCGTCAGATAGACCAGCTTGACCGTCTGGTAGGGCTGAATTTCCAGCGTATGCGCCAGCGCCATCACCGGATCGAGCGTCGCGCCGGTCGTGCCGCTCAAGCCCGCCGAGCGATCCGTCAGGGCGTGCGGGGCCTGAATCGTGCCGTTCCTGCCCAGGAAACGCTCCCGATCCGTCTCAACCGTGACCGGCGCTGAGCCGTCCGGCGTGATCAGCCGGTGCAGCACGTACAGCGCTTCGTCGTGAGCGGAGCGCGGGCGGCGCTTGAATACCAGCGCCTGCAGATCCGGGACAAACTCGCTCTCGATGAACAGCTTGTTGAAGGCTTGATGCCGCTGGTCGCTGGCCTGCGGCGCCAGCACCATCTCGCCGTAGCTGCAAACCGTCAAGCGCCGGACTTCCGCGCTGTGATTCGTCAGCGTCAGCCGCCGGATTTCGAGGTCATCGTCCGGCGGCACGACGATTTCCAGCCGCGAGGTGATGTCGTAGTCGCGCCGCACGAACTCGGCTTTGTGCGGGGCGAACGTCGCCTTCAGGCGCTCCGGCGTCCCGTCGACCGGCTGATAGGCGGCCGACCAGAGCCGGCCGGTTTGCTCATCGCGCAGATACAGCCACGTGCCCCAGTCGTCGAGGGTGGTGTCGGCGCGCCAGCGGGTCAACGCGCGGTCTTTCCACTGGCTGAAGCCGCCGCCCGCGCTGGTGATCATGACGCCGTAGCGCCCGTTTGAGAGATAGTGGGCCGATGGCAGCGGCGTGTCGACCGGCGCGTCCCACGGCGACAGGCTCAGGCTGACCGGCTGGGCTTCGGCTTTGGCGTCGTCCGCGGCTTGCTCGGCCTGATTGATCTCCGGCGGGATCTGTTCCAGGAGCAGCAGTTCAACACTTTTCACGCGCGGGTTGGCGTGGAAATGGCGCACCATGACGTCTTGCCGCAGGAAATTGACGAGCGTCAGGAAGATCATGCCCTGATGATGGGCCATGTACTCGTTGACCAGCCCGTAGTCCTGACCGACCGGCAGGCGCGCGCTGGTGAAGTCGATGGCTTCGATCAGGCCGTAGGTGTCGAGCGCCTCGAGCCGGTCGAATGCGCGCAGGTTCTCGAGGACGGCGGCCGGTTGAATCGGCAGGGCGAGCAGCGACGCATACGGCGCGATGACGTGATCCAGATCCTGCCCGCGCTTGAGCGCGAGATGCGGCACGCCAAACGCGCGGTACTGGTAATTCTGGTCGAGATCGAAGGCGTAGAAGCCCGACTCCGAGATGCCCCACGGCGTCCCCTGCTGTTTGGCGTAGGCGATCTGCGCAGCGGTGGCCGCGGCTGCGCTGCTGCTCAGGAGCGTGTCGGCCTCATGACGCATGAGCAGCATGGGCATCAGGTATTCGAACATGGTGCCGCTCCACGAGTGCAGCACCTGTCCCCTATCGAGCAGCGTCATGGGACGGCCCAGATGCAGCCAGTGTTTGTGCGGCGCGTCACCTTTGGCGATGGCGATGTAGCTTGCCAGCCGCGCCTCCGACGCCAGCAGGTCATAGTGATTGGCGTCAGGCTGTTCGTTCTCGACGTTATAGCCGATGCGGAACAGTTCCCGTTCTTCGTCATACAGGAAACTGAAGTCCATGGCGTTCAGTTCCTGCGTGATCTGACGCCAGAGGGTATCGAAATTCTCGATCAGATCTGCGACCAGCGCCGCGCTGGCGTCCAGCGCCTGACGGTATTCGTCGCACCAGGCGCGCGCTTCCGCAGCGTCCAGCGGCAGACGATCGCTCAGCGGCTCAAGTGTGGCGCGCAGTCCGGCGTACACGTCCGGCAGCGCCCCGAGCGTCGGGATGTCGTCCTGGATGCGCTGCAGCACATCCCACGCGGCGCTGTCGTCTTGAACTGCCGCCGGGACGCTTTGATGCAGAATCTGCCACGGCAGCAGCGACTCAATGTCGCGCTGCATGCTGAAGGCATGGTGATGCACCCGGCTCAAGAAGATGTTCAGATCAGCCGTCGCCCGGGGATGCGCTGCCTGCGCGACCGTCGCCAGCCTTTCGACGGAGGCTTCCAGTGCCGGCCACGCCGTTTCCATAAGCGCCGACAGCCCGGCGGCCCAGCGCGCGGGTTCAGCCATCAGCGCAAGGCTGTGCTGCCGTAAGGGGTTCAGCGCCTCTCTCACCGCGCGGACGGCATCCGCGTGTTCTTCTGCCTCGATCCGGTCGAGAGTCTCGGCCACGATGTCGAGCAGGTCGATCAGCCCCTGCCAGCGCTGGGGGTTCAGGGCAGGCGCAGCGCGCAGGCTGGCGCAGCCTTCTTTGAGCGCCACCAGACAGCCAGCATAGTTGCCGCTGTCCACGGTCGACACATAGCGCGGCGTCAGCGTGTCCAGCGACTGCGTGTTGTACCAGTTGAGCAGGTGTCCCCGGTAGCGTTCAAGCTGGCCGATGCTGTCAAACGCGTAGCGCAGGCGCAGCATCAGGTCAAGCAGACCGATAT
>ERZ761609.3259-NODE-3259-length-10866-cov-17.166405_pt1 | contig 10866 bp, 13 predicted proteins | sample MGYA00511163_ERZ761609 | MGnify/ENA primary metagenome ERZ761609 (study PRJEB28899, sample SAMN02445070) | bioreactor sludge metagenome | biome: EBPR sludge | place: Australia: Brisbane, Thorneside Wastewater Treatment Plant | collected 2011-12-16 ... | reverse complement strand
TCCTTGTCCTGGTTCGGCGTGCTGGCGCCTGCGGGCACGCCGGCGGCGGTGCTGCAGCGCCTGGAGGCCGAGTTGCAGAAAGCGATGGGGTCCCCGGCGCTGAAGGAGCGTCTGGCCGCCATGGGCGCGATGCCTGGCGTGATGAACGCTGCCGGATTCGGCCGGGTGATCGAGAGCGAGACCCGGCGTTGGGCGCCCAAACCCGGGACCGCGGCAACCCCGCCGTCAACCACCACGGCCCAGAAGCCCTGAGCACTGCAGGTTCCACCATGCTGGTTTCTCTGGGCCATGTCACGGTGCGCAGCACCGATTTCGATCGCACCGAGCGCTTCTACTGCGGCCTTCTCGGAATGCGCGTGGGGCCGCGCCCGGCCATTCCCGTGCCCGGGCGCTGGTTCTACGTCGGCGACGCCGCGGTGGTGCACGTATTGCCGCGCGTGTCCTCGGTCACGGGCCAAGCCGGGACCGACACCGCCACCGGCGCCGCAAGCACGATCGACCACTTCGCTCTCGAGGCGCAGGACAGGGCCGCCTTCGAGCACCGCCTTCGGGCTGCCGGCCAGCCGTTCGAGAGCCGGCGGCTGGCCGACAGCGGGATCTGGCAGATTTTCCTGGTCGACCCGGACGGGGCCCGGGTGGAACTGTCCTTCTCGCCAGCCGCCGCAGGCTGAACCCGGGCCGCCACCGTGGCCCTAGACTCGGCCGTCGATGCAACTGCCGGTGCTGGGGAGTGTGCGCAAGCCTGCGGCGGCGGTATGGTCAACGGATGGATCCCGCCATCACGCTCGACGTCCTCCCCGCAGGCTTTGGAGACTGCCTGCTGGTGACATGCCCAACGTCGGGGCGCCCTTGGCGGATGCTGGTCGACACCGGGCCGGACGAGACCTATCCAGCCCTGCGCCGCAGGCTGCTGGCCATCCCGCCAGAGGCCGACGGTCGCCGGCACATCGCCCTCTTCGTGGTGACGCACATCGACCACGACCACATCGGCGGGGCCCATCTCCTGCTGCAGGACACAGATCTTCGCCTGACCTTTGGGGATGTCTGGTTCAACGCGCCGCCCAGGCGCAGGGTGCGCGGCGTGGCCGAGGGGGAATCGTTGGCGAAGGTGCTTGGCGCGCCGGAGGCGGCCTTGCCGTGGAACCTGGCGTGGCGAGGCGAAGCTGTGGTCACCCCGGCAGGACAGGGAGGGGTCGAGATCGCATCGGACGGATGGCCCCGAATCACCGTCCTGTCCCCCACGCCCGAGCGGCTGCAGGCGCTGTGGAAGGTCTGGGCCAAGGAACTCGAGAAGCTGCGGCGCAAGGAACGCGACAAGGCCGAGGCCGATCGGGGCCAGACCCGCGGGGCCGTGGACCTGGAGGCACTGGCGCGCAGGCGCACCGCGCTGGACCGGGCTATACCGAACGGCTCGAGCATCGCCGTGCTGCTCGAGAACCAGGGTGCCTCGGTGCTGCTTAGCGGCGATGCTTTCGCAGACGTGCTCGTCCCGGAAATCCAGGCCCTGGCGCTCAAGCGCGGACAGCCGCCAGGGTCACCGCTGGCCGTGGACGTGCTCAAGCTCAGCCATCACGGTAGCCGGGCCAATGTGACCACCGACCTCCTGAAGGCCGTCCGGGCGAAGCACCACGTTGTCAGTACCAGCAACGCCTACTTCAAGCACCCCAATGCCGAGGCCCTGGCGCGCGTGATCACCGCGGGACAGCAACCAGTGCTCTGGTTCAACTACGACACTCCGCAGAACCGGCAATGGGCCGACCCCGGGCTCATGCAGCGGTACGGATATGAGGTCCGGTATCCCGGCAGCGGTGCGCCCGGGAACATCGACGGAGTCGTGATCGCTTTGCCAGGCACCCAGACCCAGAGCGTTCGAACGCCGCGGCGGCTCAGATCATGAGAGCGTGAGTGGACAGGAAGGGGGCATGCGTCACCTGAATCTGGGGGCGCCCTGGGCCTGCAGACCGCCTTCGACGACGTGGGGCTGCGGATGTAGGAGGTCATCACTGAGATCTTGTGCCCAGCGAACCCTTGCTTGTTGACCGCAGGAGAGCCTCATCGGCTGTCGAATCGCTGATCTCCGACAGGCGTGCCCGCACCAGACGTCGGACCAGCGAGGCCGGTATCGGCTGCTCGGGCGTGAAGCGAATCACCGTCGTCGAGGTGTCGAAGGCTGCCAGCTCGTGCCGGTGGGTCTTCAGGACCGCGCCATGCATGATGTAGAGCGACAGATGGGTCTTCGCGGCGCCGAATCCGATTGCCCGCTTCCCGCGGTACCAGAAGAACGGCGCTCCGCTGCTCATGCGCTCCGTCATCTTCGGCTCGACCGACCTGATCGTGTCGCGGACGGCTTCGAGCGCCACCCTCTGCGCGGGTGCCAGGGTGGCCAGGTACTCGTCGGGTGACGCGGCGTGCGTCATGTCTTCGAATTCACGATGCCGCAGCGCCGGCCGGCTGCGCAGGCCGATGCCTCGACCGGGTCCGTGCGCTCAGCGGGGGGCTGATGCGCTTCTCGAACCAGTGGTGTGCGTACACATTGGTGTTGTAGGCCATCGTCTCGACGTAGCCGTTTCGCACGTAGAGTCCACGCGCCTCGGTCAGCTTGCGATGCGTGTCGAGCCGGAGGACTTCAACGCCAGCCGCTGCGGCGTGCTCTTCCAGTGAGCGCAGCAGGCGCTGGCCGATGCCCAGCCCCCTTGCCGATGGCGACACCCACATGCGCTTGAGCTCTCCGTAGCCCCCATCGGTGATCTTGAGTGCGCCGCACCCGACGGGAACGCCATCCTGGCGAGCCATGACGAACAGTCCGCGCGGCGGCACGAGTTCCTCGGGGTGCGCCGAGACGGTGAGCGCCGGGTCGAAACCCTCGTCGAACCGCTCCTGGAGCTCCTCGAAGTAGGCCGCGATGCACCTCTGGGCTTCCTCGCCGGACGGGTCCGCGACCTCGACACGGACCGCCGATGCACGCAACAGTCGCTCCACCTCGGCCATTGCGGTCAGCAGGCGCCGACGCTGCGAGGCCCCCAGCGGCGCCAACAGGGACGAGGCCATCTCCTCCGACCGCCGGTCGAGCCGCGACCACTCCTTCCGGCCCTTGGCCGTCAAGCCGACGCGCCTCACACGGGCGTCGGACGGGTCCGGTCGCGTCGTGGTCAGCTTCTCCGCTTCCAGGGCCCGCAGCATTCGGCTGAGGTAGCCGGCATCCAGGCCCAGCCGCGTGCGCAGTTCGCGAACCGTGGCGCCAGTGGGGCCGATCTCGAAGAGCAGCCGCGCCTCGCCCAGGGGACGGCCGCTGCTGAGATAGTCATCGCTCAGTGCCCCGATCCGATGGGTCACGGCCCGATTGAATCGGCGAACCCGCAGCAGATCGTCGCGTTCCATATGCTTGACTTTAGTCAAGCATATGCTGCCGGTCAATCTTCCGCGGCACCGGACCCAGGCCGTCCCTACCAGGCTGATGTGTTCGCCCCAAGCAGGGCGGGCCGTGGCGGTACCGTAGCCCTTGCTGCTTCAACTTGACCGCTGCCCAAGGAGACAGGGGCAAACGAGAAGAGTTTGCGAAGTGCACAAGCCAGCGAACTAGAGGGCCTGGCCGACATCTGGCATCTCGGATGGCAGGATGCGCACTCCGAGGACCTGCCTGCGGAACCTGCCCGGCATCGCGCCCGGGAGAGCTTCAGAAGCAGGCTGGAGGAAGTGCTTCCTCGCGTGCGTGTTGCCGATTCCCTCCCTGGGTCCAATGTCGGTCCCGTCGGCTTTTGCATCACGAAGGATGACGAGGTTCACCAACTCCTTGTTCTCTGCGAGGGGAGAGACTCGGGGTCGCGGCAGCCCTGCTGGCCGACGCCGATAGGGTCCTTGGTGGGCGGCTTCTGGCCGAATCCGGGTACGGCAGCATGGTGCTGTCAGCTGACAATCGCTTGTGAAGAAGCCGTTTCGAATCCCGACTCTAAGTCCAGATGTCGCGCAATTGCGATACAATTGAGGAATGAAGACGACAACCATCCCGTCGATCCGCGTCGAGCCCGACTTCCGTGCCGAGGTGGAGGCGGTGTTGGCCGAGGGCGAGACGCTCTCCCAGTTCGTCGAGGCCTCGGTGCGCGCCAGTGTCGAACGCCGCCGGATGCAAGCCGAATTCATCGCGCGCGGACTTCGTTCGCGAGACGAGGCTCGTCGTACGGGTGCCTACGTCGATGCCGACGTCGTCATCGACGCGCTGCAGCGCAAGCTCGATGCCGCGCGCACGCGCTTCGCGAAGAAGGGCAAGTGACGTTCAGGGTTCGCCTGACTCGGGACGCCGAGGCGGACCTGGACCGGCTCTTCGACTTCCTGCTGGAGCGAGAGCTGTCCCGCGACGGCGGTGACCTCGCCTTGCCGACGCAGGCCATCGTGGCCTTGCGGTCCGGCATCGCGACACTGAAGACGTCGCCCTTCACATGTCGCAAGGCCGGCCAAAGTCCGTTCCTGCGGGAACTGATCGTTCCGTTCGGACGATCGGGCTATGTCGCGTTGTTCGAGATCGAGGACGAGACCAACGTCGCCGTCCTCGCCGTGCGCCACCAGCTCGAAGACGACTACCACTGACGCCGCCCTCTGCGCTCTGGACGCCCGGGGCAGGCAAGGCGGGGTTACCGTCAGCCCGCCCGCGAGTACCGTCATCGGGCGGAGGAGCGAGCAGATCCACACTCAGGTGCGAGGCGCCAGCGCGCTGACCTGACTGGCGAGCCACGCGGGCAGGCGCGCGCGTGCGCCTGCGACCGCCTGCAGGTCAGCTGCCGGCAGCCTGAGCCGCAGCCTGCCGAGGGCCGCTTCCGAGGCTGAGGGGCCCGCACAGGCCAGCGATCGGATGACTTCACCCGCTGCCTGACCGGGGAAGAGCAGTTGCCATGGTGGCTAGGGCCTCGCGATCTCGGCGCCTTCAAGCGCATGCAGCAGGCGATGGAGCGCTCCGGGAAACTCGACGATATGCCGGCCCGCTGAGTCCCTGCGCGAACCTCTTGCCCTTGCTACTGCCTCGTCGCAGTGACTGCCCGTCCGGACTGGCACAGGATCAGTCGGCGACCTCGGTCTTGGCTGCAGCGGACAACTGCTCAAGCAGCGAGAGCAGCAAGGTTGCCTTCTCGGCGCCAAGCGAGGCCAGCAACTGCTGACTTGAGCCCGTGCTGAGGCGCTCCGCCTCTGCCAGAAGCAGGCGACCCGAGTCGGTCAGCTTGAGGCGCTTTTTGCGCCTGTCCGCCGGGTCGGCATGCTCGCGCACCAGGCGCCCGATCCGAGCCGCATGCGAAGAGTCGCGGCAAGAAGCAGGGCACAGGGTCATCAAGGGGCGCCAGCCATGACGTACCTGGTGTTCTCGCCCATGGGATCCTCGGCCCGCGTGTGGCTTGCAGGCGGATTCCCGAACTGCCCACTCGCCGCCCATGTCCTGCGGCGATGGGCCCGTCCGCAGCGTCGGTGCCAGTGAGCAATCAGGTCACGCCGTGGCCGTCCATGGCTCCGCGCTGCGTCAGCATCTCGAAGAATGCGCGCGCGGCGGGCGTCAGCAACTGGCGCGAGCGAACGGCCGCGACCAGATGACGCGTCGTCCACGGGTCCTCCAGCGGCGCGAAGGCCAGCTCCAGCGGCGCGGCCATCAGCCGGGCCACCTGTTCGGGTACGAGGCTGATGCCCATGCCGGCGGAGACGATCTTGCACACGGCGTCGTAGCTCCGCACCTGCAGGCGAAGGCGCAGCGGCCGGTTCAGTCGCGAGGCCTCGCTCTCCAGCTGGGTCTGCAACGCCGTGCCGCGGGTCAGGCCCACGAAGTCATGATCCAGAAGCTCCGCAAACCGGAGCCTGCGGCGACGAGCCAACGGATGGCCGCGTGGCGTGATCGCCACCAGTCGGTGCGTGTCGCAGACCTCCGTGTGCAATGTCCAGGCCGGCGTGGAGCCGGCGAAGATGCCGATCTCCGCGCGACCTTCGGCGACGCCGCGCACGACGGCGTCGCTGAACTCCTCGTCGAGGTCGATGCGGATGTTCGGGCACCGGCGCGCGAACTGCATGATGTGCGCCGGCAGGAAGCCGTTGACCGCCGACGTGTTGGCCCACACGCGAACGCGCGTGTCGATGCCCATCCTGTGGTCCTCCAGCGCCAAGTCCAGCCGGTCCGCCTCGCGGGCCAGTCGCTCCGCGTGCTCCAGCAAGGTCGTGCCTGCCGCGGTCGGTCGCACGCCCGATTTGCCGCGGACCAGCAGTTGCGTGCCCAGTCGCCGCTCGAGTTCGGCGATGCGCCGGCTCGCCGCACCCAGTGCGAGTCCGTAGGCATGCGCGCCCTCGGTGATCGAGCCGCTGGCGCAGACGGCGCGGAACAGGGCCAGCGAGGCGAAGTCGAGTTGTCGCAGGCTCATGGCGCAATCTCCTCCCCAATCCTTCCCGGATTGCGAAGGGTGAATCTATCAAATCGCGGTGCGAAGGCTCTAGCCCCGGCGAAGAATGTTCGCATCAGCCCCTAGTGCCGAGCCAGTCCTCGTGAAGATCGAAGTCCTCACCACACGCATCGTTCGCCTGCCGTTGGCCCGGCCCATCGTCACGGCGACGGTCACGATTGCCGACACGTGGTTCCTGCTGGTGCAGTTGCGCACGGACGAGGGCCTCGTCGGCGACGCATTCATCTGGTCGTACAACCCCCACATCTCCCGCAGCCTGCAGGCGATGACGGGCGAGCTCTCGCGGCATGCCCTCGGCAAGGATCCTCGGCACTGCGCCCGTATCTGGGAGCAGATGTGGCGCGGCACGGTCCAGTGGGGTCACGCCGGCATCACGGTGATGTCGATGGCGGCAATCGACTCAGCTGTCTGGGACCTGGCAGCCAAGTGCGCCGGACAGTCTCTCGGGCAAACGCTCGGACTGCGAGTGACCCGCGTGCCCGGCTACGCCAGTCACGGGCTGTGGATCGGCAACGACCTGGAAGCGCTTCAGGAGGAGGCCGCGGACTATGTCCGCATGGGCTTCCGTGCGATGAAGATGCGCGCCGGGAGAGCCCGGGTGGCGGACGACGTGGCTGCCGTGCGCGCCGTGCGAGAGGCGATCGGCCCGGACGTAGGGTTGATGGTGGATTTTGGTTCGGCGCCGTCACGGGAGCGGGCGGGTCGCATGGCACGCGCGATGGAGCCGTTCGACCTGATCTGGATCGAGGACCCCATCGTCGACGAGCACCCCGACGAGCATGCCGAGCTGGCGAGGGAACTGCGCACTCCTGTCTGCTTCGGAGAGAAGGTCTACACACCCCAGGGGTTCCTGCGCCTGGTGGAGGCACGGTGCTGCGACCATCTGATGGCTGATCTTCAGCGTGCTGGCGGGGTGACGGCCTGGCAGCGGATCGCGGCACTGGCGGATGCGGCACGCTTGCCGCTGTCCAGCCACATCCTTCCCGAACTGAACGTGCACCTCGTGGCCTCGGCCCCGACCGGCTGCTGGCTGGAATACCTGCCATGGGCCGAGACCCTGTTTCAGGACCGGCTGGAACTCGTCGACGGCGAGTTCCTGGTGCCCGAACGACCGGGCTTCGGGCTGCGCTACGACGAAGACCGACTGCAACATGCGCTTCAGGACACGCAGACATTCTGCGCCCGATGAGGGCATTGCCCACTCACCCAAGACAGACCCGACACAGGAGACCTTCATGACGCTCCACCTGAACCGCCGCACCCTGTTGCAGGGTGGTGCAGCCCTCGCAGCAGGCCCGTTCATAGGCCCAGCGGCGAGCCAGGAGGCGTTCCCCCGCGGGCGCGCGGTGACGCTCGTCTGTCCATGGGCCCCTGGCGGCATTGCGGACACGACTGCACGGCGCGTGGCACAGGCGCTGTCTTCGGCATGGGGAACCCAGGTGGTTGTGGAAAACCGTGGTGGGGCCAACGGAAACATCGGGGCGGCAGCTGTTGCCCGGGCTGTCCCCGACGGCTACACGCTGCTGCTGACGCTGCACGACGGCATGGTCACGGCCAAGGCCGCTCGATTCCAGGTGGGCTACGACCCCATTGCCGACCTCACGCCGCTGGCGCTGATCGGCGTCAGCGACATTTACTGGACCGTGGCCGGCGAATCACCGCACAAGACGATAGGCGACTTCATTGCGCACGCCAAGGCGAACCCGGGCGCGGTCTACTTTGCAAGCAACGGCGTGGGCAGCTCGCCGCACCTGGCGATGGAGCTCCTTAACGCCTCCGCCGGAACGAAGATCGTCCATGTGCCATTCCGGGGCGGCGCGCAGGCGGTTCCGGAGGTCATCGCCGGTCGGGTGCATGCCTTCATGGCAACGCCAGCTCTGGGTCTGCAGCACTTCCGGGCCGGCACGCTCCGCCCCATCGCCCTAGTGGGCCCGCAACGCTCCAAACTCTTTCCTGCGCTCCCCACCATTGCGGAGTCCGGCCACCCCGACGTGTCGGTGTCGATCGGTGTCGGCGTGTTCGGGCCGCGCGGGCTTCCGGCGCAGGTGGTCGAACTGGTCAACCGGGACGTGCGTCGCTATCTCAATGCGCCGGACGTGCGAGCACAGTTCGAGGCCGAGGGCTTTCCGCCTGCAGACATCTCGTCAGCCGAGTACGAGTCACTCTTGACACGTGAGGTGGCGCGGATGGAGCCGCTGGTCAAGCGCGTCAACTTCCAGCAGTCCTGAGGCGATTGCGTGAACGAGCTGAAGCGGCGACTTTCGGCCGGCGCCGTCATCGGGGCCATCCAGGTGCTGCCCTGCGCGGGTGTGACGGAGGTGCTGGCGGCAGCGGGCCTGGACATGCTCATGCTGGACCTGGAACACGGCCAGGCCGGGATGACCGAAGTTCTGCACCAGTTGCGTGCTCTGCAGGGGACCGGCGTGCCTGCGCTCGTGCGTGTCCCGGGCCGCGACATGGTCCTCGCCAACCGGCTGCAGGATGCCGGCGTCGACAGCCTCCTCTTTCCTGCCGTCGAGAGCGCGGAGGATGCGCGGAACCTCGTGCGTGCCTGCCGATATCCGCCGGCAGGCACTCGAGGCGCGGGTGGCGGACTCAGGGCCACGCGTTACGACCGCGACCTCGACTACTACTCGAACGCCAACGAGAAGATGCTGGTCGCCGTTCAGATCGAGACGGCGCGTGGGGTCGATGCGGCACCGGACATCTGCCAGGTCGAGGGCATCGATCTGGTCGTCATCGGGCCGCGCGATCTCTCGGCGTCCGTCGGCAAGTTGGGGCAATTCGAGGATTCCGAAGTGGCCGCGCTGGTCGAGCAGGCCGAGCGCGCGGTGCACGACGCCGGAGTGGCCATGGGCTCGACGATCTATCCCGGGCGGACTGCTGCCGAGATGATCGCTCGTGGACACCGCCTGTTACTGGCCGGCAGCGACGTGGGCCTGCTCGGCCGGGCTGCCCGCACCCTGTGCGAGCTGCCACGTTAGGAGGGTGGTCGCCATGCATGCAGGCCCCGAGGTGATCGGCGTCATCGGCATGGGCGAGATGGGTGCGTCGCTCGCTGCGCGCCTCGTGCGCGGCGGTGCCCTGGTCCTCACATCGACGCAAGGTCGCAGCGCGGCATCCGTGCTGCGGGCGCAACAAGCCGGTGTCGAGTGCGTCGACGAGGACACCGTCGCGCAGGCCCCATGCCTGTTGTCGGTCGTGCCGCCTGCGGCCGCGATGGACACCGCGCGCCACTGGTCGGCGATCCTGGCGCGTTGCGGCCAGCAGCCCATCTACATGGACTGCAACGCGATCAGCGTCGATTCCGTGCGCCGTATCGAGGAACTCCTCACCGGCTGCGGCGCGCGCTTCGTCGATGGCTGCATCATCGGCCCGCCCGGGACGCCGCAGTCGCCCGGCCCGGTGGTATACCTCGCGGGGGAGCGGCCCGACGATGTTTCGCTGCTGCTGCGGCATGGCCTGCTGGCCCGGTCGACGCACGGGCCTGTCGGCGCTGCCTCGGCGCTCAAGATGGCCTACGCCGGCATCAACAAGGGCCTTACGGGCCTGGCGGCGGCGATGATCCTGGCGGCTTCACGGGCCGGGGCTCACGACGCGCTGTGCCGAGAGATGGCCGCGAGTCAACCCCACCTGCTGGCCCATCTCGGCCGCACCCTGCCGGACATGTACGCCAAGGCCTGGCGGTGGGACTTCGAAATGCGGCAGGTGTCGGAGTTCGCCGCCGAGGACCCTGATGTGGCGCGACTCTACGACGCCATGGGCGCCTTCTTCGGTCAGCTGGGCAGGGATTGGGAGACGTCGAGGGAAGCGGCCGCCAGCATCGACGCCTTCCTTCGGCAGAGCCGGTCGTGACCGACACCTGGTTCGCGTGCGTGGACACCGTTGTGCGGTTCACATGGCACTTCGACGACGGTGATGCGGACGCCGCCGTCGGTCTGTTCGCGCCAGATGGTCTTTGGCAGCGGAACGACGGCGACGTCGTCGGACACCAGGGTCTGCGCCGCTTGCTGGCTTCGCGCGGTGATGTACTTGCGCGGCATGTGCTTTCAAACCAGCGGGTTGATCTGTCTGACGCTGGCGGCGTGCGGGTGGAGTCCTACGTGACCGCCTACCGCGCGACGGGACCGTCGCGCCCTGCCCGGCTAGAGCAACCACTGCTGGTTGGTCGCTACCGTGATCTTCTGGTACGGGCGGAAGGATCGTGGAAGATCCAGCGTCGCTCTCTGCGCATTGACTTCCACGCGGCATGAGCCAGGGCGACGGCGGCTTCAGATGTCGTCGTTCACATCGGCGAGGCGGGCAAGGCGCCCACTCGATCGGAGGGCGGCGGTTGTGTCACTTAGTGGCTAAAGTGAGCGTGCGCCGGCCGCCGCGGCGGGGGCTTGGGTGGCTTGTCCGCCGTCGCCGATGCCAGGTCCCGGCGGGCCTGGGCATGTCCCCG